>Ga0187785_10000301_pt1 | contig 18556 bp, 15 predicted proteins | sample 0815_BV2_4_20_MG_FD_132466 | JGI IMG/M metagenome (GOLD analysis project Ga0187785, IMG submission 132466) | Tropical peat soil microbial communities from peatlands in Department of Meta, Colombia - 0815_BV2_4_20_MG | ecosystem: Environmental > Terrestrial > Soil > Wetlands > Peat | place...
AATGTTCATCCAATGGTCTTCTCGCTGGTCTCCATGTCCAGGAACAGTAAGGTTCCGCCGATCACCGCTGCTGGAATGAACAGCAGATTCACCACGGGAACGGACGCAACCACGACATTGCCCAAACCGAATCCGAGAGCCGGCTTGAGCCTGGATCGAAAAAAAGTCATTTTCTGATTCCAGGTTAATCGGCGCCGATCCAAAGGATAGCCCAGGTATTCCCATGCAAACATGAAAGCCGACAAAAGGGTTCCCATGACGGTAAACAGCAGACTTCCAACGCCCGGAATAAGCAACAGAAACAGAGCGGCCAGGAGAAGGGCAAGGTACAGGGCGAGAACCCTGACAGCGTGATACATGGATCGCGTGGAGTCCTTGAGAAGCTGCACCACGGAAAAAGGTGTGTCCGTGAATATGCCGGCCACCAGCTCTTCCGTTTTCTGGGAGATCAAATCGTTGAACGGAGCGGAAAGGGCCGAAGCAATCCGCGTGAACAGAAAAAAGAACAAAACCAAAAGCAGAATTGCCACCACCACGAGAACAATATACGAAAGGGCCGCCAGAAGCCGGTCGTCTCCGCCATACGGCTTTATGAATCCGGACAACAGGCGATACAATAGCCAGTACGACCCGCCGAGAATAGCGACGCTCATGCCGAGCGGAGCGGCGGCATACTTCCAGAGCTCCGGATGCTCCCTGAGAAACACTGCCCCCCTGAAAACATACAAGGGCGATGGTAGGAGTTTACCCACAAGAAGACTCCTGCCGCCAGGGGCATTGGTCACGGTCATAGCCACGGATCACTCCCGTTCGGCGGCTGGCCGGGGAACCATTGAAATAAGGCCTACTTGTCTTCTCTCAGCAATTTCGCCACTTCTCCGGGATTGGGAAATCTGCCCAGAGATTTCTTGGAAAAGACGAGTTTGCCTCCGAGCTCGACTTCGAACACTCCGCCCCCGGACTTGATCAATTCCGATTCTATGCCCAATTCCTTCTCCAGCTCTTCCGCCAGACTGACGGCTCTGGGTTTGTAATTTCACATTCCGCAGTAGGTGATCTTGCAGTTCATGATTTTAGCTACCTCCTCACAACCGGCTGTAGTTCCGTGTGCGTCACGGCAAGGGATTGTTCCTGAACGTTTTCGTGAAAACGTCTCACCGGTCCATCCGAGACGATTATATTCCTACTCCATCTCTCTGACAAGCTGCATGCAGCTCGACGTGACTACCCGGAATCCGTTGATTTCCTCAACGAAATTCTACCACATCAATTTTCAATTTTCCCATGATTTGGAAGAGAAGCTGCGTATTATCCGGGGACTCTCCGGTGTATACTTTTATGTGCGTCGCATCCGCGGGTATCTGATCGGACGTGGGATCGACTGCAATCCAGCCGTTGTCGTAGGACTCGACCCAGGCGTGATACAGGAATCCCACCTTATCTGAATAAACCAGACCGGTGACGACTCGACTAGGAATCTTCTGAGATCTGGCCAGCGCAGTATAGAGGTTCGCGTGAGACTGGCATTCCCCTTCTTTGCTGCGCAGGACAGCGAGAGATGTGAACGAGTCCTGCATCTTGCGGGCTATGTTCTCTGCGGTCCAGTGAAGGAGCTTCTCGATTTTGTCCCTCCGGGAATCGTTTGGTTTCACGATCCGTTCGGCTTGTTGGATGATTTCTTGGTGATTTGATTGTACCGAGACTGTTGAGGCTAAGAACTCGGTCAACGAAGATTCCGTGTGCTGAAACGCTCCAGGTTGCCCCGGAACCCCCACATTCTCGGTCTTGATGGTGACATAAAAATCATGTGTCGGCGAATTCGCTTCGGCCGTAACGGTTTGACGGCCATCTTCAGGAATGGCTGATTTCTCAATCCCCTGCATTTTCACTTTCAGGAATCGCGCCTTTTCGGGATTAAGAATAGGTTTTTCCACTTTTATGAGGCTGAAATCCAGAACAAGGTCTTTACCCAGAGTTTTTTTTTCCGCAAACTTTCGAGCAGCGGCCTCATCTTCGAGTACGGTCACGAGACTTCCGTTCAGGGCTTTTTCAATAACGGTCTGACCTTTCTTGTTCAGCCAGGAAAACACAACCGTGCGGCCATAGGCGTTTTTTGCTTTCCACACCGCGCCTTGCGGTCCCGGTGTTCCCGCGACAGCGCTTATGGTTTGCTCGATCCGATCCAGACCTTGTTTTTCGGCATTGAACACGGAGAATGTGTAAGCCGCTCCGTCAGTGAGCCCTCTCAAAGCCGGCATGAGTGAAATCGCGCTCGAATGGTAGAGCTTCTGCTCGAGTGGGAATTCGCGATCGAGTTTTTCGCCGTCCACGGCTATTTCCACTACGAACTTGTCGGCTTTCGTTTGTCCGGTCATGTGCAATTTCTTGCCATTCATGACAACATCCGACTCGAATGAAATCATACTCAAATCCGGACGCACCTTTACCTTTTCTTTCATATCGATTTCGTTTGTTTTTTTCATAGCGGTCAGGCGCATGTACGACTCATTGGAAACAACAAAGTTTTCTCCCGACGGATCGATTTTGAAGTGGCTGTACCCGACCTTGTCCTCCTGGAAATACATCCCGTACCAGGCTTCCTTAAACGGGAATTTTTCCAGAGACTGATATCCTTGCGCAGGAGCCGCTGTGTCGGAAACTCCCTCGGAAAAAGAACGCAAAAAGCACGAACTCTGTGACAGAGCGGCAATGAGCGACACAATGATGATGCAGAACGTCTTGGACATGGATACCAGCCGATTGGTGGCAATCACTATACTGCGGGAGGGAAAAGCTTTCAATACAGATACGCGCACACGTGAGCCCCTCAAACAGGTACGTGCCTCACCATGCGGCTCGAAATACAGTGGTCCAAAGGTAATCAATGAGTTACTCTGAGGAGGTGCCCAAGCTCTGTCATTGTAGTGAAACGACGAAGAAGTCTCGCTTTGGGGAACGAGATTGCTTCGGGCTTTGCCCTCGCAATGACAAACGTGTAATATTTCGCATAACCAATCCGCGATTTCTTTTGAGAAGCACTATAGATGCCACCACTTTTACATACAAATAGATACGTCCAGGGGCAAACAATCGGGGAGAAGCCGCGAGGTGCGAGCAGATAAGCTCACGAGGACTTTGATATGAGATTCTGGTAAAGATCGACCACTTTCTTGTGGTTTACTTCCGGATTGAATTGTCTGAGAACTTTGTCCCTTCCCTGCTCTGCCATCCGAAGAGCCGATTCCCTGTCACCGACGAATTCCCTGATCGAATCGGCTATTGCCTGAGCGTTTTTTTCAGGTATGAGCAATCCGGTGACGCGATTCTCGATGAGTTCTCCGATTCCCGAAATATCCGTGGCAATGACCGGAACTCGATGCATGAGAGCTTCCATGATCACGGTAGGGATGCCGTCCCTGTCTCCCGACTTGTGAATGATGCTGGGCATAACAAAAATGTCCGACGCGGAGAACAGCTCTGATACTCGCTCATACGGAACGAATCCCGGAAATGACACGTGCCCGACAAGACCCAGTTTCCATGTAAGATATTTCAGCTGACCCATTCTCGGTCCCCCGCCCGCGAGGGTGAGATGGAAATCGATGCCGGAACTCTTCAAAATGTTACAGGCTTCCAGGAGAAAGTCATATCCCTTCTTGCCGACGAATCTTCCCAGGGCCAGTAACTTGTACGGCGGCCGCAACGACACGGGCGCCTCTTGACGAGGCTTCAGGGGAACGCCATTGTACGTGAGGTACATCTTTTCGTCGCCCATCCCCGCATACTCTGACAGGTACACGATGTTCGCCCGGGTTTCGCTCCTGATGAATGCTGCGTCACGAATCTTCTCCTTGAGCGCTCCGTCAGGAGGATAGATGTCCCAGGCTCTCGCCGTAAAACTGAAAGGTATTCCCGTCAATCGCGATGCAATCCATGCCGCGGTGGCCGGGCCGTTCGCCCACGGAGCGTGTATGTGCTCGATTCTTTCCTCTTCAAACCGACGGGCCAACCGGAATCCGCAAAAGAAGGCCCACAGGTTCTCGCCGCCTTTTTCCAGACCATTCCACCTTCTGACCGGAACGGTTCTCAAGAGTTCGGACGTCAGCTTCGGATTACGCTTCCACCAGTAAAATACATCTTTAGCGCCGCTCTTGATAAACGGTATGCCCAATCTTTCCATGCGGTTGGAGACAGAAGCCATTTCAGGCGAGAGATTGTCCGTCTTCTCGCCGTACAGGGTGAATACTTTCAGAGGAAACTCCATGTTCCACAGGTTCATGACTTCTCTGAAAATGAACGTCTCGGAAGGTTCCGGGAACCAGAGGAGTATATACGCAGTTTTGGGAGGCATTTGATTTTCGGGTATCCTCGCGTGATCTTCGAAACGGGTTTGCTCAAACAAAGTTGAAGCGGTCCATGAGTCATCGATTCCGGTGATGAACGCTCGAGCGCTTATTTCAAGAACCGATCCATTAACAGGGCGCTGATGCGTCGTGCTACCATGTTTCTTCCTTCGTCCGTCAGATGCACCCCATCATGCTGATAGGCCGCTTCGGTTCTCCCGCAAAGCGCATTTTTGAAGCTCACGAAATACGGCTTCTCTTTCAATCTTTCGGACAAGGCATTGTACGGAGTGGCAAAATTCTTCCGAACGGTGGCGAAGCGTTCCGAATCGATGACGATTCCCTTTTCTTTGGCCTTGAGCGCTTCGGGTACGGTGCAGTCCTCGACCCAGATGATCGGCTGCCAGATCAGCAAGAATTGGGCGTCAAAGCATTTTGCAGTCCTGTTTACAAAATCGTATCGCTTTTCGGTCAGATCCACCATTTGCGTCAGTAACGGGCTGTTCTCGTCGACCGGGAGATATACCTGATTGATCTTATCCCAAAGCTCTTTGGTAAACGACGCGTACACCGCTGCGGTCACCGGTTTCAGGAGCCCGAACCAGCTTCCGTAGTAACTTTCAATGAGTGAGCGCACTCTGCGATACCCATGGTGGCCGTACGGAGTCCGATGTTCCGCAAAATACTTGGCATCGTTGGCTCCGTCATAAAAAATCACTATATCCGGCGCATCGGGATTTTCCACGAGCTGCTTCTGAAGGTACTTGGTTTCCAAAAGAGAGTTGAAGGAATTCGTCCCGAAATTCACCACGGTCACGCGATATTTGTTCTGGGCGGAATTCAGATCCTTTGCGAGAAAACTGGCAACTGTGCGGTCGTCGTGATCAGTCGTTCCTCTCATAGTGGAACCGCCGAACATCCACACCGTTTTGTTTCTCCTGGCATCCGGGGATTTTTCGTTAAACACGGTGGGCCGCACTCCCGTGTTCTGCAGAAACAGTGTGTACGCATCGTACACCGCTCTACTGCCTTCCCGTGCATGGCCGTACAGAATATAGTTGCTGACGGTTATCGCAAGAAAGCTCAGGACCTCGACACTCACCACGATCACAACAAGCCACTTGACAACGAACTTTATGAGCCGAAACAGTTTCCTCACGCGTGCAGCCTCTTCTCTGTAAATGAACTTTGCACTTTAGCATGAACCGGGCCTCACGGAAAGGTGAACCCGCGTCATTGTTCGTCTATTCCGCTACGGATGGGAAAAGGACTGTCATCGGGAGCACAGGGAGAGCCCCACTTGCAGGGATTATCAAAAGTAAGGTCGGTTTTGGGTGCGCGAGAAGATTGGAAGATTGTCATTGCGAGGAGTGCAGCGACGAAGCAATCTCTCTTGGTCATGAAATCCGGCACGGAACTTACGAAAAGCAATACTATGATTGTCGATCCAGGCATACCACAAGGATTTCTTTATTTTCCAGCCTGGCCGCCCGGCAGACTACTTCCTTTTCGAGTCCTTCAGCATTTTTCAACACGAATGTGCCGGAGCTGTCTGCCGAATCATTCAGATGAACAAACCAGTCCAGCAGATTTCTCACATCTGCACTCAACTCGTCATGAAAACCGTTTTTCCGATATCGGGCAAGCTCGTCGAGAACCTGACCGAAGATGTTCTTGAAATCAGGGCTGATGTAGCGGAAATCCCCATCATTTCCGATAATTGCAGTTGAGAATTCCAAAACCTGGCCCAATTTCCGAAATTTGTCTCTTTCGAATTTCAAGGCGCTTTCCACTCTTTCGCGGCGCCACACTTCTTCGTTGAGCCTTTCGTTCGCATTTGAAATCAGCGTGTTTTGCCGATCCTCGTCTTTTTGCTTCAACACCAGCCGAGTTTTTTCGGCGGTGAGATCCTCGATGACTAGAAGTATATACCGTTCGTGTCCCACTCTGATGGAACGAAAGTAGAGGCGGCCCCAGACTTTTCTGGCATCAATTTCCAGTATTCCTTCCGCCACTACGGATTTGCGTGTGAAAAAAACCTTTTTCATCACGGCTCGCGCCTTTTCGGAATTCCGCGACCGAGGAACAAGTGACGCAAACGGCACACCCTGAACGATCTTGTAATTGGAGCTTATTGTTCCGCATGCCTGATTCGCGAAACCTATGTTGTATGCATAATCAATCAACATAGCCGGAACAGGAAGTGCGTCCAGGAGTTTGCCAAATGAGGATGCCACCATGAGCCCTACATCGAAACTGCCGGTGGCGCTCACATCACTGTTGAACCATTCAGTCAATTCCAGAGACTTGGTGAAAAACTCCTCCCCGTCCGGTAACCCTGGTCCGACTGCGTCGTTTGGGCGATCCCAGTAGCGCTGCTCTTTATCCTCCATTCAGCCGGGCCCCTTTCGTGTTACTCCACATAAACAGCGAAGGCAAAAATGGGTTACACGCCAGGCATTTAACATGTTCTATTTCGCTGCAGAAGTCAAAACGTATTTCCGGAGCATGCGTCCAGTGACGAGTCGGGAAACATGCTCGCAATCACAGCCTTTTCCCTCCCGTAACTCATTGGATACCTAACAGGGCAAAAATTTCTGGATTTTTTGCAGTGATGTGATATGGGGACACGAAATTTTCCCTTGAGGTGGTCACATGTCCAAGATAATTGCGGTCCTCACGCTTGCCTTGCTGTTCGCAGGAGCTACCTGTTTCGGCCAATCCGAAACTTCGAACAAAAAACTGATCCAGGTGAAACCCGAATACAGTGAATCGGCACCAGTCCCGCAACCCGAACCGCAGATCGATCCATATGCCCCCGTGCCACCGAGACCGAGAGACCAGCTATACGTATTTTGGATTTTGGGCAGGCTGATCAGCTATCCCATCGACAAAGTGGAAGCGTACATCACCACCCTGAGATCCGAGAAAAAGCGAGACGGTGCGCCGGTTCCCGCATCTGGAGGGCCGGACAGCAATCCGTTCGGTTCGGTGAACTGGAGGGAAATACCTCCGGCTCCTCCGGTTGCCAATACTCAGGCTGGTCGCTGATCGTCTGCTGTACTGACGTACGAAGAACGGTTCCCGAACGTGAAGATCTTATGTTGTTCGCTACGGGTACACCGTGGACTGCGAAAAATGAGATCCGCATTCGTGACGGGTTATGAAGGGGTTTGAACACGGCGAAGCGCTCTATGCATTACAGCGGCCTAAGGTACAATAAGCGTGTCGCGTATTTCCTCAGCTCGGAACTATCCGGAACGACTTTTTGGAGACTGAACGCCTCCACAACCTACATACTTCCAGTTCGGAATTCCACCTCACCTCGACGTGCGGAAACATCGCCACGCAAAGCCACCATCATAGCATGTCCGGAAAGAGCGAATCGTGAAACGACGCCTTCACCGCGACTGCCTTCGTGGAATCGGCGCGTTCCGCGGGTGGACCGGAATCCGGACGTGTTTTCGGAGTCTTGGAGCTGGTGCTTGCAGACGATTCGTTTCTGTCATACCCTGTACTGAGACGAGACGTGGCGCAACCGTACATGAGCAAGGCAAACAAAACCAAAAGAGAGACAAGGTATTTCATCAACAGACCCTCTTCATGAGGAATACCCTCTCTCCGTATCACTTTATAAACCATAAAAAGTGCGGATGGTCAAGAATATACATTCGCGATGCAGCGCAAGTTGATGAGGTTTAATCCAGAACTATAAAAGGAATACTTTATTATTTACACTAGTCATACTATTTTGTTAATGTTGTGGTTGATATGACATTTTTTGAGATTTCGTACTTAAAGGAGAATCGAAGCATGGGTAATTTGCTGCTTTTTCCCCTCAAACTGTTGGGCTGGACCGCAGCCGGCCTTGCGCTCGGCGTAGGGTGGAAACTGGGTTGCAATCTCGTGGACGTGGCCATGGGCGAGAAGACACTCATGTGCTTTCCCCAAGAGGAACAGTCTGCAAAGCCCCAACAAGAGGCTTCATAAGGTATAAATCCGACGCCGGAGATGCCGATGCCGCGCGTGTAAGCAAGCCCGTGGCGTCCGACCTTGGCTGGAGACAACGTACGCTGCCGCGATCACGGAATCTCAGGAACTGGTCTGTGCGTCCGGTGACCCGGTGATGATACGGTCAGGTAAGAGAGAAGATCCCTTTTCGGAGCGAGCTTCCGATTTTTCTCCACGTGACCTGAACGTGTCAATAAGACGCAGCGCCTGATCGACGCCGTATTTCCACAGCACCAGGATGAGAGCCGCAGTGCTGGCCAATCCGAGAAGACATGCGACAAGCAGGATGTACCCGATCCATTTTGCTCCCAGACTGTCGGTGGACAAGGGAATCACGAGCAGGAGCAGCAAGAAGAACGATCTGGGCAAAGGTCCAAGAGCCTGGAGAAACGTCTGCACGCAGTCCAAGAGTTTCATGACGATTCTGAACAGGGCCCAGGCCGCACCCATGCCGAACACGATAAAGGTGAGGACCCGAGCTATGAGGATAGAGGTGGAAGAAACCTCCAGGCCGCTAAACAGGAAGTTCAGCTGGAAAAAATTCTGCACGTACGGGAGCATCTCCACTATTTTCTGCATTGGAAACTCCGTGACCGATCACTTCGGCCGAGAGTGGATAAGTATTATGTTTAGTATTCAGGAACAAGATCCCGAATTTCATGCCTATTAATGCACATCACCATATTCGATGCAAGAGAAAAATCCGCAAGATTTGGGAACCGTTCGCCGCGCGTGCTTCGGAAAGTCGTGAATCAATACCGCGAGGGCCGAACGATGCGGTTGACAATCGAGTTCTCTTGCCCCTAAGATTCTCTCAAGATTCGGAGGCACAGGACCGGAAGCAATCTCAATGAACTTCAAGCGCATTACTTCCATTATTTCGGACAACAAAATATTTTTTGTTCCAGCCATCGTGTTGTCAACGGTCTTGCTGTCCTTGTGGGTGTATGGCCGGCTTTCGAGCAACCCCATGGAACGATCCCGCCAATTGACTGATGAGGGCGATTACCTGAAAGCCGTTGAGATTCTCGATGAGGTGGTGGAAAAAGAGCCGAAAAATGTGGCAGCCCTCATGCTGAGGGGACGTTGCAACGAGAGGATCGATGATCTGGACCTCGCGCTTCAGGACTACAATACCGTATTGGAGCTTGATTCGGGTATGGCCGATGCCTGGGAAACCAGGGGCAGACTGTTGATCAAGTTGAAGCAATACGATCAGGCGTTGAGCGATCTCCAGCAAGCTGCCAGACTCACCGGCGATCGCGCTGCGATTGTTGCCGAAATCGGATTGGTTTACTTTTCCAAAGAAGATTACGCTGAAGCCAGGAGGTACTTGGACTGGAGCACGGCCCTGGACGCAAACGAGGAAGGAGCGTATTTCGGCAGGGCTGGAATTCTTATGGAAGAGAAGAAATTCAACGAAGCCATAGCGGAAATGGATAAATTGCTCAAGCTTCAGCCCAAAAACGCGCAGGCTTTGTTTCGTAGAGGATATGCTTACCTCAAGATTTCCCAGTCCGGGAAGGCGCTTTCCGATTTCAACAAGGCGCTCGAACTGGATCCGGACATAAAGGAAATCTATTGGTACCGAGCGGACACGTACCGTGCTCTCAACGATTTGCAGCAAGCGCTCAACGACTACAGGAGGGCCGAAGCGACCGCTCCGAATGATTCCATACTGTTTCTGAACCAGGGTACGGTCCTGATGATGATGGGCAGGAATCAGGAAGCTCTGGAAATGCTGAGACGTTCCATAGTCGTCGAACCGGAAAATCCGCTGCCGTACATCAACCGGGCCGTTCTGCAGCTCCAGACGGGCAATTACATAGCGGCCCTGGGGGATTTGAACAGAGCCATACAAATCAGGCCCCACGATCCGTGGCTTCTCGTAAAAAGGGCTTCCATATTCAAAATCATGGCAAGAGGAGATCGGGCCCTTGCGGATCTTGACGCGGCAATAGAATTGGATCCCGTCAATCAGGAGGCATGGTTGCTGCGAGGGAGCCTTTACTTCAACGAAGCCCAACTGGAGCGGGCCATAAACGACGAGGAGGAAGCCATACGCCTCCTGCCCGACGATCCCACTGCGTACCAGCTCCTCGGGGAAGCTCTCTTGAGAAAAGGGGACACCTCGACAGCTCTTGAGAACGTGGATCAAGCGCTAAAGAAAGAGTCATCGTTTGCGCCTGCGTATGTGACCATGGGCGACATCCACATGGCCGATTCCCAGATAGACAGGGCCCTTCAAGCGTATTCCCGCGCATTGAATATCGACCCGAATCATTTCGATGCGCGTCTGCGGAGAGCCAAGCTTGCGATGGAACTCAACAATTACCGGGCCGCCGTGGCAGACCTGGAGCAAGCGGCCAAGGCCAACCCGTACAGCGGCGAGGTGTATCTTCTCCGGGCGAAGTGCTACGAAACATTGGGAGACTCGGAAAAGGCGGAACAAGACATGTGGAAAGCCCGGGTCTTTGCACACAGATGAAAATCGTCCTTGCGAGACATCCATGTGGTACAGGCTGCCATTGCGAGGGCGAAGCCCGAAGCAATCTCGGTCGCAAAAACTGAGATTGCTTCGTCACTACGATCCTCGCAATGACACGATTGGACCACCGGCATACCGGCCAGAATTATGAGAAAATCCGTCAGAATTTTCGAGAACTGCTTTAACTATCCAGATTGCTTAGTTGTTTCACTCCTCGCAATAACAGAGGCACTTCCCTCGAAGTAACTGACTTCAGAAAAGCGGAGCCATCCGGCGGATTCAATGCCGCCATTACAAGAGATGCTCGAACCCCTGTTTTTTTAACAATTCCTGCAATCGTCTCACGTCCTGGGCTCGGTCTTTGCGGCATACCATGAGCGCGTCCGGCGTATCCACGATAATGAGGTCTTCGACGCCCACCACCGCCGTCAACTTGCCGGGCGAGGAGACGACGCATCGTTTGCCGTCAACGAACATCACCCGACCTTTGGTTGCATTCCCGCATTCATCCTGCTTCCAGACATCTTCCAGAGACGCCCAGCATCCCACGTCGTTCCATTCCACGTTTACCGGCAGGGTGAGCACATTGTCGGCTTTCTCCATGATCCCGTGATCAATGGATACCGCTCCCATTCTTCCGTAAGCTTCAGCTATTGCAGCAGATTCGTCGGGAGTGTTCAGGGCCGGAGAAATCCGTTTCATCTCGGTGCCGATCGCCGGCAGATATTTTTCAAAGGCCTGTATGATTGATGTTATTTGCCAGACGAACATCCCGCTGTTCCAGAGATACGTGCGTGAAGCCACATACTGTTCTGCGGTGATAAGATCCGGTTTCTCAACGAACCTGTCTACTTTGAAGAGCGTAGCCGTGCCCACATAAAGATGTGCAGGTCCCATCTTTATGTATCCGTACCCGGTTTCGGGACGATGAGGAATCACACCGAATGTCACCAGATGGTCACCCTGGCAAGCCGCTTGGACCGCTATCCTGAGAGCTTGTCGGAATTCCTCTTCCTTCCCTATGACGTGATCCGCGGGCATTACGGCCATGATGCCGTCCGGATCTCTCTTATGCAGCTTATATGCGGCCAGAGCGATACAAGGGGCAGTGTTTCGGCCTTCGGGTTCGATGACGATCATTTCTTTATTCAGTTCAGGTAATTGCGTTGCCATTTCATCGGCGTGGGAAGCGCAGGTAACGACGGTGATCCGCTCAATGGGAATTTCGGGCAGAATTCTGCGGATCGTACACCTGATCATGGTCTGGTCGCCCATGATGTTGAGAAGTTGTTTCGGTCTGTTCTTCCTGCTTTCCGGCCAAAATCGCGTTCCACTGCCTCCCGCCATAATGACTCCGTGAATCATGCGCATGCCACCTCACCGAAGGAAATTCATGTAGTTCCATTCCTTACCAATTCAGATCATAGTACACCGTTTCGGGTTGTTTAGGCAAATAGGGCAATCATGTGGGGAGTTCTTTGAATCGGGGTTCGGGAAGGAATCTCTTATACGAATTCGTTTTCAACTACCTGACATCGTGGAGGAACTTCTTGTAAGACGTTCCTCCCCGAACCCCACCTCAAGAACTGTTAGCACTCGCCGGCATCTGCATTTCCGGTGAGGAAATGCAGATGCCGGCTCATGATAGAAGTTTCTGGGAGGGGGTTTGGGCGGGACACTCTTTGCAAAAAGCGTCCCCCCAATCGTACTTTTTTGAAGGCGCATTCGTATGAGTGTATGAGAATTGGCAGAAATAAAGATTCCTACGAATTCGCAGGCAAAAATGGGGACGAGGAAAACTTGTGTACAGGGATTCTCACAAGCAATGTCGGTTTTGATTACGCGAACGAGTGGAACATTGCCATTGCGAGGGTAGCGAAGCAATGACGGCCCTTTCCTGCCCGCAACTGAATGGATACTCCCTGATCTTATTGCTTTGTTTGAGAGTAAATGCGTCACTCATGTCTTGGATTCGCCCAGGACTTCCCGAACTTTGGCCGCCAGACTGTCAACCGTGAATGGTTTTTGCAAAAAGTTCACTCCTCTGTCCAGCACGCCGTGGTGAACGATAAAATTCTCCGTGTACCCCGAGACGTAGAGGACTTTCATTTCCGGGCGTTCTTTTACGAGGGCGTTGTAAAGGCTCCGGCCATCCATTTGCGGCAAGACCACGTCGGTCAGAACCAGGTGGATAATTCCTTTGTGTTGTCTGCTGATGATCTGGGCCTGATTTGGATCGCGTGCCGCAAGAAGCGAGTACCCGAGGGCGTCCAGGACCTCGCAAGCCAGATTCCGAACTATTTCCTCATCTTCCACGAGAAGAATGGTTTCGCTTCCGGTCGGGCGGGGAACATGTACGGGCTCTTTGGACTCGTGTTCCGGGATTCCCTGGGCGCGGGGCAGGTATATCTTGAACGTCGTGCCACGGCCCGGTTCACTGTATGCTGTAATATGTCCCCGGTGCTGCTTGACTATTCCGTACACTGTGGCAAGGCCGAGTCCCGTCCCGACGCCTTTTTCCTTCGTGGTAAAGAAAGGGTCGAAAATACGCGACAAAATCTCCTGTGTCATGCCTCGGCCCGTGTCGCTGACCACAAACATGACGTATTCGCCTGAGTTCACATCCGCGTGGGTCCTCGCATACTCGTAGCCGAGCTGCGTGTTCGCAGTCTCGATCGTCAGGGTGCCCCCGTCCGGCATTGCATCCCGCGCGTTGATGGACAGGTTCATCAGGATTTGCTCGATCTGTCCCGGGTCGGCGTACACGGTTCCCAGTGAATGGGCCAGAAGCGTCTCCACATTGATATCTTCACCGATCAGCCTCCGCAACATTTTTTCAAAATCCGATATGGTCACGTTCAAGTCCAGCGGTTTGATTTCCAGCACCTGCTTTCGGCTGAATGCGAGCAATTGCTGGGTCAATTCGGCGGCCCTTCGTGACGCCCTGGTTATTTGGGCCAGTTTTTCTTGTTCGGGTCCTTTGTTGGGCAACTGCCCGGCTAATATGGCCGTGTATCCCATGACAGCAGTAAGAAGATTATTGAAATCGTGTGCCACACCACCTGCCAGGCGTCCGATGGCTTCCATTTTCACCGCCTGCCGCAGCTGTTCCTCAAGGCGCTTGTTTTCCGTGATGTCTCGTAGCACCACGAGCATTCCGGCAGCTTTGCCCTCGTGATCGTGATACCGGGAAGCACTCAGACTGATATCCAGTGAACGGCCGTCCTTGGAAAAACGCTTGGTCTCAAAACCGTTGCAGGGCGTGCCGTCCTGAATCAGACGATCGATTATCTGCATGCTCGCGTCGCGCTCGGAGTCCGGAACATACGGTACCGGCCCGTTCTTGAGATCGTCGATGGTCCAACCGAAGATACGGGTAAATGACTCATTGACGTACTGCGCAATTCCCTTCAAGTCGTACACCACCACGGCATCGGCCGACGAGTTCAAGAGCGACCTGTACAAGTCTTCGGCTCTTTTTGATTCTTCGTACAGATGCCTGAACTCCTCCCTGCTTTGGCTCAATGCCTCTTCAATTTTCTTTCTCTCGGTCATATTGTTCAGACATACGATACGCAGGGTCCGGCCGCCTTGCTGATAGGGTTTTCCCACCATCTGGCAACAAAACGTCGAGCCGTCTTTTCGCACGCCCGTCACTTCGGACGGCCTTTCATATCCTGATGCCGCATCCGTGGCTACTCCACCCCATGATGCAGAAGCTGCAAGTTTCTCAACATTCGAACCGATAAGCTCGTGGTATTCGTATCCGAACATTCTGAGAAAGGCTTCGTTTGCATCCACGACAATACCTTTGTCGTGAATGGTTATACCTTCTTCCGCTGCATCGGAAAGTCGACGGAAACGTTCTTCGCTTTCGCGAAGCGCCTCTTCAGCCCTCTTCCGCTCGGTAACATCCTTGATCCATACCTGCACACCCGGATCACCACCCACGTTCAAAGCCCTTGCATTGATTTCTCCGTCGAACGAAGATCCATCTTTTCTCCATAGCTTCACTTCATATCGTTGCTGTACGTTTTCGCCGCGCATCCGCGCCTCGGCTCTCCGTCTGGTGATATCCTGATAATCCGGATGATAGATGCGCCAGTGTTCGATGCCCACTAATTCTCCGTCGTCATAACCGAGCATTTTATGCAATCGTGAGTTGGCGAATGTGATGTGCATGCCGGTCTGAATGAATATTCCGTCGAAGCTTTCTTCCACGAGCGTACGATACCGGTCTTCGCTTTGACGCAATTCTTCTTCCGCATTCTTTCTTGCAGTGATATCCGCTATGGCCGATATTGTCCCCTTCGGGTGGTTTTCCTCGGTGCGTAACGCGCTAATTTTCAATTGGCCCCAAAAAAGAGATCCGTCTTTGCGTTTGAAGCGAGCCACCGTTTCCAGGGGCGTTCCTTGCCTGAGACTTTTTCTGAAAATGTTCAGTATGCGTTCGGACTCCTGTTTAGTGCTATAAAAATCCTCTGACTTCTTGTTCAAGTATTCGTGAGCGTCGCTATACCTGAACATCTCCGACATAGCTTGATTCGTCCACTTTAGCCTGCCTTCTTCTACGTAGCTGATGGCAACGGGCGAAGCGGACAGAATATTCTTCAGCATGTCTTCGTTGCGGCGAAGAGCATCTTCCGCTCGCTTGTGCTCGGTGACGTCCCGAGCACATATGGCGATGCATTCAATGGTGCCGTCCTCGTCAAATACGGGATAGAAATGGTGATCCAGGATTCTTGTTCCTCGCTGGTCCTGAAAGCGGATAGGTTCGCACGTGGCGATAACCGTGTCGATCTGTTCCCTTCTTCGTTCGACAAATTCCGGCTCGATAAATTCTAGTATTTGTCTCCCGACAAGTTCTGCCGCGTCTTTTCCCAACCTATTCGCGAACGGTTCGTTCAGGGCCAAAATCCTTCCTTGAATGTCTATGAGAAGCGCAAATTCTGCGGTCGCGTTCATGAACGCATTGAAATATTGATTGAGTTTTCTGAGATCGTGCATCCCGCTCTGTGCAGACTCCGTCAGTGCACGAGACAACACGTGACGGAGATCTTCCAGCTCCCCGATCAATTGTTCTCTTGTCTTTTCTTCATCTCTCATTTCGGAACTCCATCGCAAGAAAACTTCAGGCGGCAAGGATTACACGTGGAACCAGCCGAAGTCAAAAACAATTATGATCCCCTTCTCTGACGGGAAAAGAGGTGCAAAACCCCACGGTCGCTCCGAGAGTGTTGGCAATACGGATCCGATTCTTTACAGGTAACTCGATTCTGGGCACAGGCTGGAGGCACTCCTTCGCTGCGGAAGACGCAGAGCCGTCTCATGCGAATACGCTTTCAAAAAAGTAAGATTGGGGGGACCCTCTTTATAAAGAGTGTCGCCCCAAACCTCCTCCCAGAAACTTCTATCATGCACCGGCATCTGCATTTCCGCTGAGGAAATGCAGATGCCGTCGAGTGCCCAAAGTTCTTGAGGTGGGGTTCGGGGAGGAACGTTTTACAAGAAGTTCCTTCCCGATTTCAGAGGACGTGAATCAGTCCCAAACGTGATACCGGCATCACAATAACGTGAGTCGGTCCGCCGAATTTTTCTTGCAACTGCATGCGAAATTGTGAATTCTTGCATAATAAAATGCATCTGAATGGTCGGTGGGTGGAAGTGGAGGAGCATTGCCAGGTGGTCCTTCCGGGCTTTAGCCGTTACAAGGAGGCCGTCATGCCTGTTTTGAACTATAAATGCAGTCTGTGCGGAAAAGAGTTCGCGAAGCTGTTCTTCAGTGAGAAAAACGCGGCAAAGCAATGCCCTGTCTGCAAGGGAGCCGACCTGCAAGAGATCGGACTCGCCTTTCCCGAATACCAGGAGTCGAACAAAGGTCTCATGAGTGTTTCATGCGAGGGCTGCGGCGAAGATAGTTGCGGATTGGGCCCGTCGACCTGATGAGCTACTCAAGGAGAAGTTTCTCCTTTTATTGTTTGCGCTGCTTGGTTCCCTCGCTTGGGCTATAGTAAAGATCTGTACCGCGAAGAGAAAAACAGGCTTCGGCCGGAACCGAAATCAGGAAAAAGCGCGAGGCTTGCCTTTCGGAAAGGTATGGAACAGTTGCCAATACCAATGACCGACATGTGCTGGGGAGGTTTCAAAAGTCTTTTTCTCGGCAACAGACAGCTCTCTGGACCGTCCACCCAACTCTTCAATATCATTGGCAACCAGCTCCGCTTCGCTCGACGTGGTAGGGGCTGCAGTCGGTCCGCCCGCATTCTTCATTTCAATCTAACAACAATGTTGGCAATCAACATGGTGTCGTCCGGGAATCCCGGCTCTTCCCGTACGACTTTTCCCGGATTCCCGTCACATGGCATCCGGCTATGACTGTGTTTTCACGTGGATTATCTCCTGCTTGTCGCCGCCTCCTCCTGATCGTGGCCGGCATGGTACCCCTCTTTCTCATTTCCGCAACGCTCGTGTTGTCGGACACGCCGGTATGTGCAAAATCGGCTCCGAACGAGGATACATTCCTTCAGAAGTTGGAGATTCACGGTAATCCCGAATCGGTGTTGGACGAAATCTTATCCCGTGCGGAATTCAAGGATTCGAACAAGGAATCATGGATCGATCAAATCAGGGAACGTTTGGTTGATGAAGCAAAAAGAATCCTCGCTTGGATGTGGCGACAGCTTCCCGATGTGCCTGGAGCTGAAATGGATGTATTTTGGACCGTTATCGGGAGTTTTGTCATTGCCGCTGTGCTCGTGATCGGGGCGCTTCTGGCCGTGCGTGCTTTGAATGTGCTGAAAAAAAAGAAACCGGGTTCAGTGAAGAGCCAAGATTCAGATTCAGGTGAGATTGCCACAAGCGACTATTTCAGGAGCCTGGCACTTCGGAGAGCAGAACAGGGAAACTTCCGGGACGCCCTGATATCCATGTTTCGCTTCGTGCTCGTGTGGATGGACGAACATGGAAAACTATCTCTCCATCACTTCAAGACGAACCGGGAAGTTCTGAAGAGCTTGAAACCTGACGAGCCCCTCAGGGAGACGCTGAGCGACATGATTCCCGTCTTCGATCGGGTGAAGTACGGCAATTATCCTTGCGACAAGCACGAATATGAAAAATTCCTCGCCATGGCCCGTCGCGTCCATAATGGAGAGGACTAATGGCGGCGAGGCACAAGATACTTCTGGCGATCTGTTTTGTCGGGCTGGCCGTCGGATCCTGGTTCGTCCAGAGCCGCAGCGGCGCAGATGAAGAGCGGCTCAGGGCATCCACCTATTCCACAGGACCTAGAGGAGCAAAAGCCCTTTACCTGGCCTTGGAAGAGTTGCGGGTCCATGTGAAGAGATTCCGGCGCTCTCTCCGGGATTTGACGCCGCAACAGGGCACGTTGGTCATCTACGATCCCAAGGAGATCCGTATCGGAAAACGTGAAGGAAGATCACTTCGCGTGTGGCTAGGGAAAGGAAACCGCTTGCTCATGATTCAGGGCAGGCACAGATTGTCTGCTGCAAAGACGTGTACCGGTCCGTCATGCGGAGTCGACGCGTCAGGTGGTATATCCGGCCATTTCGGGCTCGCACTCAAACGGCTGTCCGACGACGGCCGCGCGAAGCTCTCCGTGGCCGTACCGGAAATTCCGGTAAAACTGGACGTCTCCGTAGCGAAGAACGTGCGTTGGGAAAAACCTGACAAGCAATGGAATATACTGCTGGAA
>Ga0187785_10000302_pt1 | contig 18471 bp, 21 predicted proteins | sample 0815_BV2_4_20_MG_FD_132466 | JGI IMG/M metagenome (GOLD analysis project Ga0187785, IMG submission 132466) | Tropical peat soil microbial communities from peatlands in Department of Meta, Colombia - 0815_BV2_4_20_MG | ecosystem: Environmental > Terrestrial > Soil > Wetlands > Peat | place...
CGTCGACCGCCCCAAGTTCCAGGGCCATCTTTTCCAAATACTCGAAATCGCCACTTTCATACATACTTCGCATCTCCTCAGCCGACAGGCTGGTGCAACCGCTTTCTGTTTATACACATCCTTTTCATAAATATGTAACATTGCCGCCGGGCGTATCCTGTCAGCATCCCTGTGGCGAAACCGGTACATCCCGCTTCGCGTCGACATCCGCGAGAAATTTCAACGCCGGATCGTTCAGCCACTCGGGGTGTTTGGCGATGAAGAAGTGATCCTCCGGCACCTCGATCAGCCTGGCTTCGGGAATCCCCCAGGCGAGCTCGCGGCTGAATCGCCTCGGGTTCGACAGGTCCTTTGAGCCATGCACGACGAGCGTCGGGGCCTTGATCTTTTTGAGCACGCTCCGGCCGTCGTACGCTTTCTGCGCCTCGAACTGCCGCAGGAACGAGGCAGTGGTCGGCGGGTACCTGGTCAGGGCGTTCTTCTCCCAGAACCCCGGCTTCCTGACCATCCTCACCAGCGTCCAGAAGAGGAAAGCAACGATGGGGTCCCGGTGTGGTGACCGGGCTGCAGTGACCACCAGGACCAGACCTTTGACCCGCTCGGGATGCCGGGCGGCCAGGGACTGCGCGATCCTGCCTCCCAGAGAAAAGCCGACGACGTGTGCCCGGCCAATGCCGAGCGCGTCCATGAGGCCCGCCGCGTCGTCGGCCATCTAATCGATCGAGTAGAGCGCGTCGGGCTTGTCGGTCCGGCCGGCCCCCCGGTTGTCAAAGAGCAGGACCTGGTATTTTTGAAATACCTCAGTGTCGGTCTTCGTGTTCGAAATATCGGAGCCCAGGGCACCGATCACGATAAGAGGCTCGCCCTCGCCGTGTATTTCATAGTACACGTTGATATCGTTGACTTTTACCGCTGGCATTGTCTCAAACCTTCATACTGTCATAGTATACGCTTTTAATGATAGCGTCCGCTACCGCTGTCAACTGTCGTTTTTAAAATCACAGGGCAGGGAATGGGCAGCTATCCCCGCCTGCCGCCTCTCATCACGGGTTGCCCCTGAGCATCTGGTATAAGACTCTCCAGAGATGATGCTTATAGGCGTTAGGGGGGAGGTTCCGAGCGTGAGAGGGGCTTTGCATCTAAAGTGCCAACCTCGTACGTAAAATTGACGTGTCGAGCAATATGTTTATATACAAGAATCCGAAGTAGCCAGGCATAAGCTATCAGGACGTGTAAAATGAAGGTTGTAGCAATCAATGGAAGTCCGAGAAAAGACGGGAACACTGCAATTATGATTGGATATGTCTTCGAAGAACTGGAGAAAGAGGGTATAAAAACTGAACTTATCCAGATCGGTGGTCATTCCGTGCATGGCTGTACAGGCTGCAATAAATGTTTTGAAAACAAAAATGGGCATTGCGTTATTGACAATGATAAAGTCAACAGATGTATTGACAAAATGGTTGTGGCCGATGGCATAATTCTCGGCTCTCCGACATACTTTGCCGATGTCACAGCCGAGATGAAAGCGTTAATCGATCGTGCAGGTAGGGTATGCGCAGCAAATTGTCGATCGGAAGATCTATCCAGAAGCGGTGGACCCTTCGACGGTATTTTCCGGCTTAAGGTCGGAGTGGCCGTGACGGTGGCTACAAGGGCCGGCCAGATACGGGCAATTGATTCCATGGTCAACTTCTTCCTTATCACTGGCATGGTTGTCCTGGGAATGGCGGATGGCATCGCGATGGATATCGGAGATGTTAAGAACGATGAAGTGGGCATCGCACGCGCTAGGAATACCGGTAGGAAGATGGCTTGGCTTTTGAAAATAAGAGAGAATGCTAAGAGCACATGATACTATAAGGTATAAATAGGCTGTCGGTACCCTATAAAGCCTATGATATCCGGAGCATTTCGTATGCGAACATCGCTAACTCCGTTTTATTTAACACTGCAGACTTGGCAGAACCTTCAACGCACGTTATTTATATAAAAATAGAGGATTCGTTTCATAGAGCCGAACAGCAAACGCCTGCATCTGGTATAATATAACAATTCGTCCGCACCTAAAGTCATTGAAAATACGCACTTTAGGTGCAAAGCCCATGAGAAGGGTCTCCACATGTGAAACCTGGTTTTGGCGTGACTTTACGTACGGATACGAGGGTTATACGAGGATGTTATAGGGTTCGACTACAGCATATTTGGTGAATAAGGGAATGCCTCGTAGCTCGGCGCCTCAAACATGTATACGGTTAGATGCTCGCTTTTCACATACCACAATCCAACCTGTGTCATCCCATGTTTCTTAAAAAGTTCGGGTTTTTTGCTCTCGAGTGTCATTAAGGCTTTCAGCGCAGCGGGATCGTCCAGGCAATCCGGCGAGTGTCTTTCGATCTCCAAAATTGTAGTCACGTCATTTACCTCCCTGGTGAGCCTATCGTTTTCTAAATCATAGGTGATCGTATGGGATATGCGTACTGCTGGGTGGGCGCAGCCTCTGGGGTAACGTACGCATACTGCTGGGTCGGCGACGGGATTGCGCAATTATTGTCATACGACTGGTTCGGGCGGCCTTGTACATAAAATCGCTACAAAAAAGAGTAATTCAGCCTATATCGGCCTGCCTGCTGGGGCAGAAGTTACAGAACGCGTACGTCACGTCCTTTTGCTTACCCTTTGACGGACAGTAGTACACGCCGCCCCGGTTCTCCACACAGAAGCCCCCCGGAAACGGCATGCCCGCCGGGTGGCCGGGCTTATCCAGGACGAACATGGAGAAGCAGCTGGTCAGGCAGTACAGGATCGTCCAGGCTTTCCCTAGGTCCCCGTATATCTTGGCGCTTTCCAGCAGCGGACCGCTGACTTTGATCATCTCCCCGCAGAAGCCTTTCAGCGTTGCTTTGTCCCGGACGTCGCCGGTCATCTTTTTGAAAGCTCCGGCGCTTTTCATGGTAAGCATCCGTTGGTAGCCGTCGTAGATCTTATCTCGCATGCTCAGCCCCAGCTTCTTGCCGTAGGGACCGGGGATGAAATCATCGGTACGCATGATGCTGGTGCACAGCATCGCTAGGTCGTAGATCGAGATCCGCTCTACGTAGTCGGCCAGCGCCTCTCCCAGCTCGCCCTTCTTCTCCAGTTTCGCCAACTCGGTGTAGAGCTGGCGCAGCTCCTCCATGTCTTCGTCCAACATCTTCAGCCTCCGATTTTTATTTTGCCGGCAGCTTCGCGGCCATAGTCGGCTTCTTGTCTGCAGGCGCCGACATCGTTACACCCCTGGCCTCGACTTCCGCGAGGAACTTCAGCATGGGCCTGACGGAAAGCTCCGGATCGGTCGGGATGGTTATGTGATCTCCGCCTTCCACCAGGATCATCTGAGCGCCAGCGATGCCCTCCGTCAACTCCCTGCCGTATTTCACCGGCGCCAGCTGGTCCTTTGTGCCGTTAATTATCAGCGTGGGCGCTTTGATCTTTGGAAGCATCTGCCTCCCGTCGAACTGTGCGTTCGCGGCTACCTGCCGGAGGAAGGATTCCTGCGTCGGGGGGTACTTCTGGTCGAAGATGAACTTTGCGGTCTTGTTAAGCGTCTTGCTGTAGCCGGGTATGTGGGTTAGCATGAAGGTCATGAGTTTCAGTCCGGGGGGAAGGCGGGTGCCTGCCACCCACAACACCAGTCCGTTCACCCGTTCCGGGTATTTTGCTGCTATAGTGAGCGCGATCCTGGAGCCCATGGAGATGCCTAGCAGGTGGGCGCGTTTGATCTTCAGCGCGTCCATGACCCCGACCACGTCTTCGGCCATCATCTCCAGGGTGTAGGGCTCGTTCGGCTTGTCGGTCCGGCCAACGCCACGGTTGTCGATGAGCACTGTCCGATACTTTTTGACTACGTCGGGGTTCTGGTGCTCGACCAGCCCCGAGATCTCTATCCCCAGACCGCTGATGAGCACCAGCGGCTCGCCTTGGCCTACGATCTCGTAGTACACGTTGATGCGGTTGACTTTTATTGTTGGCATAAAGTTCACATCCATTGATATCTTCAGTTCACGTCAGCTTGAGCAGCGGGTGATCGCCTGCCTCGATCTCGGTACCCAGGTCCCTCGCCCCATCAGCGACGATGATATCGCTCATTGCCGCCGCCGGGAAGACCTCTACGGCGTGCTCTATGGGTCCGTACAGGCAGTAGTTGCAGCCATAGGCGATGGCCAGCAGGTTGGTGCCCACATCTGAGGGCATGTAGGCGCTCTCCTTGCCCGGCTGCTTCTTGAACTTCTTGAGCCACGGCCAGGCCGAGGTGATGTTGTGATAGCCGCCGCCCACCGGCTCGCCCAGGATGGATTTCACCGCGAAGATCGACCGGTACATTGCCCCAGAGCCACTGCCCGGCGGCGTAGCTGCCACATCGATGAGCGGCCGAGTAATGCCCAGTTCCTGCCCCAGCGGGAGCATGCCTCTGGTCTGCCCTGCATCGCCCTCCGTCAGCATCTTCATCCTGCCTTTGACCGAGAAGTCCTTGGGGTTAAAGCCCAGGATGATTGAGGCGGTAAATTTCGCGCTCTTCACGGCTTCCATCATCGGACCTCCGGGAGTATTTATTTCTTTGATTCGAACCTTGTCCACAATTTGCAATATTATAACAAATTGTAATTTTGTATCATTTAGTTATTAGATAACATATTGTTATTTTTTAACAATATGTTATTTAGATATATAAGCGTTTGGTACAGAGAAGGAATCGATGGTCACGAAATAATCATGAAATAAACGTGATAAATAGATGGCATTCGCCGGGTGGAAAAGTCCATCACAGTAGATCGAGCGCTCGCGCTCAGAAAGGCTTGAACGCTTGACTCTTTTCCGGATGGCCTATCAGGTCGTATATGAAGGATCGGAAGTCAGCCCAGACAAAGGCATGGGAATTCACGCCACGGGCTTCGAGCGCCCCCATCAGCGCCGGGCGCATCTCTGCAACGTTCTCTATAGCGGACATCATCAGGACGGCTGCAAACTGGGGATCGACATTAGACTTGATAGCACCGGCGAACTTCCCGGAGGCGAAGGTGTCAAACCAGAGGTTGAAGTACTCTTTTTGGGCGCTGGCAATCTCAGCGAAGTCTTCCGCTGCATCGATGGCGCCCACTGCGTCGAACCTGCCGGTCTGAAACTCCCGGTACGCTTTGAAATAGTCGGGGTAAACCCGGGCATAGTAGAGGTAAGAATAGCCCATCGCATCGATCTTGTGGTAGCTATCCCCACAGTTCGCGAGCCTCTCTTTAGTCACCGATAGCAGCTGCCGTACTGCCCGCAGTACGATGGCCAGGTACAGAGACTCCTTATTTTTAAAATAGAGATAGATGGTGGCACGGTTGAGCTCCACCTCCTGGGCGATGTCCTCGAAGGAGACGTTATCGTAGCCCTTGGAGAAGAAATGCTTCTCGGCGGCGTTGAGGATGTCTGTACGCCGCCTCTCCTTTTCCCGTGCTTTTCTGTCTGCGATCGACAATCGTTTTCACCTGCGCTGCCCCTCTGGACCTGCCGCTAAAGATTATTACGTAGCCAATGGTTCTTTTCACGATATATAAAACTTTAGCCGATAATTGGTACAGGCCCGGTTCGGGCGGCGGTGGAATTGCAGAGAGAAAGAGCCGATCATTTGATCGTTTCGTCCGCCTCCGAGCCCCCGTCGGCCATGAGCGTGGTCAGCCTGTCAGCATGGATTTCGTGTACATAGCGTTTTCCCCGTAAGGCTGACAGCACCCCTGCGATGATGCAAAGCAGCGCTCCGATCAGGAACGATGTCCGGAGCGAGGGCATGAACGCCCTGGACAACATTGATGGGAACCAAGTACTGCTCTTTAGGGTTTCCAGCGTTTGCGGCGATATCATGCCCTGAACGTTCGAGGGGATGTTCGCCATCATGGCAGTGACAGGGTTATAGCCCAGGAAGGCGGCGAACAAAGCTCCGCTGGGCGGTATATTCTTTACCAGAGGCGCCAAGCTCGAGGCGCCGATATCAGACAGCGAGCTGGTCACGGCGTCAGGGAACGAGCTATTAATGCCTATCAGGACAATGGTGAAGAAGACGACCAGCCCCAGCGTATTTGCGGTATTTCGCATGGTGGCCATCATGCCCGAGGCGACGCCCCGGTCCTCCGGGGGCACCGAGTTCATGATCGACGAGCTGTTAGGTGACATGAACATGCCGAATCCTAAACCCATCAGAAAGAGGGCTATCGCGAGCTCCAAGTACGCGAAGTCCGAGGGCAGCCACGCCATAAGCAGAAGGGATACCACCACCAGCAGCATGCCGCCCGTGGCGATCCATCGGGGGCCGTGACGGTCTGATAATATGCCGGAGATCGGGCCCATGAGGATGATGCCCAGCATCATTGGCATCATGTAAATCCCCGCCCATAGGGGAGTCTCATCGTATCTATAGCCGTGTAGCGGCAGCCAGATACCCTGCAGCAGCAGGATCAACACGATCATGGTGCCCATCATCGCCGCGGAGCTGAAGAAGCCGGCGAAGTTCCCCAGAGAGAACGCCCTGATACTGAACAGCTCCAGCCGGAACATCGGCGATTTGACCCGGCTCTCGATGACGATAAAAGCAACCAGCAGCAACACGCCGATCGTCAATGCCGCGATCACCCACGGGCTACCCCAGCCCATCGTATTGTCGCCATATGGCATTAGGCCATAGGTCATCCCGATAAGGAGGATTGTCAGACCGGCGACGAAGGTGAGGTTGCCCCAGAGGTCGATCTTCCCGGCCCTGGGCTTGAACGTCGGCTCCTTCAGCTGGAGGTACGACCAGATGGTGCCGAGGGCGGCGAAGGGTATGCTCACCAAGAACACCAGCCTCCAGTCATAGATGGAGAGAATGCCGCCCAGCACCAGCCCGATTACCTGGCCGGCTAGCACAGCGACCATATTCAGTCCGAGAGCTTTTCCCCGCTCGTCGGGAGGGAACGCGTCGGTCAGGATGGCAGAGCTATTCGACACGATCATCGCGGCGCCCACGCCCTGCAGCAATCGGAAGAAGATCAGTTCCAGCGCCCCCTCATCCCCGGTGCCCGGTGTCAGGAACAGGAGCACAGAGCCCACGGTGAATACCAGAAAGCCCAGCTTGAATATCCGGACTCTGCCGAACATATCAGACAGCCTGCCGAAGGTTAACAGTAGTGTTGCCATGACGACTCCATAGCCCATCATCATCCAGAGCAGGTACTGGAAGGAGGTCAGCGGGTTGATGTGAATACCGTTGAATATGGCCGGTAACGATATTAGGATGATATTGGTGTTAATAAAGGCCATCAGCGTGGCGATGAATACGTTGGAGAGCGCGATCCACTTGTATGCGATGCCGTTTTTACCGGGATTTACTGAAGCCATTTCATCATGAACGTTCATCGTAAGACCTTCTTCACGCTTTTATGGAATGCAGCAACAGGTTCATCGAATGTTTGACGAACTCGTCCCTGGTCCGGCCCGAGGACTCCATAACCCGCATATATTCGTCTGAAGCCTCGATTACAGCCATCATGGCATCCCTGGCGAATACCGCGGTCATCAAAGTGTCGATGTCTGGCCTGATCGAGCCGTCATTTTTACCTTCTTCGATGGCACCGCACACGACCTTCAGAAAGCGGCGCCTGTAGTCCAGTATCAACTGGTAATTCTTACTTTCCGGGTTAGTTCTCGCCAGGCCTCTGCTGATCGAATGCAACCGGTAATGATCCGGATACAGTTTCCAGAACTCGTAGTAGACGACGCCGATACGGTACACTTTGTCCAGTCCGGTTTTTCCAGATGCGACCGCCTCGGTTATCATCGTGTCCCGCAGGTACATGCCTCTAACCCTCACTGCGTTAAAGAGATCTTCCTTGCTGTCGAAGTACCGGTAGATGGCCGGCTTGGACAGTTCCAGCTCTGCTGCCATATCGTCCAGCGATGCATTCTCGTAGCCTTTCGCCACGAAGTGCTTCAGGGCGACATTCATGATGTCGTTAGTGCGCTGTTCCCGCTCACGTGCTCTTCTGGACTGAGACATTGTGACCACGACCTATCACCAGCGATAATACGCTGATGTTGCATTTCCTTGATCAGATCTGTCACTATCAACACATTTGTTACTACTGGTAACATAGTTACTGTTGGTAACACTTCATATTTAACTCAATCGGTCACCAGGAAATAACACAGAAATTGTGACAAATGGCAACCGGGGCACCACTCTAGTCCCCTTCAGGAACTGCATCCCTCCAGTTGCCGTATTCCATGTAGATCCTCGCATTATCAGCGGTGCTCCTACCGTGTAGTTTCCCCACGACATGAAGCGCGAGGTCGATGCCTGCCGAGATACCGCCAGCCGTCATAATCTTTCCGTTATCGACAAAGCGCTTATCACCACGTACAATAGTGTGAGGCGCGACGGCCCTCAGATAAGCGATCACATCATGGTGAGTAGTCGATTCCAGGCCGTTCAGCAAGCCCAACTTCGCGGGCAGCAGCGCGCCCGAACAGACAGTCATCGTCAACTTCGAGGACTCGTAGACCCCCCCTACCCACGCGAGAGTCTCGGCATTCGCCACCTCACTCCTGGTACCTACACCGCCAGGGATCACAAGAATATCGATAGCGGGATGAACGGCAAAACTGTGATCCGAGTTAACGCGCAGACCGTTCGCCGATCGAACCTCTCCCCCAACTTGCGACACAGTAAAGACGTTGAACAGGCGACGGCCGCCCGAATCTGAGGCCTTAGAAAATACTTCGTACGGCCCGGCAAAATCCAAGAGCTCTACATCATTGAACAAAAAGACGCCGACACTATCCATACCAAACCCCCCGGTACCTGTAAGAGAATATGCCGAGCGCTGACTAAAAACTATCGTTCGCGGGCAAGATTCTACATTGCTCGAATAGCAACCATCATAAAATAATCAGTTTTTATGATAGACAGGACGCAGGGATAGCGAAACCCCACGACTAAAGTCATGGGTGAAGCATGCCCCGCACACCGATCGGTTAAGCGAAGACCCATTTGTGCTAAGACGCCGCTAGATATATTCTCAGACTGGGCTGCAGTCTGTCGGTTAAACCTGTAGAAGCCGGCTTTAGCCGTGGGGTAGTCACTAATACCATGGAAAATATACCATTATATATTTGCCCATTGCTATACCTATATTAGCTGTTGCACGGGTAAAACAATCGAACCTATATGGCCCGGACCAATACACCCGCTCTCCGGCGATCGAAGTGCGTAGGTGGGCGTGGTCTGCAAACGATCCTGGCAAGTGCGACAGTATCTTAATGGGTGTTGGTAATATGAGTAGCGTTGAATATGACACGCCGGAGTTGGCTGAAAAGTACGATGCTTTAAGCGATCCCCAATATAAGAGCGGGGTAAAACTGGTCGATATGCTCGGGCTGAGTGAGGGCGACCGAGTCTTGGATCTGGGATGCGGTACGGGCCGTCTCACCCTCTATGCTGCCGGGAAAGTCGGCCCCGCCGGCAAAGTGGTGGGAATCGATCCCGCGCCCCCGCGCATTGAGATCGCAAGGAAAAAGCTGGCCTCACGAAGCCCTACAAATATCGAGTTTAACGTGAGAGGCAGCGATGACTTAGAGGGTTTTGCCAGAGACCAGTTCCATGTAGCCTATCTGTCCTCAGTTTTAAACTGGATACCCGATAAGAATACGACGATCAGAGAGCTTTTCCGTATTCTGAAGCCGGGAGGCAGGATCGGCATCGTCTCAGAGGATGGAAAAAATGAATTACCCATCGAACAGGCCATATATCAACGGCTTACCCGGGAGCCTTACGCTGGCCAGTTCGGTGATATCAAGGATATCAAAAAATCAATGAGCGATATTAGGAAGCCGGCGAGCAGCGAGGAGATCGGACAAATATTGAGGATGACGGGCTTTCAGAGTGTAGATATCCAAGCCTCGGTCCAGAGAATTACATGGGCTACGGCAGCCGAATTCGTAGAGTTTATGGACGCCAGCTCTTTCGGTCCCTACCGGAAATACCTATCCGACTCGATTCTGGAAGAGATCCGAAAAGACATAGAGGACGGACTGGAAAAAATAATGACTCCGAAAGGCCTGATACTCACCAGAAATCCAGTGTATATTATTGCTAAAAAACCCTGATCCACACAGTTCCTAGCCACACCGACAGCCTGATGATAAAATCCAATAAAATACCATGGAAATTTTCAGAACACCAATAAAAGACATTTTTCATTTTTAAAGAGGCGATCATATCCCAAAAGTCAACTACCCCGCCCTAAAGGACGGGGCTTGTCATTGCCGCGGCTTTGACAATTTGATTTGAGAGAAGGTTGCTCGGCTGTTCCCAACCGAGCCTTATTCGCTCTGGTCTGTTGACGAGACCACTACCGGCTATCTGTCTCACAACAGAATCGCCGGCTACTTTTCGGAGTATGTTGATAGCTCCATTCACATCGGCATTGAGAATGACACCCGTTGCGCTCTGGTATAAGCCTCGTTTAACTCTACGAGTCTTGCCATAGGATTGGTCTTTGATTGCATCCAGCGCCAACGCATCGGTTCTTGACGTGTAAGCTTCGTCTTCTAAGTGGTACTTGATTCCGTATTGCTGGCATTTGGATTCGAGCTTCTGCTTGAACATGCCATTAGGTATCTGGACGAACTCTTGGTTGGTCTTCCGACCGAGATTGATATTCTGTTTGATCTCTTTGAGTTCGCCTATTACCACATTACCAATGTTGTTTTTCAGACAATGCTTGATGATGTGGTTGACCGCACGGTTCATGAACTCGTTTATCCGAGCGTTTCGCCGCCGTAAAAAATTGCACTGCCTGTTGGTAACCTTCTTTTTGTTACCTTGCTTGTCCTTGATGCTCTGTAATCTTGCATTTTCCTTGTTGTACCACTGGTTGATTGATTTGATATGCCTGCCGCAGATAATCTGCGTAGTCCCATTGGTATCTACAAAAGTAGCGAAGTTATCTCTGCCAAGGTCAATGCTGAGATACTTTGACTCATCAACGGATGCTATTTTCTTCAATTCCCTGTACACATATTTAATCCTGTAATATCGGCCATCATAAGCTGGCAGGATATGAACTTCTTGAATGTACTTTGCCTTATTCAGTAATGGTTCCGGTATTTTGAACCTTAACAGTTCGCGGGCATTCGGATATTTTTTAACGAACTCTCTTGAAACACCGAGTTGTAATACCCCGTTTTTAATACTGAAAGCGTTCTTGGGAAACACCACCATATACACTCCATCTTTCGGAAGGTAGCGGGGCATTGACACCTTGTCGATTTTCCCCTCTCGTTTGAGTTTTAGGAGCCCGAAGAAACTGAACATGCCACGCTCGACCATCTTTAATGTCTGTTGTGCTGTTGCCGCCTGTAACAGCTTATAGTTCTCGTTTTCCTTAGACATAGCGTAGTTGTCCACGTATTTCAAGAATCTGTTATTCTCGAAGAAGTATTGCCTTGTATTGTACAATCCAACGTTGTACATGTTCTTGGACAGCCTGCATATGGTATGAACTAACGCTTCTTGCTCCTTTGATATTCGCAAGTGATTAGTCAACGCAAGCACTTATTATTAATTAATAATACTTCGCTTAAACACTTGACGGTTACTATGATAGTATATCGAAAGGCGAGGGGCTATCCATCCCCGGCCTAAAGACCGGGGTCTTACGCCCCTCTGCACTCCCATTTAGATAAAATTCGATAAAGTTGATGAGACGTATGGTTGTTTCTCTAATTTTGCAGAGTACCCGATATTTATCAATGATAAAGAGTGGCCTACTAATGAACATTTTTTTCAGGCTCAAAAGTTTCTCGGTACCCCATATGAAGAAGAAATAAGATTGGCATCCAGTCCAATGGAGGCTGCTAAGATGTGTGGGAATAAGAACCGTCCAGTAAGGGACGACTGGGATCTGGTCAAAGATGAAATCATGACATTAGTCATAAGAACCAAAATTGAACAACACAAAGCGGTCAGGGACATTCTACTTTCAACCGGTAACTGTACACTAATCAAACATGCTTCAAATGATCCATATTGGGCGGATAATGGTAATGATAGCGGCAAAAATATGCTCGGTACTATTCTGATGAAGGTTAGAAATAGTTTGCCAGATTATACTGGTACTTTTTATCTCCCACAGTGGTTAGCGTATCCTGATGTTCACCCCTATGATATATTTTGGCGAATGGGCACAGGCGAAGACTACATTATGAAGTATGGAAAATGGTTTTACAGTATTTCTGAAGATGCCCAAAGGGAATATAAACGTTATTTCAAACCTTCGAAAGATTGGGAAGATACGGATGATGAAGAGGATGAGGGTTAACTAATTTTTTTTCTTCTGACATTCTTTATCTGAATGGGAGCGCGGAGGGGCATAGTAGGACTTCTAATACTTGGAAAAAGAAAAATATGCGAATGTTGTGTTCATTTATGGAAACGAGTATTGAATCACTTTGGAAAGCTGAAAAGTGCCCGATAGTAAATGGAATAATATACCCTAATGGCAGTGTTAAACTTCTGAATCCGAAATATGTCGATGGATTCAAACGTATTCCTGAGTATTCGGGAATTACAACCATTAAGAAATTGTCAGAAACAAGAGAAGTTGATTTCACTTACCTGATCGAATGTGAGTGTATTAATGTTGATGTGATGAACTTAAAAATTTATTGTGGCGGTGCTGGCTTAGGTGGGGATGGATTCGTCGCTGTTTCACATGATGATGAGCTAATGTGGATCGCCTTTTTTGAATATTCCAATCCAATGATCAAAGTAGAATGGAAACATTCAAAGGTTATTGCCTATTCAAATGTCGGGGACAAGTGGATATTTGATGTTCATAATCCTGAATTTGTCAAAGTCCAGACCAAGATTTAGTATGATCTAACTCTAACTTCTTGGAAATTTGTAGTTTGATGCGGAAAAGCACGGATATCGTAAACCATGAATATCTAAAACACTAGGTTAAGCTATGTATTAAATATTTGGAGTAGAGGGCAAGAAATGGGATTAAGAAGGGAATTGTTACACGCAAAAAAGTTTTCGCTTCTTTTTTGCGGCTTCGGAAGTTTACCCTCGCATGCGAAACGATAGTTGATTTCTGCATGGTGGCCTTCGTCGTGTAGAGGAAGCGCTAACATTTATCGAGACTTGATCAGAGTCCTTCCATCTTTGAATGCGGTGCCGACCACTTTCCCGAGTCTTCTGTACGAAGAATCGCCTGCCTTGCTGACCGTGTAGAGCAACGGGTCGATCTTCGTGAAGTCCAGTGCATCATCTGCTACACACTCCTCGTCTACGTATGTCTCCAATACTTCGCCGAAGTAGATGTGTCTGTCCGGGAGTTCGGCTGTCTGTATGACCTTACAGAGCATGTTGACGGGGCACTCCTCGATCATGGGCGCCTTATCCACCGAGCCAAAGAACGATTCGAACACGGCTGACTTGTCGGTATTGCGCCCGGAAACGAGCCCTACGTAGTCCGTCTTCTGCGCCTGCTCTGAGGAAGGCATGTTTACGCTGAAGTAGCCGTTCTCCTCGATGCCGACGTTCGTATAGCGTGGCCCCTGGGAGCCTATATACACGTAGATCTTTGGCCTGGGCGAGAGAAGCCCGAACGACCCGTAGGTCGCGTAGTTGATCCTGCCCTTCACCAGCGAGCCCACGATGCAGATGGGCGTTGGGAACGCCAGATTTTCCCACTTCACTTTCGTCAATAATCCTCCTGAATTGTGAACTACTCCCACGGCAAAGCCTGTGAGCTTCCATCTTTTGCACACTCGCACCCATCCCTCCGGGTGTTCATCTGCGCTGGCTGCCGGGGGATTTAACTGGCGTGTTGCTGCGCAGTCAATGGTTGGCTTAGCGGTATATAGCTTTATTCGCTGGTGCGTATGCGGGTTACCGGAAGTTGCGAGACAGTGTAGAAAAAAGAGAAAATGGGAGGCCGGGCTTCACTTGGCAATAACCTCATTTTTAATCAGCGCTTTGCCTTCGCTCCATGGCGTGCCTACTGGGCGGCCTGTGATCTCCCAGTACTGCAGGCCGTGCATCACTAGCGGCCAGAGCTTAGCCATATCGGGCTTGCCATTGGCGATACAGTCTTGGTTAACGTAGGTTTCCTCGATCTCGCCGATGAAGATCTCGCAGAGAGGCTGGGAGGGTATCTCGACGGTCTGGATGACCTTGCACAGCATATTGACAGGGCACTCTTCGATCATCGGGGCCTTGTCTACGCTGCCGAAAAAGGACTTGAACACGGTTGATTTATCGACGTCCTTCCCGGAAACGAGGCCCAAGTAATCTGTCTTCCGAACCAGAGCAGGGGAGGGGAAGTTTACGCTGTAGTAGCCGGTCTCTCTGATGCCAAGGTTTGTGTAGTGCGGCTTGATCGATTTGATGTAGACCGTGGGCGGCTGGGGAGTGATCAACCCAAAGCAGCCGAGGGTGTTATAGTTAGGCTTCCCGTTCACCATGGCCCCCGCGATGACTGTCGGACACATGGCAGCCGGGACCTTTCCTATCATCACTTTTTCCATAATGTACCTCCGTATGAAGGGCAGCAGGAGCCCCTACAATCGTAAGGGGGACTACCTATTATCCCATAAGGGAAAATAATACCTGCAAATATTAATATTGATACGGACACCCGGGTCTCCCGGTGACATTGTTGTCCCTATGGGACAATTTTGTCGGGGTCAGACGGCTCGCCGGCCTATATGGATATGTAGGATTACGGCGAATAAGAGATCACATGTCAAGGGATTGATTTACATGAGCGCAAAAAATTGCCAGGGTTGCCTGATGGATCATGTGAGCGGAAAATGGAAATTCGAGCTGCTCTATAACCTGAAGAGCGGGGCGGTGAGGATGAGCGAGCTCGAGCGCCTCATCCCGGATGCTAACCCGCGGGTGCTCACCCGGCAGCTCAGGGCTCTGGAAAAGGATGGTATAGTCCAGCGAAAGATCTACGCTGAGGTGCCGCAGAGGGTGGAATATTCCCTCACGGACTACGGCAAAGCTCTGATGAAGCTGATGAAGCTGATCAATCAGTTTACCGTCGAGCACATGGATCTGTTGAAAAAGAACGATCGCCTGCCCGAGCCCTGTGTTCTCTAGGGCCTGATGAACCCTGCCAGCCTCGCCTTTACCGACAGCAGCGGGTTCGAAGGTGGGCGTCCTTAGGCTTCGTCGAACTCCGAGGGATATATGACCAGCCCTCCGGTGCCATCCAGATATCCCGGAGCCAGTTCGAGCGCCATGAACGCCTCGTCATGCACCGGCAGCGTCGTTTTCAACCCTTTTGCCCTCGCCGAGGAAAAGCCGAAGCGCGGATAATATCCGGGATGGCCCACCACGATGACCGCTTTATACCCCAGCGCTTTACACGCCTTCAGCCCCTCGACGATCAGGCCTGAGCCGATGCCCCGTTTTTGCAGGTCCGGTCTTACTGCCACCGGGGCAAGCGCAAGCGCGATAAAATCGCCCGATTTTGATTTTACGCAGAGCTTCGTGAAAAGGATGTGCCCTACGATCTCATTCCCTTTCAGGGCGACCAGCGAAAGCCCGGGCACGTAATGCTCCGATGCCCGGAGCACATCGACCAGGCGGGCCTCGCTCTCCCGGCCGAAAGCGAGTCGGTTCACCTCGTAGATCGCTGCGCAATCACCGTCTTTCTCCGGGCGTATCTGGATGTGGTCCACAGTGGTCATCTCCGCTTATATCTCCAGGTATGCCGGGGGAAGTAAAAAGGATGGCGGTGGTGAATATAGGCGGTGCGTGCCCGGGCATCCGGTGCACCCCGGTCTACCTGTCCGGGGATTTATCCTTCAGGCTCGCCGCCAGCTGCGTCACTGCCTCGTAGATCTCGGGCGGGTTGGCGGTAAAGCGGACGACGGCGCCCGGCACGCCATCGATCTCGATTGGGCCGAGTCGATCCTGTTGATCGCACCGCAGGAGGAAGGGGCGGGAGGGCTTTACCCGGGCGATGGGACAGATGTTGACGTGCTCGTACGCCTTCCCCGGGAACCGGGCTTCGAAGGCCTTCTTCGTCGCCTCGCACCCGACCAGTTTTATGTCGCCCTGCGGCTCGGCCTGGAGGCAGCTCATGAACTCGCCTTTCAGGCCGGAAACATTACAGGGGAAGATCGTCGTCCTCGAGGGGTCTTCGTGCTGCCTGAGATCAATGAGATGGTACTTGAACGCTAGTGATAGGTCGCCGAACATTCCGATCTCCTCCATCTTTTTTAAATTGTATGCGAGCTTCGCCGGCTCCGGAGGAACCGTATCGTACACGTCTACCACGGTCAGCTCGGTGAGGGAAGGATCCTGCACGAATGAGTAGTGCTGGTCAAAGCCCTGGAAAACTACGGTGTTGACTGGCTCACGGCAGAGCTGAAGAGCCTTGTGGACTACAGCGGCCCTGTTGTACAGGTCGACCTGCCCTTCATAGATAACGGTGTGGCCGGCAGTCGCGATCTTTTTGACGGCTCCGATCTCCTTCAGCATGGCACCGGTGCCGGGGCTGCTGATCTCGTAGATCTCGAATATTCCTGGCTCGCCAGGAACGATCACGTATTGCGTCGCAGCGTGGATGAGATCGGTCGAAGGTCGCCCGTTTTTCAGGAAGCCGGCGTTGACGCCGACGAATCTGCATTGGGGAAAGATCATGGTATCGCTATCCTGGCCAGGCCAGAGAGTCCTCGGTACAAGGGGGGGCTGCCAGGCCTCGCTCCTCAGCAGCCCCTGTAGATCGTAACGTTCGTCCTCATGAGAGATAGGCTTATGTCAGGATCCCTCCCAAAAAACGGTCGATTTTCGGCCGTGGGATAGTCGTTTTATCAGGCGGCAGGCGAATGGAAGTATCAGCTGTCACTGGCTGCGGGCCGGGCTGGGTTGGACAGCTCTGGCACTGACATGTGCCTCTAGCCAAGTATCGAAGTAGTAGATTTTATAGGGCGTGTCGAGCACCAGCTTTTCAAAAAGGTCCTCTGAGTAGAGGGAATCCTGAAGGTCCCTCAGGCTGGCCATCGTCTTCGTCCAGATGAAGATGGTGATCAGGCTGGAGATGGTGCCATAGGTGGTCAGGTACAGGACGTGGTCGGAGTATCTTTCCAGCATCTGCGAGGCGACCGCGTCCCGGTCCAGCTTGCTTTTGACGAACAGGCTCATCTTGGCGAAGATGTCGCCCGAAGGAGTGAGATCATAGTTGATACTGTAGTTGACCAGCCCGCTCTTCTCCATCTGCCCGAGCCGTCGCCTGGCGGTCTGGGCGGAGATGCCCAGCTCTATCGCCACGTCGGCGATGTCTTTTCTGCTGTCGTATTGTAGAGAGGCGAGAATCCGGTAATCGATCCTGCTCAGCGGAGCTGCCGGCCCGGTATATACAGGATCCATCAGGCCGTAGATCGGGTTTTTCATGCTGCCCTCCCTGATGACGAAGCCGACGTACCGGCTCATCTCGGAGATGTCACGTAAGATGCCTTTTACGCACAGGTAATTTCCGCTGGCGACCATGGCCCGGAAGGTGAGCGGGCTGGCCCCGATCCGCTCTGCCGCCTCCTCTGGCACCGCCGCCTCCGAGGTGCCGCAGACGCAGACGCAGACGTGGGGCACAGCTTTCGGTGTGGGCGAGGCCGTGAATCGCCGGATGATGCCGAGATCCGTCATTACCCGGACCCGCTTGTGGACAGAGCTCGCGGAGAGGCCGGTTTCGACGGCGAGCTCCCGGAAGGTAGCCCTGGAGTTCGCTGTCAGTTTCTTCAGCAGGAGGAAATCAACGGCGTCCATGATCTGAATTCGCCTGACTAGGATAGGAGATGCTGGTAATTTATAACTTTTTTGGCATCCGCCGATCTGCTCAGTTAAAAGAATGAAAAGCGGTGGCACGCTGCTTAAAATTCGCGTATGGAGGAAACTGGAATTTTCCCGTCGTTCGTCACGCCTCGCTCCGGACGCCCGGGATGGACCTACGCATGGAGGAAACCCGTGCCATCTCCCTCTTTGATCGCGCTATGACTGATCCGATCCTGTCCGGACTGGTGTAGGATCAGATCGGTCCTGGAAGCTTTCCGACACACAGCTTTTATCGTAGACGGCGATCAGGGCTTGGCCTATCTCTTCGATGCCAATGGGGCCGAAGGACTCGTAAAAACTCCAGAGTGCAGCCTTATCCATCCACTCCTCCGGCCTGTTGATGCCATCGGCATCAGCGATACGGACGAGGTTCTTTGTGAGCGGGTGTCGGCCGGGCACTTCAAAGGGCTCGCAGATTATCACACGCTTCCTTACGTCCCTCAGAACTCGCTCCAGGAACTCGCCATGACGGGGGTTCAAGTGATGGAGCAGGTCCATGATCACGCAGACGTCGAACTCGGAAAACCGGTCGAATGCGAGGGCGTCCTGCTTCAGCACATTTCTGC
>Ga0187785_10000303_pt1 | contig 18432 bp, 15 predicted proteins | sample 0815_BV2_4_20_MG_FD_132466 | JGI IMG/M metagenome (GOLD analysis project Ga0187785, IMG submission 132466) | Tropical peat soil microbial communities from peatlands in Department of Meta, Colombia - 0815_BV2_4_20_MG | ecosystem: Environmental > Terrestrial > Soil > Wetlands > Peat | place...
CTTGCCATCTCACGTGCCCGAGCTCTTGTTGATGGCAGAGTCGATGCAGACGCAGTCTTCATCGCAACCTGTTTCCGGTGTGCAGAAGCAGCGATAGTCAGGAATGAGCTGCGGCGCTACATCCATGAGCACTCGAAACTCCCTGTCGTGAGTTATTCCTTCACCGAGCGTACTACGGCAGGCACGCTCCTCACCAGGATGGAAGCCCTTACGACAATTGCCCGTCGTCGAGCATTGCTGGCCCGGGAAGAGCAGAAGGGGATTACGCTCGGGCTGGACTCCGGTTCCTCGACTACGAAAGCAGTCGTCATGAAGGATAACCGTATCATCGGGACCGGCTGGCAACCAACTACGGAGGTGCTGAAAAGTGCCACGGACGTCATTCAGCATGCCCTCGATGAAGCCGGGATCAAAAGGGATGAGATCCAGGCTGTCGGCACGACAGGGTATGGGCGGTTCCTCGTCGGGAAAGAGATCAAGGCAGACCTGATCCAGGAAGAGCTGACCGTGAACTCAAAGGGGGCGGTCTATCTCGCAGAACGCCAGCACGGACCTGCCACGGTCATCGATATCGGCGGGATGGACAACAAGGCTATCTCGGTGATGGACGGTATCCCCGGTGTTTTTACCATGGGGGGTATCTGCGCAGGAGCAAGCGGGAGGTTCCTCGAGATGACCGCAAAACGGCTCGGCGTGGAGATTACCGAACTTGGTCCTCTTGCCATGAAGGGGTTCGGGGATCGTGTCCCGATGAACAGCTACTGTATCGTCTTTGGGACCCAGAGCCTCGTCAACGCCCTTGCAGCCGGTAGTACCAGGGAAGATGTCGCTGCGGCGGCCTGCCACAGTGTTGCAGAGCAGGTCTTCGAGCAGCAGCTCCAGGAGGTTGACATCAAGGAACCGGTCATCATGGTCGGCGGCACCTCGCTCATCGAAGGTCTTGTCCACGCAATGGGAGGGCTGCTCCAGACAAAGATCGTTGTTCCGCACCATTCCCAGTATATCGGCGCTGTCGGCTCTGCACTTCTGGCATCAGGGTTTATCAGGGACGATTAAATGCAGGCAATTGAGTACTTCGAAGTGGAGTGTCCCGAGGCCCTGGGAGCAGAATACTATAAGCAGATCGCAAACGATGTGTTGCTCGACCATAACCTCCTCAAGGTGATCCAGAAACTCCATATTTTTATCGATCCCAAGGTTCCTTTGTTCATAGCAGTCGGCACCCTGAAAAGGATCACATCGATCATCCGGGTCAGGGATTTCGCCAACGTCAATCCCCTCGAGGGCAAGATCACCCTTGTTATCTCGGACGAGACCTACCTCGCACCGATGCTGAAGATCTTCTGGCAGCGATTCGGCAAGGACCATGTCGAACAGCCCGACCGCTTCACAGTGATGCTCTATGACGTAGCCGAGGATCCAAAAGTCATTGAGGAGATTGTCGTGGCTGACCCGAGCGAGTCCCTCTTCAAGGACCTGATTTACGCGTTCCGGTGTATTGCACCCGAAGGATTCCGCCTCCGCAGCGAGACCTTCAGCCGTGAGAAGTTCTCCTTCGTTGCCAGCGAAAACACCCTCCCGGAGGATACCGCCCCCCTGATTCGCGAAAAATATGCATTGATGGGGGAGGTTCCATGACCCTTGTCCCCGTCACGTACAAAGGTGGAATCTACCAGCACAATATCATCATGGATCTCATCGATGATCTTGGCGGATATATCGTCCAGAAACACATCATCGCAGCCGAAGTCGTGCTCCAGTGCTTCGTCCCCCGGGATGATATCGAGCTGATCCGCAGGATCGCCAAACCGCTCTTCGGGGAAGTGATCGATTCGCCGCTGGTCGGTACCGAGATTGCCATCGTCAGTATGAGCCTTGAGATCCATCACCTGCCGCACCCCTCCTGCGACATTGCGGAATATGTGAGGAGAATAGGGGCCAAGAGTAACATGGTCAGCCTCGCCCGGGGTCCCGGGAAACGGATTGCCGGGCTGAACGACGAGGAGCGGGATGTCATCAACGAACACGATATCGCGGTGTACCTCATGGGCAATTTTGAGACCTGTATCGAGTACAAGATGCCGACACTCCGACGGGGAATCGAAGTACCCATTATCCTCTGCGGTGGCCCGGACAAGGAGATCCTCGAACGGATCACCAGCCCCCCCTTCGAAGGGTATGTCGGCAATGTCGGCCGGTTCATGCGCAGGACCAAGGAAGCAGACCAGCTGAGTAAGATGGATGAGATCATCGAGGAGATTACCCGGGTGCTGGAAAAGAAGAGGGAGGACATCGCAAAAGACCCGCTCTCGGTCTCACCGGCACGGCTGATGGACCTGATACGGGAGAAAGTACCTGCTATCCTTGACGTTACTTCGCCGACACCGCTCACTGTCCAGATGGCGGGACTCCGGGTAAAGCTTCCGTACGATACGTTTGCCGGCGACCTCAGACGGGTCGAGATTGAAGACGGCATCACTCTTGGTGATGTAGCAGAGATTCTCCCCTCGCGGATGAGAGATTATATTCTTGTGAAAGTCCGTCCCTTTTCCGAGACCAATGTGGTGGTATAATGGCTCCCAAAAAGGAATCCTCGATCTCCACGAAGGATCAGTTTGAAGAGAAACTCGCCCAGATCGTGGAGAAAGGCGCTGAACAGACCGCAGAAGAATGGATGCTGGCTATCGAACAGGAATACGGACGGGTACCGCTCATCTTCCGTCGGATGGGAGAACGTCCCGAAGTACTCATCTCCCACCTGCTCTATAAGGGGACCGTCGCCCAGACGAGCCCGCTCGACCCCAAGTACGTGGAGCTGATCAGCATGGCAGTAGGAGCTGCCCTCAAGTGCCCGCACTGCACGGGTTACCATATGCAGGCGGCAATCAGGATGGGGGCCACCCGCGAAGAGATCCTCGAAGTGATCCTGCTCTCAGGCATGATCTCCAACTCGTCTGTCCTTGCCAATGCTTACCGTATCATCGATGAAAAACTCGAGCGCTGTGTGCCGTGCGAAACGAAAGGAATGGAACGGGAAGCAGCAGAAAAGCAACCTGCAAAGAAGAAAAGTGCCGGTTCACGGAAGTAAGAGCGGGAATCGAAACTTGCTTTTTTTTAAAACCCTTCTTTCCCCCTGCGTGTCCTTTCATCCCGAAGTTTCCGGATGACCTCCAGGAGATGCTTCACCTCTTCCCTGCGGTCCTCGTCAATCCGGTGAAGGATCTCCTCCAGCTCCCTTCCGGTGTCTCCTTCCCGGGCACAGGGGCACTTTTGTTCGTCTTCCAGATCCCTGTCCCCATTCTGAGGGTCCATCAAAGCATCTCCTGACGCCGGAAGGTATACCGCTTCTGGCCGTGATAATTCCAGAAGGAGGCAATGAGCATGGCAATGATCTTTCCCGTGAGGTAGCTGAGGGCAAGGAAGTCCACAGCGAGCCGGATGATGCTAATGATTACCAGGAGACAACTGAATAACATTGCTGCTGCATAATACGTGTTTGAAAATCCGGAGCTCCCGATATTCCAGAGGTTAAGAACCGCTGAAAGGAAGAGGATGGAACAGAGGAGGATCTCAGCAAAATCCGCGTTTTCGGTGATCTGAAAGAGTAAAACCGGGATTCTTCGCCGATTTTCGGGATTGTCGCCAGCCCCCCCTGCAAAGTATGTGACCGTCTCCATTGAATCATTGCCCCATGGTATGAACCATTTTCTCCACCTCCGCTTGTGCCAATGTGGCTGATACCGGAAGGACACAACCCCTGCAAATCACATCGGAGAGAAGTCCTTTCTCAGGAGATGAGTCCCTCAGGTTACCAGACCGATATTCATCAGCTGGCGGATGAATTGGTACTACGGGCCCGGTGGGACAATGATCTCGGCAAAGGGAAAATTGAACCGAGAGGGATCATACATCCGGAGTCCGCTCGTCCCCTCCGAATATTGAGCCGGAACACCTCGGGAGAGATGCCAACCATTTTTATCAGGAAGGGCGACATTATGATAAAGCGCACAATCTTACTCCATGGTTCTTTGAAAGAACCGGGAATTTTCACCATGGCAGAGAAAGAGACCATTTCTATCTCATCAGACCCCGCTTTTTTAGAGGAACTTTCAGAATACCTGGAAGTACTCTCCAACCCGCAACGGCTGAAAATCCTGAAGGTGATCGAGAAAGAGCCAAAAGAGATCAGCGAGATTGCATCCCGCATTGATACCAGTTATGCCAACACGAAAAAACACATCGATCAGCTGGTGAATATCGGCCTGGTAAAAAAAGAGGCTGGCTTTGGGCGGGAAACGGTGAAGGGCATCCACCCGGTCTGGAAGTTTTCCCTTGCCGAAGGCGGCCTCGAAATGCTTATCAGGAACCTCGGTGTCTTTTCCCGGATCAATATCCCTATGGGATTCGGGGAGATCCAGGAAACGCTCGAATCGGTCCGGAAGGCAGTCCTCACGGAGTCCGGCTCCGGTTACCCGGCGCTCCATCTTGTCGAAGGGAAAGGTGCCGGCCACACCTATCTCCTCAAAAAGGAGCGGGTACTCGTCGGGAGGATTGACCCTGATTTCCCATCGAGACTTAGCGAGGGGGATATCGCCCTCCCCGAAGAGTATGTGGCAGTGACGAGAATCACAAAACCTCATGCCGTTATGACCAGGACCCGGGAGGGCTGGCAGATCGAAGACCGGGGCAGTTCCGGCGGAACCTACCTGAACTCGGTGCTTATTGCCCCGATGCAGAAGAAGAATCTGAAAAACGGGGACATCATCGATCTTGCCATGGGCGAGGACGCAGCACGGTTCCTGTTCATCGCCAACGAGTGAGTGCGGATGGTGCATTCCAGAGATACGGGTCTTCAAAGGGCGGTAATTTCAGCGGGAATTGTTATTACTGTCGTCGTTTTCACGTCATTCTTTTTTGTTCAGCCAGCGTCTGCCCGGGTCCTGACCGTGAACGGAACTGGCGGAGCGGGCTCTCTGCAGGATCTTATAAACTCCACAAATTCCGGGGACAGTATCTACCTTGCCGGAGGAACCTATTACGGGAACCTCAGGATATCAAGGCCTATTGTTTTCGGGGCCCTGGACTCTGCCAATCCACCGATCATCATCTCATCTGGTGCATCCGATGGAGGAATTGTGCTCGCAGCCGATGGTATTACCCTGAATGGAGTGATCATAGAGGGGACTGCCCGCTATGGCCTGCTTGTCATGTCGAACAATAACCGGATCAGCACGATCACGGTCCAGGATCATGATACCGGTATCGGCCTGAAATCAGCCACCGGAAACATCTTCTCCGGAAACACCATTACTCATAATTCCAACGGAATTGAGGTGGATCGCAGCTCGCATGCTAATATTTTTTACCTGAATACCTTCGACAATTCCCGGGAAATCATCACACAGTCGGCAGACACCATCTGGTATTCCGGCCGCCAAAGCTACCGGTATGCCGGGAAGGATTTTTCCGGGGCGGTGGGAAATTTCTGGAACGAGTATAATGGTACCGATGGCGACGGCGACGGGATCGGCGATACCCCCTACACAATCCAGGACCCGGTTTCCGGTTCCCAAAATTCCGGGGAGATAACCGATCGTGCGCCGCTCGTCAGTCCCCCGTATTCCTATACCCTTGCTGGTAACGCGGCGGGGCCCTTCAACGCATCGCCGCTGGACGGAGGCCTGCAGCCCCCGGAATTCCCTACCCCCGGACCCATCGGATCTGCGGGGCCTTCATCGATCCCGTCCGCATCCGGAAGCGGTAATCCCTTCGGTCCACAGAATCCACTGGTACCCTTCATCGCACAGTACTGGTGGACAATCCCCCTCGGCCTTCTCCTGTCCCTCGTTGCCGGTATATGGTTCGAACGAAAGTGGAAACGGGGGGATCGGGCCTTACGGGAGAATGGCACTGGTGTGATGTCCCCGAGGAATGCGACCGTTGTCAAAAAGACACCTTACCCGGAAGGGTCCGAAGGACAGGCGCAGTTCCACTACGCCGCCCGTCTGCCTCCAGCACTGGAAAGGAAATATCCTGCAGCGGAGTACCTTGCGGAGGGCGGAGTTTCCCGGGTATTCCGGGCATGGGATGAAAAGGAAAGGCGTGAGGTAGCCATTAAGATCCCCATCCGGTTTGACGAAGTAGCCGGCGCGCAGTTCACCAAGGAACTCCACGTCTGGGAGGGTCTCCACCATAACAACATCGTCGAGATCTATGCTGCAAACATCTTCCCGGTACCGTTTATCGAGATGGAGTATGTTGAGACGCCGCTCAGTTCCCTTCCGTTCCCGCTGGAAACAGCCAGGGCTCTCTCAATTGTCCGGGGCGTGGCAGAAGGGCTTCGTTACGCTCATGAACAGGGAATTGTCCACCGGGATATCAAGCCCGGCAATATCATGATCGCTCCGGACGGCACCCCGAAGATCTCTGACTGGGGACTCTCCAAGGCGGAAGGGACGAAACAGTCCGGCCTGATCGGTTTTTCCCTCGAATATGCTGCGCCCGAACAGCTGGCCCCCAACATCTATGGGGAGCCGGGACCCTGGACTGATATTTACCAGATTGGTGTCCTTTTTTACGAGATGATGACCGGCCATGTGCCATTCCGGGGCGGGGGCATGGGGGAGATAACCCATGCAATCCTGCATGACGAACCATTGCCTCTGACTCCCTCAGGGCAAGACGCAGCACTGATCCGGGCTGTCATCGCCCGATGTATGGCTAAAAATCCGGGGGATCGGTATCGATCGGTTTCCGACCTGATCGAGGATCTGAAAAACATCAGATCCTGAAAAACAGATCTCAGGCAGGTTTGTCCGGTTTTGCCCGCCAAAAAAGAGATACTACCGCCGATTGGCTTGGCCGGAAATTCTGCTGCTTTACCAAGTCTTTTTCTTCCAATTCAATATCTCCGGGATTAGGGTTGTGATGGAGGCGATCCTGATGGGGATGTCCCGGAGGGCGGAGTCCCCGAAGGCCGGGTCCCGTTCATCTGCATACCATCCGGAGGCGCCCCCGAAGGGCGCGTGCCGTTCGGCTGTAAACCTGCCGGGGGAGTACCCTGTACGGCAGACTGGTTGTACACCGGTATGTCGCCCGTTCCCGCTCCAGATTCGGGCGTTCCTGATATCGCGGGGATATTGGAATTTTCTGACCCGGCAATTGCCGCCGGCTGCACCTCTGTAGTGGCAGGGTTTGCTGTGCCAGAGGCCTGGCCTGATGAACTATCAGTGCACCCCGCTACGAGGATTCCTGCAATAAGGACTCCTGATGCAATCAGCATCATGAAACTGGTTTTTTTCATGGTTTTATCCTCTTCTCAGCTCGATCCAGTCGAAAGAAAATCGACGGGACCGGGGCTCTTTTGTTGTTTTTACCGATGAACCCGGGGGTTCAGGCATCTTTTCTTGAGGATTTCCCCTGTGGGGGAATCATCCGGCATCTAACTCCCTCCGGATCATATTATATTCAGAGCATGGAGGAAGTGTAATACTGTCCGCAGGATGAGAATCATTGAACCTGGAAGGATCAGGAATCCCCGGCACTATGCCCCCCCTTTGCGCCTGTTCTTCCCGGGAATACCTTTCTTTTTCGGTATGCCGGGGGCCTTAATCCTTGCGAGGACTTTTTGCAGATAAAATTTCAGGAGAACTGACATGGGAACATTTCCTCATAAAACGGGTTGTCTGATTATTCGCTCCGTAATGCATCTATCGGGTCCATGTTCGATGCGTGCCATGCCGGGTAGAGCCCCGAGATCACGCAGACCCCCATGCCAACCAGCATTCCTTCCGGAATATAGACCAGACTCGCAGGGAGAAAGAAGAATGCCGTTGTACCCATCATGGCACTCACCACCGAGTACCCGATAACAAGGCTCATCATTCCGCCAATGCCGGCGCCGAGTATCCCGAGAATGAGGGCTTCGTACACGAACATGCGGCGTACTTCCCCGGACTCTGTGCCGATGGAGAGCAGGATCCCGATCTCCTGCACCCGCTCATTGACCGACATCATCATCACGTTGAAGATGCTGACCGCCGCGACCAGCAATGAAATGCCTCCGATCGCGAGGATGAACATGGTAAGAGTTTCCAGGGTCGATGAGATCGTATCGAGCTGGGAACTTGCATCGCTGATCCGGATTGCCGGTGTTTTTTCATCGGTATTGATCCTGGCATCGATTACCTTCTCGACATCAGTAATTTTGTCGGTATCATCGACAATGACGTTCACCTGGGAATAGTGGTCCTTACCGCCATACTGGGCGGTGTACCAGTCCCTGGAGACCACAATGCCATTGTCGGAACTCACACTGTCTGCAACGGTGCCCCTCGGGTCAACAATCCCTACTATCGTAACGGTAGCCCGTGAGGCTGATGATGTGGCGTTCCCGGGGGGCCCCGATGTAGCTGAACTGATCTTTATTTTGTCACCGACTCTGATCCCGAGAGATTCTGCCAGGGTATACCCGGCAAGCGCCTCGTTGATACTCGCGATATTGGTCCCGTTCCCGACGTGCAGGAACTTTGTCACATCTTCCGGGTCAATGCCGTAAATCATGCCCCGTGCCGGGACATTTCCCGAAGTAAACTCTGTATTTGACGAATAGATCGGGATCACCGATCCGTTCGAACCCACTACTGACCTGATCTTCGTCAGCTGTGACTTGGTGATCCCCGATTCCCTGGTCGACGATGAAGAGCTAAAACCCGGTGGGCCCATTCTGACTGCGTCCGCAGTTATGACGATGGTATTCGCGCTCGAAGAGAGCTGGTCCTTGACCTGGAGCTGCATGTTCGTCCCCAGCATTCCCATCGTCGAGATAGCCACCACGCCAATCACGATACCAATCGATGCCAGGATCGAACGCAGGAAGTTCAGCTTCACGCTCCTCACCGAGAGCTGGAAAAAAATATCTCCGATCATGATGCCTCCGCAATCCTCCCGTCTTCAAGACGTATTGTCCGGTGGGCATATTCCGCAATTTTCGGGTCATGGGTAACGAGGATGACGGTTTTGCCTTCCCGGTGAAGGTTACAGAGGATATCCATGATCTGGTAGCCGGTTTTGCGGTCGAGGTTGCCAGTTGGTTCATCGCAGAGAAGGATCTTCGGATCATTGACCAGCGCCCTCGCAATTGCAACCCGCTGCTGCTGGCCGCCCGAGAGCTGGTTGGGCCGGTGCTCACTCTTCTCCCTGTCGATTCCCACGGCCTGGAGCATCGCCGCAGCTCTTCCGGTAGTATCGCGTTTCTTGTATTTCAGGATGAGAGGGTATTCAACGTTTTCGTACGCCGAGAGGAGCGGAATCAGATAGAATTTCTGGAAGATATAACCGATAGAATCGCGCCTGAGGTGTGTCCGTTCACGTTTGCTTAATGTCGCAACGTTGCTTCCGTCAATAAAGAGCGACCCTGTTGTGGGGACGTCGAGGATCCCGAGCTGGTTCATCATGGTTGATTTCCCGGAGCCGGAGGGCCCCATGATTGCAACAAAATCATTGTCCATGATATCCAGCGAGACATGGTCGAGCGCCGTGAAGTCTCCGCTCTCAAGGTGATAGGTCTTGGAGACCTCAACGAGGCTGATGAGGGGAGTGCCGGTCATTTCCCGGCCCTCAGTGCTTCTGGATCTTCGCTATAATCCATTTCCGCTTCACGTACGCAACAATGCAGACGATGATGACGACAAACATTGCGATGACGGGATAGAACGAACTGAAACCGCCTTTTGCGCTCGTGATACTTGAGAGGACGCTGCCAGAGGAGGAAGACGATCCCGGAGGTCCGTTCATATCGCCACCGGGCCCTCCTGTCCCGCCCGGGGGTCCCTGCATAGTACTGGCGGAGCTGGAGGATCTGGAGGAGCTTCCGGTTGTATTTGTACTACCTGGAGGCATACTCCCGGAGCCCGAGTATGTTGTCAGGTCCAGAGTTTTGGTAACCGAGTAATCAGTACCATAGGAATCCTTCCAGTGGATGACGAGCGGGACTGCCTTCAGGTCTGTAGTAGTGAAGGTCACTTCGAAGCTGGACGAGTCGTCAGACGCAAGACTGCCGATTGCGTACTCCGGATACGTCCCCGTGCCTGCAGCGGGTGAACCAACAGTAACGACGACACCGTCTGCGTCAGATACTCCCGTATTGGAAATATCGCCGGTTAAATCATAGGAAGTTCCCTTCGTTGTGAGAGCGATATTATTGATGGTCGGGACTGCCGCATCCTTGGCATTGCCGGGATTTATCGGAAGAGATACCGATACCTGGCGCCTGACGTCTCCGTTCTGGTACCTGATATCAAAGGTAATATTGGTCGCCTTATGGGGAATGATGGTAAACGGTATTTCGACAACACTGTCTGCCCCTACTTCACTTACCAGAGTCTGCGAAGGGGTGATGTCCGAACCATTGTCAAGGGCCGTGATGTAAACGCTTTTAATCGCACCATCCCGCGGGTTGATTAGGCTCAGATTTACTGCAGCTTCGCTGTCAATGGTGAAGGTCTCCGGCTTCTTGGATATTGCCGCATGAAGATCCTCCGAATCTACTTCAATAGTTAGCGGGTAGTGGAGGTTTTGTCCGTCTTTGGTTTCTAAGGAAAAGAGCGCGAAGTACTGGTCATCCATCCCATCAACTGTTACAACAAATGTGTAGGTGATCGAGGTTCCTGAGCCGATATACGTCAGGGTCTGCCAGGTATCCTGATTCACGATCCTGATCTTGTTTGACGTCGCGAGAAGGTTCGGATGGCTGACTCCGACCGACGTATTGCCATTGTTCGTCAGCGTTATGGAGACAGTTCCCTGTTCATAGGGATAAAATACTTCGGGATTCATGGTGACAGAGGATACATAGACATAGGATGACCCTCCGCTATTGGAATTGGTATCAGCGGATGCCGGTACGGCAACCAGCAGAATTGCGAGAATTGCACTGATGAGTATCGTTTGTGCTTTCATAGTTCCACGTTTTCCGGATCGCTCGTGTTGTGCGGTGATCCAGCCGCCCCGGATTCCCGGGTTTTTCTATCATAAAGCCCGCAGGACGTATTATATTCAGACCACGGCCATCGGCCAATTATTGACGGGGCCGGGGAATATTTGAACCTGCAAGTATCCCACATGGATGCCACGTCCCCTAATCTCCAGAGCCGGGTCACATCCCGCGATTTCTCCTGCGTTATCTGTCAGGAGATGTCATCACGAAGAGGTTTAACAAAAACCCGGCCATTTTCTTTTCCAGTCAGGCTGCCAAGGTCCGGAATAGGGTAAACCAGATCCTTATACAACGAATACATACTGATCAGGGGAGATCCTCATGGGGCCAGTCGGGAAGATTGTTCACTTGCGATCCCTCACATCTTTTTAATCCCGCACAGCGCACCTTAACCGTAATGTGCGGTATTGCAGGGCAGTACTGTTATAACGGTGGAGTGCCTGATACAGAGCTCCTGGCCCGGATGTCAGCTCTGCTTGCCCATCGGGGCCCTGATGGCGAAGGTGCAGAAGTGCGGGGAACCATGGGGATGGTGTACAGGAGGCTGGCTATCATCGACCTGTCTCCAGACGGTCTCCAGCCGATGACCAACGAGGACAGCACGCTCTGGCTGGTCTTCAACGGGGAGATCTATAACTTCATCGAGCTCCGGGAGGAACTCATCGCAAAAGGCCACCGCTTTCATTCACACTCCGACAGCGAGGTGATCCTGCATGCTTACGAAGAATGGGGAACACGATGTCTCCAGCGGTTTAACGGCATGTGGGCTTTTGCACTGTGGGATGAGAGGGAACAATACCTGTTTTGTGCACGGGACCGCTTCGGTATCAAGCCGTTCTATTACACGGAGTGCAAAGGATCTTTCCTGTTTGCATCAGAGATCAAGGCACTCCTGGCCCATCCGGATGCCGGAAAGCATCCTGATGATGAGATGCTCGGGACGTTCCTCGCCTGGGGCGTGCAGGATCATACACACCGGACCATGTTTGAGAATGTCCTCCAGCTCAGTCCTGCCCATGCAATGATCATCACCCGGGAGGGCGCCCAGCCCCCTTACCAGTACTGGGATGTAACGGTGAATGCCGAACTTCAGTCTCAGGTTCCAGATGAAGAGATTGCTTCCCGTTTCCTCTCTCACCTCAGGGAAGCCACGCGTATTCATCTCCGGAGCGATGTCGCAATCGGAACCTGTCTCTCCGGCGGGATCGATTCATCGACCCTGTCCGTCCTGATCAACTCCCTCATTTCTGAAGAAGCGCCGTCCAGCGTTGGTTCCCGACAGAAGACATTTTCTGTGGTATTTTCTGACAAACGGTTCGACGAGAGCCATTTTATTGATGAAGTTATTGCCGGATCAGGTATTGATGCCCACCGGACTGAGCCGGATCCGGCCATGCTCCGGGAAGACATTGACCGGCTCATATGGGTGCAGGATGAACCCTTTGGTTCTCTTTCGATCTATGCGCAGTTCTGTGTGATGCGGCTTGCCCGTGGGAACGTGAAGGTGGTCCTTGACGGGCAGGGGGCTGATGAGCTGCTCGGCGGATATCTCGCGTACCAGGTGAGTTATATCAGGAACCTCAGTCGAACGGGTCACCTGGGGAAGGCGCTCATGGAATTTTCAGGGTTCCTCCGTTACCACCGGGAATTTTTTCGATCGGCACTCACACAGCTGATGGTCCGCAGGAAACGCCGGGACCTGCTGACCTTTTCCGTCCCGCCTGTCGACCGGTATGCCGGGGATCTTGCCCATGTGTTGAGGTACGAACTTGTTTCCACGAACCTGCCTGCTCTTCTCCACTATGAAGACAGGAACTCCATGGCATTTTCCATTGAGTCCCGGGTTCCATACCTCGATTTCCGGCTTGTTGAGTACATCGCATCTCTCCCTCTTGACCAGAAGATCCGGCATGGTTTGACCAAGGTCGCCCTCAGGAACGCTGTAAAAGGTTTACTCCCCGAGTCCATCCGATGCCGGAGAGACAAGATGGGTTTTGTTACACCGGAGGAAGTCTGGATGCGTGAGGATCTCCGCCCGTTTGTGCTGGAGATAATGAGATCGAATACCTTCCGCGGGCGACGCTACTGGAATGCGAATGCCGTCCTGAAGAACTACCAGGCATTCCTTGACGGCAAATCCACTTATTCTCCGGAGGTCTGGCGAATCTTCTGTACCGAACTCTGGCTTCGGAAATTTTTTGATGATCGATCAATGTAAGGTGGAGCAATCCTGGTTGCAGATTACCGCGTTGTGCTGCCCCGGCCCTTCCCGGAACCCCAAGGATCGAATTATTTAAATGATGTCCCCTGACAGATGTACGTAATCAGTTCCCGGAAGCTGTTCAGGTCGCCGGGATCTTCGGACGCTCGTTATGAAATCCATTATCCTTGCGGGAGGTGTGGGGACCAGGCTCTGGCCGCTCTCCCGCGAATATTATCCCAAACAGTTCATCCAGCTCGACGGCCATTCGCTCTTCCAGCAGACTTTTCTCCGGGCAACCCGACTCTCGGGGCCAGGTGAGATCTATGTAGTGACCAACGAAATCCACCAGTACCTTGTCCGCAACCAGATCGAGGAACTTGGTCACAATATAACCGACGACAGGATTCTTGCCGAACCTGCAGGAAAAAATACCCTGCCTGCCATTGCCTGGGCACTGCAACGGATCATGGCAGAGTCGCCGGATGCAACGGCTGTCGTTTTTCCGAGTGATCATCTTCTTGGCGATTCTGCTCTTGACCAGATTAAGAGTGCAGAAGCACTAGCTGCAAACCATCTCGTCACCTTCGGGATCCACCCGACTTCCCCCCATACTGGGTATGGCTACATCAAGCCAGGCAAGCGGTTGTCTATCGGGAATGCCGTGGCCGAGTTCCGGGAAAAGCCCGATGAAAAGACAGCACAGGAATACGTGAAGAAAGGCTATCTGTGGAACAGCGGTATCTTCCTTCTTTCGACAACCTGCTTCTTCGAAGAGCTGAAAAAATACCGTCCGGATCTCTATGCAGCGTTCACCGGCAACTCTGCGGTGAATTATGGGACACTCGAATCTATCTCGATCGACTATGGCCTGCTCGAACGCTCGAAACGGGTAGCTGTCGTGGCGCTTGAATCCGCATGGAGCGACCTCGGCACGTTCAAGGCACTTTACGAGGTTGAACCCCATGATGCAGAAGGGAATGTCGGGAAGGCAGAATTTCTTGAAGCCCGTGATAATTTTGTTCACGCTCCCGGTAAACATGTCGGCCTGATCGGGGTTCACGACCTGATTGTCGTCGATACTGCAGATGCGCTCCTCGTTTGTGATGCAACACATGCCGAGCAGGTTAAACAGCTGGTAAGCCGGTACAATAAACGGGATCTCGAAGTCACCAAATTCCACCGGAAGGTCTACCGGCCATGGGGTTCGTACACGATTCTTGAAGATACCCCGTTTTATAAGATCAAGCGGGTCACCGTTAAACCCCGCCAAAAACTCTCGCTGCAGCTCCACCACCACCGTTCCGAGCACTGGATTGTGGTGAGCGGGACGGCCGAGGTGGTCCTGAATAACGAGACACGGTTGCTCCAGCAGGGAGAGAGCACATTTGTCCGGGGAGGTATGCGGCACCGGCTGAAAAATCCGGGGGTTATTCCCCTTGAGGTCATCGAAGTCCAGTTGGGAGAGTATCTCAAGGAGGATGATATCGTCCGTTTCGAAGATGACTACGGCAGGGAGTAATCTTTTTTCATGACATCTTTGTCGGATCCGGAAATTTGTCAACAGTCAGAAATATCAGGATAGTTTTCTGGATCCTTTTTTTCGTCCACGGATTTTACCGGCATCTGCCTGGCCCGACCTGTCACCGGGAACAAGACAGTGTGGTCCCGGGCCGATGAGATCGGTCCTTCCGGCAATAGTCAGTCCTTCGATTACCAGGAACCGGTTCTTTGGGTCACGATAGTGCATCAGGGCGCGCTGGATCTTCTTCTCCTTTCCCCGCGGGACATGCACGGGTTTCAGGGTGAACGGATCCAGGCCGGTATAGTACATACAACTCGACACACTCATCGGCGTGGGCGTAAAGTCCTGTACCTGTTCCGTGTAGAGATTGTTATCACGAAGATACTCTGCCAGTTCAACCATATCAGCCAGCGTGCAGCCCGGGTGCCCTGACATAAAGTAAGGAAGGAGGTACTGACGACGTTTTCTCCCCTCCTGTAAGGCTTCAAACCGGTACCGGAACCGATCAAAGACATCCCTGCCGGGTTTTTTCATACATCTCGTCACAGAATCCGCGATGTGTTCCGGTGCCACTTTGAGATGACCGGAGACATGGTGGTCGCAGATCACGCCAAGATACCCGGAATTATCGGCGAGCGCGAGATCATAGCGGATCCCCGACCCAATGAACACATGCTTCACACCCGGAACTTCACGGATCCGGGTTAAAAGCTCACGTTGTTTCTGATGACTTGTCCTGAGGTTCCCGCAGGAGGGGTTGCAGGGCCGGTCCAGGCAAGCCCCCCGGATTTCCCACTGATCACAGGAAAGGCCATACATATTCGCAGTCGGGCCTCCGACATCCTGTATTGTCCCTCTGAACTCCGGCATCTTCGACATGCGGACAATTTCACGGAGAATTGACTCCGTACTCCGGCTCTGGATGATACGACCCTGGTGATGAGCCAGCGCGCAGAATGAACACCCGCCAAAACACCCGCGATGACTGGTAACTGAGAACTGAACGGGTTCCAGCGCGGGGACGGGGAAATTATAAGATGGGTGCGCACGGCGGGTGAACGGGAGCTCGTAAACTTGATCCAGTTCTTTCGAAGAGAGGGGGAGAGCCGGGGGATTCTGGACAACCACAGTTTTCGGATGCACCTGCGCTACGGACTTTCCCCGCACGGGATCCTGCTCGCGGTAGTGCAAAGCAAACGCACGGGCATACGCATCCTTATCCTGTAATACTGCAGTAAACCCGGGGATCTCCACGACCCCATCGGGGCGGTTTCGGCGCCATTCGCCCAGATCCATCGTATAGGCTGTGCCGGGTATATCCCGGAGCGTGCCGACTGACTTCCCTGCAGCAAGTTGCCCGGCAATTGCTACCATCTGCCGCTCTCCCATGCCGAACACGAGGAGGTCCGCTGGCGCATCAGCAAGGATGGACTGGCGCACCCGGTCCTGCCAGTAATCGTAGTGGGCAAACCTGCGCAGGCTGGCTTCAACACCCCCGATAACGACAGGGGTGTCCGGAAAAGCCTCGTGCACCCGGTTGGAGTACACAATAGTCTCACGGTCCGGGCGACTCGGAATTCCTCCCGGTGAATACACGTCCACCTTCCTTCGCTTCAATCCGGGGGTGTAATTATTCACCATCGAATCCACGTTCCCGGACGAGATCCCAAAGAACAGTCGGGGGGTGCCCAGTGCCCCGAAATCCCCGGCTTCCTGAATTCCAGGTTGTGCGAAAACTCCCACAGAGAACCCTGCATTCCAGAGAACACGGCCGATCAGGGCCGTGCCAAATGAGGGATGATCGACATAAGCATCGCCGGTTACCAGAATAACATCAAACTGACGAATTCCCAGACGTTCGCCCTCTTTCTTCGACATCGGGAGGAATTCTGGTTGCCGGGCCATAAGAAAACAAATATCTGTTACGGATCCCTGGGGTATGAAGAATCAACTTGACGGGCGGCGCGTAAGGTCCCGGATAATTTCGGCAAGGCTCCCCGGTAAATCTTCCGGCTCTTCCTTCTTCTCAGGCTGCCGTGCCTGATCCCGCTGCGGTGAGGTCTCTTTGAGATCCTTTTTTTCCTCACGTGAAGGTTCCCTCGTCGCAAGATTCGGGAGGTTCATCTGGGTTTTCTGATCGAATTCGTGGCGGGCGTTCAGGCCCGTGAATTCCATGATTACCGCTTCAACTATGAGGTAAGTCGTGGCCTTCTCCCTGAGGCAGCCTGTCAGCGCATGCCCGGAGCGGCCAACAGAAGCGTGAAAATGGATGTGCGGACCGCCCTGTGCGGGATAGATGGTGCCGACACCGAACACTTCCCAGCCGCCTTCGAACATAACGAAGTGTGGTACAGGTGGAATGACCGGCTCCTCCGGACCGGTCACCATGCGCCCCTCCATAAGGGCCCCGAGAAAAAGGATTGATCCGGCCTGGATATTCTTGTCGTGGATGAACTGGCGGAGCGAGATGAGCATGTCTTCACCATCGTCAATTCTCACAACAAAGACGCGACCAAGCTGGCCTTCTGAATACTGCATGGTGATTATGTTCCTTTCCTGGTTTTCCTTATGATTTGTGCGGATTTATCAGTTAAATACTCTCGGCTGAAAATATCCGGAAAAACCGGCGGAGATGGATGGGATGATAGGGCCGGAGATCATCGCCCTCCCGCACCTCCGCCACCGAATCCTCCGCCCCCCCCAAAGCCCCCGCCGCCGAATCCTCCACCACTACCGGAGCTTCCATGGCTTGGGGGGGAGAAGCTCATCAGGGGGAGGAAAGCGTAATTCATGCCCATGGCGCCAATCGGTACGCCGGTATCTGCTACCCGGATATTCAGTGACTTCATGGCTTTTTCGACCTTGTCTCCGACTCCCAGGGCAGTGCCGTAAACCAGCCAGTCCCCCCACATGGAAAGATCCGCAGGCGCATACTTCTGGATCATCGCCATATCAGAAAGGAAGTGCGTGAAGGCATCCCATTCCAGTTTCTCGCGGTAGCGATCGTCTTTCCAGTGACCGAACAACGTGGACGGGGCTGCAAAGGCAATGGCTGCTTCGAAAATGACAACGCCCCACAGCAAAACTGCAGGAAACAGGATATAAGTCTGAGCTGTTGTGACGAGGGCAAGGATCAGGGAAATTGCGAAGCCCACAAAACTGACCAGTCCCAGTGGAACGATATGTTCCCGTCCGTCGACGATATACCGTGTCGTAATTGTCGTATCCACCCGGCTCGTGACATCCGTGAGCGATCGCTGGTATTTCAGTGTTGTTTCTTCGGCAGTCCTGTTCATTCGGGCTTTATTTGCAAGTGCGGTAATGGAGTCCGTGTCGAGAACACCATTTTCCGATACCAGCTGGAGGAACATCAGTACCCGTTGTTCATACGTGTCAAGATTCGCATTGGAAAGGACCTTTACCGTTACGCCTTTCCCTTCACCTTTTTCCGTGATAACAATATTTTTTCGCCGATGGAGATCCAACAGGGTTGCATAATACCCGTTTTCATCGAAATCGACTGCATCTCCCTTGAAGAGAAGGTTCACCTGCCACGGTTTGAGGCTGGTGCCGGGCATGGTACTCAGGTATGCCGGGACAGTAAATTTTCTCTCCCGCCCGTAGCGGTAGTATATGACAAGCAGCCACATAGTTACACCCAATACCGCAATCTTCCCTAGACTATTGAGCAGGTAGGCGACATAATACGGC
>Ga0187785_10000304_pt1 | contig 18428 bp, 16 predicted proteins | sample 0815_BV2_4_20_MG_FD_132466 | JGI IMG/M metagenome (GOLD analysis project Ga0187785, IMG submission 132466) | Tropical peat soil microbial communities from peatlands in Department of Meta, Colombia - 0815_BV2_4_20_MG | ecosystem: Environmental > Terrestrial > Soil > Wetlands > Peat | place...
CGGCGCCGCCCGCCTGACGGGCGTCGATCCCCGCACCGCCGCGGCCGGGGTGGCGGCGTCCCCCCAGATCCCCGGCCGGATGGAGGCGATCGAAGCGGGGCAAGACTTCCTGGTGGTTGTGGACTACGCGCACACGCCGGATAGCATCCGGAACGTGCTCCGGGGTGCACGTTCGCTCGTCGACGGCCGCGTCCTGGTCGTCTTCGGGTGCGGCGGCGACCGCGACCGCTCGAAGCGGGCGGCGATGGGGACCGCCGCGACGTCCGAAGCCGATCTGACGGTCCTGACGAACGACAACCCGCGCTCGGAGGATCCGGCGGCGATCCTTGCGGCGATCGTGCCCGGGGCGGAGGCCGGCGGCGGGCGGTTCGTGGTGGAGCCCGACCGGCGGGCGGCGATCCGCCTGGCCGTACGGGAGGCGGCCGCCGGGGATGTGGTCGTGGTCGCCGGCAAGGGGCACGAGCCGTATCAGGAGATCGGTGGGCGCCGGCTGCCGTTCGACGACCGGGTCGTCGCCCGCGAGGAGCTCGCGGCCATCGCCGCGGAGCCCGGATGAGGCCGCGTCCCCTCTCGGCGGTGGCGGCCGCGGTCGACGGCGAGCTCGTCGGCGACGACGTGACGGTCTCGTCGGTGTCGACCGACTCGCGCGTGCTCGAACCCGGCGCGCTGTTCGTGGCGCTCGAGGGCGAACGCCGGGACGGCCACGGGTTCGTGGCCGACGCGTTCGCGGCCGGGGCGGCGGCGGCGTTGGTGCGCCGCGGCACCGTGACCGACGGACCGGCCGTGACGGTCGCCTCGACCGGCGATGCGCTGCTGGCGCTCGGGGCCGACGAGCGCGAGCGCAGCGACGCGACGGTCGTCGCGATCACCGGCGCGAACGGCAAGACCTCGACGAAGGACATGACGGCCGCCGTGCTGGGTCGGCGCTTCCGCATCCACGCTAGCCCGCGGTCGTTCAACAACGAGATCGGAACCCCCCTGACGCTGTTGGGCGCGGCGCCCGATACCGAGGTCGTGGTCGCCGAGCTCGGTGCGCGCCGCGAGGGCGACGTCGCGCTGCTGTGCCGGATCGCCCGGCCGGACGTCGTCGTCGTCACGAACGTCGGCGTCGCGCACCTCGAGGTGTTCGGGTCGTGGGAGGCGATCGTGCGGGCCGCTGCCGAGCCCGTCGACGCGCTTGGCACCGACGGCACCGCCGTGCTGAACGCCGACGATCCGGTGGTCGCCGGGTTGGCCGACCGGACGGATGCCCGCGCTGTGACGTTCGGCCGCGCGGCCGGCGCCGACGTGCGCGCCGAGGACGTGCGGCTCGACCCGGACGCACGACCCGTGTTCGAGCTGGTTGCTGGTCACGATCGCGCGGGCGTCCGGCTCGCGGTGCCCGGCGACCACATGGTGCCCAACGCTCTGGCGGCCGCCGCCGTCGGGATCCACCTGGGCGTGCCGCTCGCCGACTGCGCGCTCGCGCTCGGCGATGCGACCGTCGCGCCGTGGCGGATGGAGACGTTCTGGTCCGGCGGGGTCCGGGTGCTGAACGATGCCTACAACGCGAACCCGGAGTCGATGGCCGCGGCGCTCCGGACGGCGATGGTGATGGCGGGGGAGGGCCGGGTGCTCGCCGTGCTGGGGCAGATGGCCGAGCTCGGGCCGATCGGCGCGCAGGAGCATGAACGCGTCGGCGAGCTCGTCGCGCGCCTCGGCGTCGCCCGCCTGATCACGGTGGGACCCGAGGCGAAAGCGATCGCGGTTGCGGCGCTCCGCGAGGGCGTGGAGCCCGAGCACGTCGCCGACTACGACGATCTCGAGGCGGCACGCGAGGACGTCCGAGCGCACGCGCGGCCGGGCGACGTCGTGCTGGTGAAGGCCTCGCGCGTCGCCGGCCTGGAACGGCTCGCGGAGGCGCTGCGGTGATCTCGATCCTGGTCGCCGCCGCCGTGGGTCTGGTCGTGACGCTGCTCGGCACCCCGGTCGCGATCCGCGCCTTCACGATCTGGGGCTGGGGCCAGCCGATCCGCGAGGACGGACCCCACACGCACCTGGAGAAGATGGGGACGCCGACGATGGGCGGCATCGTGATGCTCGTCGGCCTGGTGGCGGGGTTCCTCGCCTCGCGCGTCACGACGCAGCGCTTCACGGTGACCGGCATCGCGCTCGTGATGGCCGCAGTCGGCTTCGGGATCGTCGGGTTCCTCGACGACTACGTGAAGGTATCTCGCCGCCCCTCGCTCGGGCTGACCAAGGCGCAGAAGTTCGTGGGGACGGCGGTCGTCTCGATCGGCTTCGCGCTGCTCGTCACGCACGCGGGCGCGTCCACGGGCATCTCGACGCACCTGTCGTTCGTGCGGCCGACCGGCATCGCCCTCGGCTTCCTGTTCTACGTGTGGGCGTTCGTGGTGCTGACCGGATCCTCGAACGCGGTCAACCTCACCGACGGTCTCGACGGGCTCGCCGCAGGGGCGTCGATCCTCGTCTCGAGCGCGTACGTGTTCATCGCGTTCTGGCAGTTCCGCCACACATGCGTGCTGTTGAACCACACCACGGGCTGCTACGCGGTCAACGGCGTGGACCTGCAGGACGCCGCGATCGTGGCGGCGGCGATGATGGGTGCGGCGACGGGTTTCCTGTGGTGGAACGCCGCGCCGGCGAGGATCTTCATGGGCGACACCGGCGCGCTGGCGCTGGGCGGCCTGTTCGGCGCGCTGGCGCTGGTGACGAACACGGCGCTGCTCCTGGTGATCATCGGCGGGCTGTTCGTGCTGGAGACGCTGTCGGTGATCGTGCAGGTGATCGCGTTCCGCGGCTTCGGACGCCGGGTCTTCCGGATGTCCCCGATCCACCATCATTTCGAGCTCGCAGGTTGGCCCGAGTTCACGGTGATCGTGCGGTTCTGGATCATCGCCGGCCTCTGCTCGGCCACGGGGATCGGGCTGTTCTACGCGGACTTCCTGGCGCGGGGTGGTCTGGGATGAGCGCGTTCGACGGCGAGATCGCCGTGGTGATCGGTGCCGGTGTCGCCGGGAACGCGGCCGCGCGCGCGCTCGTGGGCGAAGGGGCGCGCGTCCGCGTCACCGACGCGCGCCCGCGCGAGGAGCTCGGCGAAGCGGCGGCCCTCGAGCGCCTGGGGATCGAGGTGCGGGCCGGCGGGCACGATCCCGCGGACCTCGAGGGCGTGACCCTCGTCGTGACGAGCCCCGGCGTGCCCCCGGACACCGAGCTGCTGCGCGTGGCGCGTGAGCGTGGCCTTCCGGTGTGGGGAGAGATGGAGCTTGGGGCCCGCCTCGCCCGCGCGCCGTACCTCGCCGTGACGGGCACGAACGGCAAGACGACCACCACGGGCATGCTCGCCTCGATCCTGGGCGTCGCCGGCCTGGACGTCGTGGCGTGCGGCAACAACGGGCGGCCGTTCCCCACGGCCGCACGGGAGCAGCACGACGTGCTGGTGGTGGAGGTGTCCTCGTTCCAGCTCGCCGAACAGGTTTCGTTCCATCCGGTCGTCTCGGTGCTGCTGAACCTCGCGCCCGATCACCTGGATCACCACGGATCGTTCCCCGCATACGCCTCGGCGAAGGCGCGGATCTTCGCGAACCAAACCGGCGAGGACGTGCACGTGGGCAACCGCGACGACCCGGACGCCGCGGCCCTGTCCTCCCGCGCGCCGTGCGTGGTGCGGTGGTTCTGCCTGGGCGAGCCCGACGAGGGAGACGTGGGCTACCGTGACGGGCGCCTCGTCGCCCGGACCGACGACGGCGAGGTCGACCTCGGGCCGGTGGCCGACGACCGCGCCGGACATCGCGCGAACGCCGCCGCGGCGGCGGCGGTGGCACTCGCCGACGGGGTGGCGCCGGCAGCGATCCGCCGCGGGCTGACGCTCGCGACGCCGGAACCGCACCGCGGCGAGGTCGTCGCCCGGATCGGCGGGGTGCGGTTCGTCGACGACTCGAAGGCGACGAACGTCCACGCGGCCCTCGCGGCGATCGACGGCGTCCGCGCGGCGGTGCTGATCGCCGGCGGGCGTGCGAAGGGCCAGGATCTGTCCCCGCTCGGGACCCGCGCGGCGCGCCTCGCCGGTGTCGTGGCGATCGGCGAAGCCGCCGACGACGTCGAGCGCGCGTTCGACGGCCGGCTCCCGGTACGGCGCGCCGGCTCGATCGAGGAGGCCGTACGCGTCGCGTACGAGCTGGCTCCTGCGGACGGGGTCGTGTTGCTGGCGCCGGCGTGCGCCAGTTGGGATCAGTTCGCGGACTACGCCGAGCGGGGAGACCGGTTCGGAGCCGCCGCGCGGGCGATCGTCAAGGAGGTGCGTGTCGATGGCTGAGCGGCGCGCGGGTGAAGCACGAGCGTCCGCGCGGCGGGCCGAGCCAGGCCCGCGCCGGCCGATCCTGCGGCTGGTCGACGGTCGCACCGAGCGAGCCGCCCGGGCGCGCGACCGCGCTCGCCTCGCGCGGATCGACCTGCGCCTCCTCGTGGCGTCGGCCGGGTTCCTCACGGCCGTCGGTCTCGTGATGGTGCTCTCGGCCGGATCGGTCTCGGCCGCGCAAGGCTACGGCGGCAACAGCTTCTGGTATTTCCAGCGGCAGGTCGCCTACGCCGCGATCGGGATCGGGATCGCCTACGTGATCTCGCGCATCCCGACCGCGCGCTGGCGCGTGCTCGCGCTGCCGCTGTTGGGGATCTCGGCCGTCCTGATGCTGATCGCGTCGCGGCCGACCTCCGGCACCTCCCTCTACGGCGCGTCCCGGTGGATCGACCTCGGGCCGGTCACGCTGCAGCCCTCGGAGTTCGCGAAGCTCGGGCTCGTCGCGTTCGCCGCGGCCGTGCTCGCGCGGAAGTCGGGCAAGCTCGACGACCCGGGGCACCTGCTGCTCCCGCTCGGGCCGGTGGTGGCCGGCGTCGCGCTCCTCGGTCTGCTGCAGCGCGACCTCGGCACTACGCTGATCCTGTGTGGCACCGTCGTGCTGATGCTGTTCGTCGCCGGCGCACGACTGCGCCATCTGCTGGTGGGCGGCGGACTCGGGCTGCTCGTCGCGGCGTACCTGATCTTCGGCGAGACCTATCGACGCACCCGGTTCTTCGACGCGTGGCTCGATCCGTGGGCCGATCCGAAGCGCTCGGGCTACCAGCTGATCCAAGGACTGATCGCGATCGGCTCCGGCGGTTGGCTCGGCACGGGGCTCGGGACCAGCCGGGCGAAGTGGGATTTCCTGCCGAACGCGCACTCCGACTTCATCTTCGCGGTGATCGGTGAGGAGCTCGGGCTGCTCGGGTGTCTCGTCGTGCTCGTCGGCTTCGGCGTGCTGCTGTGGGCCGGGATCCGGATCGCGATCCACGCGCCCGGAACGTTCGAGCGGCTGCTCGCCGCCGGCATCGTGTCGTGGATCGGGCTGCAGACCGTGATCAACCTCGGCGCCGTGACCGGGCTCCTGCCGATCACCGGAGTGCCGCTGCCGCTCGTGTCCTTCGGCGGCTCAGCCCTCGTCGTCACCCTCGCCGGGATCGGCGTGCTGGCCGGGATCGCGAAGACCTCCGGGCCGCGGCCCCGTCCGGCACCCGCGCGAGGCGGAGGACGATGAACGTGGTCGTCGCCGGCGGCGGGACCGCCGGCCACGTGTTCCCCGCGATCGCGATGGCCGACGCGCTGCGCGAACGGCACGGCGCGACCGTGGAGTTCCTCGGAGCCGCTGACGGCCAGGAGGCGCGCTTGGTGCCGGCCGCCGGCTATCCGTTCACCCCGCTCCGGATCCGCTCCGCGCAGACCCGCGTTTCGATGCGGTCGCTCGGCGCCCTGCGGATGGCGCGCGCCGCGGCGGTCCGTTGCCGTCCGCAGGTCGCGTGGGCCGACGTCGTGGTCGGGATCGGCGGTTTCGCGAGCGCGCCCGGCGCGATGGCTGCCCGTCGCACCCGACGACCGCTCGTGCTGATCGAACAGAACAGCGTGCCGGGTGTCGTGAACCGGATCGCAGCCCGATGGGCGCGGGTGGTGGCGGTGGTGTTCGAGGCGACGACGGCCTCGCTCCCGCCGCGTGTGCGTACCGAGCGGACGGGCAACCCGGTGCGGCGCGAGATCGTCGCGGTGCCGTCGCGGCGGCCGGCGCTGATCGAGGAGGCGCGACGGTGCTTCGGCCTGGACGCCGACCGGCGGACGGTCGTGGTGCTCGGCGGGAGCCAGGGCGCGCAGCACCTCGACGAGGTCGTCGCCCGCGCGATCGAGCCGCTGCGCGACCGGCGCGATCTTCAGCTCGTGGTCTCCACCGGCCCGGGTCGCGAGTCCCCGCTCGAGGCGGTGCTCCCCGACGCCGGGGACCTGCTGGTGCGGCCGATCGGCTTCATCGAGCGGATGGATCTGGCACTCGCCGTCGCCGACGTCGCGGTCGCCCGATCCGGCGCCGGCCAGATCGCGGAGCTCACGGTGTGCGGCGTCCCGGCGATCCTCGTGCCCTACCCCCACGCGACGGAGAACCATCAGGAGGCGAACGCCCGCGAACTCGAGCGTCTGGGCGCCGCCGAGATCGTGCTCGACGTCGACCTGACGCCGGCGCGCTTCGTCGAGCGGATCGACGCGCTCCTCGGGGATCCCGCTCGCCGCGCGGCGATGGCCGATGCGGCCGCACGGTGGGCGCGTCCGGATGCCGACGACCGGCTCGCGGACCTGGTGGCCGCGGCGGCCGGAGGTTCGGTGTGACCGGACCCGGAGCCGCTCCGTGGGCCCCGCCGCCGGACTCGATCCCGAACCTTCCGATCCCGTCCCTCGATGGGGTGCGGCGCGTGCACCTGATCGGGATCGGCGGCGCCGGGATGCGGAACCTCGCCCGGCTGTTGCTGGCTCGGGGTATCGCCGTGAGCGGTTCGGACATCAAGGATTCGCGCGCCCTCGCGGAGCTCGCGGCGCGCGGCGTCGCGGTCACGGTCGGCCACGATCCCGCGGCGGTCGGCACGCCGGACGCGGTGATCGTCTCCAGCGCGATCGGGGACGGTGATCCCGAGCTCGCGGCCGCCCGCGCGAACGGTGTGGCGATCTGGCGCCGGCAACAGGCGCTGGCGGCCCTCGCGGCCGGCCACCGCGTAGTGGCGGTGGCGGGCACCCACGGCAAGTCCACGACGACGTCGATGATCGCGACCGTCCTGGAGCACGGCAACGTCGACCCGACCTACCTGATCGGCGGCGACCTGAACGAGAGCGGCAGTGGCGCCCGATCGGGATCGGGCGATCTGTTCGTGTTCGAGGCCGACGAGAGTGACGGATCGTTCCTGCTGATCCCGCCATGGATCGGCGTGGTGACGAACGTGGACGTCGACCACGTCGAGTTCTATCCGCGCGGGCTCGATGACATCGTGGATGCCTTCGCGCTGTTCCTCGAACGCTGCGAGCACGTGGTCGCCTTCGGGGACGACCCGGCGCTGCGGCGGTCCCTGGAGATCGGCGGGACCGAGGCCGTCACCTACGGGCTCGAGACGGGGAACGACCTCGTGGTGAGCGTCGAGGAACTCGGTCCGGCCGGCGCCCGTGGGCGGGTCCGCACCGACGGGACGGAGGTCGAGCTCCGGCTCCGGGTCGATGGCGCGCATAACCTGCTCAACGCGGCGGCCGCGATCGGGGTCGCACGGCTGGCGGGGGTGGCTCCCGAGCGGGCGGCCGAGGCGCTGGCCGGCTTCGAGGGCGTGCACCGACGGTTCGAGCTCCGGGGGCGCGCGCGGGGCGCGGAGTTCTTCGACGACTACGGCCACAACCCCGCGGAGATGGCCGTGACGGTGGCCACGGCCCGGCGGCGGAACCCGGGGCGGCTGATCGCCCTGGTCCAACCGCATCGGTACCGGCGGGTGGAAGCCCTCTGGCGGGAGCTGGGCGCCAGCGTCGCCGACGCGGACCTCGTGATCGTCACCGACATCTACGGCGCCGCGCAGGAGCCGATCCCCGGCGTCACCGGCAAGCTCGTCGTCGAGGGCGTGCAGCTCGCCGCCCCGGGGCGGCGCACCGTCTACCTGCCGCACCGGCGCGACGTGGTCGCGTTCCTCGACGGGGAGGTGCGCGCGGGCGATCTCGTGGTGACGATGGGCTGCGGGGACGTCTGGATGCTCGGCGACGCCGCGATCGAACGCATCACCGAGCACGACGGGGGAGCAGCGCGATGAGCGACCTCGCCGCCGCCCGAGCGATCCTGGTCGAGGCCGTCGGGCCGCGCCTGCGGGAGGAGCACCCCTTGGCGCCGCTGACCACGTTCCGGATCGGCGGCCCCGCGGCGCTGTACCTCGAGCCCAACGACGAGGCGGACCTGCGCGCCGCGCACCGCGCGATCGTCGAGACCGGGATCCCCGTTGCGATCCTCGGCAAAGGCTCCAACGTCCTCGTGCCCGACGACGGGTTCGCCGGGCTGGTGCTCCGGCTGGGTCGCGGGTACCGGTGGGCGGCGCGCGACGGCGACCGGATCACCGCGGGAGCGGCGATGCCGTTGCCGGCGCTCGCCGGCGTGGCCCAGCAACACGCGCTCGCCGGGCTCGCGTTCGGGGTCGCGATCCCGGCCAGCTTCGGCGGGGCGATCCGGATGAATGCGGGGGCGCACGGGGGCCAGCTCGCCGACGTGGTGGAGGAAGCCGAGACCTTCCGGCTCCGCGCCGGCGACGCCGAGCGCCGCACCGGCGAGGAGATCGGGTTCGCCTACCGCAGCACGGCGCTGCCGGCCGATGCGGTCGTGGTGAGCGCGACGCTTCGACTGCGGCCCGGGGATCCGGCGGCGATCCGCGAGGAGATGGAAGCGGCGCGCGAGTGGCGGCGGCGCACTCAGCCGCTCGCGGAGCCGAACTGCGGGAGCGTGTTCGTGAACCCGCCCGGAGCCCACGCGGCGGCGCTGATCGAGGCCGCCGGGCTGAAGGGGCTGCGCGTCGGCGATGCCTCGGTCTCGACGAAGCACGCGAACTTCATCGTCGCCGGGCCCGATGCGACGTCCCAGGACGTCCTTGCGCTGATCGAACAGATCCGCGGGAGGATCCTCGACGAGGACGGGATCACGCTGCACACCGAGGTCCGCATGCTGGAGCCGCTCGGATGAGCGCTGCCGAGCGAGCCCCGACGCCTCGACCGCGGCGGCGGTGGGCAGCGATCGCGATCGTGGCGGTGGCACCGCTGCTCCTCGTCGGGCTGTTCGTCGGAGCGACGTACACGCCGCTGTTCCGGGTCCGCACGGTCCGGATCGAGGGTGCCGGGGTGGTGGGGCGGCAGGAGATCATCCGGCTCGCTGGCCTCGACTCCGCAACGAACGTGTTCCACCTCGACACCGTTCGCGCGGCGGACGCGATCGCGGCCGACCCCTGGGTGGCCACCGCCATCGTTGCCCGGGACCTCCCGAGCACCGTGGTGGTCACGATCACCGAACGTGCGCCGATCGCTCGGATGCTCCAGGGGCAGACCGACGAAGCGGTGGCGGGCGACGGGGTCCTGCTGCCCGGCGCGCCGACGGCCGGCCTGCCCGAGATCCGCGGGGCGCTCGGAGACCTGAGCGACGCGGACCGCGTCGCCGCCGCGCAGGCGCTCGCAGCCCTCGGTCCGTCGATCCGTCATCAGGTGAGCGCCGCCGTGATGGAGGTCGGCGACGACCTGCGGCTCCAATTCGTCGACGGCACGAGCGTCGAGTTCGGGCAGGGCGGCGATGCCGTGGCGAAGGCCGGGGCGCTGCGGTCGGTGCTGCGCTGGGCGTCGGAGCAAGGTGTCGCGGTGCGCTCCGTCGACGTGTCGGTGCCGGGAGCTCCAGCCGCGACGCTGGCCAACGGGAGCGCCTTCCCCGGCTGAAGGCCCTTCTCAGAAACTGTCACGTCCACCCACAATCACCGTCAGCGGATGGTCGACGGCCAGCTTGACGGCTTCGGCATTTCTTAGTAGCTTCGCGCCGTCTACTGGAGGTAGATATAACAATCACGTTCAACCTGAGGGTTAGCTACGCCCAGGGGCATGCGTTGGAAGCCCTCGACGGCGAGCCGGGGCTCTCTCGGAGGCAAGGACGATGATGGACGCTCCTCAGAACTACCTGGCCGTCATCAAGGTGGTCGGGATCGGCGGCGGCGGTGTCAACGCGGTGAACCGGATGATCGAGGCGGGCCTCCGGGGCGTCGAGTTCATCGCCGTGAACACCGACGCGCAGACGCTGCTGATGTCGGACGCGGAGGTGAAGCTCGACATCGGCCGGGAGACCACTCGGGGGCTCGGCGCCGGGTCCGACGCCGAGGTCGGCGAGAGCGCGGCGCGCGAGCATGCCGACGAGATCGAGGAGATCCTCAAGGGCGCCGACATGGTGTTCATCACCGCCGGCGAGGGAGGGGGCACGGGTACCGGCGGCTCGCCGGTCGTCGCCGAGATCGCCCGGAACCTGGGCGCCCTCACGATCGGTGTGGTGACGCGGCCCTTCGGCTTCGAAGGTCGCAAGCGCGCCACGCAGGCCGACGTCGGCATCACCGAGCTGAAGAAGGCGGTCGACACGCTGATCGTGGTGCCGAACGACCGGCTCCTCCAGGTGGCCGATCCAAGCATGCCGATGGTCGACGCCTTCCGCATGGCCGACCAGGTCCTGTACCAAGGGGTCGACGGCATCACCTCGTTGATCACGGTGCCGGGACTCATCAACCTCGACTTCGCCGACGTGAAGTCGGTCATGTCGGGCGCGGGATCGGCGCTGATGGGGATCGGGATCGGCTCGGGTGGCGATCGGGCCGCCGAGGCGGCCAAGGCCGCGATCTCGAGCCCGCTGCTCGAGTCCTCGATCGACGGCGCGAAGGGTGTGCTGCTGTCGATCGCGGGCCCCACCGACCTGACGCTGCACGAGGTGAACATGGCTGCCGACGCGATCACGCGTGTGGCCCACCCCGACGCGAACATCATCTTCGGCGCGGTCGTCGACGACGCGCTGGGCGAGGAGGTCCGCGTCACGGTCGTCGCCGCCGGCTTCGACAAGTCGAGCGCGATCGGCGACAACCGGTTCGAGAGCCGGCTGTCGCGCCTGCTGGAGGAGCCGGTTCGCACGGGCTCGGAAGAGACGCCGCTGCCGTCGCTGCTGCAGGACGACGAGGGCGAGGTCTTCGCCACGGAGGTCGGCTCGCCGGCGCCGGTGTCCTTCGACGCGGAGGAGGACCTCGACATCCCGGACTTCCTCAAGAACTGACCTTCCCGCCCCGCGTGGCCCCACGCGCGAGCGCACGGGGCGGGGCCCGATCGGACGAGGCGACCTTCCCCCGCCTCTTCCGGACGGGTCCCGCCCCACCGATCCCGGGAGGGGGAGCGGCCATCTCCGACGACGTCCTGGCGAACCTGGAGGTCGTGCGCGCGGGCATCGCCCGCGCGGCCGACCGGGCGGGCCGCTCGACCGGCGACGTCATCCTCGTTGCCGCCGCCAAGACCGTTCCGGCCGCGATCGTCGGCCGTGTCGTTGACGCCGGCGTCTCGGCGATCGGCGAGAACTACGTGGGCGAGTTGCGCGACGTGCGCGCGGCGCTCGCGGACCGGCAGGTCTCCTGGCACTTCATCGGCGCCCTGCAGTCCGGCACGGCGACCGCGGTCGCCGACCTCGCCGACGTGGTCGAGACCGTCGCCGGCGGCCGGGCTGCCCGTCGGCTGGCCGGGCGGGCCGAGCGCGCGGGGCGGACGATCGAGGTCCTGCTCGAGGTCGACCTCGTGGGCGGGCGCACCGGCGTGGCCCCGGGAGACCTCGAGGCCGCGGCGGCGGAGGTGGCATCGCTCGAGGGCCTGCGCCTCCGTGGCCTCATGACGCTGCCGCCCGCGACCGCGACGGGCGAGGCCGCCCGGCCGTGGTTCGCCCGGTTGCGCGAGCTGCGGGATCGGCTGCGCGAGACCCGCCCCGACGTGCTGGAACTGTCGATGGGGATGTCGTTGGATTACGAGGTCGCGGTGGAAGAAGGCGCTACGATGGTGCGCGTCGGAACGGCGCTGTTCGGTCCCCGGGCGCCGTGACAGGAGGAAGCGAGGATGGCCGGCGTGTGGAAGAAGACGCTCAACTACCTGGGTCTCGTCGAGGACGACGACGACTACGTCGACGAGCTCCCCGAGCCTGACACCGCGTCGGTCCGTCAGATGCGGCCGCAGCCGGTCCACGACGTCTCCGCGGAGGCCGAAGGGGTCGTGCGGACGATCGCGGCACCGCGTCCGGCGTCCGCGGCGACCTCGGCGATCCACAAGTCCGAGCCGCGTCGGTTCAACGAGGCGCGCGACGTGGCCGACCGCTTCAAGGACGGCACCGCGGTGATCATGAACCTGCAGAGCACCGAGGACGCGATCGCCCGCCGGCTGGTGGACTTCGCGTCGGGGCTGGTGTACGGGCTCGATGGCAAGATCGAGCTGGTCGCGAACCGCGTCTATCTGCTGACCCCCGCGAACGTTGAGGTGTCGGCGGAGGAACGCGAGAAGATCGCGGGCGGCATGTTCTACAACCAGTTCTGAGCGCCCAGGGATCCGGGGGTCCGGCCGGGCGTCCTCCCGCTGCTAGCCTTCACGCCCGATGATCGCGGCCAACCCGATCGGACGGCTGATCTGCGTGGCGCTCACGGTGGCGTGGATCCTGCTGCTGGTCCGGGTCGTCGTGTCCTGGTTGGAGTATTTCGGCGTGCGTCCGCCGATCTCCGGCCCCCTGCGCGGGGCCTACACGCTGCTCTACGATGTGACCGAACCCGGCCTGCGGCCGCTCCGGAAGGTCCTCCCCCGGGCGGGGGCGTTCGACCTCTCGGTGCTGGTCGCGTTCGTGATCATCTTCGTGTTCCAGGCCGCGTTCTGCTGAGGTCGACCGAGGAGGGTCCTTCGTGATGGCACACCAACCGGACGATCGATCGGGCGCCCCGCCGGCGCCGCCCGCGGCGCCCGCGGGCTCCTCCCGCGTGATCTCCCCGCAGGAGATCCAACAGAAGGAGTTCCGCGTCTCGCGGCTCGGGGGCTACCGGATGCGCGACGTCGACGAGTTCCTCGACCAGCTCACCGAGTCGGTCACGAACCTGCTGGAGGACAACCGGCGTCTGCGGACGCACGTGAACGCCGCGCCCGTCGTCGGGGCGCCGGACCTCGACGATGTGGCCCGTCAGGCCGACGAGATCATCCAGCGAGCCCGCGACGAGGCCGCTCGGATCACGGCGGACGCGCGCGCCACGGGCGCCGCGGCGTCCACGCCGGCGGAGCGTGCCGCGGTCGGCGCGTTCCTGTCCCACGAGAAGGGGTTCCTGCAGGACCTCGCCGGCCTCGTGCAGCAGCATGCCGAGTCGGTCAAGGCGATGGCGAAGCAGGCGCGTTCCACCGCGCCCGCGCCTGCGGCGGCGCCCGCGCCCGCGTCCAACCCCGTCGCCGGTCGCGACCAGGAGGCGCCGGCCGTGGCGGCGGAGGTCGCCGAGGAGCCGCCGGAGCCCGAGCGCACGCAGGCGCTGCCGGCCGAGGAGCCGATCCGCGTCGAAGAGCCGATGCCGGCGGCCACCGGTCCGAGCGAGCGCACCCCGGCCCCCGGCGATCCGTCGCTGAAGGAGCTGTTCTGGGGCGACGAGGGCTGAGCTCCGGGCTCAGGCCCGGCTGATCCCGATCCCGACCGGTTCGCCCCCGACGTCGGTCCGCTGGATGAAGCCCGCGCCGTCGGGCGCGCCCTCGGTCAGCTCGGTCGCGAGCACCTCATCGGCGATCAGGTGGCGGTGCGTACGCACCGCATCCGCGACCTGGCCGCTCGCCTGGACGCGGAGCGAGATCCGATCCGTGATCGCGAGCTCGGCCGTGCGCCGCGCGTCCTGGATCACGCGGATCACCTCACGTGCGATCCCTTCGCGCCGGAGCTCGTCGGTCAGCTCGAGCTCGAGGGCGACCGTGGTGCCGGCGTCGGCCGCCACGCCCCACCCCGCCGGCACCTCCTGCGTCAGGTCGACCTCGTCGGGGCCTACCCGCACGACGCGGTCGCCGAGGAGCATCTCGACGGCCTCGCCCCGGGCGAGGGCCTCGGCCAGCGCCCCGTCGTCGTCGGCGAACGCCGCGGCCGCCCGCTGGACGTCGGCGCCGAGGCGGGGTCCCAGCGCCTTGAAGTCCGGCTTGGCCCGCCAACTGCCGAAGGCCTCCTCGTCCTCGGCGAAGCGCACCGAGCGGACGTTCAACTCCTCCGCGACGATCCCGAGCAGCGGCTCGATCGCCGCATGTGAACCGGACAGATGCACGACCGCCTCGGCGAGGGGCTGACGGGTGCGCGTCCGCGTCTCGGCGCGGACGCGCCGGCCGAGCTCCACGATCTGCCGCGCCGCCGCCATCGCGTCCTCGAGCACGGGGTCCTCGGCGCCGTCCGGGTCCGGATAGTCGCTCAGGTGCACGGAGTCGGGGTTCCCCCCGCGATCGGCCGCGAGGTTGCGCCACATCGCCTCGCTGAGGAAGGGCGTGAACGGGGCGAGGAGTTGCGTCACGGTCACGAGGCATCGGTAGAGCGTCGCGAAGGCGGCGCGAGCATCCTCCCCGGCGGCGCCTCCCGCGTTCCAGAAGCGCCGCCGGCTGCGCCGCACGTACCAGTTCGAGAGGTCGTCGACGAACGCCTCGATCCGGCGTCCGGCGCCGGTGGCGTCGTAGTCCTCGAGCCGTTCCCGCGCTTCGCGGACGGTGGCGGCAAGGCGCGATCGGATCCACCGATCGAGCACGTTCGCCTCCGCTTCGGCGGGCGCGTCGGGGAGCGCGGGGTCGAAACCGTCGGCGTTCGCGTAGGTCACGAAGAACGCGTAGACGTTCCAGAGCGTGAGCAGGAACTGGCGCACGACCTCGTCGAGGACCTCGTGGCCGATCCGGCGCGACTCCCACGGCGAGCCGGTCGTGAGCATCCACCAGCGCAGGGCATCGGCGCCCTGGCGGTCGAGCGCCTCCCACGGATCGAACTGATTGCCGAGCGACTTCGACATCTTGCGACCGTCCTCGGCCACGAGGTGGCCGAGGCAGACGCAGTTGCGGTACGTCGTGGCGTCGAAATGGAGCACCCCCTCGGCCATCAGCGTGTAGAACCACCCGCGCGTTTGATCGATCGCTTCGGAGATGAAGTCCGCAGGGAACGACGCCGCGAACGCCTCGAGGCCGCGCCCCAGGTCGGGGTGGTAGCCCCACTGGGCGAACGGCATCGCGCCGGAGTCGTACCAGGTATCGATCACCTCGGGCACGCGCGTCGCGGTCGCGCCGCAGTCCGGACAGGGGATCGTGATCGCGTCGATCGCCGGCCGGTGCGGATCGACGTCGCTCACGTCGCGCCCGGCGAGCTCGCCGAGTTGGCGCAGGGAGCCGACGGCGGTCTGGTGGCCCTCGGGGCAGCGCCAGATCGGCAGCGGCGTTCCCCAGTAGCGCTCGCGCGACAGCGCCCAGTCGACGTTGTTCTCGAGCCAGTTGCCGTAACGCCCGTCCCGGATGTGCTCGGGCACCCAGCGAACGGTCCGGTTCACCTCGAGCAGCCGCTCCTTCACCGCGGTCGTCCGCACGTACCACGCGGGGCGCGCCAGGGAGAGCAGCGGCGTCGCGCAGCGCCAACAGAACGGGTACGCGTGCTCGTACCCCTCGTCCTTCACGAGGATCCCCCGTGTCCGGAGGTCCTCGACGATCGCGGGGTCGGCGTCCTTCACGAACCGTCCCCGGACGAGGTCGGGCGCGAGGTCGTTGAAGCGTCCGTCGTCGCCGACCGGTCGCCACAGCGGCCAGCCGTTCGCGCGCCCGACCTCGAAATCGGCCTCGCCGAACGCGGGGGCCAGGTGCACGATGCCGGTGCCGTCCTCGAGCGTGACGAAGTCGCCTGCGATCACGGTGTGGGCCCCATCGACGTTCGGATACGGCGGCTCGTAGCGGGCTCCCAGGAGCGCGCGGCCCGGCCGGGTCAGGCTGAGGACCCCGCGCTCGCCGAGTACCGCGGGCCGGAGGGCGGCGGCCAGCACCAGGTGCTCGCCGTCGAGCTCCACCTCGTCGTAGTCGGCGTCGGGATCGACCGCGACGCCGGTGTTCGACGGCAGGGTCCACGGCGTGGTCGTCCAGATCAGGAGCGACGCACCGACCAAGGAGGGGTCGCCCGCCTCGAGGATCGGCAGACGCACGAAGACGCTCGGGTCGACGGTCTGCGCATACCCCATCGCGACCTCCGCATCCGACAAGGCCGTGCCGCAGCGCGGGCAGTACCACGTGACCTTGTGGTCCTCCACCAGCAGGCCGCGTCCATGGAGCTCCTTCAGGGACCACCAGACCGACTCGACGTAGTCGGCGTCCATCGTCCGGTACGCGTCGGACAGGTCGATCCAGAAGCCGATCCGGCGGGTCAGGCGTTCGAAGTCGCCGACGTAGCGCAGGACCGACTCGCGGCACAGCCGGTTGAACTCGGCGACCCCGAACGCCTCGATGTCCTTCTTCCCGGTCGTGCCGATCTGCTTCTCGACCTCGATCTCGACCGGCAGGCCGTGGCAATCCCAGCCGCCCTTGCGCGGCACGCGATAGCCGGACATCGTCTTGAACCGCGGATAGAGGTCCTTGAACGTGCGCGGCTCCACGTGGTGGATCCCGGGCTTGCCGTTCGCGGTCGGCGGGCCCTCGTAGAAGATCCAGGTCGGAGCATCCGCGCGGAGTTCGAGCGAGCGCCGGAACACGTCGGCGTCGTCCCACCAGGCGAGGACGGCCTCCTCCAACTCGGGGAAGCGGACCTTCGGATCGACCGGCTCGAACGCTCCCAACGGGACCTCCATCATGCAGAACGCCTCGTCCTCGATGCGAGGACGAGGCGGGGGCCCCGCGGTACCACCTCGCTTGCCGGGCGCACCCGGCCGCTCACGGCCCTGCGGGCCTCCCGCGTTCTCGGGCGGGTCCCGCCTGCGTCTAGTGCGGCCGCGGACCTTCCGCGCCGGTTCGGGCAGGGGCTCGGGGAGGATGCCGCCGGGGGCGATGGCGCCGGCTCCCACCGTCCCGGCTCGCTCGTGCCTCGGAGACCCCGGCGACGCGTTCCCGTCGTCGCCGTCCGGGCATGCTACCCGAACCGCGGCGCGGGCGGGCCAACGGCGTGCCAAACACCCTCTGACCTGGAGCGGACGGCGTTCGGCGCGGCCCGTTTGGTACCCTTCGCCGCCATGGCCGAAGCGAAGCTCACGACGAAGGAGATCGAGGAGCTGCGTGACCGGCTCGAGCAGGAGCGCGCCGAGCTGACCGACCAGCTCACCACGATCGAGGACACCTCCTTCGCCACCACCCAGTCGGATCTGTCGGGCGACGTCGGCCTCGACGACGAGTCGGCCGACGCCGGCACGGCGACCTTCGAGCGGGAGAAGGACCTCTCGATCGAGCAGAACGTCCGCGACCTCCTGCAGAAGATCGAGCGGGCCCTCGCGAAGATCGACGCGGGGACCTACGGGATCTGTGAGCGGTGCGGCAAGCCGATCGAGAAGGCGCGGATCAAGGCGCTCCCGTACGTCGATCTGTGCATCAAGGACGCCCAAGCGCGCTCGCGCCGCTAGCGCCGTGGACCGCGTGGCTCGGCGCGGCGCGGCGATCCTGTTCACGACGGCGGCGATCGCCTACCTGCTCGACCGTTCGACGAAGCTCTGGGCCGAGCACGCCTTCGCCGCCGGCCCGGTCGACGTGATCCCCGGCGTGCTGACGTTGCGGTACGTCTCGAACCCCGGCGGGGCGTTCAGTCTGGGGCAGAGCGCGCCGTGGTTCTTCGCCACCGCCACGCTCGTCGTCTCGGTGCTGATCGTCGTCACCGCGTTCCGGCGGCGCGGCGTGCTGACCTCGGTGGCGCTGGGGCTGATCCTCGGTGGCGCGCTGGGCAACCTGACGGACCGGGCCGTGCGCGGTCCCGGACTGTCCGGCCACGTCGTCGATTTCATCGACGTGCACATCTGGCCGGTCTTCAACCTGGCGGACAGCGCGATCGTGATCGGCGCAGTGCTGCTGGCTCTGGCGTCGCTCCTCGATGGCCGCGGCTCGCGTGCGGTCCCCGACGATGGCGCCTGAGGCGTTCCGCGCCGAGCCCGGCCGTCTGGACGCCGTGGTCGCGGCGGCGCTCGGCGTGCCTCGGGCGGACGTGCAACGCGCGATCGCGGCCGGCGGCATCCTGGTCGACGGCGTGCCCCGGCCGAAGTCCCATCGGCTGCAGGGCGGCGAGCGGCTGCTGGTGGAGCTGCCGGCGGACCCGACGATCGCGCCCGAGGGGCCGACGGTGCCGGTCCGGTACCGCGACGACGACGTGCTGGTCGTCGCGAAGCCGGCGGGACTGGTGACCCACCCGACACCCTCGCGCACGACCGGGACGCTCGTGAACCGGCTGCTCGGCATGGGCGTCCCGCTCGCGCCGGCCGGCGGGTCGCTGCGCCCCGGGATCGTCCACCGGCTGGACGCCGGCACGAGCGGACTCCTGGTGGTCGCCTCGACGGACCGGGCGTACGAGGTCCTCCGTACGGCGTTCGCTCGGCACGACGTCGAA
>Ga0187785_10000305_pt1 | contig 18380 bp, 33 predicted proteins | sample 0815_BV2_4_20_MG_FD_132466 | JGI IMG/M metagenome (GOLD analysis project Ga0187785, IMG submission 132466) | Tropical peat soil microbial communities from peatlands in Department of Meta, Colombia - 0815_BV2_4_20_MG | ecosystem: Environmental > Terrestrial > Soil > Wetlands > Peat | place...
GACAACGTGTCCCTTGAAGGTCACCTGATCACCCCGATAGCCATGGAAGAAGGTCTCAGATTCGCAATCCGGGAAGGCGGACGAACCGTCGGCGCCGGCGTTGTCTCAGCAATCATTGAGTAGCGGACGCGGGTTGCTATTCAGTGCGAGGTTTTGACTATGGATATGCAAGCTCTCAAAATCAGGATCAGGTTAAAGGCCTACGATCACAAGCTTCTGGATCAATCGGCTGCTGAGATCGTGGACACCGCATGGCGGACGGGCGCGAAGGTTGCCGGGCCGATACCTCTTCCCACTAGAATTCTCAAATACACGGTGAATCGATCTCCGCACATAGACAAGAAATCCCGGGAACAGTTCGAGATCCGGGTTCACAAGCGGCTGCTGGACATTCTGGAACCTACCCAGCAGACCCTTGACGCGCTCATGAAACTCGATCTCTCCCCGGGTGTGGACGTGGAGATCAAGGCTTAGGCCGATTCATATCGCTCAGGAGCTGGATATGGTTAACGGAATGATCGGAAAAAAACTTGGAATGGTTCAGATCTTTGACGAGGCGGGTCAAGCGATTGGCGTCACCGTAGTCGAAGTCGGCCCCTGTACGGTGGTCCAGAAAATGAGCAACTCCAAGATTCAGCTCGGATTCGGCGCGGCCAGAGAGAACAAGGTGAATAAACCTTTGATGGGCCATTTCAAAAAAGCGGGCGTGGCGCCATGTAAGGTTCTCAAGGAATTTTCCGCCGTCGATTCGGATTCGCTTGAATTGGGCCAGGAGATTCGGGCTGACGTGTTCACTGCCGGCGATACGGTGAAGGTAATCGGAACCAGTAAAGGCAAGGGATTCGCCGGGGTTCAGAAAAAATGGAATTTCGGCGGCGGCCGTGAGACCCACGGCTCGCGCTCCCACAGAATTCCGGGTTCAATTGGTCAGTGCGCGTGGCCGTCCAGGGTCTTCAAGGGAAAACGCATGCCCGGCAGACTGGGCGGAGTGCAAGTGACGGCTCCCAGTGTGAAAGTTATCGAAGTGCGGCCTGATGAAAATCTGATCTTTCTGAAAGGTCCCGTCCCTGGACCAAAAGGGGCGATCGTTCTCATAAGGAAAAGCTGATGGCCTTGGTAGATGTGATCAATCAGAAAGGCGAGAAAGTGGACTCCATCGAACTGGACGACGGCGTGTTCGGCGTCGAGGTCCGGGAAGACATGGTCCAGAAAGTGGTTGTCTGGCAATTGGCCAAACGCCGCGCGGGAACCGCTTCCACCAAAACCAGAGGTCAGGTTCGCGGTGGCGGCAAGAAGCCCTGGCGTCAAAAAGGAACCGGTCGTGCACGAGCCGGCACGAATCGATCGCCCATATGGACGGGCGGAGGTACGATATTCGGTCCCAAGCCCCGCTCATACGAGTTTTCCATTCCCAAGAAGGTGCGAAAAGCAGCCTTGAGATCGGTTCTCAGTGCAAAACTCAAAGAAAATCAGCTCATGGTTCTCGATAAGATAGAGTTGGAAGCGCCGAAAACCAGACTGTTCATGGAAACCGTACGAGCATTAGGGCTCGAATCGCAAAAAACGCTTTTTGTGGTGGGAGAAAGAGACGAGACACTGCGACGATCGTCTCGTAACATTTACGAAGTACTGGTTTTGCCCACAGAGGGTCTGAACGTCTACGATGTGCTCCGCTACGACCGGCTTGTGCTCCTGCAGGGCGCTGTGCCGGTAATTCACGAGAGGTTGGGCTGATGGACCATTATACGATCATCCGACGCCCCATAGTCACCGAAAAGGGCTCAACTCTGAAGGACGACAATAATCAGCTCATCTTTGAGGTGAATCTGGACTCAAACAAGTCCGAGATAAAAAAAGCCATCGAAAAACTTTTCAAAGTGACGGTCTTGTCCGTGCGTACTCAGAATCGCATGGGAAAACGCAAGAGGCTCGGGCGAAGCATCGGCAGGCGAAGAAACTGGAAAAAAGCCATAGTCACTCTGAAAGAAGGCGATCGCGTCGACTTTTTTGAGGGCGTGTAACACTTCCGCAATCACGTGACGGCCGCGGCCAGGGCAAACGGCCGAGTGCGAAACAGATGCAAGGACTGGATTATGGCCATTAAGAAATTCAAACCTACGTCTCCTGGAATCAGGTTCAGGACCGGATTCGCCTTTGAGGAAATCACGACGGACGAGCCCCTGAAGTCGCTCGTCAAGGGACACACCAAGAACGGCGGCCGTAATAGTAACGGTAGATTGACGGTGCGACATCGAGGCGGGGGTCATAAAAGGTTATTCCGGAAAATCGATCTGAAAAGAGACAAGATGGACGTTCCGGGAAAAGTGGCGAGCGTGGAATACGACCCGAACAGAAGCGCACGCATCGCGCTCGTCAATTATGCCGACGGCGACAAACGCTACATTCTGTGGCCTTCGGGTTTGCAGGTGGGCGACACGGTAGTCGCCGGCGACAAGATCGACATCAGGCCCGGAAACTGCCTTCCCCTGAAGAACATTCCTCTGGGCACCATGGTCCACAACGTGGAGATGAAGATCGGCAAAGGCGGCCAGATAATCCGTTCGGCAGGTACGTACGGCCAACTCATGGCCAAGGAAAAGGGCTATGTCCAGATTAAGCTCCCCTCTGGAGAAGTCCGGATGTTTCTCGACCGGTGCCGCGCAACGGTAGGTCAGGTGGGCAACCTGGACCACGAGAAGATTTCCTTGGGAAAGGCCGGTCGCACCCGGCACCTGGGCCGGCGCCCGAAGGTCCGGGGCGTGGTCATGAACCCCGTCGATCATCCGCATGGCGGCGGCGAGGGTCGGACTTCCGGCGGCCGCCATCCGGTAACCCCCTGGGGCGTTCCGACGAAAGGATACAAGACTCGCAAGAGGACAAAACCGTCCGACAAGTTCATCGTTAAGCGAAGGAAGTGATAGCAATGCCTCGTTCGGTACACAAAGGTCCTTTTGTGGACGATCACGTGCTGCAAAAAGTGGCTCAGTCCAGGGAGACGGGGTCACGCAAGGTAATCCAAACGTGGTCCAGGCGATCGACGATCATTCCCGAGATGGTGGGCCTGACGTTCGCTGTTCACAATGGCAAGAAATTCATACCCGTGTTCGTCACCGAGAACATGGTCGGCCATAAACTCGGCGAGTTCTCTCCGACCCGCACTTTTCACGGCCATGCCGGGGACAGAAAAGCCAAGAAGGGGAGAAAGTAATGGAATGGGAGTCAACCCTCAGGTATGCGCACATCTCTGCGCGCAAGGCCAGGCTGGTGGCGGATCTGGTCCGAGGAATGCCGGTGGAATCCGCACTTGGAATGTTGCAGTTCACACCGAAAAAAGCTGCGGCCATGATCAGGAAAGTGGTTCAGGCTGCTCTCGGGAGCGCTACCCAGTCCAGCGGCGTCGATGAGGACAAGCTGTTTATCAGCAAAATCACCGTGGACGAGGGCCCGACCGCAAAACGATGGAGCCCGCGGGCCATGGGCCGGGCAACGCGAATCAGAAAAAGAACCAGCCACATAAGCGTGGCGGTGAAAGAAAAATAGATTTGCTTCACGAGGATCGGGAACTCCCGGGCCTCGAATACCCCCAGGAGGGTTACTTTGGGACAGAAGGTACATCCGCACGGATTCCGCTTGGGCGTCACCCGAACGTGGGATTCTCGATGGTATTCCCAAAAGGAATACGGGGATTTCCTCATCGAGGACCTGAACCTCCGGAAATTTGTTAAGAAACGGCTTGCGCAGGCCAGTATTTCCAAAATCGAGATCGAGAGGGCCGCGGGCAAGATCAGGCTCATCATCCACACCGCGCGGCCGGGAATCGTCATTGGTCCCAAAGGGAGCGAGATAGAGAAGCTGCGGCGCGAGGTCCTGAGGATCACGGAACGAGACGTTATCGTGGACATCAAGGAGATCCGGAGGCCCGAAATTGACGCCCAACTCGTAGCTGAGAATGTCGCCCAGCAATTGGAGCGCCGGATCGCGTTCAGAAGAGCCATGAAAAAATCCGTGACGAGCGCACTGAAGTCGGGAGCGAAAGGCATCCGGATCGCCACTGCAGGACGGCTAGGCGGAGCCGAGATGGCGAGACGGGAATGGTACCGGGAAGGTCGGGTCCCCCTGCATACGTTGAGGGCCGATATCGATTATGGCTTCGCCCAGGCATCCACGACATACGGAGTGATCGGCGTAAAGGTCTGGATATTCAAGGGTGAATTGATCAAGGCTGTGGCGGGAGAGAGTTGATATGCTTGCGCCGAAAAAAGTCAAACACAGAAAGATGCAGAAAGGCCGTACCGGAGGCCAGCCCCTGCGAGGCACACACATCTCCTTCGGAGAATTCGGCCTCATGGCTCTGGAACCGGGGTGGATTTCTTCCAGGCAGATAGAGGCGGCTCGTATCGCCATGACTCGCCACGTCAAGAGAGGTGGCAAGATCTGGATCCGCGTGTTTCCGGACAAACCGATAACCAAGAAACCCGCTGAAACTCGTATGGGCAAGGGCAAGGGCGCTCCCGAAGAATGGGTGGCCGTGATAAAACCCGGCCGGGTCATGTACGAAATGGAAGGGGTATCGACGGAAGTGGCACGGGAAGCCTTTAGACTTGCCGCCCGGAAACTCCCCCTCAAAACGCGTTTTGTGGTTCGTGAGGAGTTGCTATGAAACCGCGAGAACTCAGGGATCTCTCAGTAGACGAGCTGGCCAGCAAGGAGAAGGAGTTCCGTGAAGAAGAATTCAAACTCCGCTTCAAACATGCCACGGGCCAGCTTGAAAAGACCGCGCGTCTCAAGAAGCTCCGAAGGGATATAGCCCGGGTGAAGACTATAATGAGAGAAAAGGAGGCGTCTAAATGACGAACGCCTCTGACAGCAGGAAGCAGCGCAAAGTGCGGACCGGAGTGGTCATCAGCGACAAGATGGACAAAACCGTCGTCGTGGAAGTGAGTCGGACGGTATTGCATCCGGTCTACAAGAAATTCGTCCGCCGGAGAAAACGGTTCATGGCCCATGATGCAGAGAACCGCTGCCGTATCGGGGATGAGGTGCTGATCGTGGAAACCCGTCCTCTGAGCCGCAATAAGAACTGGCGAGTCCAAAAGATCGTGAAAGAGGCGGCTCTCCCCGGAGGTGGCGTATGATCCAGCAGCAGACCCGTATGGACGTTGCCGACAACTCTGGGGCGAAGGAGCTGTTTTGCATCAAGATCCTGGGAGGAACCAGGCGCAAATACGCGAGTGTCGGCGATGTAGTGGTCGTCTCGGTGAAGGAGGCCATTCCCAACTCGAAGGTGAAAAAGGGAGAGGTCCATAAAGCCGTGGTAGTGAGAACCCGGAGAGCAGTCCGCCGGCCCGACGGATCGTACATCAGGTTTGATGATAATTCAGCCGTGCTGATAAATAACCAGATGGAGCCGATCGGAACCCGCATCTTCGGACCGGTGGCCCGGGAATTACGGGCCAAGAAGTTCATGAAGATTGTCTCTCTGGCGCCGGAGGTCCTTTGATATGGCTCGCATACGGAAAAACGACAAGGTTAAGGTTCTGGCCGGCAAAGAAAAGGGAAGACAGGGCAAGGTTCTCAAAGTCTTCAGCGAAAAGGAAACTGCCCTGGTCGAACGCCTCAATATGGTGAAACGGCACACGAAGGCCGGAGGCCGCGCCGGACAGCAGGGCGGAATTATCGAGAAGGAAGCTCCCATACGAGTTGCCAAGCTTATGCTCGTCTGCCCCAAGTGCTCCAAAGCCACGAGGACCGGCGTGCGTCTCCTCGATGACGGCAGCAGGGTCAGATATTGCAAGAAGTGTTCGGAACAGCTGGAGAGTTAGAAGGAATACGGTTATGGCGTCCCGTCTGAAGGAATATTACCTGAAGTCCGTTGTACCGGCTCTCATGGATCGGTTCAAGTACAAGAATCCGATGCAGGTTCCGGTTTTGGAAAAGGTGGTCGTAAACATGGGTTTGGGCGAAGCAATTCAGAATCCCAAGGCCCTAGAGAACGCTCAGCAGGAAATGTCAGTTATCACAGGACAATGGCCCGTGCTCCGTAAAGCCCGGAAGTCCATAGCCTCCTTCAAGCTCAGAGAAGGGATGACCATCGGCTGCAAAGTCACCTTGAGAAGGAACAACATGTTCCATTTTTTGGACAAGCTGATCAACATAGCCCTTCCCCGAGTGCGTGACTTCAGAGGAATTAACCCTCGTGGTTTTGACGGTCGCGGGAATTTCTCCATGGGAATCAGAGAGCAGATCATTTTCCCGGAGATCAATTACGATAAGATCGAAAAAATACGAGGAATGAACGTTACCATCGTAACCACGGCACATAACGACGAGGAAGCTCGTGAGCTGCTGACGCTCCTCGGAATGCCGTTCAGGAAGTAAGATTTGCCTCCAAGGAGGAAGCGTGGCCAAGACATCTATGATAGTGAAGGCTGCCAGGCCTCAGAAATTCGCGGTCAGGCAGTACAACCGATGCCAGATTTGCGGACGCCCCCGAGCGTACTATCGCAAGTTTCACTTGTGCCGGATCTGCCTCCGGGATGAGGCTTTGAAAGGTCATATTCCCGGCATGGTCAAATCGAGCTGGTAGGAGACTGCTGAAATGAGCATGACAGATCCCATAGCGGACATGTTGACGCGTATCCGCAATGCCAGGCAGGCACGCAAGGAACAGGTTACGATTCCCGCCTCGAATCTCAAGATCGGCGTTGCGCAGATCATGAAAGAGGAAGGGTATATCAAGAAATACAAGGTCATACGATCTGCAAAGAACAAGCAGGGTGTTCTGAAACTGACGCTGCGATTCGACGACGAGACCCAGTGCGTCATCGAAGGGCTCAAGCGCGTTTCCAGGCCCGGCCGCAGGGTGTACGTGGGCCAGGATCATGCGGTCAAGAGCCACGGCGGCGTCGGAATACTCGTGCTTTCCACCTCCCAGGGCATCATGACCGACAAGGAGGCCCGGCGTCGGCAAATCGGCGGAGAGGTGCTTTGCAGCATCTGGTAACAGGAATAATTCAGGAGCTTCACTGATGTCCAGAATAGGCAAGGCCCCTATAGCCATACCTGAAAAGGTCAAGATAACCTTGGCCGCACCTTTGTTGACCGTGGAAGGCCCGAAGGGTTCACTCAACATGTCGGTTTCGGACCTCGTACAGGTCGATATGGATGATTCGTTCATTCGCGTATCGGTTGTGGATCAACATCGCAAATGCCGGTCCATGCACGGTTTGATGCGCACGTTGATTCAGAATATGGTGACGGGTGTTACGAGCGGGTTTACCAAGTCCCTGGAAATACAGGGAGTCGGTTACCGTGCCGAAGCCACGCAAGACGCTCTCACTCTGAACGTGGGCTACTCCAATCCGGTAGTGGTTGCGATTCCGGAGGGAATTACCGTCGAGGTGGAGAAGAACACCACGATTCACGTACGTGGCATCGACAAACAGCAGGTCGGTGAAATGGCCGCACGAATTCGCCGGGTGCGCAAACCCGAGCCCTACAGAGGCAAAGGCATTCGCTACCTCGGTGAACAGATCCGGCGTAAAGTGGGCAAGGCCGGTGCGAAGTAGTTTCGGTATGCGAGCGTGAGTTTCGGCCATTGATGAGAGGAACGATACATGGTTTCTGTAGCTGAAAAACTGGAGTCCAGAACGAACAGGGCCAGAAGGGTCCGCTTCAAGGTAGCGGGAAACCGGGAACGCCACCGGCTTACGGTCTTCCGGTCGAACAAGAATATCTTTGCCCAGATCGTGGACGATATTTCGGGTGTCACTCTTGTTCAGGCTTCCACACTTGACAAGGGGTTTCGCAGAAAGGCGGGCGACCCCTTTAACAAGAATGTGGCTCGTGAAGTCGGCAAGCGAATCGCAGCCCGAGCAAAAGAAAAAAACATAGAAAAAGTGGTTTTCGACCGAGGTCCTTATCTGTATCACGGCAAAATCAAGGCATTGGCTGACGGTGCTCGTGAAGAAGGACTGAACTTCTAGAACAGAAGGAGGGAGCGCCCTTGCTTGGTAGATCCGATATGGCTACTGAAGGGGAATTGAAAGACCGAGTGGTCCACCTGAGTCGTGTTGCCAAAGTGGTCAAAGGCGGAAGGAGATTCTCCTTTAGCGCAGTGGTGGTAGTTGGCGACGGACAGGGTCGTGTCGGGTTTGGTCTGGGCAAGGCCAACGAAGTTCCCGAGGCGATACGAAAAGGTGTCGATCGCGCGAAATCTTCCATGGTGGAGATTCCCATCATAAACGGAACCGTTCCTCACGAGATTATCGGCGAATACGGGGCGGCCAAGGTCCTGCTGAAACCCGCCGGGTCCGGAACAGGGGTGATCGCCGGGGGAGCCGTCCGTGCGGTGATGGAAGCTGCGGGCATTCGGGATATTCTCACAAAATGCATAGGGACCAATAACCCTCATAATGTGGTGAAAGCGACGTTTCAGGGTTTGAAGGGGCTCCGAACCCATCAGCAGATTGCCAGGAAACTCGGCAAAGCGGGCTCCGGCGAAGAAGAATCGGAAAAGGCAGAGGAGCCGAGCAATGCTTAAGCTGACCCTGAAAAAGAGTCTCATAAAATCGAAGAAGTCTCAAAAAGAGACGGTGATCGGCCTGGGGCTGAAAAGGATGAATCAGAGCCGCCTTGTGAAGGACACCCCTGAGATCCGGGGCATGATCCGGAAGGTGGAACATCTGATTGATTTGGAAGAGGTGGCGGAGTAGGTTCCGCGACCGGATGGAGAGAGCGAAATGAATCTGTCGAACCTGCAAAAACCCCAGAGTAAGAAGAAGCGCAAGAGAGTCGGCCGCGGGGAATCCTCCGGCTTGGGCAAAACCTGCGGGAAAGGGCACAAGGGCCAGAAAGCCAGATCCGGTGGAAAAATTTCTCCTGGCTTTGAAGGCGGCCAGATGCCGTTGCAAAGACGGCTGCCAAAGAAAGGCTTCACAAATATTTTCAAGGTGTATTACAACATCGTGAATCTGAAAGATCTGTCCCGCCTGGACGCGGGAACTGCCGTAACCCCGGAACTGCTCCGGGAAAAAGGAATCGTCAACAGGCGGGGGCCCATCAAACTCCTGGCCGGCGGCGACGTTTCCGGCGCGTATACGGTCAAGCTGGACAGGATAAGTTCGCAGGCCAGGTCCAAGATCGAAGCTGCGGGCGGCGTGGTGGAAGGGTAGCAAGCCGTGTTCCCGATGCCCAAGCCCAAAACCGGTTACTAAAGTAGGAGAATCCCGCCGTGATAAGTTCCATCGGCAACATAGCTAAAATCCCGGAACTCAAACGCAGGGTGATTTTCACGCTCCTGATGCTGCTCGTATATCGTCTAGGCGTGCACATTCCCACGCCGGGCATAAATACGGCAATGCTGAAGGAGGTGTTTAGCAAATACTCGCAGACGCTTTTCGGCGTTATCGACATGTTCACCGGCGGCGCGATGGAGAATTTTTCCGTGTTTTCGCTGGGGATCATGCCATACATTAGTGCGTCCATTATTTTGCAATTACTGACCGTGGTGGTCCCGCACCTGGAGCGACTCTCGAAGGAGGGAGAAGCCGGTCGGAAAAAGATTACTCAGTACACCCGCTACGGCACCGTGGTGCTTTCCCTTATTCAGGGAATGGGTATCAGTATCGGTCTGGCCAAGACCGAAAATATGGTGTACATATCCCCGGTTTCCTTCGTGATCTTGTCCATGATCACGCTGACCGCAGGCACCGCATTCATTATGTGGCTCGGGGAGCAGATCACGGAGCGAGGTATTGGTAACGGCATATCGTTAATCATATTTGCAGGCATCGTGGCGAGAATGCCGTCCGCTGTGGGCAGTACGGTTCAGCTCGTACAGACCGGTGATATGGGCTTCCTGGTGCTTCTCCTGCTTTTCGCAATCATGATTGCGGTGATTGGCATTATCGTTTTCGTCGAAAGGGGTCAGCGTCGGATACCTGTGCAATACGCGAAACGAGTGGTAGGCAGGCGTGTTTACGGCGGACAAAGCACTCATTTGCCGCTGAAGGTGAACACCGCCGGGGTTATTCCCCCGATTTTCGCATCGTCGTTGATCATATTCCCCGCCACTATCGCGCAGTTTCTGGATGTTCCGATCATCACGTCCATTACCTCGTGGCTCAGGCCTGCAACCGGCGTGTACGAGTTGATTTACGTAGGGCTGATCATCTTTTTCTGCTATTTTTATACTGCGGTCACGTTTAACCCGGTGGACGTGGCGGAAAACATGAAAAAGTACGGCGGATATATTCCGGGAATCAGGCCGGGAAAGAAGACTTCCCAGTACATAGACAAGGTGCTCACGAGAATCACCTTTGGGGGGGCCATCTACGTTTCCGTAGTTTGCGTACTTCCTTCGATCCTCATTCATCGTTTTAATGCGCCCTTCTATTTCGGTGGAACGTCGCTTCTCATCGTGGTCGGCGTTGCGCTGGACACGCTGACTCAGATTGAGTCGCACATGATCCAGCGGCATTATGAGGGATTCATCCGAACGGGCCGGATTAAGGGGAGGCGGTAAGCCGCTCCGACAAAACAGGAAGGTAATATGAGAATCGTACTATTGGGAGGACCAGGTTCAGGGAAAGGCACACAAGCCAAGAAGCTCATCGACAAACTCGGCGTGCCTCAGATTTCCACCGGAGACATCTTTCGGGCCGCTCTGAAAGAAGGCACCCCCATGGGTCTCAAGGCCAAGACCTATATGGACAAAGGGGAGCTGGTTCCGGACGACGTGGTTATAGGCGTTGTGGAAGAGCGGCTCACGAAGCCGGATCTCGATAAGGGCTATATGCTCGACGGATTTCCCAGGACTTTACCTCAGGCTCAGGCACTGGACAATATCCTGACCAAGCAGTCGAAATCCATCGATCATGCCGTCCTGGTGGATGTTCCCGACGAGGAACTGGTGGCCAGGCTTTCCGGCCGGCGCACCTGTCGCAATTCTGCTTGCGGCAGGATGTATCACGTGATGTTTAATCCTTCCAAGAAAGAGGGTGTCTGCGACGCTTGCGGCAGCGAACTCTATCAGAGGGACGATGATAGTGAGGCCACAATCAGGGAACGATTGACGGTCTATAACAACCAGACGGCGCCTCTTATTGACTATTACGATAAGAAAGGGTTGCTGCGCCGCGTCAAGGGAGTCGGTCCCATTGACGAGATCTTTCGGCAGATTGAAAAGATCTTGAGTTAGGGGCTGGTTTCCCGCGAGGATCAGGAGGGCCCATGAAAGTCAGGGCGTCGGTAAAGAAAATTTGCGACAAGTGTAAGATCATCAAAAGAAAAGGGACCGTAAGAGTGATCTGCGAGAATCCAAAACATAAACAGCGTCAGGGTTAAACCCTGCCCGTTCTGTTTCATCGCCAGGAGGAAGATCGTGGCGCGTATTGCAGGGATTGACCTTCCCAAAAACAAGCGCATGGAAATTGCGCTGACATACATTTACGGGATTGGACGGACGACTGCCCGCCGGATTCTGGAAGAAACCGGTCTGGATCCGAGTATGAAGACGGATCAACTCAGTGAGGTGGACGTCGCCAAGATCCGCGAAGTGCTTGATCGTGCATACAAAGTGGAAGGCGACCTTCGCCGTGAAATTAGTATGAACATCAAAAGGCTCATGGATCTCGGTTGTTACCGGGGCTTGCGGCATCGCCGCGGGCTGCCGGTACGGGGCCAGCGCTCACACACCAACGCCCGGACCCGCAAGGGACCGCGGAAAATGCAGATCGGTAAGCGCAAGTAATGGATCGCATCCGGGCCGCCGCCGGGAACCGGTGGTGACGCCCGGTTTTTCTCGGAACGCGGGTATGACATCAGATTGCGGTCCGAACGATGAAATAAAGAGGTTCCCGTTAACCGGGAAATCTTTGCACGGAGAGGTCAATGCCAAAGAGGCGAGCGGTTCGTAAGAAGAAAGAAAAACGGAATATTCCCAGAGGGGTGGCCCATATTCAGTCCACGTTCAATAATACCATCGTATCCATAACGGATCTTGAAGGAAACGTTGTCGCGTGGTCGTCAGCCGGTACCCAAGGGTTCAAAGGTTCCAGAAAGTCAACGCCTTTCGCAGCGCAGCTCGCGGCGGAAGACGCTGCTAGAAAAGCCCAGGAACAGGGAATGAGGAGCGTAGAGGTTTTGATCAAGGGTCCGGGGGCAGGCAGAGAAGCCGCGTTGCGCGCGCTGCAGGCCGCAGGATTCCAAATTACCCTGATCAAGGACGTAACTCCCATACCTCACAATGGCTGTCGGCCGCCAAAGCGACGACGAGTCTAAAAGTAGCAGCAACAAAGGAACCACTTAAAGGAGACACGCTTGGCACGCTATCGAGATTCAGTCTGCAGGTTCTGCCGTCGAGAAACGACAAAACTGTTTCTCAAAGGGGACCGGTGCTTTTCGGATAAGTGCTCGGTGGAAAGAAGAAACTATCCGCCCGGGCAGCACGGTCAGGGTCGTCCGAAGTATACTGACTACGGCATCCAACTTCGAGAAAAGCAGAAGGTGAGACGCATTTACGGAGTGCTTGAGAAGCAGTTCCGAAAATATGTTCATCTGGCAGAGCAGAAAAAAGGTGTTACGGGTGAGAACCTGCTTCTTCTCCTGGAATCCCGCTTGGACAACATGGTTTTCAGAATGGGATTCGCTGCATCCAGAGCAGAAGCCAGGCAACTCGTCAACCATGGACATATCCAGGTAAATGGGCGCAAGGTGAGTATTCCCTCTTTCCTGACCAAGCCGGGCAATGCTGTTGAGGTCAGAGAGGGCAGCCGAAGTATTGCGGCCATCGAAGAGTCGCTCAAGACCGTGAGCCGAAGGGGAATGCCTGAATGGCTTGAAGTTGATGCCGAGAATTTCAAGGGTGTGGTGAAGGCGTTACCCACGCGAGAGGAATTGCCTCCAACGATAAAAGAGCAGTTGATCGTCGAATTCTATTCAAAATAGGAACAGGCGTCAACCTCCTGCCGGCCGTTTGAAACAGGCGAACCATGCCGGAGGAAACGGACCGACGTGTCGCTGAAGCGGCGAACTCATAGGGAGAGCGGTTCCCCATATCTGATCCAGATTCTCGTGACGAGATTTTGCGCCTAATAACGAGGGAAACCAATGAATGAAACAGGGCAAACCTTGATGAGACGAAGTTGGACGGAACTCATCCGGCCTCGCCGCATGGAGGTGGATGAGGCGACACATACCCCTTTTTACGGGAAGTTCGTGTGCGAGCCTCTGGAAAGAGGGTTCGGAATCACCCTTGGCAATTCCTTGCGGCGCGTACTTCTTTCGTCATTGCAAGGTGCTGCCATCACCCAGGTTAAGATCGACGGCGTTCTTCACGAGTTTTCGACGATTCAAGGGGTCAAAGAAGACGTCACCGATCTGATTTTGAATTTGAAAAAAGTGCAATTGAAACTGCACACCAATTACCCGAAAACGCTCAAATTGGAGGCCGCCGGTGAGGGAGAAGTTCGCGCGGGCGACATCATTACCGACGAGACCGTGCACATAATCAATCCCGATCAGATTATTGCCAGCCTCTCCAAAGAGGGTCGCCTCTCCATGAGTATGACCGTGGAATGGGGCAAAGGGTACGTGCCTGCCGAACTGAACAAACCCGAAGACGCACCCATAGGAACACTGGCACTGGACGCGGCTTTTTCGCCCATTCGCAAAGTGAGCTACAAAATAACGAATGCCCGCGTAGGCCGGAGAACCGACTACGACAGGCTCACCGTGGAAATCTGGACCAACGGAGCCGTCTATCCCGAAGACGCTCTCGCTCAGGCGGCCAAGATATTGCGGGAACAATTTCTCGTATTCTTGAATTTCGAGGAAGAGGAAAAGGCAATACACGAGGAAAAACCTCAGCGGGAACCGGAAATAAACGAAAACCTTTTCAGAAGTGTCAACGAACTGGAACTGAGCGTCCGATCGGCAAACTGCCTGAAGAACGCGGATATTAAATTTATCGGCGAACTCGTGCAGAGAACCGAGGCTGAAATGCTGAAAACGAAAAATTTCGGCAGAAAATCGTTGAATGAAATCAAGGAGATACTCGCTGATATGGGACTGCACCTTGGCATGGCGATCCCGAATTTTCCGAGCAGGGAAGAACTGGAACGCATGCGCCAGGAGAGAGAAAATTACATCGGCGAGTAAATTCGGGAGATATAAATGCGCCACAGGAAAGCAAAATATAAGCTGGGCATGAGAACCTCTCAGCGTGAGGCCATGCTGAGAAACATGGTTACGTCGTTGCTTGAATACGAGAGCATAACGACGACCGACGCGCGGGCCAAAGCCCTGAGAAGTCTGGCCGACAAAATGATCACCCTGGGAAAAAGGGGTGATCTGCATGCCAGGCGCCAGGCTCTGGCCGTGATACGCTCGAAGAGAGTGGCGCAGATGCTGTTCGACGATATTGCGCCCCGGTTCGCCAACCGTGAGGGCGGCTACGTGCGAGTCCTCAAGAAGGGCTTCCGGCAGGGCGACAACGCGGCTGTTTCTCTCGTGGAACTCTGCGAGAAAAAACCTGAACAGGAAAAGAAGAAAACGTCAGCCAAGCCGAAGGGTCTTCGAGAAAAAATAACTGACACATTTAAGTCCAAATAAGATCTTTCCGGACTGGGTTGCGTAATCGGGGAAAATTCCCGGGAAGGGGTTTCCCCGATTGCATCGCCTGCTCTCCGCGTCCTGCCTGGGCTCATCATCTTCGGCATTTTCGTGCTGTGCCGCCAGCATTCCATTGGCAACCCTCATCGGAATACCGCAGCTCGAATGGTGAGGCTGACGCTGATTGCAAATCGGCAAGAACGGGGGGTTCCCGGACCTGAACGATCTTCCCCCTTATTTGTCTGATACGAATGCGCTTTCAAAAAAGTAAGATTGGGGGAGCCTCTTTGTAAATAGTGTCCCGCCCAAACCCGCTCCCAGAAACTTCTATCATGCGCCGGCATCTGCATTTCCTCAGCGGAAATGCAGATGCCGGCGGGTGATAACAGTTCTTGAGGTGGGGTTCGGGGAGGAACTTTTTACAAGAAGTGCCTTCCCGATTTCACGTATTTGAAAACGCATTGGTATGAAGCACGTTCGAAGATGCTTCTCGACTGTCCTGCGATCTCCACATGCTCTCTGTCGAAAATGTCTCCTTTGCCTACGGCGCACATGAAAAACCCGTATTCCGCGGCTTGAACCTCACTGTTTCCAAGGGCTCATGGGTGCTGATCACCGGGCTGGACGGCTCAGGAAAAACCACGCTGTGCAAGCTACTCAAAGGCCTCCTCCAGCCGCTTTCCGGAACAATCCGGTACGATTTTTCCGGACAGGAGCTGATCGGGTACCTGGGTGGTGATCCGTACGATTCACTGGTGGGTATATCAGTGGCGGAAGATGTGATTTTCGGGTTGGAAAATCTGGGCCTGAGCCAAAAGGAGATGGAGAAAAGACTCGAACAGGCGCTCCGATGGACAGGACTTTCAGGAATGGAAGAGCGTCTGGTGCACACTCTTTCGGGAGGAGAGCAGCAAAAACTTGCTCTGGCCGGCGCGCTGGCAATGGGTGCCGTGGTCGTCATCCTGGACGAAGCGCTCAACATGGTCGACCGAAGCAGCCGATCCGGGATTCGACGATTATTGGAGCACCTGCGGAGGGTGCACGACCTTACCATCATAGAGGCCGGCCACCAGTTCCACCATCTGATGGATCGGATCATATTTCTTGCGGACAGAGACGTTTTTGTGGACGGGAGTCCGGAACTGTTTCGTTCAAGCCAGATGGGTGGCAAATGGATCGAGTTCATGGGCGGGTTTGAAGCATTTCGGCAAGCCGTTCTTCGATGGCCGGGGCCGACTCGTGCGCGTGATGCACTGCTCGATTTTATTATGACAATTGATAGATAATAAAAATAACTGAGAAAATAATTGAAGAAATGGCTCTTTTAGGCTATATAGATTCCGGATTGGAGAAACCATGGACAGCAGGGCACAATGACTCTCACGTGGGATCGCATGAAACATATTCTCGGCCGGGTGGTCAAATATCTTGAGTTTGCTTTGCTTTTCATCGCAGTATCGGCAGTTGGAATCCTCATGGGTGAACAAACCCTGATTCAAAAGCAAAAGTTGGAAGAAAAAAAATATCTGCTCGAGGCGGAAAACAAGAATCTCGTAGGAGCGATTAAAGGGCTCGAGCGCAAGGTCACTCTTATGCGCTCGGACCAAAAAACGATCGAAAAGGTAGCAAAGCGAAAACTTGGGATGGCGAAACCTGACGAGACTGTCTACATGTTTGAACCGGGGAGTTCGTCCGCAAGCAGAGCCCTTAATCCAGAATATGGTTTAGGTAAAAACGATAACCTGCCTTAATAGCAAATTTTTATTGACAATAATGTGATTTTTCTGTATTCTTGGCATGCGGCTCGAAGGCGGCGCGATCCTTCTTTCGCGTAAGGAAGCAAGATGGCTGTTTCTAAGATTATAGGGTTGGACATTGGTTCAAACTCGGTAAAAATAGTCGAGATCGATCGTTCCAGAAAAGGGTATGAACTCCAATACGTCGGTCTCGCTCCTTTGTCGGATGGGGCCATAGTTGAAAAATCCATAAAGAAAGCCGACATGGTGGGTAATGCCGTTCGAGCTCTGCACGGATTTTCCAGTAGAAACAAACAGGTGGCTGTTTCTCTCTCCGGAAAAGCGGTGATCATCAAACAGGTCACCATGACTTCCATGAGCGACTCACAGCTGGAGAAGCAGATTCAGATGGAGGCCGAACCGTACATTCCCTTTGATATTAAGGACGTGAATCTTGATTTCTTCATCATGGGAGACAGGCCCGAAAAAGAAGGCGCCATGGAAGTGGTGCTCGTGGCCGCAAAAAAAGATTACATGGCAGAGTATCTGGACCTGCTCAAGTCTTTGAATCTGGTGCCGGTGGTGGTGGATGTGGATCCCTTCGCGCTGGAAGTCATGTATGAGTTCTGCTATCCGAATGTCCAGGAAGAGATCGTGGCCTTGGTCAATGTGGGAGCAAGTACGATAAATATTAACATCATCAAGTCCGGCGCTTCCCAGTATACCCGTGATCTCCCACTGGGCGGAGATTCAATAACGCGGGAAATCATGCGGTTCTTCGACGTTTCCTACGAACGGGCCGAAAATATAAAACGTGGTGCCCAGCTGGACAAAATTAATTCGCGAAATTTGCGGAAAATATTTCAACGCTCCGTAGATTATTTCGTTTCCGAACTTCAGAAAATTTTGGACTTCTTCTCCACAAACGTTTCCTACGATCCCATTCAGAAGATATTTCTCGCCGGAGGGGCTGCGGCCACATACGGTTTGGTTTCTACGATAGAGTCGGAGTTGAACATTCCTGTAGAAATCGTCGATCCGTTCAGGAGCCTCAAGGTGAATGAAAAAATATTCGACATGGATTATCTAAACACCATCGGAGCGCAGATGGCTGTCGCTGTAGGACTCGCTCTGAGGGATGAAAGGGATAAGCAGGTCTGATGGTAAGGATCAATCTTCTTCCGATCAGGGAAATTCTTCGGAAACGCGAGCTCAAGCAGTTTCTGTTTTTGTCAGCGGTTATTCTGGCTGCCGCTCTCGGGTTGATGGCATTCACCTATCTGTTTTTCACGTGGAAAGTGGCAGACCTTGAAAATCAGAAGCGGGTTCGGCAGGCAGAGCTCGAGAGTCTCAAGAAACAGAACCAGGAAATCGAAGACTTGAAGAACCGTATAGACCGCTTGAACCGACAGGTAGATACCATTCAGAAGCTGACCCAAAGGAGGGACACTCCGGCCCCGTTCATGGCAGCCATTTCTTTGGCCATGCCCGAAGAGGTCTGGCTGACCTCCATCAGTAAAACGGGCAAAGGCTTCTCTCTTGACGGTATCGGGGTGGATAACACGGTAGTCATTAATTTTGTGCAGAATTTGCAGAAAGTGAAACAGGGATTTACCGAAAAACAACCCTGGCTCGATCCGGGCAATCCCAATGACAAGCCCTTTTTCAACGATGTGAAACTCGTGCAAATCGTTACTGCAGGGACCGGCCCCGGGTCTCTGGCCGCAATGAACTTCAAAATTGTGGGAAGCCTCCGGTGAGGGTAAACGTATGGCACTAGCACCAAACGAGATATTCTTTAAGCTCACGAGAATTCAGCGGCTCCTGATCGTACTGGCCATAGTTTTGCTCCTCATGGTGGGTTTCTACTTTCTCTTCATTTCGGACATGCGGGATCAGATAGCCACCCTGGAAGTAGACATAGGCAGACTCGATGTGGACATAATCAACCAGAAAAACATCCTGGCCGAAAAGCCCAAACTTCTGGCGCAAATTACAGAACTCGAACAAAGGCTCCAGGCCATGGTTGCC
>Ga0187785_10000306_pt1 | contig 18359 bp, 18 predicted proteins | sample 0815_BV2_4_20_MG_FD_132466 | JGI IMG/M metagenome (GOLD analysis project Ga0187785, IMG submission 132466) | Tropical peat soil microbial communities from peatlands in Department of Meta, Colombia - 0815_BV2_4_20_MG | ecosystem: Environmental > Terrestrial > Soil > Wetlands > Peat | place...
AGGCTCAACGGAACGAACAGAAAATGAAACATTGTGGCGACTGCAAATTGCAGTCTCGAAAGCGTTACGACATCCATCAGAACCCCTCACTCGTCAAAGGCAATCATTCAGTCTCGTACGGGAACCTTCGATTCCGTCGCATTGCGAGGAGCGAAACGACGAAGCAATCTCGATATCTCAAAGCAGAGATTGCTTCGCTTCGCTCGCAATGACAGCTTCCTTCCCGCCAATATCTGAATGGATGCCCTGAACTTGCCATTCTCACCCTTGTTAATTATTCGAAAGGAAAAGATAAGAGGCCCAACATCATTCATCCTGAACAACAGGCACTTTCGCATCCGCTCGCTTTCATACCAATGAACTTGCGGGCATGGGTGCCGCGACGCTGTCTTGGCGGAACCGGGTTCGCTAATCCTCGTCAAGCGCAGCCAGAGCCTCCCTGGCAAGTTCCTTCACCCTATATTCCTGAAATCCCGAATCTCCAAAGATCCTCAGTTCAGAATCATCCTCGAGCAGTGCCGCCGTCTTCTCCCTGAGATACCGGGCCCGGAGCAAGCCGACAGCACGGGCTGCGAGCCCCCGCACGAAAGGATCACTCGATTCCAGATACGTCACGAGATACGGAGCAGCACCGGAAATCTTAGCCGGTCGGAGCTGCGCCAACCGCACCACCCCCCACAGCAAGCCCCGTTGAAGCAATTCGTACTCCAGAAAATTACCATCCGGATTCAAATACGAGACGAAAACCGATGAATACTCCCTTGCAAGGACTTCACTGCGCACCATTATTTCAGCCATGGATTCGGGCGCTCCCCATCCAATCCCCCCCGATTCGTCGTTCAAGCTCCACATGAACCGTCGCATGATCACTCTGGCTCGTTCCAGGTGCTCTTCCGCCAGACCGGCTACGACCAGTCCCAGGGAGATCACCGCCCGCCAGCGCACCAGTTCATCACGATGCATCAGGAACGATATGAGCGGATTCACGACCTGGTTGCCCGGCAGCTGAAGAATATCTGCAACATGCCGAGGCCAGTCTCTAGCAGTCAAGAGACCGAGAGCCTTTTTCTTAATGGTTCTGCTTCGGCCGGACGAAACCTGTAGAGAATTCAGAACTTGCGAAACCACACGCCCGTCTCCAGTCGCACTATGTCATCAGGATGGGAACTGCGGGAACTTCTGTCTGCGCCCCTTCCCTCCTCCAGAAATTGTACAGGAAAATGGGAGAAAGGGATATGCACCTGAACGGTCGGCCGCACCTACAGTTTTCCGTCGGGCTCGCCGAAAGCACCGTAGGCCCCTGAAAGTGCGGGCGGTACGGGACGACGGACCCCGTGCCACTATGGGAGACCGGCCGTCCCGTCAACAGTGGAAATTGATTATGCCGGATTCTTGATTGCCACGGCCAATTCGCGGCCTAGCTCAACGCACTGTTTCAACCCCTGATGCTCGGGAACGTACTGGATGCTGACTCCCTGATGGACAACCTTGACTTTCATTTCTTCCAGTGCCTTCGTCATCAGGCGAACCGATTCCCCGCTCCACCCGTACGAGCCGAATGCCGCCCCTATCTTGTTCGATGGGCGCAATCCCTTCATATAACACAGCATGTCGGCCATGCGGGGGAGCATGCCGTTGTTCAACGTGGAAGATCCCAGTATGATTGCGCGGGCATCGAGCAGTTCGGTGATGGCATCGCTGCGGTGGGTGCCTGCCAAATCCATGATTTTCGTACAAACCCCGTGTTCGGCCAGGCCGTCGGCAACGGCTTTTGCCATCATTTCAGTGCTGCGCCACATGCTGTCGTAGATGATCACGGCCTTTTGCTTGGGAACCTGCTGTGCCCACTGCGCATATGCGGAAACGATCTGCATCGGGTTATCGCGCCATATCAATCCGTGATCGGGAGCGATCATATCTATCTTGAGCCCCAGTTTCTGGACGTCCGCTATCAGCTTGAGAACCAGCGGCGAATAGGGCAACAGTATGTTCGCATAATATTTCGTTGCATGGTACATGAGTTCGTGGCTGTCCACCTGGTCGTTGAAGCGCTCGCTCGTGGCCCAGTGTTGTCCGAATGCATCGCTGGAAATCAGAATCGCGTCTTCCTTGAGATAAGAAAACATGCTGTCAGGCCAGTGCAACATTCGCGTCTCGATGAATTGAACGGTTCTCTTCCCGAGGCTTATGTCCTGTCCGCTTTCCACTACGTGGTACGGCCAGTCTTCCCGGTGATAGTGTTGCAGTAAAGCTTTTTTTGCTCTCGGCGAGCAAATGAGCTTTTCCGGTTTGATGATCTCCATCATCTCGGCTACCGAGCCCGAATGATCGGGTTCCACGTGGTTGACCACGAGATAGTCGATCTTGCTTGGGTCGACGACCTTGTATATGCAATGTACAAGATCCTGTTTAAAGGGCTTCTTGACTGTATCAAAAAGGGTCACCTTGTCATCCATGACAAGGTAAGCGTTGTACGTTGTCCCCTTATTGGTAGAATAGCCGTGAAAATCGCGGATATTCCAGTCGATAGCCCCGACCCAATGAATGCCTTCTTTCAGTTCAACATTTATTCGCAAGGTTCTCCTCCAATGTAATCAAGAATGGTCGGGGTGATGTCTGCCCCGCCCCCGTTACCTGCGTTCCGATTCGCTATCGTGTTCCTGGAAATGGATTCGGCTGAAACTCCCCGAACCCATGGGAAACGGAGAGCGGGGAGATGTTTCATTCAGGCGAAAAGCTATCCTTATCCGCGCCGCACACCGGGCATACCCAATCCGCCGGCAAATCGTCAAAAGAAGTCCCCGGGTTTACGCCATTATCCTCGTCGCCAACAGCCGGATCGTAAACATAACCGCATACCTGGCACACATATTTCTGCATGTCTTTCCTCCTCTGGAGATATGTAGTTCGGCAAGTGCCGATTCGCAAAACTTGTGCAAAGTGATCGGTGAAACCGTGTTGCAACGCCAAAAGAGCGAAATGCGAATCCCGGAAACAACCGAGCACGCAAACACCCGGAAAAATTCCCATTCAGGAAAGGAAAACCACCGAGGTGTTCAAGAGAATGAGAGAAATTGCGGCACCGGGAAGTACGATGCCGGAGCAATCTCCGGTTTACCGGAGACGACCGGAGGATGTTTACTCCACGATACCATCTCCGATTTTTCTTCCCACCGCACGACCGTAGTCCTGAGCCATCTGCCGGCCGCCCTGCAACAGTGAGGATTTCAATCTCAAAGGACTGCCTACCATATTCATTTTGAGTACGTGCTGCATGGTCTCGTAAATGCGGTCCGGAGCTTCTCCGCTCCATCCGAAGGCGCCGAAGGAACCACCCGGCTTACCTTCCAGGTTTAATTTCGCAGCGAGAAACAAAAGCGTTTTCATCGCTTGCATCATCTCCCCATGGTATGTTGCAGAGCCGAATACGTAGCCGTCGTACCCTTCCAGATCGTCCTCTTTCTGAAGCTGGTTCACATTTACTACTTTTGCCTCGGCGCCGCCAAACCGAATGCCTTCCGCGATATAATCAGCCATATCTTGCGTCTGACCCGTTCTGGTGGCGTACGCTACCAACACCTTGGGCACGGGAATTCCTCCTCTCTTTGGGTGACCAAAAAATCCCGATTCGTCTTCGGTCCTGATCGCCGGCTGGCTGCTGCGAACTCTACTTTTTTCGTGCAGCTTCCAGGCCCATTTCAAACGCCTGCTTCACGTAATCGGGATGTTTCAGTATGTCTGCCTTAGCTTCAACAGACTTGAAAAATACGCCTCCTTCATAGCTCATATCCAGCGCGTCGAAAAAATACTTTGCCGTGAGCTGCGCTCCTTCGAACAAATTTCCGCCTTTCGTCGCTCCTACGGCGATGAGGAATCCCCTTCCACCATCGTAGGCTCTTCGCCGCTCCGGCGTCTTATCCAGCATTCTCTTGCACCACATGGCCTGGCATCGGTCGATCACCATCTTCGCCTGGGCCGGTATCCCGTAAAAAAACATGGGTGCTGCCAATATGATGACTTCCGATTCCAGGAGCTTCGGGTATACGAGCTGCATGTCGTCTTGCACGACGCATTCTCCGGTATTGTCACATCCGCCGCATTCCACGCAGCCGGCAATGTTCAGATCGCAACATCGTATGGACGTTATGTCCGCGCCCGCTGAACCTGCCCCCTTGAGAGCCTCATTCAACAGAATGTCCGTATTCCCGCCCTGTCGCGGGCTGCCGTATAGTCCCAGGACCTTCATGTAAGTCCTCGATTCCGTTTCATTCAGACCTGCTCACGCGACGAGCGCCTGAGCCGGTTGTCTTGGAATTATCCGAGCCTCGGATCCTGCCCCGATCCTCCGCAATCCGGTATGTAGCAGCTGACATTGACGAATTCGCACTTCTCTTTGCACCCCGGACATGAATCCGGCGGAGGAGTTCCCAGGTTTTCTTCAAAAGTGTATCCACATTTGGGGCACTTCCAGGTGTTCTTTTCCATCTTGAGTCTCCTTGATTTTGCAGGATCATTTCCCCTCGATCGGAGCGGGTCCCGCTTTTGATTTCGTTCCCCTGAGGAACTGCAGATGATCGAGCATGTGTTGCACGTTCTTTGACATGGACCAGCGACCGTCCGAGAACACTCCGTGGTCCGAACCGAGCATTGCGGACGCGAATCGCGTGTTGTTCGCAAAGAAAAGCCACTGTTCCACCCACAGTTTCTCAACTGTTTCGTCGAACAGGCTCGTATTGTCGGCGAGCTTCTCGTCCCAGGCCTTCTGTATGATCTCCGTGGCGGTCCGGGTCATCTCGTTGGAGGTCCGTATGGTGTTCTCGAAACGCTCCCAGTGCCCGTTGACCCAATCTTTGGCATGACAGGACTGGCAGACCTTTTGCAAGGTTGTCCGTCGCTCGATCTGTTCTTCGGGAGATATGAGGAATTCCGCAGCTGGGGTTCCGTCCAGCGCGGTGGGCAGGGGCTGCCCGTCCTTGTTCCTGATGATGGACGTGTCCGGCGATTTCGGATGAGGGTGCGCATAGATCAGGCCGAGAACGCGCCAGGGAAGTCGGTCGTTCATCTGATGAGTTCTCTTGGCCACCACGTCGCCCTCTGTCGACACCACAAGACTTACGTGACAACCCGCGCACGTGGGAGCCGTAAAATCCTTTCCCACCGTCCACGGGATTTCTGAAAACTTCCATTCATCCTTGAGGGAATAAAAAAGAGCGCCATGAGTGCTCACGGAGTACGCCTTGTACGCGGGAACGTCCAATCCTTTATGGCACTTGGAACAGGTATACGGTTTCCGAGCCATGTGTATCGAGAACTGGTGCCTCGGATGGCATGCGGAACACGAGCCGTTACTCCCGTCCGGATTCAATCTGCCCACTCCCTGATTGGGCCAGCCGGCCAGCACGGGAAATTCCATTTCTCCGGCGTCAGTGTCCCGCGTTTTCTTTCCCTTAACCTCAAGGACAGTGCCGTGGCACACGTAACACGAATCCGCTCCCGTCATTTCGTCCGGTTCACCAACAGTCGTTTTCATATCCTTGAGCGACTGGACGCCGTTAATGCTTTTCTCAAGCTTCACGAAAAGAGGGTTGTTGGCGAGATTGGAGCGCGCATGGGACATCATGTTCTTTTCGTACTGCACGGCCTCGGCTGCATGACACGTGGTGCAGTCCTTCGGGGTGACGGTCAGATGCACTTTACGGTCATTATGGCTGAAGACGTCCTTGTGTGTTTCAGGGTTCAACATGTGACATTCCGCGCAGCCCACGGCATGCCCCATGAGATTTTCCGGGATCTTCTCCGCGGACACCCGCCGCTGGAGTTCGGGTTTCTTGAGCGCCTCGGCCGGTGTGATTGATGCGTGACGACTTTTTTTCCAGTCTGCAACCATCGCAGGCGTAGTTGTCGAGTGGCAGCCGATACACTCTTCCGACGCCGAACTCAATGCCGCGGCCTGACCGTGAACCGCGCACAAAAGGCCGGTACACGGAACAAACGCTATTGCCGTCAGGAAAATGAGAGCCAGGTACGTGAACACAACCGTCACCTTCCTTCACGTCCGGGAAACCGCATGAGAACCACGTCTTATTCACTTCGGCAGTTTTTCGAGTTCCTGTGCAAGATTCTCCAGACGAGGCATTACGTTGATATCGTGAACATCGATGAAGCGGACGTTTCCCTGTTTGTCCACAAGGAAAAGAGCACGCTCCGATGTCCCGTCGGATCGCAGCACACCGTACCGTTGAGCAACTGCGCCATGTGGCCAGAAGTCGGATAGCACCTGGAACCATACGTGGCCCATTTGCCCGGTCCATGCATACAGCGTGGGAATGTTGTCCACGGTGATGCCGAGCAATACGGTATCATTCCCGTCGAACATGTCCTTCGCAATATTGTAGCCCGGCCACTGCTGCGAACACACCGGAGTCCATGCTGCCGGAACAAAGGAAATCAGCACATTTTTCTTCCCTCTGTACTGCCCCAGCGAGATCTTTTCCCCGGACACAGAGGGCAAGGTGAAATCCGGTGCAGTGTCACCCACTTTGAGACGCGGGGTGCTATCGATCGCTTTGAGCTGCCCCGGATCATAGGTGGACACGGCCGCATCTTTGCCGAATACGGAGGAATAACAAGAGACCAGAGCGATGACCAGAACCCCGAGTACCGATAATTTCGTCTTGTGGTTCATCACGAATCCCTATTCTTGCCCCACCATCCCCCTCACGAAGGCTTCGACGTCGGAGATGGCTCCCACGTGGACGCTCGTGACCGTGATGGTCTTGTCCCCTTTTCGTTTCAGCGCAACAAACGTGGGGGTACGGATCGGCTTGGACGTGGCCTTTTGCACGCGAAACAAATCGTCCGGAAACAGAGGAAACGCTATATCGTATTTTTTCCTGAAAACATCCACTTCAAACGGCGTATTTCCGACACCTATGCCGATGAGTTTCACCCGTGTTTTCAAATCGGGCTTGTTTTCTATGTACTGATGAACCTTGTTCACGTTATGGGCCTCTGCCTGGCAGATGGGGCAGTACATGCTGAATAGTTCCAGAATTATGATATCCGCCTGGATCTGATGCAGATTCAAGGTCGCTGTCCCGGACACGCCCAGGTATTTTTTTTGGGCCGCACTGTCCGGAACTTGGAGCTGAATTTCGTCCAGCACATGCGCATTAACGGTGAAAGCCGCTGCCCGGACGAAACCCGCGGTCGCCACACACAGTGTGACCAGACAGCAGAGAACAATTCGTTTCATGTGATCCTCTCGACCAAAAGAAGCGGTTCACCGAAGCTCAACCGACCTGTTGCCCTGCAGGCACAAGAGGGCGAAACATTTTCTTGGTCGCGCCGCAAATCGGGCATTTCCAATCCTCCGGCAAGTCTTGGAAAAGTGTACCTTTTGGAATCTTGCCTTTGCGGTCTCCTTTCTCGGGATTGTACAAGTAACCGCAATTCGATGTCTGACATTGATACATGCATTTCTCCAGTTCGGTTATCGATGAATACTGCATCCCCCACGCTGTGGAAGTCCGGGGAGAAGCTTCGATCTGTCTCCCCGGGAATTTTTTGGGTCCTATTCACTTGAGGAAGAATGTGACCGCTATTGCGAGGGCACAAGCCCGTGGCAATCCCCTGACCGTTAAGAATAGATTGCTTCGTCGCTTCACTCCTCGCAATGACACTGGTTCTATGAACCGATTCGTTGGCAAAGGCATAATTCCGTTTTTTCTTAACGTATCAGGATTTCCAGAGGCCATGCAAGTTACAGTACTCTCGTGCGGTCCATTCGCCCGTCACGGGAAACACTGCTTCCGGTGTCTGGCCCGGTTTGAGAAATTGCTTGTAGCTTTTTCCGTCTGAGACAATTTCGATCCATTCGATGTAATGCTTCTCTTCCATGGGATGGGGAACGCTTCCCACCTTCACGGTAAGCCCTGACGCGCTGGCTTCTTTCACGGGCACGTGCTTTTCCCGGGCAGCATCTACCGTGTTTTCCACAAACAATTTCATGGGCTGGCCGCAGCATACCAATTCCCCGGCGCCGCCGTGAACCATTTGCACAATGTTTCCGCACACGTCACATTTGTAAATCTGAAGCAGTTCAGTCATGGTAACCTCCTGTCGTGTTTAAAGCACATTTGGAATCCGGCGTTCTTGACTAGGGTTTCGTCAGTCCCGTCCGCTTTCGACGCACATCATTACCAGTTTTCCGCCAGAAGCTCGTAATAGGCCTGCGGATGAGCACATGCGGGGCACGCTTCCGGAGCGCTTGGGCCTTCGTGTAAATATCCGCAATTTATGCATCGCCAGACAACGGAGGAATCTTTGCGAAATACCGTGCCGGCTTCCACATTCCTCAATAGGCCGAGATAGCGCTTTTCGTGCTGCTTTTCCGCAACGCTTACCGCATCGAATATTTTGGCGACGTGTTCGAAGCCTTCTTGCCTCGCAGTCCGTGCAAATCCCGGATAGAGCTCGCCCCACTCAAAATGCTCGCCGTCCGCAGAGGCTTTCAGGTTTTCCGCGGTAGAACCCACAATTCCGGAAGGAAATGGAGCATGGACAATGACGTCTCCCCCTTCGAGCAACTTGAAAAACCTCTTCGCATGCTCTTTCTCTTGATTCGCAGTTTCTTCAAAAATCTGAGCTACTTGAATGAGCCCCTCGTTTCTCGCCTTGGAAGCAAAAAACGTGTATCGGTTCCTGGCCTGAGATTCTCCTGCAAACGCTGAAAGAATATTTTTTTCCGTGATCGATCCCTTCATGTCCGGCATTGAGCGGCCTCCTCCTTTTCTGTTACAAACATTCGGAACCATGACATCTGCATGTGCATACGCCGGATTCCCGAAAAATTGTCCAAGTTTTTTCAACCACCTTCATTATAGCGGCCCGAACTGGTCCCGTCAGCTTCGGCCCGGCAGGTGCATCCTCCCCATGCGCGCTCCCAGGGCAAAGGACTGCCCGCAAGGGACTAAGTTTCGGTCGTTTTCCCCAACCGACCATTGCCCCTGTTTTTTTCCGCGTCAGCGCGGCATGCAGGGCAAAGACCCACAAATTCCAAACGATGCCACAGGATTTCATAGTCGCTGAGCCCGTTCAGCGCCTGGTCTATCGAAGGAAGAGCCTCCAATGGCGCGTCTTCCACACGGTGACACCCTATGCAACGTATATGGTAGTGATTCTGGATCCTTCCATCGAACCGCTTCTGAGTTCCAGCCATTTCCAATTTTTGAATGAGCCCTATATCGGAGAGAAATTCAAGGTTTCTGTACACAGTGCCCAGACTGATGTGAGGAAGGCGCTTGCGTACCAATTCATAGATCTCTACAGCCGTGGGATGCGTATGTACTTTTCTGAGCTCTTCCAGGAGAATGTTTCGCTGCCTCGTCATGCGCAGCGATTTTTCAGGGGGCATTTTCGATCCTTTAGTAATAGTAATTATTCCTAAATCATTAATACCCCCCTGGACGCCTGTCTGTCAAGAGGATCCCAACCGGCGGAGCATTCACCCACTTGCGCATGGGAACAGGGCGTCATTGCGAGCGAAGCGCAGCAATCGCCGCTCTTGATGATCTACATTGCCGGCTCGTGTCACTCCTCGCACCGCCGAAAGTCAGGCACTTCGCCGCGCGTCCGAATGATTGCCCCGCGCAGCAAAAATTGTCTTCCCTCCATTCTGCGCAGCCTCTCACGACACGTCGAACAAAGAAATGAATCTGAAGTTCAGAGAATCGAACAAACCCTGATCGGTGAGTTTCAATTCGGGAATCGGGGTGAGCGCCATGAAAGAAAGCGTCGCAAACGGATTTTCCAGTTTGCAGCCCATCTCGTGTGCGGCTTTTGTCAGTTTGTCCAAATTCTCACGAACGTCCTGGATGCTCCCGTCGGACATGAGCCCTGCTATGGGCAGAGGCAACTCCGCTACAACCGTAGCGTTCTCCACGGCCGTCATTCCGCCCCCCATTGCTGCAGCATGACGGGCGGCTGTCAACATATCCTCGTCGTTGGTACCCACGACAACGATATTATGCGAATCGTGGGCCACTGTGCCGGCAATGGCACCGCGTTCCAGACCGAACCCGCGAATGAACCCCACTGAAAAAGCCCCTGTGCCCCTGTGCCTTTCAATGACCGCCATTTTGAGAATGTCCCGGGCCGGATCCGCAAAAACGTTTCCGTTCGACACTAAGGCCTGTTCCACGACTCGTTTCGTCACGATTTGTCCCGGAATGACCTGAATAACGTTTATGGCACTACCCTGAGCCGCCACGGACAGGTCCCGAACCTTGGCCCAGTTTACATTCACGCTGGATGGCAGATGCGCGGAGGACGCTTGGCCCCGATTTCCCAAAAAGTGTCCGTTCCGGGCAACCAGTTGTCCGGATGCGTATACCCTCTGGATTTTCAGGTCTTCAAGGTCTTCCGCCACCAGTACGTCTCCACGATACCCCGGCGCGACCGCTCCGTAGCCCTTGAGCCCGAAATAGCGGGCAGCGTTAATAGACGCCATTTGAATTGCCCTGACTGGATCCATTCCTTTCCTCATGGCCTTGGCCACAAGTCGGTTGATGTGTCCCTGTTCCATGATGTCACTCGGTTCCAGGTCATCCGTGACAAAGAAACAGTTTCGAGAATTATGATCGTTTACCAGGGGCAGCAGAGCGTCGAGGTTCTTGGCCGCGGAACCTTCCCTGATCATGATGCGCATGCCCCCGCGAAGTTTCTCCCGCGCTTCTTCCAGCGACGTGCACTCATGATCCGAACCGATTCCTGCCGCGAGGTACGCGCACAGGTCCTTGCCGGTCAATCCGGGTGCGTGGCCGTCCAGGACCTTGTCCTGGAACACGCGTATTTTCGCAAGGATTTCGGGGTCGCCAAACAGTACGCCGGGATAGTTCATCATCTCGGCCAGTCCCAAAACCCGATCGTTGTCCCGAAACACCTCCATGTCCTCGTGTGTGAGTTCTGCGCCCGAGGTCTCGAAAGGTGTTGCCGGTACGCAGGAAGGAAACATGACGAAGACGTTCAAGTGGAGATCCGCGCTTGTTTCCAGGATGTAGCGTATGCCGTCCAGTCCCATTACGTTGGCTATCTCGTGCGGATCCGCCACAACTGTCGTGGTGCCGAGGGGAACCACATTCGCAGCGAATTCGGGGATGTTGAGCATGCTGGATTCCAGGTGCAAGTGCCCGTCAATGAAACCCGGCAAGATGTACCCGTTATCCAGGTCCACGGCTTCAATCGCTTCGTAATCGCCGAATCCCACAACCCGACCCCGGTGAATAGCCACCGAAGCGGGATGAATTTCACCGGAAAGGACGTTTACGAGCCTGCCGTTTTTCAGGAGCAAGTCTACCGGTTGCTGCCCTAAAGCCACCTGGATACTGTCAGCCAGATCCATTTCTTCCTCCGCGCCGGATTCTCGTTCATGTGCAGATCTGATCTGCCGTCTCCGAACTTCGCTCAAAGTCTAGACGCTCGCTGTTTCTATCGCGTGCCTGCACGCGCAGTCTTCGTACGTGATTGCAGGAAGCGCCTTGAAGAAAATTTCTTTCACATTCTTCACGTTCTTGCTCATGACGGTCGCGATCATTTCCCAGGTAACGGGTTCTTCGCTGGTATGCCAGGCATCGTAATCCGTGCTCATGGCCGCCACCGCGTAGCACATGCCTGCCTCTCTCGCGAGGACCGCCTCCGGGACCGTGGACATGTTGATGATGTCACAACCCCACTGGCGAAACATGTGGCTTTCGGCTCGAGTGGAGAATCTCGGCCCTTCGATGGTGACCACCGTTCCCCGGGAATGATGGGGAATATGTTGCGCGGCCGCTGTGTCGATGAGAATGTTCCTCAAGCGCTCGCAAAACGGATCCGCCATGGACATGTGGACTACCTGGTCCCCTTCGTAAAACGTACTCTTGCGCGTCAGGGTGCGATCGATGAATTGATCGGGAAAAACGAGGTGACCGGGCTCGATTTCTTCTCGCAGGGAACCGCAGGCAGTGGTCGCGATCACGTGAGTCACTCCAAACTCCTTCATCGCCCAGATGTTTGCACGGTAATTTACCGCTGACGGCATCAGGCGATGCCCTTTTCCGTGGCGCAAGATCAGGACGACTTCAACATTCCCCGCTTTGCCTGCAACCAGGTCATGCGAGAGTGGACCAAAAGGCGTTCCTTTCTTGAATATCCTCACATCGGTAAGGAAATCGGGATCATCGAATCCGGACCCCCCGATCATTCCGATCTTTATCACGGTCTACCCTCCCTGCATTCATCACGAAAAACGAGAACGTCAGATTCTAGAATCTCAGGATTCGTCGTGTCAACAGAAAGCCGTGGCACGCGTATCCCCGGACATTCGAGGTTGCCACAGTTGAAAGGAAGCACTGCCCGGCAAAAACTTCTCAGCCTCTCCAAAATGAGCGTTCTGCCGGAGGCACGGTATCCATTCAGTTACGAGTGGGAAAAGATCGTCATTGCGAGCGTAGCGAAGCAATCTCGCCTTCAAGTATCGAGATTGCTTCGTCGTTTCACTCCTCGCAATGACAGCGGTTAGGCACTTCCCCCAAGTAACTGAAGGGTTACGAGGCACGCACGTTTTTTATTGACATTCCGTAATCTTATCAACTAGATTTCCGAATGTAGAAGGATTTGGTCCATGTTTGGCTCCAGTGGAGGGGAGGATTCCCTGCTCGCACGGTACGTTTATTATTCAGTTTCGGCTGTCGTCATTGCAGTACTGCTGATGTTGAATTATGCACCAGCGGGCGCTCAGGATCCGTCTGCAGGGGAGGCCATATTTTTCGGTGTAAAAAAGTCCGATCGTGTGGGGAAACTGTCAGCCAAGCCTGACGGCAAGCCTGACGCGGTTTTCGCTCTGAATCTCAAACCCAGGGCGGCAACGGGAACCATTGCGGAAGTGGAAGTCCGATCCATTGAGGGACAGCCCGGGATCTGGAACACAATTCCCGGAAAAGCGGTTGGAGCAGGTTATGTAGGAGCGGCCCGGGCAAAGACGCCTGCCGACATCATCAACAAGACTCCGGGTCCGCTAAATCTGAATGGCAAGCAGGAAAACGATCTCCTCCTGTTTGTCACGGATGACGGTGCGTTTTCCCACCCCGACCGGCACTATCAGATCAAAGTCTCGTATTCGGATGGAACGTCCATCGTGGTTCCGGTGAGGACCGAAATCAGCTCCGCACCCGAAGACGTTCAGGTGAAGCCTGGGGTTTTTCCGGTTCGCATGTCCGCGGTTCTCAAGGGAATATCGAACTATGATGCGGTGAACCCCACCAAACGGATAGGCGGTGACGATGTTGCCGACGGCCTCTTCGAGCTCAAGGTGGACGCCCCGAACAAAGAGATTACCGCCATCGAAATCAGAAACGTGGATGGGGTGGCCGGCGTTTGGGATACAGTTCCCTCGAGCAAGAACCCTGCAGTTGGGGTCGCGTTGACCTCCGATCCGGTGCATCTCCTGAATAGTAAAGACTCCTCTATTGCCATTAAGGTAAAAGACCGCGTTCAACTGAATCTCTACGTTGCCGATAACGGGGGAATCGCGGGGGGAGCAACGAATTATCGCATCTCCGTCACATTCAGTGACGGCGAGATTTCGTGGTGTCCGGTTCAGAAGGATACCAAGAAAGAGCCCCCCACCGCCGCGACAAAAGTGAGCTTCTTGCCCACCTGGATGGGGTTTATGCCGACAGACGCGGTGGGGCTGTATCCCGGGCTGAAGCCGGACGGCCAGCAGGATGCCGTATTCGGGCTGGATATTGACGTTTCTCCGAGAAGCACGATCACCGGAATAGAAATCAACAACGTGGACGGTCCTGCCAAAAAATGGGCCACAACAGGCACGTCGCCCGGTGCGTGGGGGCTTGCCGTCGCGTATCAGACTGCGCCCACCGCCCTGCTGAACAAGACCGACGGCGCGGTGAGCATTCCCATTGACGGTCGAGCACAGTTTTTCGTGTACGGAGCGGATCCCGGCGACCTTGCCACGACAAGTCAGAAACTGCGTATGATTGTTCATCTGTCGGACGGATCGTCGTACCAGCAGCTGATTACGAGGCCGCCCGCATCCACCTCCACCGTCGTCCCCGGCGTTGAAGAGCCCGCGAAGGCAAAGGGACTGATCAACTGCGAATTCAGGGGGTTCATTGCCGACCTGGTGAATACGTCCACCAGGCCCGGAAAAGACGGGTATCTGGACGGCACCTTCATCATGAAGCTCGAAGTGGAAAACAAGAAGCTCGCCAAGGTAGACATCAGCGGAACCGACGGCGCGGTGCGCTGGTCCAGCGATCCGAAACCTCCTCTCATGTTCCTGGGAGTGGCCCTGTATCCGAACATATTCAAATTGATAAACGAGAAGGGCGGAACGTTGAACACGCCCGTTTCCGGGCGCCGCACGTTGTACCTGTACGCTGCTGACAACGGAATGCTTTCGGATCCCAGGGCACGCCTTTCCGTAACGGTTACCTTCACGGACAAGACCACGCTTTCAACTGAAGTTGCAAAATAAACGGTACCCGACGCGCTTTGCTTGGGCGGGAAGCCCTTTCGCTCCGCGCCCCTCAAGGAGTTTCGTTCATGAAGGCCATGCTCCTGGCGAAGACCGCCCCGGTGGAAGACCGGCCTCTCTCAATGGTTGAATATCCCCAGCCGGAGCCGCAACGAGGAGAAATTCTCATCCGGGTGAATGCCTGCGGCGTGTGCCACACGGATTTACATACCGTTGAAGGAGATCTTCCGCTCCCAGTCATGCCGCTTATCCCCGGACATCAGGTTGTCGGGACCGTGCAGAAGCTGGGGCCCGGGTGCGCCAGTGTCACACCAGGCGACAGAGTCGGCGTGACCTGGTTCTTTTCCAGTTGCGGCTCCTGCCGCTTTTGCCTGGAAAAACGGGAAAACCTGTGCACGTCAGCTCGATTCACGGGATACCATGTACATGGCGGATACGCACAATTCATGGTTGCCCCCGAATCGTCCGTGTTTCCGGTTCCCGCTGTATTTACGGATTCCGAAGCTACCCCCCTGTTGTGCGGTGGAGTTATCGGATTTCGCGCCCTGAAACTCAGTGAAGTTCGACCCGGACAGAACCTGGGCCTGTACGGCTTCGGAAACTCGGCCCATGTGGTGGTGCAACTGGCGGTCAGGAAAGCGTGCAGGGTCCACGTTTTCACCCGGAGCGCCAAGCATAGGAAGCTTGCGGAAGACCTGGGCGCCATATGGGTGGGCACCGCGGATGAAAAGCCGCCGGTTCCCATGAACTCGTCCATTATCTTCGCTCCAGCCGGAAATCTCGTGCCTGTGGCCTTGGCAGCGCTGGACAGAGGAGGCACTCTGACCCTGGCAGGTATCACAATGACGATGATTCCTGAAATGGACTACAACCTCATCTATGGCGAACGAACGGTCCGGAGCGTCGCCCATACCACGCGGGAAGACGCGAGGGAACTTCTGCGCGTTGCAGGTGACATCCCCGTGAAGACCGTGGTGGACGTCTTTCCTCTGGACCAGGCAAACGAGGTGTTGCGCATGATGAAGACGAGCGCTCTCAAAGCCGGAGCTGCGCTGATACCGTGAGTTGTAGGGGTTGCGCGGTCCGACCGACTGTTGCGCAGCCACCTGGGCGCCTGAATTTCTGTTCATAATACGGAACGGTTTATTATAAGGCTTCCGACACAGCGACGTCCGCAGGCGCATGGTAATCGTTACGTTAAGCTACAATTAGCCGCCGTCCTGTCTTCATCTTGACATGCGTTGTTGTATTGTCTATTCTTTAGAGTGAATTCCTGTCTGCTTCCTTCCGGAGGTGCACGTGATCGTAGCCCAGCAGAAACCCTTCTCTGAAGTATACCGAATGGTTGACCGCTATTCCCGCGTCCTGGTAGCCGGATGCGGAACATGTGTGGCCGTATGTCTTGCCGGAGGCGAAAAAGAGGCATCGATCCTCGCCGCACAGCTGAAGCTGGCCGCACGCGACAAGAAGGATTACCAGGTGTGTGCCGCAACGGTGGAACGACAGTGCGACCGGGAGTTTCTCCGCCTTCTCAAGGACCACGTGGAAAACGCCGATGCTGTCATTTCTCTAGCTTGCGGAGCCGGGATACAGTTCCTTTCGGAAATGTATCCGCTCAAGCCCGTTTTCCCCGGAGTGAATACCAGCTTTATCGGGGTGGCTGAAGAAGCAGGGGTTTGGACGGAACGGTGCAGATCCTGTAATCAATGCTATCTCGGACTAACAGGCGGTATATGCCCGGTGACCATGTGTGCCAAGGGTCTCCTGAACGGACCGTGTGGCGGGCCGAAGAACGGCAAGTGCGAAACGGACCCGGCAAGGGATTGCGCGTGGGTGCGCATCATTGAGCGACTTCATGGCCAGTCGCGGCTGGATATCCTCAAAGAGTTCGTTCCACCCAGACAGAACCACCTGAGCGGGCACCCGGGCAGGATAGTCCGGGAAGAGTACCAAAAAAGGTTTACAGCCGAGTAGTTCCGGCGCATTTCATGAGAGCGCTCATTGCTCCATACAGCTGTGCGCACCTCATAATGCGAAGTGTAAAAGAATCGGGACACCTCAATGATTCAGGCAGCATGTTCATGAAGAAACCTGTCGTTATAATAGGTGGCGGCGTGGCGGGCCTTTGGTGTGCGCGGGAACTTGCGGCTCTGGGCCATGATTGCGCGATCGTGGAAGCCTCTGCAGCACTGGGGGGACATACTGCCAAACTTTGCTGCAAGGCCACGAATAGATGCCGGCGATGCGGGGCATGCCTCCTGGAAGATGTTCTCCACCACGTGAAACACTGTGCGTCCATAACAACTCTGTTGAGCACGACCGTGCAGGATGTGGAGATTCAAAACGGGGGCTTTGCGGTGACGCTGGTGGGAGAGGCCGGAGCCCTTTCCGCGATGGAAGCCTCCGCTGTGGTGATCGCGTCCGGTTTTACCGCGTTTGATCCCTCGGAAAAACCCCGTTTCGGATACGGCCGCGTCCCGGGGGTGGTGACGGGTTTGGAATTGGAATCCAGGTTGCGAGAGAACTCGGAAAACCTTCGGGACGTACGAAAGGTCGCGTTCATTCAGTGCGTTGGCAGCAGAGACCCAAAGATCGGCAGAAATTATTGTTCACGGGTCTGTTGCGGATACGCGATGAGACTGGCCCGGCTTCTCAAAGATATCGCTCCCGATATACTGCCGTCGATGTTTTACATGGACATGCAATCCTTTGACAGGGACTTCGAGCGTCGCCTGGCGGAAGCCGAAAAAGAGGTGAAACTCATCAGGTCAATTCCGTCGGAGATCCGCTCAGGACCGGATGCGCGGCCGGAGCTGATCTATCACGGGCCGGACGACAACAGAGTCGTCGAATCCTACGACCTCGCGGTTCTCAGTGTGGGAATTTCACCGAACGCGACCTGCGCAGCGCTGGGGGAAATGCTCGGCCTACGGCTCAACTCAGACGGGTTCTTCGGCAAGGACGGCGAAGAGGTTGCTGCCGGCAGAGACGGCGTCTTCGTCGCGGGTACCGCGCAGGGCCCCAGATCCATAGAGGAAACCGTTTCCCATGCAATCCGGACCGCTGGAGAAGTGGCCTCCTATGTCGGGACGGTCTCTGGAGGAAAACCCAAGTGAACGAGCCCGTGGTTGAATCTCTGTTCCTCACTGGGGAACTGCTCGCTGACGAGAGCGTGTCCCGGCGGATACTGGTGCTTGGCGGAGATGGCGTGGGGCTGGAGATCGCTCGACGCCTCACTCACGCGGGTTACGAAGTTCGCGTTCTGGGTCCTGCCTCGATCGTGTCTGCGGACGACACATGCACCGTCACCCCGGACGCGATAGTGGACCAAGTACGTGGTTTTTCCGGAGGATTCGAGGTCTCTTTCCGCAATTCTTCAGGACTCCCCCGGGAACGGTACGGATTCGTCATCTCAGCGATGCCTGCGAAGCTGGTTCCCAAATTCAAAGATTACGGCCTGAGTCCATCACAGAGTATCGTTTCGTTGACCGAACTGGAAGAGAAACTCGGCTCAGGCACATGGCCGATATCGTGCAAAGCAGACAGACTTCATGCAGCTTTTCTGTGCGGGCTCGAAGGCGGATCTGACCCGCTTATGCTGCAGAGAGTTCTCTGTGCCATCGAAAATCTTCCGGAATCCTGTCGGGTGCAATGCTATGTGTTCACGAGAAACGTGAAGGTTGCTGCGCCCGGTCTGGAAAAACGCTACAGGGAATGCCGCGAAAAAGGGACGATATTCTTCAAGTTCGATGGAGAAGGGCCGACCTTCAATATGACTGCCGGAAGCGCAGTCATGCTCTTTGACGATCCCTTGCTGGGATCC
>Ga0187785_10000309_pt1 | contig 18329 bp, 16 predicted proteins | sample 0815_BV2_4_20_MG_FD_132466 | JGI IMG/M metagenome (GOLD analysis project Ga0187785, IMG submission 132466) | Tropical peat soil microbial communities from peatlands in Department of Meta, Colombia - 0815_BV2_4_20_MG | ecosystem: Environmental > Terrestrial > Soil > Wetlands > Peat | place...
CTCAAATACTTTGTTGAACTTGTGAGCGGCAAAAGCCGTCCGAGGTGCGCCGGTTTTCTCCCGCCAGACTTCCTGCGGTCTAGCTTGAGGATGTTGTCCGCCTCTGCGCGCAGGAGCGCGATCTCGTCCTCTGAAAAGCAATTGGGAAAGAAGACGTAGCCCCGCTCGTCGAAGGCTTTCAGTTGCTCGGCGGAAAGTTTCATGGCGTGCTCCCGAATTCGCTCGGCCCCGTTCAGGGGGCCTTTTTCCGATCAGTCTATCGGCGGACCGGCTGGAAGCCTAGTTACCGATAGCTCCAAGGGCAGAGATTGGGCTGCGGCTATTGCCAGTTCCGCTTGCGCCAGGCTTGCACCAGGGGCGATCGATTGATCGCCTGGACCGATTGAATCAATCGAATTTCTTCAACAAATCGCCTCTTGCTGGACTCGAGCGCGCGCATTACGACATGTGCACTGCACAAGCTGCGGCACGGATTGGAGACAAAGATGGCCTTTCTCTCGGACCAGCTGAAGCGCATCAAGCCGTCGGCGACCATTGCCGTTACGGACAAGGCGCGTGCGCTCAAACTGGCTGGCCGCAACGTCATAGGCCTTGGGGCTGGCGAACCAGATTTCGACACGCCCGATAACATCAAGCGGGCCGCGATCAAGGCTATCGAGAGCGGCAAGGCCTCCAAATATACCAATGTGGACGGCATTGCTGAGCTCAAGGACGCCGTCGTGAAGAAGTTCAAGCGCGAGAACGGCCTTGACTACAAGCCAAGCCAGGTCACGGTAGGCACCGGCGGGAAGCAGGTCCTGTACAACGCATTTGTAGCGACGCTGAATCCCGGCGACGAGGTGATCATCCCGGCGCCCTACTGGGTAAGCTATCCCGACATGGTGTTGCTCGCCGGCGGCGAGCCAGTCGAAGTTGCGACCACCATGGCGAGCGGTTTCAAGATGACCGCGCAGCAACTCGAACGTGCGATCACGCCGAAAACAAAGTGGGTGCTCTTAAACTCGCCCTCGAACCCGAGTGGCGCTGCCTATGCGCGTGCCGAATTGAAGGCGCTCACCGACGTGCTGGTCAAACATCCCCACGTGCATGTAATGACCGACGACATGTACGAGCACCTTGTCTACGACGACTTCGTCTTCACGACGCCGGCGCAGGTCGAACCGTCGCTCTATCCGCGGACATTGACCATCAACGGCTGCTCGAAGGCCTATTGCATGACCGGCTGGCGCATTGGTTATGCGGGGGGTCCCGAGCCATTGATCAAGGCTATGGCAATGATCCAGTCGCAATCGACCTCGAACCCGGCGGCTGTGTCGCAATGGGCGGCGGTGGAGGCGCTCAACGGTCCGCAGGATTTCATCGCCAAACACAACAAAATCTTCAAGGAGCGTCGCGACCTCGTTGTCTCGATGCTCAATCAGGCCAACGGCATCAAATGCCCAACGCCGGAAGGCGCATTCTATGTCTATCCCTCTTGCGCTGGCACCATGGGCAAGACCGCGCCCACTGGAAAGAAGCTCGCGACCGACGAAGACTTCGTCACCGAGCTTCTGGAAGCGGAGGGCGTTGCCGTGGTGCAGGGTACGGCGTTCGGGCTCGGCCCGGCATTTCGCATTTCCTATGCGACCAAGACGGAAGACCTTGAAGAAGCCTGTCGTCGCATCCAGCGATTTTGCGGAAATATGAAATAGGCGCTGGCATCACGCGTTTGTGAGCCGGCCGATAGCCCCCGGATTCACTTTCTCTTATGCCCGGCTTCGTTAATCTGCGGCGATGATTCGCCTCAAGATTGCGGTCTTCGTTGCACTCACAACTCTTGCGGCCCCTGCGGTCGCGCAAGAGCGTGTCGTCATTGGTACGCAGCGTCTCACCGACAATGGCGCGCTATTCCTGGCTGCGGCCGAAGGTTACTTCAAAGCCGAAGGCATTGATCTTGGAATGACAGCCTACGAGTCCGACCAAGCGGTTGCAGAAACACTTGCGTCGGGCACCACTGATTTTGGTCTCGCTGGCTTCACACCGGCAGCATTCAATCTTGCAGGCAAAGGTCTGATCAAGGCGATTGCTGGACAAGTACGAGAGAAGCGCGGCTATGAAGGCACTGAAATCGTCGCTTCCAACATCGGTTATAACAAAGGTCTGCATAAGTTCGAGGATCTCGCAAACAGATCGATCGCAATTAGCGCACTCGGTTCGGTTTCTCACTACCAACTCGAGCAGATTGCGCGCATCAAGCACTTCGACTTGAACCGTATGACGGTTAAGGTGTTGAAGACACCCGATGCTATTGCACGCGCGGTTGGTACCAACGAGGTCGATGCAGCGATCATGCCCGCACCGCTCGCGCGCGAACTATTGGCGGCAAATCAGGCCAAGCTGGTGGGATGGTATTCGGAGCTGGACGAACAGCAATTTGGTGCATTGTTCGTATCGGCCAAGATGATCAGTACCCGGCGCGACGCGGTCGAGAAATTCGTGCGTGCCTATCGCCGTGGCGTGGACGATTATACTGCGGCATTGTTGCGCAAGGATCGCAATTCCAAACGGACCTCCGATACCAAATCGCATGTAGCGGCGACGACCATCGCACGCTACGTCTATCCTGACCGGGGGGAGGGGGGAGCGGCTGCGGTCGAAGCCAGCGCCAATTTTATCGAGCCCCAAGCGCGGCTCGATGTCGCGGATATCGAGCGCCAGATCGCTTGGTACAAGGGGCAGGGTCTGGTCGACAAAAGCGTCAATGCACGCGAAGTTGTCGATCTGGGTTTCGTCAAATAACGAATTTTTTCCCACCGGCGGATTTCCGCACTTGCCAGCCTCCCCGTTGCCTGAGACGATAATGTGACAGGGCCGGGAAACCGGGTCCGACCTCCCGGCCGGCAAGGGAGGCAATTATGGGACAAAGCGGTGCTAGTCCCAATGGCACAAGGAACTTGGGTCCACGGTGCATCGCGCTGGTGGGCCCCTTCCAAAGCGGTAAAACGACACTTCTTGAAGCAATCCTCGCCCGTACCGGCGCTGTACAACGTCAGGGCACGGTGGATGCAGGAACCACAATCGGCGATGCCAGCAAGGAAGCGCGCCATCATAAAATGAGCGTGGAAGCGACGTTCGCTACCACCAACTTCATGGGCGACAACTACACTTTTATCGATTGCCCGGGCTCGATCGAATTTATTCAGGATATGCGCAGCGTGGTGCCGGCGGTGGACGCCGCGGTGGTCGTATGCGAGGCGGATGAAAAGAAAGTGCCGCAACTGCAGCTGATCCTGCGCGAGCTGGAAGATCAAAACATTCCGCGTTTCGTATTCCTCAACAAGATCGACAAGGCAGACAAGCGCGTACGCGAGACCATCAAGCTGTTGCAGCCGGCTTCGCGCGTGCCGCTGCTGTTGCGACAAATTCCGATCTGGAATGGCGATATCATTTCGGGCTTCGTCGATCTCGCGCTCGAGCGCGCCTATGTCTACAAGGAGCACGCGCCGTCGGAAATCATCGAGCTAAAAGGCCAGGACCTCGATCGAAAAAAAGAAGCGCGTTTCACCATGCTTGAGACGCTGGCCGATCACGATGACCAGCTGATGGAGCAATTGCTCGAGGACATCGAGCCGCCGCGCGACAAGGTGTTCGACGATCTCGCCAAGGAACTGCGTGACCGTATCGTCTGCCCGGTGCTGTTGGGTGTCGCCACCCGTAGCAACGGAGTGCTGCGGCTATTGAAAGCGTTGCGGCATGAATCACCGGGAGCCAGCGAAACGGCGCAGCGTGTGGGCGTCAAAGCCAGCAATGAGGCAATAGCATTGGTGCTCAAGACGTTCCACACCACTCACGGCGGGAAAATGTCGATTGCCCGATTGCTGGCAGGTCAGGCCGGTGACGGCACGACGCTTGCGACACCGGCTGGCGATGCCGGGCGCGTGTCCGGTGTCTTCAAACTGATGGGCCAGCATTTCGAGAAGCGTGCGCAGGCCGCCGTCGGAGAAACCGTTGCACTCGGCAAACTCGATAATGCGAAGACTGGTGATACCCTGTCGTCCGGCAAGCAGCCGGCGGCCGCGCTCGTGCAAGCGAAGCCCTACCCGCCAGTGCTCGCCATTGCCGTGCAAGCCAAGGAGCGCAAGGACGACGTCAAACTAGGCCCCGCCTTCACTAAATTGACCGAAGAAGATCCGTCGCTAACGATCGTACACAATGCCGAAAGTCATGAGGTGGTGATCTGGGGCCAGGGCGAAATGCACTTGCGCGTGGCCGCGGAACGGCTGGCCGACCGTTTTGTGGTGCCTGTGTCAACGCGGCCACCTTCGGTCGGTTATCGGGAAACTATTCGTAAGCCGATCACCCAGCGGGGCAGGCACAAGAAGCAGTCAGGCGGCCACGGCCAGTTCGGTGACGTGGTGCTTGAGATCAAGCCTTTGCCGCGTGGCTCCGGATTCAAGTTCGAGGACCGCATTACGGGTGGTGTGGTGCCGCGCAACTACATTCCGGCGGTGGAGGAAGGCGTCATAGACGCCCTCAAACATGGGCCCCTCGGTTTTCCTGTGGTCGACTTGTCCGTTGCACTGATCGACGGCTCCTATCACACGGTGGATTCATCGGATCAGGCATTCCGGACGGCCGGGCGCATCGGCATTGTGGAAGGCCTGCCGCAATGCCAGCCAGTATTGCTGGAGCCGATTCATCAGGTCGAAATTGTATGTCCGACCGAGGCAACCGCGAAGATGAACGCGATCTTGTCGGGGCGGCGAGGGCAAATTTTGGGTTTTGATACTCGCGAAGGCTGGGATGGATGGGACACCGTGCGCGCGCTGATGCCAGAGGCCGAGATCGGAGATCTCATTATCGAAGTGCGCTCGGCCACCGCCGGCGTTGGTTCGTTCACCTTCAAGTTTGATCACATGGCGGAGCTGACCGGTCGCACGGCTGACCAGATTATCGCGGCCAGGCGGGCGGCAGAGTAGGCAAACTCACACTTACGTGATGCTGCCGTCGGCACGTATATGCGCGCGTTATATCCCGCGCGACACGCGGTCATTCGGGCATAACCGCGACAATTTTCGTTATTCCGGTAAGTGGGCAAAAAGCAGCTTCGCGGGCGGCCGTTCGCCGTTAACCGTGCAGCCGTCGTGACCTCGCAAAATCGATGCCGGCGGTCGGCATGCGGAACGACGGTTATGATGGAAGGACTGCGCAACTTATTCTCACCACGGTTCGTACCTTACTCCGACCCGAAAGCGACAGTTCCGCTGGGTGCGGTGCTCAATCACGACTGGTTTGAGCTTTGGTATCAGCCGAAGATCGAGCTGAAGACATTGCACCTCGTCGGCGCCGAAGCGCTGGTGCGCGCGCGTCATCCGACGCGTGGCATCCTTGCACCCGCGCTGTTCCTGCCGGGCGCGAGCACAGACGCCATGCATCAGCTCACGGAGCGGGTCATCCTCACTGCGCTCGGTGACTGGGAAGACTTCGCCGAGTGCGGCGTGCCCATACGACTTGCTGTCAATGTGCCGGTCTCGGCCCTGGTTGAGCTTCCAATTCTCAGGATGCTGCGTGAAGCGCGGCCGAGTGCTGCCAACTGGCCAGGCCTGACCTTGGAAGTAACTGAGGACCAAATCATCCACGACCTGGAGCTTGCGAAAGAAATTGCCGATGCGCTGCGGGAATTCAAATGCGATCTCGCGGTGGACGATTTCGGCGCTGGCTACTCTTCATTTGTCCGCCTGACGCAGTTGCCATTCAGTGAGCTAAAGATTGACCGAAGCTACGTGGCGAATTGCAATGAAGACCATTTCAATGCGGGCCTTTGCGAGACGATCATTGAGTTGGGCCGGCGCTTCGGCTTGCGCACCGTGGCGGAGGGTATTGAAACAAGCCGCGAGAGCCACAAGCTGCAATCAATCGGCTGCCAGATTGGGCAGGGTTATCTGTTCGCCAAGCCGATGCCAAAAAGCGAGTTCGTGGGTCGCCTGCGCCTACGCATGAAAGGCGCCGACACGCCTGATGCCATACACGGACGGGCCCTAGCCGGCTAATTTCCACATCCCTTGGGCGCCAATTTCCTCTCTCATAACCGTGACTTGCCAGTGAGCGCTGTACGCCGTACTTCTGGGCGCGAGTCAGGAGGCTATAGCAATGAACGTCGTTCGCCGCCGCGGGTGGGAAATTCCCGACCGTTTGGCAACACCTGAGCATCTGGTCTTCAACCGCCGCAGTTTTCTGGCCGGAAGTGCCAGCGCGTTGGCTCTGGCGCCATACGCCGCAAACGCGCAGCGCTTGTCGGATGTTGCCAAGCTGCCGGACCCGAGTGCCGATCTCTATCCCGCAAAACGAAATGATAAATATGTACTGGATCGGCCCATCACGGACGAAAACGTCAACGGTAATTACAATAATTTCTACGAATTCGGCACGTCGAAGACGATCCGCGCTGCCGCACAAGCTCTGCCGATCCGGCCTTGGACGGTGAAGATCGACGGCATGGTGGAAAGACCGTTAGAGGTCGGCATCGACGAGTTGATCCGCAAGCTGACGCTGGAAGAACGCACCTATCGTCACCGCTGTGTTGAGGCGTGGAGTATGGCGATTGCCTGGACAGGTTTCCCCTTCTCCAAACTTGTCGATTTCGCACGCCCGCTTGGCTCGGCTCAATATGTGCGGATGGAAACTTTTCTGGATCCGAAAATGGCTCCCGGGCAGCGGCAACCCTGGTTTCCCTGGCCTTATGTCGAAGGCGTCACAATGGCGGAAGCGACGAACGAACTCGCTTTTCTTGTCACGGGTGCCTATGGCCACCCGCTCGCCCGCCAACATGGTGCACCGTTGCGACTCGCGCTGCCGTGGAAGTACGGATTCAAATCGATCAAGTCGATTGTCCGTTTCAGTTTCACCGACAAACGCCCGAAGGGGATGTGGGAAGCACTACAGTCCACGGAATACGGCTTTTGGGCGAACGTTAATCCGCAGGTGCCGCATCCACGCTGGAGTCAGGCAACCGAAGAAGTCATCGGAACAGGCGATCGCCGGCCGACGTTGCTCTTTAACGGCTACGGAGAATACGTCGCCGCTCTTTACAAAGGCATGGAAAGCGAACGTCTCTGGGCGTGAGAGCCGGGCGCTATACCACGGGCCTGAGTAAGAGTAATGTTCGGCGCGCGGTAGGTCCCCTGTGGAGGTCTCAATGTCCGCTCAACAATCCGACATTCAAGGTTTTCAACGCGCGGCGACTGCGGCGCTGCGTGAGCACTGGGTTCTCTTCCTTGTCGAAGGTGTTGTGCTACTGGTGTTGGGCGCAACTGCGGTCGTGCTGCCGCCGATTGCTACATTGGCGGTCACGATCCTGTTCGGCTGGCTGTTTTTGGTCAGCGGCATCGTCGGCTTGGTTACAACATTCTGGATGCGACACGCGCCCGGTTTCTGGTGGTCGCTGTTATCCGCCGCGCTGGGCATCATTGTAGGTGGCATGCTGCTGGCGTCGCCGGTGACCGGGGCGCTCTCGCTGACCCTCGTTTTAATCGCGTTCTTCCTCATTGAGGGCGCCGTTTCGATCATGTTCGCGCTCGATCACAAGCGCGAATTATCCGGTCAATGGGGCTGGATGCTCATGAGCGGTGTTATCGATCTCGTGCTCGCGGTCATGATCTTTGCCGGCCTGCCAAGCACCGCGGCCTGGGCCGTCGGGCTTCTGGTTGGCATCAACATGATATTCGGCGGCACCGCGCTGATTGCCATGGCGCTGCACGCGCGCAAGGCTGCGTAAGCGTTATTTCTCTGCCTCGCCGGCCTCCGCCTTGGCCAATCGGGTGCGCCAGTCGGTGCGCTTGAGCACAAATGCATAGGCTGCAAGCGCGAGCAGGGTGATGCTGATCATCATCAAGCTCAGTGAAATCGGGCGGGTGAAGAATATGAAGTAGTTGCCATTCGACATGATCAGCGATTGGCGCAGGCTTTGTTCCAGAATCGGGGAAATCACCAGCCCCAATACGAGCGGTGCCGGGTCAAAATCGAATTTGCGTAACGCGTAGCCGAGTATGCCCATGATCAGCATGATCCACACATCGACGATCGAGTTATTCACCTCGTAGACCCCGATGATGCAGAACATGATGATCAACGGATAGAGGTAGGCGTACGGAATCCTGAGCACCGTCACGAACACGCTGACCAATGGAAGGTTGAGCGCCAGCAGCATGAGGTTGCCGACGTACATTGAGGCAACGAAACCCCAGAACACATCGGGGTGCTCGTTGACAAGCGTCGGTCCGACCGAGACGCCATGAATCATCAAGGCGCCAATCAACACCGCCGTGATCGGGCTGGTGGGAATGCCGAGCGCAAGCAGCGGCACAAAGGCGCCAGTCGACGCTGCATTGTTGGCGGTTTCCGGCCCGGCTACGCCTGCGACAGCGCCCTTGCCGAACTGGTCGGGGTGCTTTGAGACGCGCTTTTCCAATGCGTAAGACAGGAAGCTGGAAATGACATGCGCAGAGCCGGGAATGATGCCGATGATAAAGCCGAGAAGCGTGCCGCGTGTGATCGGCATCGCGGCCTCGCCCCACTCCTTGCGTGTCGGCAACAGGTCGCGCAGCCGTGGTGTGATGATATCCTTTACCGCGTCTGCGCTCGGCGTCGAAAGGATTTCACCCAGGCCAAACAGTCCGACCGCGACCGGCACAATGCCGATGCCGTCGCCCAGTTCAGCGAGGTTGAAGCTGTAACGGAAATGACCGGTCATATTGTCGATGCCGATCATGCCGAGCAGCAGACCGAGACAGGCCATCAACAAGGTTCTGATCAACGAAGATGATGACATGTAGGCAAGGAAGATAAGGCCGAGCACGAGCAGGGCCGTGTATTCCGGCGGCCCGAAACGTATGGCGATCGTGGCCAGCGGCGGCGCCACGACCGTGAGGACTAGAACGCCGAAAGTTCCGCCGATCCATGAGCCAATTGCTGCGATGCATAACGCGGCGCCGGCGCGGCCTTTCTTGGCCATGGCGTATCCGTCGATGCAAGTCATAACCGACGATGCTTCGCCAGGGATTCGCATCAGGATGGATGTGGTCGAACCGCCGTATTGCGACCCATAATAAATGCCGGCAAGCATGATGATCGCTTGCGTGGCGTTCAGTCCGAATGTCACCGGCAATAGGATGGAGATGCCGGCAAGCGGCCCGATACCCGGCAGGACACCGACAAGGGTGCCGACCAGACAGCCGAGAAATGCGTACCAGGCGTTGGCCGGCTGAAGAGCAACGGAAAAGCCGAGATAGAGACTGTGAAGAGTGGTTTCCACAACGATCCTAGAATCCGAGGGGACCGGGTTCGAGCGGTGTCTTGAGCACGTAAACAAACAGGACGTACGTGGTGACAACCACTCCGACACTGTAGCCGGTGGCCGGCAGCACTTGGCGCCGCTCGATGATCGCCAGCAGCGCGAAGATCAACAGCACGTTGGTGGTGAGAAAGCCTAGCGGCTCGAACAAGGCAATGCCGGCAGCGGTGATCGCGACGACCAGTGCAGCGTGCTTGGCGTCACTCCATGTTAGTTCGGCGAACGCCTTGCTTTCCTTCGCGCGCGCCACCAGTACGGCACCGAAGAAAATTGCCATCACCGCAACAATCTTCGGCAAGAAACCGGACCCCGGCATGGACAGGCTGCCGGTCGGCAGATCACCACTGAGTGCGATCACCAGCAAGCCGAGGCCGATGAAGAAAGCGCCGGCGACATGATCAGCGCGCAGTGTCATGAGTGGCCCTTGGCTGGCGAAAATCGGGTGGCCCGCCTGGGCCAAGCCCCGGTGACGGTTGAAGTCATCCCTGTACGCGGCCGATGGCGTTGATTGCGTCTTCCTGGCGCTTGGCGTCGGCGGCCCAGAATGTCGCGAACTCGGGCTGGTCCATATACGCCAATTCCTGACCGAGATTGTCGAGGGAGTCGAGGAATTGTTTGCTGTGCGCGGCCTTGTTCAGGCCGTCGCGCAACGCATTTATGATGGGTGTTGGCGTTCCTTTTGGCGCGAAGATGCCAACCCAGAAGTAGTATTCGAGATCGTAGCCTAGCTCTCTGAAGGTCGCGACGTCAGGCAGTGATTTGGCGCGCTTGGCGCTGGAGACCGCGAGCGGCCGCACCTTTCCGGCGCGAATATGCGGCAATGCAATCGATGTCGGCGACATGAAGAAGTTGACATTGCCCCCGAGCACTGCGGTAACGGCCGGGCCACCACCATTGGTCGGCAAATGCCGCATCTGCAAATTGCCAGCTGATTTGGCAAACAGCACCGTTGGAATATGCGACGCACCATAAAGACCGGACGAGCTGTAGATCAGCTTGTTGGGATTGGCCTTGGCGTCTGTGACCAAATCTTTCAGCGTCTTGTAGGGCAGGTCATTGTTGACGATCATGACGATCGGATCAGCAACGATACGGGCGATCGGAATAAAATCGGAATTGGTGAATTTCGGGGTCCGGTCAAACAATTTGTCGACCGTTGCAAAACCGGAAATCGACACAATGTGAGTTAGCAGGGTGTAGCCGTCGGGTTTTGCCGCCGCGACATATTGCGCGCCGACTGCCCCCGCCGCGCCCGCCTTGTTTTCGAGCACCACGGGCTGCTTCAGCACCGCTTCGAGGGCAGCATCCAGCGGGCGAGTGATCGTGTCGCTCACGCCACCGGGCGGAAACGGGCTGATCACGGTAATCGCATGCGAAGGATAGACATCCTCGGCGAAAACATTACCCGAAGCGATTGTTGCGGCTGATGTGGCAGTGCCGATGACGAAACTACGGCGATCCATTGTCTTCCCCTTCTTTTGCTGACGCCGAGTTACTCTCGGTCTGATGTTTCAACGCATACTCAGCCCTGAACGCGGCCGATTACGATAACGGCTTCGTCGACGCGCTTGCCGTCGACATCCCAGAACTTCTGGAAGTCAGGCCCGTCGAGATAGGCGAGTTCCTGGCCAAGATTGGTGATTGCGGTCGTGAACGCGTCGGAGTGCGCAGCAGTCTTGATCGCGGCACGCAACGCGGTTGTGACATTGGCCGGCGTGCCTTTCGGTGCAAAAATCCCGACCCAGAGATAATACTCGACGTCAAAGCCGAGCTCCTTGAGCGTCGGCACGTCAGGAAGGGCCGGCGAGCGTTTGGCGCCGAATGACGCGAGTGGCCGCAGTTTCCCGGACTTGATGTGGGGCAGGGAAGCCGACACCGATTGTGCGCTCGCCTGCGCATTGTTGCCCAGGATCGCGGTGATCGCAGGACCGCCGCCATTAGTCGGCAGATGGCGCAGTTTCAATCCGCCGGCGGCCTTCTCAAGCATGGCCATCGGAAGATGCGTCGCACCGTAGAGACCTCCAGAGCTGTAGACGATGGCATCGGGCCGCTTCCTCGCGTCGTCGATAAAATCCTTCAACGTCTTGTACGGCTGCTGATCGTTGACGAGCAGCACGCAGGGGTCGGCAATCAGGCGAGCAAGCGGAATGAAGTCACTGCGGTTGGTTTTCACCGGACGGCCGAACAGCTTGTCGACCTCGGCGTATCCGGAAATACCGGTGTTGTGCGACAACAATGTGTAGCCGTCCGGCTTGGCGCTCGCTGCGACTTGCGCGCCGACTTGGCCGGCGGCGCCCGCCTTTGTTTCGATCACCACCGGCTGCTTGAGGATTGGCTCCATGGCAGCCGCCAGCGGCCGCGTTACGATATCGTTGGCGCCCCCCGGCGGGAACGCATTGATGATTGTGATGGCATGCGAAGGAAATGCTTCTTCAGCGGCCAGCGGCCCGGCCGCAATGAGTGCGGTTGTGCCGACGATGAAACTGCGGCGATCCATTGTGTCCCTCCGGATTTCGCGTATTGCCGACTGCTAGCCCTGAACGCGGCCGATCGCATGCACGGCCGCTTCGACTCGCTTGGCGTCTTCGTCCCAGAATTTCGCGAACGCGGCGTGATCGAGATAGGCAACTTCATCACCAATATTATTGATCGCAGTTTTGAACAGATCGCTGGCTGCCGCTGTCTTGATGGCGTCGCCCAGCACTTGGATGATCGGCGCCGGCGTATTCTTCGGCGCGAACACGCCGACCCATAGGGAAAACTCAACGTTGTACCCTAGCTCCTTTAACGTCGGTACATCCGGCATGGATGCTGCACGTTGCGGGCTAAAACAAGCGAGGGCGCGAAGCTTGCCGGCCTTGATCTGGCCGCTGGCCGCAGCGATCGAGGACACCAGCACCTGCGCATTGTTCCCAAGAATGGCGGTCAACGCTGGTCCGCCGCCGTTTGTCGGCAAGTGCTTCATCTTGATGCCGGCCGCTTGCATGAACAGGGCAGTCGGCAAATGCAACGCGCCGTAAAGCCCCGACGAACTGAAGATCAACTTGTCAGGGTTTTGCTTGGCGTCGGCGACCAGTTCTTTGACATTTTTGTATGGCTGCTGATCGTTGACCAGAAGAACCATCGGACCCGATGTCAGCCGCGCGATCGGAATGAAGTCGGCACGAGTGAACTTGGGCGGGCGGTCGAAAAGCTTGTCGACTTCGGCAAAGCCGGAAATGGACACGATGTGGATGAGAAGCGTGTAGCCGTCGGGCTTTGCCGTGGCGGCGACCTGGCCGCCGACCTGCCCCGCCGCGCCTGCCTTGGTCTCAATGACGCAGGGCTGCTTGAGAATGGGTTCGAGCACGGCCGCGAGCGGCCGGCCAACCACGTCGGCGGCGCCGCCGGGCGGGAACGGATTGATGAAGGTGATCGCGTGGGACGGGTAGGCGTCCTCGGCAAAAGCGGGGCAAATTGCAAAGGCTGCGGCTGCTGCGCCGCTGCCGGCGACAAAACGACGTCTGTCCACGTGATCCTCCCTGGAAGTGCTTATTTTGCCGGTACTTGGCCCGGCTTTATCGTTGGATGGGATGCTATCGCCCGGTGTGGTGGGCAATCAAGCATCAATGATCGCCACGGCTCTCGTCCATCCCGCGGACCCGCCGCGTACTTTCACTGGAAAACAGCTCACCATGAAGCCTTTGGCGGGCAACGCCTCGAGATTGTGCAGCTTTTCGATGTGGCAGTAGCCGATCTCGCGGCCGGCGCGATGGCCCTCCCAGATCAGTGCCGCGTTATGCGTCTCGGCGTACCTCTGCATTGTGTAGACGAACGGGGCGTCCCAGCTCCAACCATCGATGCCGGTCACGCGTACACCACGTTCCAGCAGATAGAGGGTCGCCTCGCGACCCATGCCGCAACCTTTTGCAACGTAGTCGGGACGGCCATAGGCCGCGCCGGCGCTTGTATTCACCACCACGATTTCGAGCGGTGAAAGTTTGTGGTCAATGCGCTTGAACTCGGCCTCGACGTCTTTTGCAGTTACAACGTACCCGTCAGGAAAATGCCGAAAGTCGAGCTTCACGCCTGGCTGAAAGCACCAGTCCAATGGCACCTCGTCGATCGTGATCGCGCGCTTGCCGTGGTCCATGGTCGAAGCGAAATGCCACGGTGCATCGAGGTGGGTGGTGCAATGGGTCGACAATCGGACCCACTCGAGGCCCCAGCCTTCGCCGTCGGGCAGGTCTTCCTTTTTGAGGCCCGGGAAGAACTTGAGGACGTCGAGAGCCGTCGCTTGATGGTCGAGATATTCGATCTTTGGGCCGTAGCCCGGCGGATCGGCTGCTACGTCGTTCTCGAGAGGAACCGAAATATCGATTACTCTACGTGGCATTCGCTACGTTCCTTCTATGCCATGGCCGGGCTTGTCCCGGCCACCCAGTCTTGGATAGGTAAACCAATAAAGACGGGGATGCCCGGCACAAGGCCGGGAATGATGGTCGATAAGGAGTCCAAAATGCCCGCCTATTGGGTTGCGCGTTCCAGGATTAACGACCCGGTTGAGTACAAAAAATATACCGACCTCGTGCCCGCCATAATCGCGAAGTTCGGCGGTAAGGTGTTGGCGCGGGGCGGGCGTTTTCAGATCATGGAAGGGCCGGACAAATTCCACCGGTTTATCGTGATCGAATTCCCCACTTTCGAACAGGGCGTCGCCTGCTTCACATCGCCGGAATACGACAAGGCTGCTGCTTTCAGGCGTAGCGGCGCCGGCGAGGTCGAGACGATTATGGTGGAAGGCGTCTGATCGTCCCATCACGCGGTGCAGGCGGCTGGCGTGGGCAGATCAATTGGGCTAAATGGTCCGCAAAACAAAATAATTCTGGGAGGATATGATGCTGCAATATCTGAAATCCGGTGCGCTTGGTCTGGTAGCGACGGCTGCATTGGCCGCGATGACGGCAGTGCCGGCAGCCGCGCAAGACAAGCAGCCGATCAAAATCGGCTTCGGCATGGCGGAGACCGGTCCACTCGGACCGAATGGCAAATCCGCATTGCTTGCGATGGAAATCTGGGTCGAGGAAACCAATGCGAAGGGTGGCTTGCTTGGCCGGCCTGTGCAACTCGTTCACTACGACGACCAAAGCAACCCGTCAACGGTGCCGGGCATCTACACCAAGCTGCTCGACGTCGACAAAGTCGATGTCATTGTTGGCGGTTACGGCACCAACATGCTCGCGCCGGCCATGCCAATCGTCATGCAGCGCAAGAAGGCGTTCCTTGGCCTTTATGGCTTGGGCGTGAACACTGATTTCAAATATGACCGCTACTTCGCCATGATCCCGTCGGGTCCGGAGCCGAAGACCTCCTTCACCAAGGGTTTCTTTGACACTGCGGTGGCTCAAACTCCGAAGCCGAAGACGGTGGCAATCGTTGCTGCCGACGCGGAGTTCTCCAAAAATGCATCCGACGGCGCGCGTGAAAATGCCAGGAAGGCCGGGCTGACCATCGTCTACGACAAAAGCTACCCACCCTCGACGACCGACTTCGCGCCGATCGTGCGCGCAATTCAGGCGACCAATCCTGACTTGGTGGTGATTTGCTCCTACCCACTCGACTCGGTGGGCATGGTGCAGGCAGTCAACGAGGCTGGCCTTAAGCCGAAAATGATCGGCGGCGCCATGGTTGGCCTGCAATCTACGGTGTTCAAGACCAAGCTAGGCCCGGCGCTCAATGGGTTCATGAATTACGACTTTTGGCTGCCAGCGAAATCACTGATGTTCAAGGGTACTGCTGAATTCATGCAAAAATATCAGGAGCGAGCCGCCAAGGCCGGTGTCGATCCGCTTGGCTATTACATGGCGCCGTTCAGCTATTCCTACTTGGAAGTTCTTGGCCAGGCGGTCACGGAAACCAGGAGCTTGGACGACGCTAAACTTGCCGATGCGATGCGCAAGACCACGTTCAAGACCATTGTCGGCGACGTTAAGTTCGCGCCAAACGGCGAATGGGCAAAATCGCGGGTCTTCCAAGCACAATTCCGCGGCATCAAGGGGAATGGTGTCGATCAGTTCAAGAACCCGGACACCTTGGCGATCATCACGCCCGCCGAGTACAAGTCGGGCAATGTGATTTATCCATATGAAAAGGCCAGACAATAGACCTTCCCAACTTTGCCCACGGTTTGGGCGCTAAGTTGCGGCGCGGCGATCATGCCGCGCCACGAAGTCGCGGCTGCCAATCCGCCAACGTTTTCGGGCCTTTCTCAAGCGCCCGCGGGTGGATTATTGCAGCGGGTGCTGTCATTATGAAGCAGCGACAATAAAGCGGGGCTTCACGGGAGGAGAAAACATGTTGCAGAAACTTAAGTCGCGGACATTCGCCTGGTTGGCGGGAACGGCGTTTGCCGTCGCGGCAGGCGCGATGTTCGTGGGGGCCGCGACAGCCCAGGACAAGGAGCCGATCAAGATCGGCTTCAGCATGGCGTTAACGGGTCCGCTGTCACCGAACGGCAAGCAGGCACTTCTCGGAATGAAGATCTGGGAAGAAGAAACCAACGCCAAAGGTGGGTTGCTCGGGCGTCCAGTCAAGCTCGTCTATTACGACGATCAGTCCAATCCCTCTACGGTTCCGGGCATCTACACCAAGCTCCTGGACGTGGACAAAGTTGATCTGGTGCTCGGCGGTTACGCGACCAACATGGTCGCGCCCGCGATGCCAGTGATCATTCAGAAGAAGAAGACCTTCATCAGTCTGTTTGCGCTCGACGTGAACCACGACTTCAAATATCCGAAATACTTCTCAGTGTTGCCGACCGGTCCCAAGACCAAGCCGTCATTCACGGAAGGGGTATTCCAGATCGCGCAGCAGCAAAATCCGAAGCCCACGACGCTCGCGTTGGCGGCTGAAGATGCCGAATTCTCGCGCAACGCCTGCGAAGGTGCACGAGAGAATGCCAAGACTTTCGGCACGAAGATCGTCTACGACAAGACCTTCCCGCCAGGCACGACCGATTTCTCGCCTATCGTGCGCGCCGTACAGGCTTCAAATGCGGATATAGTAATCTTTTGTTCGTATCCGCTGAGCTCGGTCGGCCTTGTGCTGGCGATAAATGAGCTCAACTACAAGCCCAAGATCATCGGCGGCGCGATGGTCGGACTGCAGGCCACCGTGTTCAAGAGCAAGCTCGGGCCGAAACTCAACGGCATCATCAATTACGAGACCTGGGTGCCTTCTGAGAAGATGATGGCGCCAGCCGTCGAGTTCTTTAAGAAATACCAGGCGCGCGCCGGGGCCGAAGGTGTCGATCCGCTCGGTTATTATCTCGGCGGCTGGGGCTACGCCTACATCAACATGCTGGGCGAAGCGATCACCGGCTCCAAGAGCGTCAACGACGACAAGATCGCCGACTATCTGCGCAAGAATACCCACAAGACCATCATGGGCACCTGGAATTATGGCCCGACTGGCGAATGGACGAAGTCGAGTTTTATGCAAGTGCAGTATCATGGCATCAAGGAAGGTGCCGGGCTGGAGACCTGGAAAGGCATGAGCTACCAGACGGTGCTCACGCCGCCAGAATTGGCGACCGGCAAGGTGATCTATCCTTACGAGAAGGCCAAGTGACCTGATCGGACTTCAAAGCAAATAAGACGGCGCGGGATCATCTCCCGCGCCGTTCTTAATTGCGACGACCGCTACATGCCTAGATAGAACTGCCGAATCAAATCGTTGTTGTTCAGTTCGTCGGCCGAGCGGCCCTCGAAGGCGATCTTGCCGTGCACAATCACGTAACCGCGATCCGCGATACGAATGGCTTGGGTAAAGTTCTGCTCGGCCATTAGGACTGTAAGCTGATAGTGGTCTTTGAGTTGTTTGATGGCGTCGATGGTGCGGGCGACCAATAGCGGGGCCAAACCGACCGAAGGCTCATCCACCAGAAGGATACGCGGCGCCAGCATCAGCGCGCGTGCAAGCGCGAGCATCTGCTGCTCACCGCCGCTCATGCTGCCGGCGAGTTGACGACTTCGTTCGGCCAGACGCGGAAAAGCCTCGAAAGCGAAGTCGAGATTGGTCTTGATCTGCGCGCGCGCCTTTGCGCGGAAGGCACCAAGCAGCAGATTTTCTTCGACGGTCAGCTTCGGGAACAGCCGACGCCCCTCCGGCACAAGGGCGATCCCGAGATCAACGATCTGCTCGGTGCTCAGACCGATCAGATTGTGTTTTTCGCCGTCGATTTCGGCAACGATACGGCCAGCCGTCGGACGAACGATGCCCATCACGCACTTCATCAATGTGCTTTTGCCGTTGCCATTGGTTCCGAGCAGAGCGACCGTTTCGCCTGCTTTCACGTTGATCGAGACGTCCTCGATCACCCGCACAGCGCCGTAGGCGGCGTTTACGTTTTCGATGGTGATGCTACTGGCCAAGATAAGCCCTCACCACTTCGGGATCACGCACGACTTCTTCCGGTTTGCCGTCGGCGATTTTCTTGCCCGACACCAAGACCGCCAGGCGCTGCGAAAAGCTCATCACGGCGCTCATAATGTGTTCGATCAGAATGATCGTGATGCCGCGCTCGCTCAGCCGTACCAACAGCGTCAGGATGTCCTCGATTTCCGAGTGTGAAAGGCCGGCCATGGACTCGTCGGCGATCAGCAATTTCGGCTCGGCCGCCATGGCGCGCGCCAGCTCGAGCTTGCGCATCTCGACTTGCGTGAGGTCGCGCGGCATGCGTTTGGCTTTCTTTGCGAGCCCCACCATTTCCAGCAGATCGTGGCAGCGTGCGTCGAGATCGCCGGCCGAGCGCAGCGGTCCCATACGCGCGTGCACGGTGTAGAGAAGGGGAATGCGCAAGTTGTCGGCCAGCGTCATGCTGTGGAATGGGCGCGGCAGTTGAAAGCTGCGCGCGACCCCGCGATGGGTGCGCTCGTGGGCGGCAAGGCCGTCCATGACGTGGCCGTCGAAACGAACGCGGCCCGACTCGTTCTGCAAGGTGCCGCAGATGCAATTGACCAGC
>Ga0187785_10000310_pt1 | contig 18314 bp, 25 predicted proteins | sample 0815_BV2_4_20_MG_FD_132466 | JGI IMG/M metagenome (GOLD analysis project Ga0187785, IMG submission 132466) | Tropical peat soil microbial communities from peatlands in Department of Meta, Colombia - 0815_BV2_4_20_MG | ecosystem: Environmental > Terrestrial > Soil > Wetlands > Peat | place...
ACAAAACGTCTCGAGCTGGTGAAAGAGATTGTGCCTAATCTATCGTCGATAGCAGTGTTATTGAATCCCAAGAACCCACAATCGAAAATTGAAATGAAAGAGATGCAGACGGCAGCCCAAGCAATGGGGCTGCGACTTCGTACGGCCGAAATATCAACTGAAGGCCAATTTGAGGATGCGTTTGTTACAATGAATAAAGCTGGTGAGCAGGCTCTCATCCTTCTGACGGATTCTATTTTTTTCAGCCAAAGAAAACGAATTGTTGATCTCGCTAGCAAGTACAAATTGCCAGCCATGTATTTTTTTCCGGTATTTGTCGAAGAGGGAGGTCTAATGAGTTATGGCCCAAGCGACGCTGACCTTTTCCGCCGCGCCGCGGGATATGTCGACAGGATATTGAAAGGCGCGAGGCCAGGTGAGCTACCGGTGGAGCAGCCCACCAAGTTTGATCTGTACGTCAACCTCAGCACCGCCAAAACGCTCGGCGTTACGATTCCGGAATCTTTCGTCGCCCGCGCCGCCAAAGTGATTGAATAAAATGGGCCTGCATGTCCGCTTTCGGGGGTAAAGCGGACATGACCGTTTGCGGGAATTCGCTTTTCGCGGTCGCTATTGGGGGCAAAGCGGACATGCCTTTTTGCACTGCAAATGTCCGCTTATGACCCAAAGCGGACATCTGTAGCCGCTCTTACTAGGACGGCGGACCCTTACGACCGTAGCGGTATGTCGCGGACATGCCCCGTTGCCATGCATGTCAGGATGCGTCAGACTTTTGCATCAATTCATTTCTGCTCATTTCTACGCGCCTTCAATAATCCGCGGCACCGACCGCGACCGCTTCGTCTACGGAGCAATAATTGGAAACAGCGAATAGTGGAGAGGAAATATGACCATTCGTCCAGATCCGACCTTCCACGCCACTGCAAAGCTAGCGATGGAAGCGCCTGTCGAGAGATATGCCTACTGCCTTATGCTGAGCCCTGATTTCTCGCAGCCCGACGGCCTGGGTGTCGTCGATGTTGATCCAAAGTCTTCTCGTTACGGCAAGATCGTCCACACCGTGATGATGCCGAACAAGGGTGACGAATTTCATCACTTCGGCTGGAACGCCTGTTCTTCGGCGCTGTCGCCGCTTACCGGCCACGCGTTCCTTGAACGCCGGTATTTAATCATCCCAGGTCTTCGGTCCTCGCGGATTTACGTGATCGACACCAAGCCGGATCCCACAAAGGCAAAGATCCACAAGATCATCGAGCCGGAGGAGGTATTCCGCAAGACGGGCTATTCCCGGCCCCACACAATTCATTGTGGGCCGGAAGGCATCTATGTCTCCACAGTCGGCGGCGGTGGGCCAGACGGGACAGTTGGCCCGCCAGGAATCTTCGTCATGGACTGCGAGACATTCGATGTACTCGGCCGCTGGGAGATGGATCGAGGACCGCAGGACAGGCACTACGATTTCTGGTGGAATCTGCCGCGCGACTACATGGTATCGAGCGAATGGGCACTGCCACCGCAGTTCGAGAAAGGCATCGTTCCAGAGGATCTGCTCGGCAATAAATATGGCCACAGGATTCACTTCTGGGATTTGCGTGCGCGACGCAATGTCCAAACCATCGACTTGGGCGCGAACCACCAGATGGCTCTGGAGGTCCGGCCGGCGCACGACCCGATTAAGGAATACGGTTTTGTCGGCGTTGTGGTGGACACGACCAACCTCGAGGGCTCGATCTGGACGTGGTGGCGCGAGGGCGGCAAATTCCATTGCAAAAAGACCGCCGTCATTCCACCCGAGCCGGCGGAAAAGAAGCAGCTTCCACCGCTGCTTCAGGGGTTCGGCGCTGTGCCGCCACTGATCACCGACATCGACCTCTCGCTCGACGACCGGTTCCTCTATGTGTCTTGCTGGGGCACCGGCGAGATGCGCCAGTACGATGTCAGCAATCCCCAAGCGCCCAAGCTGGCCGGGTCGGTGCATATTGGCGGCATTGCGCGACGAACCGCGCACCCAAACGGCAAGGCCTTCGGCGGGGGCCCGCAGATGGTCGAGATCAGCCGCGATGGCAAGCGGGTCTACTGGACTAATTCGCTGTATTCGACCTGGGACGATCAGTTCTATCCGGATGGTGTGCCTGGCGCGATGGTCAAGGCCGACATTGGATCCGGCGGGGGCATCAGCTTGGACAAGAATTTCTGGGTCGAGTTCCCCAAGGGATACAGGTCGCATCAGATCCGGCTTGAGGGCGGCGACTGCTCGACGGACTCCTTCTGCTATCCGTCCGTGTGAAGGTGGACGACATTCAATGGACTACGGCCGGTCTTTGGCTGGCCGTGGTCGCCAGCGGCTTCTATCACGGCGTCAATCCAGGCATGGGATGGCCATTGGCCGTTTCTGCCGGCTTGATGGGCCGTGGGCGACGGGACGTAGTGGCGGCGATGGCGGCGCTTGCGGCCGGGCACTTGGTGTCCATGCTTGTCATTCTACTGCCCTTCGCGCTGATGACCGCATTGCTGAACTGGCAGCGCGAAATTCGGATCAGTGCGAGCGCCGCTGTAATCGCCTTCGGGGTTTTCCGCCTCGTCAACCGGCGACACCCGCGTGTGCTCGCCCGGATCAGGCCCACGCAGCTTGCGCTCTGGTCCTTCGCAATCGCGACCGCCCACGGCGCAGGTCTAATGCTGCTGCCGATCTATCTCGGCCTCTGTTCCAGTGAAAAGCTTGATATAGCCCATCAGGCGTCATCCATCTTGATAGCGCAGAACTCGGCGACCGCGGTTTTCGTCTCGCTTGCGCATACGTTTTCGATGGTGACTGCTGGAGGCGTGATAGCCCTTCTTGTCTATGGTTGGTTCGGTTTGAAATTTATCTCCACAAGCTGGTTCAATCTCGACTTCGTGTGGGCAGTCAGCCTTATACTCATCGGCGCCATCGGACTCCTGACCGCCTGAACTGCTCGAATTGTGCGCTGGTGTCACCGGGACGGTAGTGTCGGAGCAACAAGCATGGAAAAAGCGTTGCTACAAAATCTGATGGCCGGAGCTGGATCGAGCAGCCAGTTCATTGGTGGTTTAATCGTGGCTCTGTTGTATGCAGTTATCGGTCTGCTCAGCGCGATTGGAAGCATTCTTATTTTTCGACGAATCTTCCAAGGACGGGCGTTCTTGCCGACAGGTCTCGGTGCGTAGCGCCCAGGGATAACTTTTTCTCCCCGCATCCCGATGCCCTCACAGAAACGTGAAACCACATTCCGGCGAATTTGGGCACTACTGAAAGTGTTATTGCTGGAGGGGCGGCGCTTTGCCGCCAACAGAGGGGACGCCAACAATGGAAACGAGCCTCGGCAAATTTCAACCACAGGTTCTCAGCATTCTGCGAATTATAGCCGGTTTGTTATTTCTAAGTGCAGGCTTGCAGAAGTGGTTCCGCTTTCCGGTGGCGGCTCCGAACGCCGCCAACATCACATTGGTCTCGATGATCGGCATCGCCGGTCTGATTGAATTGATCGGTGGCGCGCTAGTTACGGTCGGTTTGTACACGCGAGCCGCAGCCTTCATCATGTCAGGCGAGATGGCAGTGGCGTATTGGTTTTACGCCAACCGTCCGGCGAAGGGCTTTATGCCCATCCAGAACGGCGGCACACTGGAAGTGTTGTTTTGTTTCGTCTTCTTCTATTTTGTATTCGCTGGTGCCGGCCCATGGAGTCTCGACGGCCTGTGGCGAAAAAAAGCTTAGCCGCCGGCGGCGTGATGCGGGCGCGATGTCCGCTCTTGGCTCTTGGTGGACATCGAGCTCGAAGTGAGAAATGTTCGCTTTCGGCGGCAAAGCGGACCGGGCGCTCGCGTTGCAAAAATGACCCATCAGAGACATTAGGTATTGGGCAGGTTAGCGGTGCGCGAGCAAATTCACCCTTGTTTCTAGGCTGGCATGTCCCGGGCAACGCCTGAGGGATTCACAAATCGGACTGACCGATGCATAAATGGAAACTCTTTTTCATAGGAACGCTAGGCGCTTCATTTATCCTAACCCCAATCGCGCTTGCAGACGCGATTGATGGCGACTGGTGTGATTCCAACGGCAAGCGAATGTCGATACGAGGTCCGTCTATGACGACGCCTGGGGGTCAAAAAATAAGCGGTAACTACAGCCGACATTACTTTTCTTATATCATCCCAGCAGGCGAGACTAACGCAGGCGCGACGGTAGAAATCCAATTGCTTAGCGAATATCTTGCACGCTCTCGTCAAGGCAACGACCCGTCAGTACATGAATGGCGGCGCTGTCAACCAGGAGTAAGCTGAGACCGCTTTGCGCTGAATGTCCGCTATTGGCCCAAAGCGGACATCCAAACCTCACCGCTGCGGACCGCACGGATCCTGTTCGCGTTCGGCGCGAAAGATATTGCTGTAGAGGTTGGCTATCCATTGCCGTCCGTTCGACGTGACATTGAGGTAGCGGATGGCGCTCTGGACGTGCGCCGACACGTTGTTCCAGTAAAACTTCGGATAGCGATCGGTGAGGTCGGCCGGCGAGGTATAGCCGAGTTGCTTGTTCATCCCGACTTCCTCGAATTCGTAATAAAGCGCATTGGCTTTGCGCAGATAATGCGGATCGCCGAGCTGGCCGATGAGATTGGCGGCGTTGACCAGCATGCCCTCTTCGTCGTCACTGTCGCCGGCGCTGCGAGTCGTCGGAAAACGCGTGCACTCGATGGCATTGGCGATGCGGGCGGCGTCGAGCGATTTGATCTTGGCCACACGCTCCATCAGGAACAGCTTTGACCGCTCGACGCGGTGCGGCATCAGCGCGGCGTCGGACGAGCCGCGCGGCAGCTCGACCTTGTTGCCTTTGGCGTCGATGACGTAACCGTCGGCGCTGTCGCCGCTGAGAATGCCGCGGACGTAACCAATGTCGTGGTACAGGCACGCAATGAGGACGTGCGCAAAATCGCTGGCATTCGTTTCGGTGAAAAGTCTTCGTCCTTTCAAGATATCGTAACCGACGAGCGTGACCAGCATCGTGTGCTCGACGTTGTGATAGAGCGCGTCGCTGTTGCCGATACAGTCGATCGCGAGCCTGGCAGCCGACTGAACGCGTTCAATTAGACCCGCGTCCGTCGAGCCAAACCGGCGGCCCATATGCTCCGCAAGGTGAGACCCCAGAGCCTCCGCGGCCAGTTCGGGAATGGTGAGCATAGCCCCTCCCGTAGCGCTCTCGACACAATCGTGACCTCAAGTTTCGTCATTGACAACATGATGCCGGAGATTTTTTTGGGGGTCGGTTTGATGCCCGCTTCCGGGAGAGGTCCGTCCCGCTCACGCTCTTGTCATCGCAGGGATAACATAAGGAATGGTAGGCTTACTTGACGGGGTACCAGTTTCAAATCCCGAAAAGCGTACCGATCTGGTTTTGGTCGTGTCTGTTCAAAAGAGGACGAGCCACATGACATTACGATTGACCAGTCTGGCGTTCGCAATCTTGCTCCTTCCAGCCACTGCGAATGCACAGCTCACCATCGATATGGCCAGCATTACATGCGGCCAATACCTGGGCATGCCACCGGGACAATCGCGTGATTTTTCCGCGTGGATGAGCGGCTGGTTCAGCTACCAGCTCGGCAAGACCTCGATCGATCTCGTCACCCACGAGAAAAACATCGCGAACGTGAAAGCCTGGTGCCAGTATCATCCGAACGACACCGTTATGTCCGGGTTGAAAAATGCCACAGGCCAGCAGTGACAAGCACCGACAGCGGAGAGTTGCTATGAGATACACCGTTCTTATGGTTGCGGCAGTTCTGGGTGCGGCCTCGCTGCCCACCGCGGCGCAAGTCAACGTGGACATGAACAAGGTCACCTGCGGCGATTGGCTTGGATACCCTCCGGCGAGCCAGGATTTCGTGCGCTCCTGGATGAGCGGCTACTATAACGCGGCCGCAAACAGCAATGTTCTGGACTATAACCGGCTGCAAAGGAATTCCGCAAAGGTCATGGCCTATTGCAAGACGCACAAGTCGCAGACGCTGCCGACCGCGATCAAGAACGCCGCCAGCTAGCGCGAGCTCGTTACGCTTTCTGCGGAATTTTTTACGGAATTTTTCTGCCGGAACCCGGCGGTTCATATAGCATTGCGCGGCCGTTTAAATCCGGGAGGTCTTCGTGAAGCCGAGGTTGATTGTTGCCGTTTTGATGATCGCCGCCTTGCCGGTATGCGCGCAGGCGCAAAAGCCGGAGGCTGCGAAGGTCGCCAAGGCCGACATACAAAAGGTCGTCCAGCTGATCAGCGGCGACAAGGCGAAGGCCCAGATCTATTGCGATATCGGCAAGCTCAATGAACAGATCGCGGAAGCCGATGAGAAGAAAGACGCCAAGAAAGCCGATGCATTGGCCGAACGGATAGACGCGCTGGGGAAAAAACTAGGTCCCGAATACGCCGCGCTGATGGACAAGCTTCAGGACGTGGACCCCGAATCCGAAGATGGAAAGCAGATCGGCTTAATGTTCGAACCGCTCGACAAGCTGTGCGCAAAGTAGCAACGGGCCGAAAGCGAAGTCCGGCCCAAAGCGCACACGGCGCTATGCCGTCACGCCCATGATAGGGCGCGACGGCACTGCGGACTAAAGACGATCGACCGCCGGCTTTGTCTCGTCAGCGCTGCGCCACCTGCGCATGCGGATTGACAAAAATGTAGCCGCGGACGTCGCGGACGTGCACGCGGGACAGGCCGCGGCCGGAATTATAGTCGCGGATCAGCCATTGGCCGTCCCCGGCAGCCGCCTCGATATACATCACGTGGCCGCTGCGAACGGCGGCGAGCCCGGCGCGTGGAGCGCTTTCGCGCGGAAACAGCCGCGCCCAGTTGGAAGCGAGGTTCAGCCTGACGTCGGCGAGCCCGAGATACATGCGCAAGCCGCACCCGCAATAAGAATGCGGGCAGCCGCTTGGGCGCGAACCGATGATCGTGCCTTCGTCCACTGCGGCCATGGCGCGGTTGCCGGCGGCATCCACGGCCACGGTGCGGCTGGCGACGGCGACGGGTCCGCCGCACACTTGCTTTCCGTCATTCGTGAACGTGCAAGTGCTGGTCTGGGCAGGGTAGTGACGTTTTGTGCGATAGGCTTCGGCAGGTTGGGTCACACAGGCGACGAGGAGCAGCGCGATTGACGCAGTCGTCATGTTCAGGCGCTTCATTCGTGTCCCTCTTTGCTGGGTGGCTCTTGAGACGCAGACCAATAGATGATTCGCGCCGTTTTGCGGGGCAGCATTTTTCCGGTCCTTAACGGTGCCGGCTGCCGAAAGTTCTTTTTTGCAGAGAAATACCGCGGTTCCGCGCACGGAATCGCGCTGGTGTGGTTTTTCTGCACTAGAATTCGGCGGCTTTGCGGTACAAATGAGAGGCCAGCGGGGCCTCATGGGGGCGGCTGGTATTTCTGTATGCGCGGAGTGGAAGCGTCGTGAAGTTGTCCGTTGGTCTCTTTGCCCTCGTCATCACCGGGTGTCTGCTTGGCGGCTGCGCGTCGAATGAAGCCACCAACGCCTATGCCGCCTCGGAGAAACCGAAAGCCAGGCAAGCCGCGGCCGCGGAAAACGGCCAGACGTGGTCGCTGGCGACTCCGTTCGGTCTCTTCTACGGAATCATTCCGCGCGAGGAGGTGGAATACAAAACCACGCGCTCGCCGGGGACGATCGTCGTCAGCACGCGTGAGCGCCGTCTTTATTATGTGCTCGGCAGCGGCAGGGCGATCCGCTATCCGATCGCCGTCGGCATGGAAGGCTATGGCTGGTCGGGCGTGAGCACCGTCTCCGACAAGCGCGAATGGCCGGACTGGACGCCCACGCCGGGTATCCTCAAGCGCTTCCCCAATTTGCCGAAGCACATGGCCGGCGGCCCGGACAATCCGCTCGGCGCGCGCGCGCTCTATCTCGGCGGCACACTTTATCGCATCCACGGAACCAACGAGCCGTGGAAGCTCGGCGGCGGAGTCTCCTCGGGCTGCATCCGGCTGTCGAACGACGACATCGTCGACCTGTACAATCGCACAAAAATGGGCGCGACCGTCGTCGTGCAATGATGCGGGCGGACGTCACGCCGCGACAGCGTGACGCCGTCCTGTCAACGATGCAGGTACGCGAGCCGCCCGGTCAGGCCGCCCTTGCGCATTTCGTCATGAAGCTTCTCTTGGCGGCGCCGTAAAGCGGCTTGCCTTCCTTGCTTACCGCCTTGCCTTCGCAGGCATCGCGCTTGCACTTCTTGACGAAGCTTGTCTTCGCCGCGCCGTGCAGCGGCTTGCCGTCGCTGCTCATCGCCCGGCTTTCGCAGGATTGCGCCAGCGCGGTGCCGGCGGAAAAAGAGGCAATCAAAGCGGCGAGAATAATGCGCTTCATCGTTTCCTCCTCGTTATGGCCCTCGCAATCTGGGGCGCCTTGTCGGTGCCTGCATGTGAACACGCGGGCCCGCGATCCTCAAGAGGGCTCGCCAGGAACCCGCGAGGAACAAAAATCGCCGCTGCCCGTTGCAGTTGGCAGGTTCGACAAGAGCTGAGGAGAAAATCCCATGCGACGTCCAATGCGGCTGATATTCATCGGAGCATTCACGGCCATCGGCGTGGCGATGGCCGCGTCATCGGGCGCTTTCGCAGCTGCGATCGCTCCGGTCGCGGCAGTCCCCGCGGCCAGCGGAACGGTACCGGTCTATTACTACGGCTATTATCATCGCCACTACCGTCACTACCATCATTGCTGGTGGCGCTACGGCCGTCGCATCTGCCGCTGGTAGCGGCGATCGCTCAGATCCGGTCCTTAGTCTCTTTCAGGCGCAGCAGCACGTAACCGTATTTGATGCTGCGGCTGTCGTTGCCGAGCGCCTCGATCCTGAACAGGCCCGCGGTCTGGAACGCCTGCACGGTGGTGCCGTGGATGAAGCTCGTCTGCTGGCTTCCGTCCGGCGCCTTCCAGGTGATCTTGGCATCGGTGTCGGATTCCAGAATGGTGATGACAATCGTGTGACGGTCGCTGTCGTCGACGATTGTCTTCGGCGGCGCGCCGCCGCGTTGCGTGCCGCTGCCCATCGATTCGAATGACTGGATCTGGCCGAAATCGAACACTTGGGCCTGCGCGCGCGGGGAGGGGAGCAACGCTCCCGCGCCGGCCAGCGCCAAGGTGAGAGCATGGGTGAGTGCAATATTGAGTGCGACAAGTTGCCGTTTCATGGCCGTTCTCCCGGTGGCTCCTCGTCATGTGGCTTCTCGCCGCATGGTAACGCCTGGGCCGCGGAAAACGCCATGGCTGCGGGAAAGCCGGGCGGTATCCAATTGTGACAGGGCTTTGGCCCGCGTTATTCACGGCGGAATGGAGAACTAATCCGGCGAAACCGGGGTTGGTGTGAATTGGAAAGTGGCCGCACAGATTGCCACGCGCTGCGGCTGACGATCCAGGAAAGGCCGCCCGCAAAGGCGGCCTTTTCTCTTTTTGGCACAGCGCGCGCCACCTGCGGCTGCCGCCCGTGGTATCTCGATGCCGCTGAAAGCCATGAAAAACAAAACGAAATCAGTGTGAGCCGCCTCACAATGCATTTGCGCATCTGGGCCTAGGTATGGGGTCGAGAGAGAAGGAATCGCAAGGAGGCTCACATGCGCCGAATATTTTCGCTCATCGTGGCTGCCGCAGTATCGGGTCTCGCTTTCGGCACCATCATCGACACTGGCGGGACATCCGCCAACAACGAAGTCCTGATCAAAAGCGACCCGCTGCCGACGACAGTGATCTACGGTTTGCACGTCGCACTTCCTGAACACATGACGAACTTCCCCAAGGAGCTGGTGCCGCTTCCCTGAGGCCAGCACAGTCAACCCCTCCGCGGAAAGGCCGCCACACGGCGGCCTTTCTGTTTGCGGCCACAGATTCCGTCGCATCGCGGGGCGCGGCTTTCCGCCGCGCCCCGCCTGCGCCGGCTCACATCCATAACAAAGGAGAAACGAATGGATATCGATACCCAGACTGAACTTGAGACCAAGGCAAGCTTTCCGCAGGACGCCGCGGTGACGCACGCCGACATGATGCGCGCGTTCGAGGAATTCAAGGAGGCGAACGACCAGCGCCTCGCCGAAAAAGCACGCTCGGCCGACGTTGTTCTTGACGAAAAGATCGCACGTCTTGATGGCGTGATCGGCACCCAGGCGCAGAGGCTCGATGCGATCGAGCTCAAGCAGGCGCGTCCCGCGCTCGGCGGCGAGAAGCCCGATGGCCGGCAGGCGAGCTCGCCGGCGCTGGAGCACAAGGCGGCCTTCGAGGCTTACGTGCGCTCGGGCGAAAGCGCCAATCTGCGCGCTCTCGAATCGAAAGCGCTGTCGGTCGGCTCCAACCCCGACGGCGGCTTTGTGGTGCCGCCGGAAATCGAGAGGCAAATCGGCGAACGGCTTTTGACCATCTCCCCGATCCGCTCGTTGTCCAGCCAGCGCACCATCAGCAGCAATGTCTACAAGAAGCCGATGATGACAGCGGGGCCGGGGGCCGGATGGGTCGACGAAACTGACGCACGCCCGCAAACCGCGACGCCGACCCTTGACGAGCTGTCGTTCCCGGCCATGGAGCTTTACGCCATGCCGGCCGCGACCCAGTTGCTGCTTGAGGACGCGGCGGTGAACATCGACGAGTGGCTGGCGCAGGAGGTGGATAAGGTCTTCGCCGCCCAGGAAGGCGCTGCCTTCGTCAGTGGAGACGGCAACAACAAGCCGAAGGGCTTCCTCTCGTATACGGCTGTCGCCAACGGCTCGTGGACCTGGGGCAACATCGGCTATATCGCGTCGGGCGTTGCTGGCGCATTTCCATCGACGAACCAGTCCGATGTGTTGATCGACCTCATCTATGCGGTGAAGGCGGGCTACCGGCAGAACGCCGTGTTCGTGATGAACCGCAAGACCCAGTCGGTGATCCGGAAATTCAAGGACACGACCCGGCAACTACCTGTGGCAGCCGCCGGCGACACCCGGCAGCCGCGCCAGCCTGGGCTTCCCGCTCTACGATGTCGAGGACATGCCGGACGTCTCTGCCGGCTCCCTGTCGATTGCCTTCGGCGATTTCGGTCGCGGCTACCTGGTCGTCGACCGGGCAGGGGTCACCGTGCTGCGCGATCCCTATACGGCCAAGCCTTACGTGCTGTTCTACACGACCAAGCGCGTCGGCGGCGGCGTGCAGGATTTCGATGCCATCAAGGTGCTGAAGTTCGCCGTGAGCTGACGCTTACAAAACCACACTGGCCGGCGCAAAACGCCGGCCAGTTCATCTTGCTAGGAACGCAACTAAAAGGGCCACTCCATAAATGGCTACGCCGAGCAATAGATACTTGAAGCCGTCGCGCTTGTACCACGGACAGTTTTTCTGTCGTTCGAAGCGCTCCTTATCTAGGGACTCCCAGTAGCCCACTCTTCCTCCATATGTTGTAGTCAATTCAAATGCTACTAGTAGTATGTCGACGTAAAGTCGTCAAAAGTTTTGCCTCTGCCGCATGGCGAAGGCGAAATCCAGACGATTGCGTCAGGTATTGGCGAAAAACATGCGCCTGTTGCGCAACGATTTGGGCCTGAGCCAGGAAGAGCTTGGCCACAAGGCAAAACTACATCGGACCTACATAGGAATGATCGAGCGCTGCGAGCGAAACCTGTCGATCGACAATATTGAGAAGCTAGCGAACGCTTTAGGGGTTAAACCCCATCAGTTGCTTGTGGATGAGCGGCGATAACGATGGGCGGCATTTGCGCCGCCCGAACGTTTATTTCTCGTTTGGGCCTTTCATAATCACGTTCGTACCTGACAAAACCCGTGATATGTGGAGCTCGCTGATTGGCGGATAACCGTCAGGCACCTTTACCAAAATCTCGTTGCCGAGCGTAGGTGCCGTTTTCGTAAACATATTCCGCATGTAATCAAACGTTACCGAAATCACTTTTTCACCGAACTGGTGCGCTGCTCCCAAGGATATGGCGGCAAGCAGTGCACCAACCGTCAAAAGTTTGATACGCATCTCACGTTTAACTCCTTTCATAAAAACCGCGATTTTCGCCGTCGCGAAGTGAGAATCACTTCGCGCTGACGAAGCTATCTGTAAATTGTGGCATACCACGCGGATTGGGTGGCCGACCCTCGAAAACAGATTTCCCGATTCGCAATCAACCGGGGCTCGATAAGCCCGCTATCAACAACGAGGAAAAACATGAAAACCGATATTGAATCCGAAGAGGCAGCGTATTTGTCCCCCAATAAAATGTACGAGGAACTGCCGCGGCTTGACCCCAGCAAGCTGCCGGATCCGCTCAAGCAGTTTGTGGCGAGATTGCAGTGGCGCAACCTCTTGCGGCGGTCCCTGAACAGCAAGTTTGGATGAAAAGAGGCCGCCCTTGCGGGCGGCCTTAAGGTACGTAAGACGTCGGAGGTAGGAGAAAGGAACTTACTTGAGCTGGGTCGAAATGCTCGAGAATGTGCCGAGAAGCGTGGTTCCCACCGAATTCACGCTGGCGATAATGACAATCGAGATCCCGGCGGCGATCAGGCCATACTCAATAGCCGTCGCGCCTGATTCCTCCTTCAGGAACGCAAAAACCCTGGACATTTGGCACTCTCCATGTGGCCTGACGCTGATGACGATAGCGAACCGGCGTTAACAAGAGTCTCTCGGATTGCTCGAAGAAATGCGTACAATTTTCTTCAACTTGTCGGGAAAACCCGCAGGCCCTGGCGCGCTCCCGCCGCGCGGCCCGCCTGAAAAAGAAGCCGCCGTTTCCGGCGGCTTCTTGGTTCCAGCCACGGATTGAAGGTTCTACTTCAACTGGGTCGAAATGCTGGAGAACTTGCCTTGCAGGTTCGTGCCGATCGCATTGACCGTCGCGATGATCACAACCGAAATGCCGGCGGCGATCAGGCCGTATTCAATCGCGGTCGCGCCCGACTCGTTCTTCAGAAAAGCGATAACCTTGGACATCTGACGCACTCCTATTTGTACTTTTGTACAGTGCGACAATAATATTGAGGAATTAAAAAACCCTATCGGCGGTTTTGCAAAGGTTGCGAGCGCGACCGGCTGCATTGTCCGGAAAAGATTCAGGGATCGTTAGCCAACATTTCTCCGCATCCCACGGGCATTGGCCCGGATTCGATGAAGAGGGACACGCACAGGCCGCTAAAATTGCAGTTCCGGATGACCCGCGGCGTTAACCGAAAACGTCCTTGTGTCGATAAAAACCGGGGCAGGGCCGGTTTGTTTCGTCGTTCCTTAGCGCCTGGCATGCGGTTCCATCGGCTACCGCCTCGGGGACAAGGCATATTCGAATTCGCCAATGGTTCCCTCCAGTGTTGCACAAAATTTCCGGAACGGCATCGCGGGCGAGGCGTTCACCCACGAGTGCCAACAAGGAGGTTCCCATGAAGAAACTTGCTATTGGGCTTCTGGCCGCGGCGGGCATTGCGCTTTCCGTGCCGGCGAGCGCGCAGGGCGTATGGGTCGGCGCGGGCGTCGGCGTTGGTCCGGGCTACGGTCATTATGGCCCCGGCTATCGCAGCTACGCCTATGATGACGGGTACGCCTATCGGCGTCACTGCCGCGTCGTCCGCGAGGTCTTCAACGGCCACGTGCGGCACATCCGCCGCTGCTGGTAATTTCGCGGCGTGACGTCGCAAGACATTCAAAGGCCCCGGATATCCGTCCGGGGCCTTCTCGTATCTGGATGTCCGCTTTACCCCCGAAAGCGGACATTTGCAGTGCAACTATGGATGTCCGCTTTGGGCCAATAGCGGACATCGCGCATTCGCAGTCAATAAAGCGGCCACTACGCCAGAAGCCCCGGCTTTGCAGCCAGGTGTGTGTGTGTGTGGTAGCGCGATAAAACGAAGTAGTGCGGGCCGATTTGAATTAGCCCTTGGTTTGAACTACTGGGGCTTTGCCCTTGCCGACAGGAGCTTTGCCTTTACCTATGCAACCAGTAAGGCCAAACGCCAGAACCATGGAGCAGATTACAACCAACAATTTTCTCATAGGGACCCCGATTGAAATACCAAAATCAGTATAGTCACGATTTCATTTATTTTTGATTTCTAACTAGTGCACAAAAGTCACACCCGATCGGAAATACAACGGTGGATCACTCCGGGCGAGTGACGTGTCCACTAAGTGCCGATAGCGGACGTTCGCAACTAGCGAGCGCGAAAAGAAGGGTCGCCCCGCGGCAGGCTGTCCGAAAGCCTGTCAGGTGTTTTGAACTCCCGGTCGCTAAAATACATTGCGCCCGGTGTACGAACGTTCCGCGTGTAGTAATCAGTCCAAATCAACGTCGCCCCAAATGCGGCGAACACAAAAACGATACCGGTAACGATGATGACAGTCTCCGTTGGCATGGCCAGGCACCCTATTCTTCATCTTCTCGATTGGATTGGTTTCCGCATTGTGGGCACCAAACTCGCGAGCGCACCGCAATCCTTGCAGGTAAGGAAGTCGTCTTCTGGCGCCCTTTCATCCGACTTGGACTCCTGCATTGCTACCGTGCAGGCTGTCTCCGAAATTGCGAGGCAACCATGTGTCTTCGCTAATTCGAACCTGGACATTTCTCAATTACGGATATTTACGTAATCGTCGGCGACAGCAGCGGATTGCAAGCGGCGGATAATCACTGAACGCGATATGCGGTCTGGCCTTAATGTCCGCTTTGGGCCAATAGCGGACAACTTGGGGGGCGATTGCGATGTCCACTTTGATCTCGATAGCGGACGTTATAAAAATGCGGACCAAACATCACCGACTTGAAGGGATGGAGTTTCATAATGCGTAGGATCGTATTGGTGATTGTGTTCTTGACCGCACTCGTCGCGCCCGCACTGGCTCAAAAGGCCAAGATTGAAGCGACAAATGCAAAATGGGCGGAATTGTTCAATAAAGGCGACTTTGAAGCGCTCGCCCAGCTGTACACGGCTGACGCGATCGCATTTCCGCCTGGCTCCGCTATGGTCAGAGGCAGAGCCGCGATCGGCAAAATGTGGAAAAGCATGGCCGAGCAGGTCAGCAACCCGAAAGTCACTACTCTCGAAGTCAAGCGGTTGAGCCCTTCCGCAGTTCGTGAGATCGGGACCTTTACCTTGATGACCAAGGGACCGACGCCGAAGGAAGTTTCGGGAAAATACCTTGTGGTGTGGGAAAGAGTTCAGGGCGACTGGAAGCTCGCGGCTGATATTTGGAACGACGGCAAATAAGGAAACACCTTGATGTCCGCTTTGGGTCAGAAGCGGGCATCACACGAAATGAAGGGGCCACCAATTGCGGGCGGCCCCTCAATCCTTCTCCGGCAATGCGAGCGTTATTTTGCCAGTTCTTCGACCGCATATATACGGAACGTAGCGTATTTGTTGCCAATCTTCCTCGCTTCTTTGTAAGCCGGAGAATTATACGCTGCTACGGCCTGATCCACGCTATCGAAGGAATTTATGACAACCCGCTTGGGCGGCGCACCTTCGATACTTGCCGTCTTGCCACCACGCGCAAGGGGTTTGTTGCCACTGTCAGTGAGTGCTTTTACTGCAAGCGGTACATATTCTTTTGTGAAGCCCTCCTGGTTGGTCACATCGACCTCTGCAACGACAAAGGCGCGTGGCTTGGCTTGAGCATGAAGACCTTGAATGGCAAAAGCACCAATCGCCGCACCCGCAAGCATCGACAACGCTACTGTGTACCGAGTTTTCATGATATTCCCCTCTGGTGCCGATTATTCGGCACCGGATAGAACACCACCGAGCGAAGCTTTAATCCAGCGAAGATTATTTTGTCCGCTTTGGGTCACTAGCAGACATGCGCAGCGCAAAAGCCATGTCCGCTTTACTCCCAATAGCGACGGCAAAAGCAGACTCCCGCAAAAAGTCATGTCTGCTTTACCCCTGAAAGCGGACATGTGCGGCGCAACTACCGATGTCGGCTAAGGGCCAAAAGCGGACATTCACTGCCTCTTTCGCGCAAGGCGATAGTCGCTATATTTTTGACCTAGATCGAGAGAGTGACCGCCGAAATCGTGTCGTCTTGTAATCGGGGAAAACGCGATGAAACTCTTACGCCGCCAATTTCTGCAGATGGCCGCTAACGTAGTAGCGCTCCCAGCCGCTTTAGCTGTGGCGAGGGCGGACGTCGCTCCTGCAAAGCCGCTACCTGAGCGGTCCACGCAGCCGCTTGCTGACAGACTTGCGGCATATGCAGACAGTCTGCGCTATGACGATCTCGACGCCGCAACCGTCGAACGCGTCAAATCGCATGTTATCGATACTTTGGGGTGCGGGATTGCGGCGTTCGACGAGGCGCCGGTGCTCATCTGTCGTGACGTGGCGTTCGCGCCAGCGGATGGCGCCTCGACCGTGATCGGCACTAACCGGCGCAGCACTCCCGAGCTAGCGTCGTTCGCCAACGGCGCCGCCTTTCGTTACTACGACCTGAATGACGCCTATGCTTCCGCGACCTTCGGGACAGTTCATCCGAGCGACCATATCGCGGCCTGTCTGGCGGTCGCCGAGTCCGAGCACGCGAGCGCTACGGAGCTCATCACTGCGATCGTTCTGGCATACGAAATTAACTGTCGGCTGCTCGACGCCCTCGACGCAGCGACCCGCGGTTGGGATGCGCCCGTTTTGAGTCTGCCGGCTGTGGCGCTTGCTGCCGGCAAGCTGATGAAGCTTTCTCCGGCCAAACTCGCGCAGGCGGTGAATTTGGCGCTTAACGACCATATTCCAATGGGCCAGACTCGCGCCCAGACAAATTCCGATTGGAAGGGGTTTGCCGACGCCGAAGCCGGGCGCAATGCGATCTTCGCCGCCATGCTGGCACGCGGCGGCTTGACGGGCCCCGCGCCTATTTTCGAAGGACGGAAAGGTTTCTTCGAGCTAGTTTCGACGCGTGCCGAAGTAGAGGTCGACAATTTCGGTCGGCGAGATGTCCCGTTCAGAATCCACCAGTGTGGCGTCAAAGCGTATCCGGCTGTCATTTACACTCAGACTGCAATTCTCGCTGGTATCGATGTCGCCAAGGAGGTGGGCAATCTTGAACGAGTTGCTGCTATCGAAATAGCAACCACGCGACGAGGTTATGAACAGACCGGACGCGATCGCGAGAAATGGACGCCGGAAAATCGGGACACGGCGGATCATAGCTTGCCTTACATCACGGCCCGCGCGATGTTTGACGGCGACATAGACAACGGCAGTTACGCTCCGAACAAGCTGCGCGATTCGCGCATTCTCGCTTTCATGCAAAAGATTACCGTGAAGGAAGATCCCGGGTTCGCGAGCCCGAAAGGCAATGCGCCTTCGACGAGGCTCACGGTGACGCTCGACGATGGGCGGCGGATCACGCGTCAAGTCGACAACATGCCGGGTTTCCCCGGGCAGCCGATGAACCGGACCGACATCGAGCGCAAATTCCGCAGCAACGTCAGCAAGAGTTGGCCGAAGGAGCGGACGGATACCATTTTGCAGTCGTTGTGGGCCCTAGAGCAGGCCGATGATGTGCGCTCATTGCTGAGCAAGCTCACAGTGTAGGTCACAAAAGCTTATTCGCTTTGCCAACCCTGCGATGTCCGCTTTGGATCAAAAGCAGACATTGGATCATTCGATCATCTCGTCGGCGCGCTGCTGAACTTGCAAGGGCACTTGGAGGCCCAGCGCTTTGGCGGTCTTGAGGTTGATCACCAACTCGAATTTGGTCGTCCGCTCGACGGGCAGATCGGCAGGCTTGTCGCCCTTGACGATTCGCGCTGTGTAGACGCCTGCCCGGCGAAAGGCATCTGCAATGTCATTGCCATAACTCATCAAACCGCCGTCGGCGGAATACTCACGAAATCCATAAATCGTAGGAATCGCATGGCGCGCCGCGAGACCAATGATTTGATTGCGGCGGCTAAGAAGGAAAGCACCCGCGCCCACAACCAGCGCACCGGCCCGCTCGCGCACAAGGCTCGCAAAAGCCATGTCGATGTCACTCGCGGTGCGGGCATTCAGCACAACAAGTTGCAAGCCAAGAGTACGCGCGACCTCTTGCACTGCGGGCACCTGTGACACGGTATCCGGAACGTTCAAGTCTACGAGGAGCGCAATGACGGCTGCATTTGGCACGAGTTCGTGCAGCAGCGAAAGCTGCTTCGGCACCAAATCGACACCGAACCAGCTCACCCCGGTGATGTTCTTGCTCGGCCGGGCGAGGCTCTGAACCAGACCAAGCCTCACCGGATCGTCGCCGTTGAGGAAGACAATGGGGACGGTCGTTGATGCTGCTTTGGCGGCGAGAGCTGCGGCATCGGTGTAA
>Ga0187785_10000311_pt1 | contig 18313 bp, 20 predicted proteins | sample 0815_BV2_4_20_MG_FD_132466 | JGI IMG/M metagenome (GOLD analysis project Ga0187785, IMG submission 132466) | Tropical peat soil microbial communities from peatlands in Department of Meta, Colombia - 0815_BV2_4_20_MG | ecosystem: Environmental > Terrestrial > Soil > Wetlands > Peat | place...
CGTCCTGGTCCCAATAAAAGCTCTCGGTCAGTTGCAAGCCCTGCGCCGTCGGCAAGCCGAGGCTATGTATGTCGGAAACGAAAACCAGCAGCCCGGCGAGCTTCTGGCCGCCGGCGACGATGCCGAACTCGGCGGCCTGCTTGATCGAGTTGATCGTGTCGCCGCCGGCATTGGCCAGCCCGATGACCTTGGCCTTCGACGTTTGCGCCTGCAGCAGGAACGAAGAGAAGTCGTTGGTGTTGATCGGATGACGAACCTTGCCGAGCACCTTGCCGCCGTTCTTCTCAACCACCGCCATTGTGTCGCGCTCAAGCGCGTGACCGAAAGCATAGTCAGAGGTGAGGAAGAACCAGGTATCACCGCCGGTCTTGACCACAGCCTTGCCGGTGCCGTTCGCCAGCATCCAGGTATCATATGTCCAATGCACGGTATTGGGGCTGCATTTCGGCCCCGTGAGATCGGATGAGGCCGGGCCGGACGCAACGAAGACCTTGTTCTTGTCACGGGTGAGCTGGCTGATGGCAAGCGCCACGCCCGAATTGGGCACGTCGGCGATCATGTCCACGTTGTCGACGTCATACCACTGGCTGGCAAGCTGGGTGCCGATGTCGGCCTTGTTCTGGTGGTCCCCGGAAATCACCTCAACTTTGAAGTTGGGATGATCCTTCATGAAATCCGCAGCCGCCATCTTGGCCGCGACCACCGAACCCGGGCCGGTCGCATCGGCATACAGGCTCGACATGTCCGTGAGCACGCCGATCTTCACGTTCAACTGTTGCGCACCGGCGGTACCGCAGGCCAACACGACGGCGAGAGCCGTCAGACCGATCACTCTCTTCATTGACGCATCCTCTCTGCTTTCCAGCCCAAACGCTTGTGTTGTCAGACACCGAGATAATCGTGGAGCTTCTCGATATTGGCGTCCAGTTCGGCGTTGGCGAACTGGTCGATGATACGTCCATGTTCCATGACGTAATAGCGATCCGCAACGGTCGAGGCGAAGCGGAAATTCTGCTCGACCAGCAGGATGGTAAAGCCCTGTTCCTTGAGCGCGCGGATGGTCTTGCCGATCTGCTGGATGATCACAGGGGCAAGCCCTTCCGTGGGTTCGTCGAGCAGCAGCAGCCGTGCACCGGTGCGCAGGATGCGGCCAATGGCCAGCATCTGCTGTTCGCCACCCGAGAGCTTGGTGCCCTGGCTGGAACCCAGCCGCTCCTTGAGATTCGGAAACAGATCGAAAATACGATCAAGGGCAAGACCGCCCGGCTTGACGACCGGCGGCAGCAGCAGATTTTCCTCGACATTGAGGCTGGAAAAAATGCCGCGCTCCTCGGGACAGAGGGCGATGCCCGCGCGCGCGATCTTGTCGGAACTGCGGCCGATAAGTTCCTCGCCCTGAAAGAGCACCGAGCCAGTGCGATGGCCGACGATGCCCATGATCGACTTGAGCGTGGTGGTCTTGCCGGCGCCGTTGCGCCCGAGCAGCGTGACAACCTCGCTCTCGCGCACGTCGAACGTCACGCCATGGAGGATGTGCGATTCACCGTACCAGGCCTGCAAGTCCTTCACGGCAAGGAGCGGCGTGCGCGCATCAAGCATGCCCCACTCCCATGTAGGCCTCGCGCACTTCCGAATTCGCGGACACCGTGTCGTAATCGCCTTCCGCCAGCACACGCCCGCGCGTGAGCACGGTGATGTGGTCGGACAGATCGGCGACAACCGAAAGATTGTGTTCGACCATCAGCACGGTGCGGTCAGCCGACACGCGCTTGATCAATTGGGCGACTCGGTCGATGTCCTCGTGACCCATGCCCGCAGTCGGCTCGTCGAGCAGGAGCATTTCCGGGTCGAGCGCCAACGTCGTGGCAATCTCCAGCGCGCGTTTACGGCCGTAAGGAAGTTCGACCGCGGTCCAGTCGGCGACCGAAGTGAGGCCGACATCGGCGATCAGCTCCATCGCGCGCTCGTTCAAATCATTGAGCACCGAGGTCGGTCGCCAGAAATCGAACGAGCCGCCGCGCCGGCGTTGCAACGCGATACGCACGTTTTCCAGGACGGTCATGTGCGGAAACACTGCCGAAATCTGGAACGAGCGCACAAGGCCGAGCCGCGCAACGTCCGCCGGCTGCATCGCGGTGATGTCGTGGCCTTTGAACAAAATGCGGCCGCGCGTCGGGCTTAGAAATTTCGTGAGCAGGTTGAAGCAGGTGGTCTTGCCGGCGCCGTTGGGTCCGATCAAGGCGTGGATTGTCCCGCGCCGTACGCGCAGGCTTACGCCGTTCACGGCGGTAAAGCCGGCAAACTCCTTGGTGAGATCCTCGGTTGCGAGGATCAACTCTTCACTCATTTCGCAACGACCCCTCGTTGCGCAGTTTTCGCAGGTTTGCGGCAAACGGCCAAGGCCTACTAAAGGTCCCGCCCTGCGGCTAAGTGGCTGATTGTATTGAATGTGTCCCGATTGACCTACGCTCAGCCGCCCTTGAATTTCTTCGCCAACGCATCGGCATTGCGCGCCAGCAGCCCCACATCGGCACCCACCGCAACAAATAGATAGCCCCAGTCGATATATCGGCGCGCCTCCTCTTCGCTGCCGGTGAGGATGCCCGCCGGCTTGCCAAGCGCCTTGAGGCGCTTGACCGCGTCCTGCATGGCCTTCTGCACATCGGCGTGTTGCGGATTGCCGAGATGGCCGAGCGAGGCCGCCAGATCGGACGGGCCTATGAACACCCCATCGATGCCTTCGACCTTGGCAATCGCCTCGAGTTGATCGAGCGCCGTGCGCGTTTCGACCTGTACGAGTACGCAAATCTCGTCGTTCGCCTTGGTCAAATAGCCTGGCACGCGCCCGTAGCGGCTGGCGCGGGCAGCGACCGAAACGCCGCGAATGCCCTGTGGCGGATAGCGCGTGGCGGCAACCGCGCGTTTGGCCTCCTCGACGTTCTGCACGTAAGGGAAGAGCAATGTCTGCGCGCCGATATCGAGCGCGCGCTTGGCGAGCACCGCATCGTTCCACGCCGGCCGGATGATCGGCGTTGCGGTGCCCCGCTGTATGGCCTGCAACTGCGTGACCAGATCCGGGATTTCGTTCGGCGAATGCTCGGTGTCGAGCAGGATCCAGTCAAAGCCGCTGTCGGAAATGACTTCGGCTGCGATGTTGCTGCAAAGGCCCGACCACAAACCGATCTGGAGCTTGCCCTGCATCAATGCTTGCTTGAAGACGTTGCGTTGGAATTCGACCATGATCTTGCTCACACGAATTGGATAGCGATGCCGCCGAGCGGCCCGAAGTCGGCGTGAAGTGTATCGCCCTTTTGCGCAAAGACGACGCGGGTGAACGAGCCGGCAAGCACGATATGTCCGGGCTCGAGTGCATGCCCATGCGGGCCGATCTTGTTGGCGAGCCAGGCGACACCCAGCGCGGGGTGACCGAGCACGCCAGCGGCGAGCCCCGTCTCCTCGATTTCGGCGTTACGGTACATGATGCCGCCGACCCAGCGCAGATCGACATCCATCGGTCCGACCGGCCGGCCGCCCATCGCAATGCCCGCGGCCGCGCCATTGTCCGCAACAGTATCGACGATCTTGCGCTGGTCCTGGATACGCGCGTCCACGATTTCGATCGCCGGAATAACGTATTCGGTCGCGCGCAGCACCTCGGCAAGACCGACACCCGGCCCTTGCAACTTCTTGCCCATGATGAAGGCGAGCTCGACCTCGACGCGCGGCTTGCAATAGTCGGCGTGCTTCACCTTGGCGCCGTCGGCAATCAACTGATCATCGAGGATATAGCCGTAGTCGGGTTCATCGATCATCGATGAACGCTGCATGGCCTTCGATGTCAGCCCGACTTTGTGCCCGATCAGCCTCGCGCCCGCCTTGATCTTGCGTTGCGCCACATAGGTCGAGATCGCGTAGGAGTCCTCGATCGTGATGTTTGGAAAGGTGACATGCAGTTGGGTCGCCTGTTTGCGCTCCTTCTGCGCCGCAATCAGGATATCGGCGGCTTTCTTTCGGTCGGCCTCGGATAACATGGGTCGTTCCCCCTCGGACCGATGCTGTAACGGCTCGCGCGGGAAAATCAAAGTGGGGGGCTCGCGGCGCCTCGACGCGCAGGCCCACGTCACCGCGACAGCGAATTAGCTTGCTTTTTTTCGTCGGTTCTTCGCCTTTTTCTTTGCTCGATCTTGCGGTTGGTGAAATTGAGCACGCGCGCGAGCGGCCGGCGCATCGGCGGCACGTCGTGGGCGAGGGGCGCAAGGCCGACCGGCAACATCCAGACGCCGAGCACCGGCAGGAACCCCAGCACGCCGCCGCCAGTCAGCGCGATACCAGCCGGTACGCGTACCCAGATCGCGCGCGGGTGGCGCAGACGGTCGAAGTTGCGGCCGGCCCAGCCGGGCATGTGGCCCTGCAGGCGGTCCATTTCCTCGTGAAAGTCGGGCTTATGGTCCATGCCAGATCAAAGACCAGGGCCGGAATTTGTTCCCTAGTGCTTCAGCTTTGGATCGATCTTGAAGCTCGCCTGTGTCTTCTTCGTGATCTCATCGATTGTGACGTCCGGCGCGAGCTCAGTTAGCGTCATGCCGCCTTTCTTGCGGTCGATGTTGAAGACGCCGAGATCGGTGATCACCATGTCGACCACGCCGGCGCCGGTGAGCGGCAGATTGCATTTGTGCAACAGCTTGGGCTCGTCCTTGGCGCTGTGCTCCATGATGACAACGACTTTCTTGACGCCCGCGACGAGATCCATGGCGCCGCCCATGCCCTTCACCATCTTGCCGGGGATCATCCAGTTGGCGAGATCGCCGTTTTCTGCCACCTGCATGGCGCCCAGCAGCGCGAGATCAATGTGGCCGCCGCGGATCATGGCGAATGAATCTGCCGATGAGAAAAAGCTCGTGGTCGGCAGTTCCGTCACCGTCTGCTTGCCGGCGTTGATCAGATCGGGGTCTTCCTCTCCCTCGTAAGGGAAAGGCCCGAAGCCAAGCATGCCGTTCTCGCTCTGCAACTGCACGGTCATGCCTTTTGGGATGTAGTTCGAAACCAGCGTCGGGATGCCGATGCCGAGGTTGACGTAAAAACCATCGCGCAATTCCTTGGCCGCGCGTTCGGCCATCTGATCACGGGTCCAAGGCATTTTAGACTTCCTCTCCGGTTCCGGTCGGTGCGGCCTCGCGCTTGCGCACCGTGCGTTGCTCGATGTGCTTGACCGCATTTGGCACATGGACAATGCGTTTAACGTAAACGCCCGGCGTGACGATGTGATCGGCATTGAGATCGCCCGGCTGCACGAGGTGCTCGACCTCGGCCACCGTGATCTTTCCGGCCGTCGCCATCATCGGATTAAAATTGCGCGCAGTTTTCCGGTAGACAAGGTTACCTTCGGTGTCGCCCATCCATGCATGCACGATCGACAGGTCGGCCACGATGCCGCGCTCCAGGATGTAACGGCTGCCGTCGAACTCACGCTCTTCCTTGCCTTTGGCGATATCGGTCCCGGCCCCGGTGCGTGTGAAGAAGGCCGGGATGCCGGCGCCGCCCGCGCGGATGCGCTCGGCGAGCGTGCCTTGCGGATTGAATTCGATCTCGAGTTCGCCTGCGAGATATTGCTGCGCGAACAATTTGTTCTCGCCGACATAAGACGAGATCATTTTCTTGACCTGCCGTGTCTCCAGCAGCAGGCCGAGGCCGGCGCCGTCGACCCCCGCATTGTTCGATACAATGGTGAGGTTCTTAACGCCGGAATCGCGGATCGCCTTGATAAGCTCTTCAGGAATGCCGCAGAGACCAAAGCCGCCGGCACAGATAAGCATGCCGTCCTTGAGCACACCGGCCAGCGCGGATTTTGCGTCGGGATATACTTTCTTCATACGCGTCTTCTGCCTTCTCTCCGGCTAAGCGTCCAACATCATGAGAAAACATCATTCGGGCGGTCTCACGCAAGCCTAGCGCGCCGGACCTGCGGGCGGAGCAGCCGGAGCTGCGGGTGGAGTCGCTGGGACCGCCGGCGGCGTCACGTCTGTAACCGGATTGCGCGGGGGCGTAATATCCGTGACCGGATTACGCGGTTTCTGCGGTGTTGCGGGAGCGGCCGGCGCGGCCGATGGTGGGGCGGCCGTAGTAGCCGGCGCATTCGGCAGGGTCACCGTTCTCGGCAGCGGCACGCGGTGCGGATAGTAGGTCCAGAGCACAAACAGCACCACAAAGACCAACGTTGACAGCGTGGCGGCGGTCCAGCGATTGCCGAACGACAGCAGGTTGCCGACGACGGCCGCCAGATAGACCAACACCGCCAAAACGATGACATACAGCCAGTCCACTTGAGCAAGATCGATCGGCATCGGACGTCCCCACTATCCGACGCAAGCTTAGCGCAGACCCGCGATGCGGGTCACCCCCACACGCAAAATGTTGCGGCAGAATTTCCCTGAAAAACAGGTTCCAACTTTTCGGGGTCGCGCTATACCTGCGCCCGCCATGCCGAATGTCCTTATTCTCACCGAAGTCCAGGAAGCCATGCGCGCCCGTTACAAGGCGATGCTGCTGGAACAATTTCCGCAACTGACGATCAATGTTGTCGGCCACCACAACGATGTTGGCCCCTTCATTGCCAGCACCGACATCCTGCTGTGTTTTTCACCCCCGATGGCGGATCACGTCGTACGTGACGCACCAAGGTTGAAATGGATCCAGGCACTCGGGACTGGCGTCGACAACATCATCGACCTGCCATCGCTCGGCAAAGAAGTGGTGGTGACCAATGTCCGCGGCATCCACGGCGCGCCGGTATCGGAAGCAACCATTGCCTATATGCTATCGCTTGCGCGCGATTTGCCCCGCGCCAGCCGCGCGCAGGACAAGGGCCAATGGGAACGTTGGCCGGCCGCGCTGCTCTCCGGCAGGACTGTCGGCATTCTCGGTGTTGGGCTGATTGCGGAATATCTGGCGCCGATCTGCAAGATATTTTACATGACCACCGTTGGCATCAGCAGCAGCCCGCGTGCCACCAAAGGCTTCGATCGCATGGCCCATCGCGACGACCTGGTGAAGATCGCGCCCGAGCTCGATTTCCTGGTTGCACTCACCCCGCTTACACCGGAAACGCGCGGCATTGTCGGCGAAAAGGTTTTTGCCGCCATGAAGCCTTCGGCTTATCTCATCAATGTTGCGCGTGGCGGGGTGGTGGATGAATCGGCGCTGGTCATTGCATTGGAAAGCGGCAAAATTGCCGGCGCTGCGCTTGATGTCTTTGCGCAGGAGCCGTTGCCAGCCAGCAGCCCACTGTGGAAGACCAAGAATGTGACGATCTTTTCGCATCTCGGCGGCTATTCGCAGGGTTATGAGGGTCGCGCCATGCCGACCATCGCCGGCAACATGACAAAATTTCTGGCTGGCGATGCCAAATCCATGATCAATATCGTGCGCAAGCCCGAGTCCTGGAGTGACTGACCCATGGCTTTGTCCGAACGTCTGAATACGCCGATCTCCAATGCCGAGCTCGAGCGCCGCTGGCGCGCGGTGCGCGCCGCCATGGCGAAGGAGAAGATCGATGTTCTGCTCATGCAGAACAACAACGATCACATGGGCGGCTATGTCCGTTACTTCACCGATATGCCTGCGACAAACGGCTATCCCAACACGGTGGTGTTCCCGCGCGGCGACGAGATGACTGTGGTCTGCCAGGGGCCGTTCGGCGGCAGCGAAGCAACCGCGCAAGGCGATCAGAACTGGCGCGGCGTCAAGCGTATTCTCACCACGCCGAGCTATGCCTCCGCTCACTACACCAAGGATTACGACCCCGAGCTTGCCGCCACCGCGCTTAAGCCTTTCGCGCAAGCCACCATCGGCTATGTCGGCACGTATCAGATGTCCTATGCACTGCTCGACTACATCAAGCGCGCGTATCCGCAGGCGCGCTTTGTCGATGCGACGGAAATGGTCGACAGGATCAAGGTCATAAAAAGCGCTGAAGAGATGGAGTTGGTGAAACGCGCCGCACTGATGCAGGACGGCGCCATGCGCGCCGCCTTCGCGGCCGTAAAGCCTGGCATGCGAGACACTGAGGTCGCTGCTGTAGCGCAGCACTACAGCCAGTGCCACGGCAGCGAGAACGGCATCTATCTTTGTGCATCGATGCCTCTCGGCAAGCCGTCAAAATTTGCCAACCGGCATTTGCAAAATCGCGTCATCCAGAAAGGCGATCAAATCGCTTTGCTGGTCGAAGATAGCGGCCCGGGCGGCATGTACACCGAGCTTGGGCGATCCTGCGTAGTCGGCGCCAAAGTGCCGCAGGCGATGAAGGACGAGCTTGAATTCTGCAAGGCCGCGCGCAAGCTCACGCTCGATCTGCTCAAGCCCGGCACGCCCTGCAAGGATATCTGGGATGCCTTCAACGATTTCATGCAAAAAAACGGCCGACCGGCCGAGGCACGTCTTTATTGCCACGGCCAGGGGTACGATCTGGTAGAGCGCCCACTGGTTCGGAGCGACGAGCCTATGGCCATCGAAAAGGACATGAATATCGTCGTCCATCCGACCTATATCCACGCCGGCTATCTGAACTGGCTGTGCGACAATTATCTCATCGGCGGCAATGGCCCGGGCGACCGGCTGCACCAGTTCCCAGAGGACGTCGTCGAAGTGGGCTAGCTCAGGGTGTCGTCTTTGTTGCCGCTGGGAATACGTGTCCCGGATGCGGCGCAGCACGGAGTGGTGCGCTGCGCCCGGGACACGAGTCCTTGCCCCCCCGCTTGACCTGTGGGCGCGTGCTGCGCGAGGGTTTGTTTCTTTGGTGGAGAACACAACAATGAAAAGAATTCTGTTTGCCGCGGCTTTCGCCGCGCTGGCTTTGGCTGGCCCGGCCTTTGCTCAAGATTTTCCGACGCGCCCGGTGACCATGGTCATTCCGTTCGCCGCCGGCGGACCGCAGGACACGATCGGCCGCATCGTGGCTCAACGCATGGGCGAACTGCTTGGCCAGCCGGTCGTGATCGAAAACGTCGGTGGTGCCGGCGGAATGACCGGCGCAAAGCGTGTCGCTGACGCCAAACCGGATGGTTACACGATGGTCCTCGGCAGCGTCGGCACCCATGCCCAGAACCAGACGCTCTACAAGCATCCTCTTTATAACGTGATGACCGATTTCACGCCGGTAGCCTACCTCGCGGTTACCCCGATCGCGATCATCGCCCGGCCTGATTTGCCGGTGAATAACTTCAAGGAATTCATCGCGTACGCCAAGGCCAATCAGGCCAAGATGCAATATGGTTCGGCGGGCGCAGGCTCCGCCACGCATCTTGCCTGTGTCGTGCTCAGCAGCGCCATGGGCACAACGATTACTCACGTTCCCTACAAGGGAACTGGCCCTGCAATGCAGGACCTTGTCGGCGGACGCATCGATTTCCTGTGCGACATTATCGCCACCGCCAAGCCGCAGATCGACGGCGGTAAGGTGAAGGGAATTGCCATCATGACCAAGGACCGGTCGCCGGTCCTGCCGAACCTCGCAACGACCGGCGAACAGGGTCTCGATGTGCAGGCTTACACCTGGAGCGCATTGTTTCTGCCAAAAGGCGCGCCGGCCGCTCTGGTAAAGAGGCTCAATGAAGCTGCCGTTGGCGCAATTGCAACGCCTGAAGTGCAGGAGCGCCTGTCCAAGCTTGGCGCAACGGTTGCCGCGCCGAACGAGCGCAGCCCGCAATGGCTCGCCGACTTCGTCAAGAGCGAAGTCAGTAAATGGGAAGCTCCGATCAAGGCCAGCGGCGTGCAAGTCGAGTAAAAAAATGCCTCAGCGGCATTGCTCTCGCGCGTGAGGAAAAGGAGTCAAGGATGGCCGACATCAAGATTCTCAATCCGGACGCGCTCGGCAAGCCACTGGGGCAATATTCGCATCTCACCCGTGTAAAGGCGTCAGAGTTCGTCTTTATCGCAGGTCAGGTTGGCGTTGACCGCAACGGCAAGGTCGTGAGCGTCGACGACTTTGATGCGCAATGCGTGCAGACCTTTGCCAATATCGAGGCGGCTTTGAAATCGGTCGGCGCCGGCTGGGGCAATATTGTTCAGTTCACCACGTATCTGGTGCACTCGCAGGATATTCCAAAATTCATGAAATACCGGTTGCGTGAATTTCCAAAAATGTTCTCGAACGGCGTTTATCCGCCAAACACATTGTTGATGGTGGATCGGCTCGTGCAGGAACCCTTGTTGGTCGAGGTGCAAGCGGTGGCCGCGCTTTAGGTTACGCGGCCGGCTTGTCCATCAGACTGACGTGCCCGACAACCACGCGCCAGCCTTCCGGGAATTTCACCCAGGTCTGGGTTTGCCGGCCGATCTTGCCGGGCGCCGACGGCCGCTCATACAGCGTGGAGGCGACCGCGAAGTCGTGGCCAAACGTCGTGATGACCGTGCGCGACAACTTCCGTCCCAGCGCGACCGGCGAACGAGCTGCGCGAAATGACTCGATCTCGGCGTAGCCATAAAGAATTTCAGTCGCGCCGTAGCGGACCGTGCGCGGGTCGTCGCGGAACAATTCATCGAGCACCGACACGTCGTTCGAAACCAGTGCTTTTTCATAACGTTCAAATGCCGCCCTCACCTCGGCCACAACGTCCGGCAAATCGATTTCCATCTCATGCTCCATATTTCGTCCCGCACAATCCTAGGGTTAAACCCAGCCGTCAGCTACCACGGCGGCTGGCGCCCGCGGCGGGCAATGACGTATGCTGACTGGGACGCACGCACAAAAATAAACGGGGAGGACGACTGTGAAGACCTTGAGACCGCTGCTGATCGGACTGGTCCTGCTATGGCCTGCATTGGCCGCGGCACAGGATTTTCCCAACAAGACGATCAGGCTGATCGTCCCGTTCCCGCCAGGCGGGCCAAACGACATCATCGCGCGCGTCGTCGGCCAGCGCATGTCCGAAATTCTCAAGCAGACGATCATCATCGATAATCGCTCAGGCCAGGGAGGCGTAGTCGGGACGGACGTGGTCGCGAAATCGGCCCCGGATGGCTACACCATCGGCATCGCCAGTGCCGGCGCGCTCGCCATCAGTCCAAGCATGGAGAAAGTCGCCTACGACACACTCAAGGACCTGCAACCGATCACGCTGGTTGCCAAGGTGCCGGAAATGCTGGTGGTCGCGACGAGTGTCCCGGCCAACACCATGCAGGAACTGGTCACGCTTGCGAAGTCCCAGCCCGGCAAGCTCAATTTCGCATCCTCCGGTCCCGGCAGCATGCCGCATCTCGCCGGCGAATTGTTCAGGCTCACCGCCGGCATCAATATCGTCCACGTGCCGTACCGGGGCGCAGCTCCCGCCGTGAACGATCTGCTCGCGCAGCAGGTACAAATGGTGTTTCTCGATCTGCCGGTGCTCTTGCCGCAGATCAAAGCGGGGAAACTCAAGCCGATCGCGGTCGGCGCCATGCAGAGGGTGCCGAGCGCGCCCGACGTGCCGACGACTGCGGAAGTCGGCATGGCCAATCTTCAGACCGAGAACTGGTACGGAATGGTTGCGCCGGCCAAGACGCCGCCGCTGGTCGTCGCCGTGCTCAACAAGGCCGCGGTCGAGGCGATGAAGGACCCCACCGTGATCGAAAAGTTGGGGAGTCAGGGCGCAATTCTGATCGGCGGTACGCCCGAACATTTCCGTGACTATATCGACAGCGAGACGAAGAAATGGGCGAAGGTGATCGTGGACGCCGGCGTGCATACTGATAAGTAAACTGGCGGATATCTGCCATGTCGACCGGCGAAAATTTCGTGCTGCGCACGACTCCAACATCGCCATTCGGCCGCAAGGTCCGTATGGCCATCGAGGTGTTGGGATTGGGCGGGCGTATCACCGCCATGCCCGCCGATCCGCTCGACGAAAACGACACGCTCCGCCAGCAGAACCCGCTCGGCAAGATGCCATGTCTCGTGTTGAGCGATGGCAGCACGATCTACGACAGCGGCATTATCATAGAGTACCTGCAAGATGTCGCCGGCACCGACCGGTTGCTTCCATTGCGCGGGCGCGATCGCTATCGCGCGCTTACGCTGTCGCGGCTTGCGGACGGCATCATGGATGCCTCGATTCTGGTCGTCTACGAGACCCGTTTTCGCCCCGATCTGCCGCACTCGCCCCGATGGCTTTCTCACCAACGCGGCAAGATCAGGCGCGGATTGGCGGCGTTCGAGGCATCGCCGCCGGACCCGAATAAGACCGATGTGGTTTCCATCGGCCTCTCGTGCGCGCTTGGTTATCTCGACTGGCGCAAGCAAATTGACTGGCGTCCGACCTACCCAACCCTGGGCGACTGGTTGAAACGATTTTCGACGCACGAGCCGGCTTTCGAATACACGCGCGCCAAGGAAATGTGATGCAGCATGATGCCGGCACACCGGCCGATCCGCCTTACTGGATGGCCACGCCCAGCAAGCCGAAGCTGAAATTACCCGCCGGAGCCTGCGACGCGCACGTCCACGTTTGGGGTCCGCGCAAACGTTTTCCGTTTGCGGAAGGACGGCGTTACACGCTGTCTGATGCGCCGAAAGAGCTTCTGTTCAAGCTGCATGAACGGCTCGGCATCCAGCATTGCGTGATTGTGCAGCCAGCCTGCCATGGCCCCGACAACTCGGTCACGGTTGATGCGGTCGCAGCCACCGGCGGTTCCTACAAAGGCGTGGCGCTGGTGCCGGTGACCATCTCCGATGCCGAGCTGAAACGGCTCGCCGCCGCCGGCCTTTGCGGCGCGCGCTTTCACTACATGGAGCACCTCGGGGCCGGTCCGGTGATTGAGGAGGCGATCGCCTTCGGCAGGCGCCTCGCCGAGGTTGACTGGCATCTCCAGATCCATATGGAGGGCGAGCGGATCACCGAACTCGCGCCAGCGCTCAAGCGCTCGCCGGTGCCGGTGATGATCGATCACATCGGGCGCATCGATGCATCGCGCGGGCTGGAGCAACCGGCATTCCGGGCCTTGCTCGCGTTGATGCAGAACAAGAATGTATGGATCAAGGTGAGCGGCACCGATCGCGCAACGCGGCAGGGCCCGCCTTACAGCGATGCCCTGCCCTTCGCACGCAAGCTGGTCGAGGAATTCGGCGACCGCGTGGTCTGGGGCACCGATTGGCCGCATCCCAACCACGCTCCGCCTGTTGTCGACGATGGCCTGCTCGTCGATCTGCTCGCGGAGATCGCGCCCGGCGAAACGGCTCGACAGGCCCTGCTGGTGGACAACCCACAACGGTTCTATCGCTTCGCGCCGGCGCGCCGCTTGACCGGAGGTGCAGCATGAGTGGCCGACTGCAAGACCGTATCGCCATCGTCACCGGCGCCGGTTGCATTGGACCCGGATGGGGCAACGGCCGCGCCACCGCAGTCCGTTTCGCCGAGGAAGGTGCTAAAATTTTTGCGGTCGACCGCAATCTCGACAGCGTCGCAGAAACAATCGATCACGTGAAGGCGGTGGGCGGCCAGATCGTCACACATCAGTGCGATGTGACCGACGCCACCTCGGTCGACGTCATGGTGAAGTCCTGCCTCGACCGCTTCGGCCGTATCGATGTTCTAGTGAACAATGTCGGCGGGTCCGCAGCCGGCGGGCCGGTGGAAATGAGCGAAGACGTCTGGGATGCGCAGGTCGACTACAACTTAAAGAGCGTGTTCCTCACCTTGAAGCACGTGCTGCCGGCGATGGAGCGGCAGAAAAGCGGCGCCATCGTCAACATCGCATCGACCTCCGGCCTGCGCTGGACCGGCTCCGCGCAGGTCGGCTATGCCGCGACCAAGGCCGGTGTCATCCAGCTTTCCCGCGTTGTTGCCGTGCAATACGCCGACAAGAGCATACGCGTGAACACTGTTGTTCCCGGGCAGTTGCACACACCGATGGTTGAGGCGCGGCTTGCCAAGCAGCGCGCGGGCGGCGATGTCGAAGCGCTTCTGAAATCGCGGCTTGAGCGCATCCCGATCGGCTTCATGGGCGACGGCCGCGACACCGCCAATGCGGCGTTGTTCCTCGCCTCCGACGAGGCGCGCTTCATTACAGGAACGGAAATCGTGGTGGATGGCGGTATGGTCGCAAGGTGCGATTGATATGGATCATCCGCTCGTCCCCGCCCCCGCTTGCGCGGGGCAGGCTTCAGCGGGGACCCAGTTAAAAATTTTATGATCTCATGCTGTAGCTCTGGATTCCCGCTTGCGCCGGAATGAGCGAAGTGAGGGGGCGCTAACGAAAGCCGGGCCTTCGCCACTGCAACTAGCGGATCATACCCACTACCGCTCGTCCCCGCGAAAGCGGGGACCCAGTTTTATGTTGTGGTTCTGGATTTCCCGCTCGCGCGGGAATGGGCGGAGTGTGGGCGCTAACGATTAAGCCAGCGTCTTGCAAAGCCAAGCAGGCCTTGCGGCAGGAAAATAATCATCGCAATGAAGATGAACCCCAGGGGAACCAAATAGGGGAACTGGTCGCCGAAGATGCGCGACATGAGTTCACGCAGTAGCTGGAAGAAGCCGGCACCGACGATCGGGCCGACTAGTGTGCCGATGCCGCCCATCACGTTGAAGATCACGGTGTCGCCTGAGGTGATGAAATAGACGAAGTCTGGCGCGGCGAATTCGTTTTGAATCGCGTAGAGCACGCCGGCAAGCCCCGCGAACAATCCCGACAGCATGACCGACACGATCTTGTAACGCTCGACCGGATAGCCGATCGCGCGCGTTCGGGCCTCATTCTCGCGGATCGATTGCAGAACCATTCCGAACGGCGATTGTGTCACGCGCCGCAGGATGAGATAGGACACCGTCACCACCGCCAGCACGAACCAGTGCATGATTGATGATGTAAACCGCACGTCAACAATGAAGGGGATTGTGAAATGCGGTCGGGTAAAGATCAGCCCATTCTCCCCGCCGGTGACCGCCGTCCAGGTGAAGATGATGACGTAAAAGATCTGACTGAAGATCAGTGTGGTGATAGCGAAATAGATGTCGCGCAGGCGGGTGGAAAAATAGGCCACGAACAGGGCGACGATCGCGGCCCCGATCAGGCCGAACAGAATCGCCAGCCAAAGGCTCGGCGGGTTCACCAACAAAAGTGCGGCCGCCGCGCCATACATGCCCAGCCCGAAAAACGCCGAGTGGCCGAACGAAATCATGCCGGTGTATCCGATCAGCAGATCGGACGACATCGCCAGCAGCCCCCAGATGAGGACCTCGGTCAGGAAGCGGCGCCAGAACTCGGGCAGCACCAGCGGTGCGACAATCAATAACGCCATCACCACGCAAAAGCCGATCCAGTAAATCGCGGTGTGGCTCAACCCGGTTTTGCTGAGCGGCGTCGCTTTATCGAATGGAGCGGTCGTCATTTCGGTGTCGGCACAAACAGACCAGTGGGACGGAACAGAAGCGTGAGGATCAGCACGACGAATGAGACGATCACCGCCTGCGACGGGTTCACCCAGATCGAAGCATAAGACTCAAGCAGGCTGATGAAGATCGCGGCCGCAATCGAGCCGCCGAGATTACCCATGCCGCCAACCACGACGACAATAAAGGCCTTGAGCACCCAATCGAGGCCCATGGTGTGGCTGACGCCGGCCATCGGCGCGAATAAGACGCCGCTCGCCGCTGCCAAGCCGGCGCCGATCGCGAATGCGCCGGTGTAGACCCACGGCACCGGGATGCCCATGGCCTGGGCCATTACGCGGTCCTGGGTGGTGGCTCTGATCCAGATTCCGTATTTCCCGTATTTAAGGAAGAACCAGAAAGCGCCGATAATGAGAGCGGAGAGCGCCGCGATCAGCAGCCGGTACCAGGGATATTCGAGATAGAACAGATTGAAATGAGCGGTGATCGGCTCGCTGATTTTGCGCGACACCGGGCCAAACTGCCAAAGCACGTAATTCTGCAAAATCAACGAAATACCAAACGTGGCGAGGATCGTGGTCAGTGGATCCCGGCCGATCAGCGGCCGCAGCGTCGCAATCTGCATGGCGGCGCCGAGAATTGCCACCACCAGCGCGGCGAGAACAAGCGCGAGCCAGAAACTTCCGGTCGCCGTCACCACAATGACGCCGATATAGGCCCCGATCATGAATAATTCGCCGTGTGCGAAGTTCACCACATCCATGATTCCGAAGATCAGCGTTAGGCCGGAGGCGACGAGTGCCAGGATCATGCCGGTGACGATACCGTTCATCGTCTGGATCACCAGTTGATCGAAAGGTATGGATTGAAAGAAATGGACTATGGCGTCCATCGTCTAGACTCCCAAATATTGCTTGATGACCGGATCGTTCACGTCGATCTCGGAGGCGGCGCAGTGGTGGCGCACCTGCCCCTTCTCCATGATGTAGACGCGCTGGCTGGCTGCAAGCGTGAGCGGCACGTTCTGCTCCACCAGCAGAATCGCGACGTCCTCTTTGTGCAGAATGTCGATGATATTCTGGATCTGCGAGACCATGCGCGGCATCAATCCTTCGGTCGGCTCATCGAGCAAGATGATCTTGGGCTCCAGCATCATGGCACGCGCGATCGCCAGCATCTGCTGCTCGCCGCCCGACAGCGTGCCGCCGGCCTGGTTGCGTCGCTCGGCCAGCACCGGAAAATACGCGAACACCTTTTCGAGCAGCGCACGTTTCTTTTCTTCCATGACGCCGTCGCGGTCGAGCCCGGTGCGCAAATTCTCCATGACCGTAAGCAAGCGGAAAATGCGACGATCTTCCGGTACATAGCCAATCCCGAGGCGAGCTAGCTTGTGTGGAGGCATGCTGGTGATCGCACTGCCCTCGAGCAAAACCCTGCCTTGGCTCGGCTGCACCAGGCCCATGATGGTCTTGAGCGTCGTGCTTTTACCCACACCATTGCGGCCAAGCAGGCCGACCACTTCGCCTTGGCCGACCTGCAACGAAACGCCGTGCAGGATGTGGCTCTTGCCGTAAAAAGTGTGCACGTCCTCGACCAAGACGAGCGGCTGTGTCCTGGTGACGGCGGCGCTCATGTCTTGAGATAGACCTCCAGCACCCGCGGATTTTTCTGGATTTCCTCGGGCGTACCCTCGGCTAGGATTTCACCGTAGTTCAGCACGGTGATGCGATCGGCGAGCTCCATGACCACCTGCATGTCGTGCTCGACAATCAGGATTGTCAGGTTTTTTGCGATCTTGCGCACCAGTTGCATCGTGTCGTGAGTTTCGGCCGCGCTCATACCGGCGGTCGGCTCGTCGAGACACAGCAATGTTGGTTCGGTCGCCAATGCGATACCGATTTCGAGATTGCGTTGTTGCCCGTGCGAGAGATTGGCGGCCAGTTCGCCGGCACTGCCGAGCAGGCCGACCGACTCGAGCGCTGCTTCCGCTTTCTCGTTGATATCGGGAAATTCGCTGTGGTGTTTGACGATGTTCCACGCGTGACGGCGTGACTGCGCGGCGATGCGCACGTTTTCCAGCGCCGTGGCATTCGGCATGATGTTGGTGATCTGATAAGAGCGCGCGATGCCCTTCTGCGAAATCATATTGGGCGGCAGGCCGGTAATTTCCTCGCCATTGAACAAAATGCGTCCCCCGGTCGGCCGCAGCACGCCGGTGAGGCAATTGAAGAATGTGCTCTTGCCCGCCCCGTTCGGTCCGATGATGGCGCGAACCTCTTCGCGCTGAACCTCGAAATTGACCTGGGAAAGCGCGGCCAACCCGCCGAAACGGACGGTCAACAGTTCGATCGCTAGGACTGGCGCCGACGCGGCTCCCCGGCTGCCCGCCGGGGAGCGTATGTCGGTTGCGGATTGCACGCTCACTTACGAGGAAGCGAACTTGCAGGCCGGCGGCACGATCGTCTTCTCGCCGGGGATTGTCTCGACGATTTGATGTTTGCCGCCTTTGATCTCGAAGATGAACTGACGGATGAAAGCCTGGTGATCTTCCTTGCGGAGCACCCCGCCGCCTTGCGGGAAGTCGTCGCCTTCCTTCATCACTAGACCTTCGAGAGCCTCGATCAGCTTCATCGTGTCCTTGCGGCCCTCGAACTTGGACTTCTCCATGCCGAGCTTGAGCGCGTTGATCGCCTCGTAGTTCGACTGCACGTAGCGGTCGGGCAGCGGGCCTGACGGATCCATCTTGGCCAACCGTGCCTTGGCTTCGTCGAAGAACTTGTGATGCGCTGGCGTGTCGAGCGGGCCCTGGAATACCGGAATGTACCGGTTGATGCCGATGAAGCCGTCGATCTTGTTGCCCTGCGCCGGCAGGTTGGTGGGCTCGCTGATCGAACCGTCGCCGGCGAACTTGTACTTCTTGGTCAGGCCGAGGTCGTAGGCCTGGTTGACCACCGTCA
>Ga0187785_10000316_pt1 | contig 18183 bp, 17 predicted proteins | sample 0815_BV2_4_20_MG_FD_132466 | JGI IMG/M metagenome (GOLD analysis project Ga0187785, IMG submission 132466) | Tropical peat soil microbial communities from peatlands in Department of Meta, Colombia - 0815_BV2_4_20_MG | ecosystem: Environmental > Terrestrial > Soil > Wetlands > Peat | place...
ACCGGCCCGGGTGCAGCGCGACCGTATGCTTTCAGAGGAAATCCGAAGAGTGCGCAAGGAGAACTTCGAGGTGTATGGAGCCCGGAAAGTATGGCTTCAGCTTAACCGGGAAAACGTACCGGTCGCCCGCTGTACAGTGGAACGACTGATGCGGACCATGGGGCTCCGTGGGGTAATTCGGGGCCGGACCTGCCGGACGACAATATCGGATGGTTCGGTGGAGCGTCCGGAGGATCTGGTGCAGCGGCAGTTCAATGCGACGCGACCGAATCAGCTTTGGCTGGCGGATTTCACGTATGTGGCAACATGGACGGGGTTTGTGTATGTTGCTTTTGTGATTGACGTTTTCTCCCGGGGGATCGTTGGCTGGCGAGTAGCGCGTAAGATGCGGACAGAGCTTGTGCTGGATGCCCTGGAGCAGGCGATCTGGGCTCGGCGGGACACCAACGGATTAATGCATCACAGCGACCGCGGCAGTCAATATCTGTCGATCCGTTATTCGGAGCGTCTGGCAGCAGCGGGTGTGGAACCGTCCGTTGGACGCCGGGGTGATGCCTACGATAACGCCTTGGCGGAAACGATTATTGGACTTTATAAAACGGAGGTTATTCATCATCGAGGCCCATGGCGGACAATCGACATGGTGGAATACGCCACGCTGGAATGGGTCGATTGGTTCAACAACCAGCGATTGCTTGAACCTATCGGGGATATGCCACCGGCTGAGTTGGAAATCGAGTATTATCGTCAAATGCAGGAGTCGACCGTTTCGGTCTGACTCAAACAAATCGGTCTCCGGTATTCCCGGGGGGATTCACTATCGCTACTTCACAGCGGTGAGGGTTGCCTTGACCGATCCGACCTTAACCTTGGTTTTCAGCAGCACTGGCAGCCTTTTTTCATCATCCGTAAGCCAAATTAGTATGTCGCCCTTGCGGTTGAATATGCCTTCGCTCTGGAGCACCGGCCTTATCAGTATGGTCTTGAAAGTCCCGATCGGCGTTTCGATCTCTTCTTTCTTTACGACCTGCACCTCGGCTTTGTAAAGCTTCTTGTTGTCGAATATCTCTACAAAGACCGATTTCCCCACATGCAGAGGCAGGAATCGCACGTAGTAGAAACACGATAGGGCGTCCATTGTAAAATCTCCGATGTCAAAGGTCTTCTGCTCCTTGTCGAGATAGTCAATGTACGTTGCCTTCTTGCCCGCCGAATCGAAGAACACCTCTTTATCTTTCTTGTGCTTGCCTTCGGATGTTTTGAGCCTGTAGTTGTATGGCGTTCCCGGCAGGCTTGTGTGTGCTTCTTTCCTGAGAGAACTCACCGCAAGGTCATTCACTCTGTAGAATACAGATACGAAGTCGGATGACATGGCCCTCGATACGAGCTGGACGTACTGACCGTTTTCTATGGTTTCGAGCGATGCGGTGCCAGCCTTGATGCCGGCCCAGGTGAGATCATAGTCGAGCCTTTCAGGAAGCGCGAAAGCGGCTGCCGCAGATGAAAGCAACAGCAGGGCTAGGATGAAAATTGCGAATCCGGCTGTTTTAGGTGATGTCACATGATCTCCCATGGGGTCTCTGCATGTCGCAGGAGCTTTCTGTTATAGTAATATGATGTTTGTAATTCCTGCAATAGACCTCAAGGAAGGCCGCTGCGTAAGACTGCTCCAGGGAAGAAAAGAGGACGCCACCGTATATTCCGACGACCCGGTCGCAACTGCGCGTAAATGGGAAGCGACAGGAGCCAGGCGCCTGCATGTTGTCGATCTCGACGGCGCCTTTACAGGCAGCCAGAAGAACCTCGAAAGCGTTCTCAACATCAGGAAAGCCGTATCGATGGAGATCGAGGTCGGCGGCGGGATCCGAGATATGATCCGCATTGAAAATCTGCTTTCTGCCGGTATCAGCAGCGTAATCCTCGGGACTATAGCAGTTGAGAATCCAGAGTTGGTAAAAGAAGCGTGCGCTAAATATCCGGGCAGGATTATGGTCGGAATAGATGCGAAAAACGGAGACGTTGCAGTCAAAGGGTGGGTGGAGGTTACAAAAGTAAGGGCCAGTGAACTTGCCCACAGGATGCAGGATATCGGGTGCGCCGGCATCATTTATACCGATATCGCAAAGGACGGGATGTTGTCCGGACCGAACATAGAGGCTGTTCGCCAGATGGTACAGGGCCTGCGGATTCCGGTCATCGCGTCTGGAGGCATCTCATCGATCGAAGACATAAGGAACCTGCTTACTATAAAAGGGTTGTGGGGCGCGATTACCGGCAAGGCGATCTATTCGGGCACGCTTGATCTGAAGGAAGCCTTGAGGATTTCGGAGAAAAAGTGCTAGCCAAGAGAATCATCCCTTGTCTCGATGTCAAGGATGGCAGGGTGGTCAAGGGTGTAAGCTTTCTCAACCTGAGGGACGCAGGCGACCCGGTCGACAACGCGATCTATTATGATAAGGAAGGCGCCGACGAGCTTGTATTCCTCGATATAACGGCCTCCCATGAAAAGAGAAAAATAATCCTCGATGTCGTCGAGAAGACGGCCAACGACGTGTTCATGCCGCTTACCGTGGGCGGCGGCATCAGGAATCTTGACGATATAAGAAACCTCCTCAACGCAGGCTGTGACAAGGTGTCGATCAACACTGCGGCAGTCCAGGACCCACATTTCATCAGCAAGGCCGCCGAGCGCTTTGGTACCCAGTGCATTGTTGTTGCGATAGACGCAAAGCGGGTTGTGCCGGATATGGAGGCATCGGTGGAGCCATGGTTTTCCGACCGATCCCTTAAGGATGTTGTCCTTTCTCTTCCGGCTGCAGGGCTGACCTGGGCGCTCTCAACCCACGGCGGGCGCAAAATGAAGAAGATCGATGCTGTGAAGTGGGCCAAGAAGATGGAGGAACTCGGTGCCGGTGAGATTCTGCTTACCAGTATGGACCGCGACGGCACAAAAGAGGGCTACGACCTGGAACTAACCAGCACGATATCCGACACAGTGTCAATCCCAGTGATAGCGTCAGGGGGCGCGGGCAACCTCGAGCATTTATACTATGGCTTTGTAGACGGCAAGGCTGATGCAGTGCTTGCAGCATCCATATTTCACTACCGCGAATTTTCGATCCGTCAGGCCAAAGATTACCTTAAGACAAAAGGCGTACCGGTGAGGCTTTAGAAGACTTAGCCCGGAAGCTTTGCTTTTGCCTGTGCTGTTTTTTCCTCCCTTTGATCCTGCCTTAAATAATGATATTCATTAATAGTGTCGCTGCGCAGCATACCGGCGATTGCAATTAGTTTATTCAAGTAATATATCTTGACATGAATCGAATAAAGTATTATGATATGAACTAAGAGATTAAGCATGGGAGGGCAAGATGCCCGCGGCAACGAAGGATTACTATCAGATACTTGGAGTCGGAAAGGATGCGGCCCAGGAGGATATCAAGAAGGCATACCGCAAGCTTGCCAGAAAGTATCATCCTGACCTCAATCCAGGCGATAAGGCTGCAGAGGAAAAGTTCAAGGAGATCAACGAGGCTTATGCGGTCGTTGGCGATGAGAAAAAGCGGGCTGAATACGACAGCGGCGGCACGTTCAATTTCGAAGGATTCAAGGGATTCGATGCCGGTGGTTTCACGGATATCTTTGGCGATATATTCGGCGGGCGCTTCGGGCATGAGCCTGAGGTGAGCCGGGGCGAAGACCTGTTGATGGGGCTTGAGCTTTCCCTTGAAGAGGCATTTGCGGGGAAGACGATGAGTATCCCGGTGTCAAGGATGGCGCCATGCGAGGTATGCGGCGGGAAGGGCGCAGACTCGTTTGAGACGTGTGCGCATTGCAAGGGTTCAGGCCGTACGCAGACAGCTAGAGGGTTCTTCAAGATCGCTCAGGCTTGCCAGGACTGCGGAGGCACGGGTAAGAAACCTGTCTCTCCATGCAAGACATGCAGCGGACGCGGGAGCATATATACGACCGAAACTCTCAAGGTGAAGATACCGGCCGGGGCTTCGGAAGGATCGCTTATAAGGCTTAAGGGCAAAGGCAATGCGGGCAGGGGCGGAGGGCCGTCTGGAGATCTGCTGCTCGAGATATCGCTCAAGCCCCATTCAGTGTTCCAAAAGAAGGGTGCCGACATATATATCCAGATTCCGGTCACTTTCGGCGAAGCGGCTCTCGGCGCGAAAATAGAGGTGCCGACTCTCGACGGTTCGGCCATGATGAAGCTTCCGCCGGGAACTCAGGGTGGGCGGAAATTCAAGCTGAGCGGCAAGGGATACATTGGGAAATCGGGAGGCCGCGGAGACGAATTCATTGAGATCAGGATAGCGGTCCCGACCGAGATCCCCGAGAAGGCAAAAGACGCTGTAAGGACAATCGAGGCCCTTTATACTGAAAATCCGAGAAAGAAACTTGGAGAAAAGTGACATGACCAGACGAAGACAGGATGCCGACAGGCCGCTCTATCTGATAAGCGTTGTTTCCCAGATGCTTGAGGTGCATCCTCAGACTTTGAGGATGTACGAGCGGGAGGGGTTTGTGACCCCACACAGAATCAACCGCCAGAGACTTTATTCTGACCGTGATGTGGAGAAGCTTCATCTGGTCATAGAGCTCACCAAGGATCTTGGAGTAAATAAGGCGGGTGTGGACATAATCCTGCGAATGCGGACCCGCATAGAGGAAATGCACCGCGAAATAAGTGAAGTGATGGACCTGGTTGACAATGATGTGAGGAGGGAGCTTCAGCGAAGATTCAGGGCCATGCTTGGCGAAGAATAAAGCATTAACAGCAATGCATATTAGTTTTCTGCGGATATCATGGCAGTGCGCGGCTGCATATTATAGGAGGAGAAAAGATGAGATTAGATAGATTGACTGTGAAAAGCCAGGAGGCAATACAGGAAGCTCAAGGGCTTGCCCAGAAGAAGGGCAACCAGCAGCTTGATGTCGAGCACCTGCTTGTTGCAATACTCAGCGATGAGGAGGGCATCGGCCCACAGATATTAGGCAGGACGGGGGCGGATATCGCAGCTGTCAAGGCTGATCTCGAAAAGGAGATCGATAAACTTCCTAAGGTTTCCGGTGCAACGCCGATGGGACAGCTGTATATGGCGCCCAGATTAAAGGCTGTGCTTGAGAAATCTTTTGAAGAAGCGCAACACCTGACCGACGAGTTTATCAGCGTCGAGCATCTGCTGATCGCTATCTTCAGCGATAGCGGGCCTGCATCGCAGATATTGGCCAGGCATGGCGCGACTCGCGCTAATGTCCTTTCTGCCATGCAGGAGATCCGCGGCGTCCACAGAGTGACTGACCCGAACCCAGAAGAGAAATATCAGGCCCTTAAGAAATATGGAAAGGACCTGACTGACCTTGCACGGCGTGGAAAACTCGATCCGGTGATTGGAAGAGACGAAGAAATCAGGCGCGTGATCCAGGTGTTGTCAAGACGTACAAAGAACAATCCTGTCCTTATAGGCGATCCCGGGGTCGGCAAGACAGCGATCGTGGAAGGCCTTGCTCAACGTATCGTCGATGGTGACGTGCCGGAGACATTGCGCGATAAGCAGCTTGTAACTATCGATATAGGCAGCATGGTTGCCGGCGCGAAATACCGGGGTGAATTCGAAGAACGCCTGAAGGCGGTCCTGAAGGAGATCGAGCAGTCCGAAGGAAGGGTTATCACTTTCATAGACGAACTCCACACTCTGGTAGGTGCGGGCGCTGCAGAAGGATCCATGGATGCCTCCAACATGCTCAAGCCTGCCCTGGCCAGGGGCGAGCTCAGGTGCATAGGCGCCACAACCGTTAATGAATACCGAAAATATATCGAGAAAGACCCGGCGCTCGAAAGAAGGTTCCAGCCGGTGGCGGTGGGCGAGCCGTCGGTCGAGGATACCATATCGATACTTCGCGGACTGAAAGAGAAATACGAAATCCATCACGGCGTAAAGATCAAGGATTCCGCTTTGATTGCTTCGGCGGTGCTTTCGAACCGTTACATCACCGACAGGTTCCTGCCTGACAAGGCTATCGATCTGATCGACGAGGCTGCTGCCCGTCTCAGGATGGAGATCGACAGCATGCCGATAGAGCTCGATGAGCTCGAAAGAAAGCTGCGCCAGATGGAGATCGAGAAACAGGCATTGCTCAAGGACGACTCTCAGGACGCAAAGGACAAGCTGGCAAAGATCGGTAAAGACGCCGCCGAACTTCAGTCAAAACGTGATCTGCTGAGGGCCCAGTGGCTTGGAGAGAAAGAAGTTATCCAGAAGATCAGAGAGGTCAAGGAGCAGATCGACCAGGCCAGGATCGAATCCGAGAGGGCAGAAAGAGAAGGCGATCTTGCCAAGGCTGCGGAACTGAAATATGGCAGGCTCCTTGAGCTGCAGCGTGCGCTGGAGGCCGAGAATGCGCGCCTTAAGGCTACCCAGGAGAAACGCAAAATGCTCAAAGAAGAGGTCGATGACGAAGACATAGCTGCAGTTGTTTCGAAATGGAGCGGAGTGCCTGTGACGCGTATGCTGGAAGGCGAGGTCCAGAAGCTAATCCATATGGAAGACCGCCTCAGGCTGCGCGTTGTGGGTCAGGACGAGGCACTCTCGGCAGTTGCAAACGCTGTCAGAAGGGGCAGGTCCGGGCTGCAGGACCCTAACAGGCCCATTGGATCTTTTCTGTTCCTCGGACCCACCGGCGTCGGTAAGACCGAGCTGGCGAAGGCTCTCGCCGAATTCCTCTTCGACGACGAGACTGCAATGATTAGGATTGATATGTCTGAATACCAGGAGCGCCACACTGTGTCTCGGCTCATAGGGGCACCTCCCGGCTATGTGGGCTACGAAGAAGGCGGGCAGCTGACCGAGGCGGTCAGGAGGCGGCCTTATTCGGTCGTCCTCTTCGATGAGATCGAGAAGGCACATCCCGAGGTCTTCAACACACTGTTGCAGCTTCTCGATGACGGAAGGCTTACTGACGGCCATGGGAGGACTGTGGATTTCAGGAATTCGGTAGTGATAATGACCTCTAACATCGGAAGCATACATATTCAGGAGCTGCTGGAAGATAAGACCAGGAGACCGGAGGCATACTGGGGCTCTGACAATCAGAAAGAGTTGAAGGATAAGGTGATGGCCGATCTGAAGGCGTCATTCAGACCTGAATTTCTAAACCGCATTGACGAAATAGTTATTTTTAACGCGCTCAATACGGCACTGCTAAAGCAGATTGTGGATATTCAGGTCGAGCGGATGAAGAAGTATCTCCGCGAAAAGAAGATTGATATTATTCTCACCGATGCCGCCAAGGCCCATGTTGCAAAGGCCGGATACGATCCTGTATTCGGCGCAAGGCCGCTCAAGAGGGCGATTCAGAACGAGATACTGAATCCGTTGGCATTAAGGCTTTTGGAAGGCGCCTTCTCGGAAGGGGACGTTATAGAAGTCGATTATGTTGACGGTGGGATGGTTTTCGGCAAGGTTGAAGTAGCGGGTTTTGTATCATAGGACCGTTGGTCCTCGGGGGATAGATACAGGTATGCAGGAGGAAGATTATGTCGATAGACAAGTGGAGCCCTTTGAAAGAACTGGAAGATATGAGAAGGGATATGGACAGGCTCTTCGATGAGTTTGCCAAGCCTGTTCGCAGAAGGAGGATCTGGCCCAAGTCCGAGGGCCTGGTGATCCCGAACATGGACCTTTATGACAGAAAGAACGATATCGTCGTGAAGGTCGAGCTTCCGGGCGTCCGCAGGGAGGACATCGATCTCACTATAACCAAGGATACCCTGATTGTAAAGGGTGAAGTGAAGAAGGACGAAGACGCCAAAGAGGAGGATTACTTTATTGCGGAGAGAACCTATGGGAACTTTACTCGCACTGTAACGCTTCCTTTCGAGGTCGAGAACGAAAAGGCCCAGGCGTCTATCAATAATGGCATACTGGAAATAGTTATGCCGAAAAGGGAAGAGGCCAGGCCTAAGGAAATCAGGATCGAGGTCAAGTAGCATTTGCAGGGGCGGCCATGATCGGCCGTCCCTGACTTAAATGAGCAGGCTCTGTGGTATAGACGTTCCGGAAAAAGGGTCGACGAGATTGCAGCCGTTCACCTCGAACGGGAACCATGTCAAAGTTGAGCTTTGCACTTCCAAGTTGTTTCTGTCGAAAGCCCTCATGTCGTCCGCAATCTGAGATTTCGTCCCTGCGTGGACAAACTGGGCCAGCAGGAGGGCATCTTCGGAGTCGTAGTAGCAGCCCTGCATCTCTTTTAAGTCCTGCCTTTCATCTTCCCGGATTGAGTATTGCGGTTTCTTCCTGGTGATATTTGCCGATAAATCGGCAAGCATCTTTAGTCGGCGGAAGCGAAACGCGGGGACATAAAAGGTCAGCTTCTCTGCGCCTGAGATAGCGCCGATTACCCAGAACGGAAGATATTTTGTCTGGCCTGCAAGGTTGTCTATCTGCGCAATCTTATACGACACTTCCGAAAGCTCGCTTCCATATATCTGCCAGGCCCTCGCGCAGGATGAACAGAAGAAAATGGCGTCATCAGGACGGAGGGGGAGGTCCCAGCCGCAGTTGGGGCAGCTGAGGGGCCTGAACCCAAGGATCTTTGGCTCTGCCTGCGTATGCTTGTCCAGTGCTGCAAACATCGAAGGATCGGCATCGGACTTCACCACTGTTTGCGAAACAGCATCTACAATCGACAGCATTCGTTTATTTTCGCACTCTACCTCTATTGTCCAGAACGGGAAATAGATTATAGACAGTATCCGGCCCAGAACCGACCGGAAGAGCAAGGGCTGCATAGCAGCATCTTTCATGCCGCAGCCCATGGCTTCATCTATGCCCAGATCAGGGGTTACTATCCTGCCAAGCTGTTCTATTGCGCCCTGCTGAAAGAGCTCCAGCCTGAGCACTGCTGGCCTCAGGCCCAAAGAATACAGCCCTTCACCGTGAAGATTGCATGCTATGAAATTCTTCTCAACATATCGGTCGGCGATCTGGGCCTTGGCAGGTCCGACCTCTTCCTTGTCAGATCCCGTATGAATAAGAGGTGCGATATCCTTATCCCCAGCATTCAGTATAATGCCTGTGCGGGAATGATTGCTGCCGAATATCATGTCGATGACATTTCCTGCGTGCTTAATCATCGTATCGAATCCTATCCCGGCATCTTCACGCTCCCATCCATAAGCAGACCCGCAGCAATCAGACTCCCCATACTCAAGATCCGGCTTTGCGGGCATGCGGGGCGCTTCCTCCCATCTGAAATCGCTTCCTATCAGGCGGTAATATGGGATGAAATGGATTTGTGGTTTGATGACGCGGCAATCCCGATTCAGCTCCTGCTGGGCCTTCATGGCTGAAGCTATGGCACGATAGTGGTCGAACTTAGGCTTTATGTAATAGCTGAGCACCTGCTTCCGGCCCGTAACCATCAGCTTTGAACGGCAATGACGGCATTCGACGGCGTTGGACCCTTCACTAAAATCAAGAGGGGCTGCGCATGAAGGGCATTCTGTCGAGACGGTATAGCTATTCATAGTCCTGTATCCTGAAAAATTTTCCGGCTTGCGATGCGTTTGTTATTGCCCCAGTTTTTCACCGCAGTTCAGGCAAAACTTCGTACCCGGAGGCAGCTTGGTTTTGCAGTTCAGACACTGAAGGCCGCTTTTGAGGTCGAGTCCGCACGCCGGGCAGAAGTTGTCATTTGCATTAAGATCTTTATTGCAGTGCGGGCATTTGCGTATGGCCACCATCTGGTGTCCGCAGGACGGGCAAAAGCGGCTGTCGATGAAAACATCTCCGTGACAGCGCGGGCAATTCACCTTTGCCGTCGCATCCGATTGCGCAGTTTGTCCCTTTTGATTGATGACATTATAGAGCATTCCTGGGATCATCATACCCATACCGGCACCGATGCCTATGCCCATGCCGGAAGCCGCTCCAGCCGCCTGCCCTCCGGATGTCGCTGCGTCGCCCATTGCCTTTGCCGCTTTGTACTTGAAAAAGCTGTCCAGGTCTCCTACGGCCTGCATCCCCGAGCGTTCGTCGATCATCTTCTGTACATCTTCGGGTGGCGTTATCCGGCTGATATAGAAATCGACCAGCTCCATTCCGTATTTCCCGAAGTCTTCGGCAAGCCGTGTCTTTACCGTCACGGCCATTTCATCGTAGTGCTTCGGAAGGTTGACAAGGCTGTCAACTGCCTCGCCCATGAAGTCGTTAAGGCGCGAAACGATGATCTCCCGTAGATAGTCCTCCACACTACTTGTGCTGAAAGAACCCTGAGTGCCCACGAGCGTATTGATAAAGAGGAGGGGCTGGGTGACCTTCATGGTGAAGGTGCCGAAGGCCCGGAGGCGCACCAGGCCCAATTCACTGTCCTTGAAGGCAACCGGATCCTTTGTGCCCCATCTCATATTCGTGAATATCTTCAGGTTGATGAAGCAGACCTCGGCCCTGAACGGGCTGGTGAATCCCCAGGGCAGAGAGAGCACCTTTGTAAGGATCGGGAGGTTTTTGGTCGAAAGGGTATGTCGGCCCGGCCCGAATATGTCCAGCCCTTTCCCATCCCTGAAAAAGACGGCTGCCTGATTTTCCCTGACCACCAGCTGCGCACCGAACTTTATCTCGGCTGAACCTTCGTCCGGATAACGGTGAACTATCTCGGTCCCTGTATTGTCGAACCATTCGATCACTTCCATGAATTCAGACATGTTTCCTCCTATCCTCCGTACATGATTCAAGCGGCATTCAGTGTAGCCGTTGAAGATCAAGCGCATCCAGACTTGACGATATCTCTTATGAACTCAGTAACCCGGTCCCTGATTTCATTCCTGGCGCGTCTGAAGTCGTTCATGATCACTTCCTCCGAGCCTCTCGTGCCGACAGGATCATTTACGGGCCAGTAGAGTCTTTTTATATTCGGCGGTGTCAGCGGGCAGGTCGCCTCAGCCTGGCCGCAAAGCGTGATGACGACATCCATTTGCATGAGAAGGTTACTGTCTATCTCCTTGGACTTCTGCTCAGATATATCAATGCCGACTTCGCGCATTACTGCAACTGCCCTTGGATGAAGGCCTGCGGCAATCAACCCCGCGCTGTAAGGCTCCAGCAAGGCCTTGCCCAGTTTGCGGGCCCATCCTTCAGCCATCTGGCTCCTGCATGCATTAGCGGTGCAAAGAAACATTATCTTGAGCATGACACCTTTTAGTCCGAAAGGAGCTCGCTGATTTTTTTGCCGATATCGGGCGATTCCATGAACGAAGTGCCTATCAGCATTGCGTCCACGCCGCCGCCCTCAAGGGTCAGAACGTCCCCGCGACTCTTTATTCCGCTCTCACTGACTACTATCTTTCCTGCGGGTATTCTCTCTTTAAGTCTCAGGGTTGTCGAAAGATCTATGGCGAGCGACTTGAGATTGCGGTTATTGATGCCTATGATCCCGGCACCGATGGAAAGCGCGTCTTCCAGTTCTTCGCCGTCGTGCACTTCAAAGAGCACGGCCATTCCCAGCTCCTCCGCTATTTTGCAGTATTCCCCAGCCTGTTTTCTATCCAGTATGGCTGCAATAAGAAGGACGGCGTCGGCCCCGAAGAGCCTCGATTCATAAAGCTGATACTCGTCGATGATGAAATCCTTGCGCAGCAGAGGTTTGGTTGTGAACTGGCGAACCCTTTGCAGATATGAAAGATGCCCCTGAAAGAAATCCTCTTCGGTGAGCACCGAGATAGCATCCACCCGGTTGTCTTCGTATGCCCGCGCAATCTGAACTGGATCGAAATCGCCCCTGATGAGACCTCTGGACGGCGAAGCCTTCTTGATTTCGGCAATGAGCCTGATAGGACCCTGGCCTCGTCTCAACGCCTGCCTGAAGTTGCGTGAAGGCTCAAGATCAGGCAGCCTTTTTTTGATTTCTGCTAGAGACAGCCTGCATTGGGCATCGGCGACTCTCTCGATCTTTCTAACTACGATGTTCGTCAGTATATTGTTTTCGCGCTGGGTTTTCATACAGTGACAGTCCTATTATACCCCAAAGCATTTCTTCTCACCCATTTCCGCAAGTCCCATAGGTGGAGGGAGAATATCTTGATAAAATATATTGTAGGAGATCAGCTATGGATATGACCAAAGAGGTTTTCAATAATCTGAAAAAGATGCAGATGTTCTCCTCTTTGACCGCCGATGACATATCTGCATTCATAGGCAAGATAATTGTCAGGCGCTTCAAGAAAGGCCAGACGGTCCTGTTCGAAGACGACACCAACGCTTATATGTACATGCTTCTGTCCGGCAGGGTGAAGGTCATTCAGATACTTGAAGACGGCAGGGAGAGCATCAGGGCAATACATAAGACAGGAGACTCTTTCGGTGAACTTTCCCTGCTTGACTGCAAGACGTCCCCGGCCATGGTGATGGCGATGGAGGACACGACTGCTGCTATTATAAACAGGGAGAACTTCTTCACAATTTTGTATAACCAGCGCAAGGTGCTCGACAATCTGCTGCAGATGTTCTGTTTCCGGCTGAGGGATTCATGGGAAAGGGTGCAGATAGCGAACTTCAAGAATGCATCTCACAGGGTGATCATGATGCTTCAGCAACAGTCCTGCGAGAATGGCGAGCAAATACCTGAGGGCGTACTTTTGAAAGACCGCCTAACCCATCAGAACATGGCCGATCTCGTTGGCCTGAACCGCGAAACAGTAACGCGGGTTATCGACAAGCTGCAGAAAGATGGCGCAATCACTGTCAGAAAAGACAGGAAGATAGTTTTGCATAAAAACTTCATAAAGCTGATACCGACCATTTAATTCATCCTCGTTATCAAAATCAGGTCAGGAAGTTACGCGTTTGCCGAGTGCGCCGGCCAGTCTTTTTAAGGCAGGCGATATGCCCTTTGGGTCGAGGTGTATGTCCAGTATGCAAAAGCCATCTTTATAGTCCCGGGCTTCCGCCATGGCATTTGCGAACTCCTCTTCCGTATGAATATTAAAGCCCTTGCCGGCATCGAAGATTTGAGGTATGCGGCTATACTGCCATATCGATACATCATTGAAGGACCCGTCCAGCATCGGGCGTTCTGTGCCGTATCCATAGTTATTTAATACCAGCACAATCGGGTTGAGCTTGTACCTGGCAGCGGTGGCCAGCTCCATCCCTGTCATCTGAAAGGCCCCGTCTCCGACCATGACGATGGGACGCAAATCCGGCCTGGCCAATTGTACCGCCAGGCTGGCCGGAACGGAGAAGCCCATAGAAGCATAGTAAGCGGAGGACATATATTCAGCAGCCCTTGGAATAATGATGTCGGCGGTTGAAAATAGGGCGTCACCGGTGTCTGCGATTACAAAATTGCTCCCGTCAAGGCTGCTCTCAAGCAGTTCTAGTACACGCTCGATTGTAATGGGTTTCCCGTGCTGAGCTATGAAATCCTTTTTTGCAGCAGCATGGGGTATGGACGGCGGCTCTTTCCTGAGGATATCGGCCTTGGAAAGCCCGTGCAGAAAGCTGTTCAAATAAACCGCGTTGTATGTATGGTAGCGTATGGATGTCTTTTCGCTGGTGGAAAATATGGAGAGTCCCTGATCGAGATGTGCAGTAAAGACTCCGAGGTTTATGTCAGTCATGAACATACCCAGGAAGACTACGCAATCGCTTGTTTCGACGTATTGGCGCACATTTTCATGGCTCATGCCGCCCTGATATACCCCCAGGTACAAGGGATGTCGTTCATCGACCACAGACTTGCTCAATATGGATGATGCGATCGGTATGTTTGTACGCTCGGCAAATCTGAGCACCTGGCTTTCCAGTCCGTATCGCATCAATTCAACCCCGGCGACAATGACGGGCTGGCGGGAAGAGTTTATCATCCCAGCAGCATCGCTGACAGCCTCTGCCAGGGGTTTTGTATCCATGTCGGGAGGCAGTACGGGTTCGACAACAGGGACTATCTTCCGGAGGGCCATATCACGCGGCAGTTCAATGTAGACAGGACGTCTGTAACATTTGGCGGCTCCGAGCACGCGGCTGATTTCATGGCAGGCGGTATCAGGGTTTTCGAGTGACGTTGCTGCCACCGTGAGTTGCTCGAAAACTTTGAACTGTGTGTCAAATGTCTTTACCTTATGATGCAGCATGGGATCGCCAATCCGTTCTCTGACCCCGGGTGCCCCGCTGATGATCACGACCGGGGATTCTTCGGCATAGGCCTGAGCAGTTGTGTTGGCTATCTTCAGCCCTCCCACTGCATATGTTATGCATGCTGCTCCCAGACCAGTCACGCGGGCGTAGGCATCAGCCGCGAACCCGGCTCCCTGCTCATCGCAGGTATTGATGATCTTAATCCTGCTCTGCTCTAATTGCTTGAAGAAGGTGAGCACGTAATCACCGGGGATGCCGAATATGTGGCCTATCCCGTTTTCGTAGAGCCGTCGGATCAAATATTCGCCTATAGTGGTTTCTCCGGTGTCCACCCTGTCCTCCCTCAATAGATTAACGGCCGGATGATGATATTATATCCACGATTCCCAGTGCTGAAAACGATAAGAGCCATACAATTTGCAAAGACTTCCGGCTGACGGCCTGTAATTACCTTGATTACCGGCTTGAAGATCAGCCCAATTGCCTTTTGTATGGCTCTAGACTTGATGCAACGCGTTCTACGGTGACCATAGCATTTTCTGCTTTTGGGAGGTCCGGCGGAGGCTTCAGGCTTCCCTCTCGCTGCAGAGGGCTTGCTCACCGCATCCGACACTAACTCCCGGCGCATAATTGTTCCTATGGCGGTCCATAGAATTGCATTGCATTCTGTTCTTAAGATAATAATAGTCCCGCGCGAACTGAAATAAAATCAGACTAACCCCGAATTTCTTGTCAGAGTTTTCCTACAGGAAGTAAGATTTCGAGTCCCGTACAGGCATCTCGGATCAGGCGCTACCAGGTCGTCGCAGACCATCAGGCTGACAGCCGGGCATCCTCCGCGGCATTTCCCGTGCAGTTCGCACACGGTTTCAGGACAGTGGTTCCTCTCGAAATTCCTGAAGAATGACAACGCCGGGTGTCGGCAAATCCGGTCTATATCGTCAGACAGTATATTGCCCAGCCGGAATTCCGGCCTTTGAAACAGCAGATAGCATGGATATACCGACCCGTCCGGCATGACCGATAATTTTGTGGTTCCGGCGGGGCAGCGTATGTCTTCATGGGCGGTGTCGGGCAGGTAGCAGGAACAATATACGCCCTCGACATTTCGGTGCACTTTCCGGAGTTTGTTCAATCTCCGGTAGTATTGGGGGAATGGCAGGCAGCTGTCGAGATCGGAGGGCTGAAGGGCATCCATGAAGATGGCGTAATATCGAATTCCCGGATGCCCGATCAGCCGCTGAACAGTCTCCGGCATAAAACGCGTGCGGTTGCAGACGGACTTGATCAGCGGCCTGTATTCAAGAATGTACGAAACAAGTTCGTCGTCCACAGGGGTGCCGTTCAGCGATATGCCGATTGTGAGCTTCTCTCCCTCAAAATTGTGGGACAATCCCGTAAGGGCACGGACATTGCTGCCGTTGGAGCTTATCGATGCGCGCAAACCATTATTGCAGGCAGTTTCGACCAGGGCGGTCAGTTCGGGATGGCAGGTCGGCTCGCCGCCGAGGAAATCGATTTCTTCGATCCCTTCGCCGGCAAGGACATCAGCGACCTTTCCGAAGTCAACGGCGCTGATGTCGCGTATCCGGGAAATCCCCCGGTTGAAGCAGAAAGAACAGGTTTCATTGCACCTAAAAGTCGGGAAAAACTGTATGTACAATTACTTCTTGCGGCCGGAAATAATGTCGTCGGCCCAGCTAAGCGCAGCTGAAACGGTCGGGAATCCGATGGTGCTCGTTATCAGGATGATCGCATGGTAAATCTCGTCATGAGTTGCGCCAAGCTCCAGAGCCCGTCTGGTATGGGAATGGACCGAACCCTCGGACCGTATGGCAGCCGCAGCCGCCAGTTGTATGAGATGCGACGTCTTCTCGTCTATCGGTCCGGCGATTTTTGCTGCTTTGCCGAGATTTGCCGATGCTGTGAAAAAGCTCTTGAACCGTTTCCTGATGCTGACATACTGGTCCGGCAACATAAGTACCTCCCTCGATTAGCTGATATTCACATTGTACAGCTATTTTGCTTATGCAACCAGTCTTTTCCCGGCCTCAAGTGCGTCTTTCAGAGCTTCGGGATGTTCAAGGGCAGCCCCTTTTGCATCGACTCCCAGGGCGGAGACGACCTCATGTTTCGGGACGCTCACAGTCCTGAAAAAAGCCGTGGCAGTGGCGTCAGAGCATGTGGCGCCAATTTCTTTTTTCATGCCCCCGACGAGCAAAAGAAGCCCTTTCCGGCCATGAGGCCCTGCCGCTATCGAGCGCTTCAGCAGATACTTTTCGCACCAGAAGGCCTGGCAGCGGTCGATCATAGCCTTTACCTGGGCGCTCAAAGCAAAGAAAAATATAGGCGAAGCCAGGATGATTCTGTCAGCCGAACGAATGGCGTCGTAGATTTCTCCCATATCGTCGTTGATTATGCATTGGCCGCTTTTTTCACATGAGCCGCAATCCTGACAGGGTTTGATCCGCATATAGTTAAGCTTGAAAAGGACAACCTCATGCCCGGCTTTCTTTACGGGCTTTAACGCCTCTTCAAGCAAGATCTCTGTGTTGCCGCTTGGACGCGGGCTCCCCTGGAACGCAACTATCTTCATTTTCCTTTCTACTCTACCTTCTTGTATGCCTGCTTTTTTGATTTGCAGACCGGACATTCATCAGGTGGCTCTCCCTCTACCGTATGGCCGCAGACCGAGCATACATAATAATCGACATCTGCGTTCTTGCCGAGTTCGGCCAGCGCTTTCTTGTAAAGTTCGGCGTGGACCTTTTCGACCTCGTTGGCATATGTAAAGGTCCTTACTGCATTCTTGTCGCCTTCCGCTTCGGCCTCGGCGATCATCTGCGGATACATCTTCTGGAATTCGAAAACCTCGCCTGCCATGGCTGCCTCAAGATTCTCCTTCGTGCCCTTGATCCCGCCCATCTGCCTCAGGTGGTTATGGGCATGAATCGTCTCGGCCTCGGCAACAGCCTTGAACAGCTTGGCAACCTGTTTGTATCCTTCCTGCTCGGCTTTTTTCGACCATGCAAGATATTTTCTATTCGCCTGCGATTCGCCCGCAAATGCATTATGAAGATTATTTTCGGTATTTGACATGAATTCCTCCTCAATTATTCAAAATTCTTGTGATATTCCTTGACCTTCCTTGCGAAGGCCGCTCCGTATTCATAGCACTTTGCAGCATCGTCATTAGAAGGGCGGTAAAGCACCTCCATGCCTGGTTCGTATGTCTCAAGGCCGATCTTTTTCAGTGTTTCGTATGCTTCCTTGACCGCGCCGCCTCCCCAGCCGAAGCTTCCAAATGCGCCTGCAATCCTGTTCTTGGGACGCAGCCCTCTCAGGTATGTAAGAAAATTTGCCACGCTCGGGAACATTATATTGTTCAGCGTCGGAGTGCCTATAAGTACCCCGCGAGATTTCCAGAATTCCTTTACCGCTACGCTCTGAGGAGTCGCCCTCAGTTTCATCACTTTGCAGTCAACTCCTTCGTCGCAGATACCCTGCATCAGATGCACCGTCATCTGTTCAGTGCTGTGCCACATGGTGTCGTAGATAATCGAAACGCTAAGGTCCGACTTCCCGTTCGCCATGTCCATGTACATGTTGACGACCTTTGAAGGGTCCCGTCTGAATATGATGCCGTGGTCCGGGGCTATCATGTCGATTTCAAGACCAAGCTTCTGAATATCGGCCACTTTGCTCTTTATTATGTGACCGAACGGCATGAGTATATTGGCATAATAATCAACTATGGCATCTTCCAGTTCCGAGATCGATTGACAGGTCGTGTAATCGTCGTCGAACCTGGAAGCAGAAGCGATATGCTGACCGAATCCGTCCTGGCTTATCAACAGCTTCTCTTCCTTTACATACGTCATCATCGAATCAGGCCAATGAAGCATGGGGGTTTCCAGGAAAAGCAGGGTCCGCTTTCCGATGGTGAGCGTATCGCCGCTCTTTACTACGTGTATATTCCATTTCGAGAGATCGAAGAACCGGGCGAGTCCCTTTTTACCTTTATCGGTTATATGAATAG
>Ga0187785_10000317_pt1 | contig 18180 bp, 12 predicted proteins | sample 0815_BV2_4_20_MG_FD_132466 | JGI IMG/M metagenome (GOLD analysis project Ga0187785, IMG submission 132466) | Tropical peat soil microbial communities from peatlands in Department of Meta, Colombia - 0815_BV2_4_20_MG | ecosystem: Environmental > Terrestrial > Soil > Wetlands > Peat | place...
CTCCACCCGGGGCTGGTGCCGGATGTGCTCGACATCTACGGCAACGAGATGATCCTGCTGGTCTCGGGAGGGATCCACGGCCACCCGAAGGGCACCCGGGCCGGTGCGCAGGCAACCATGCAGGCAATTGAGGCATGGCAGGAAGGGGTAACCCTCGAAGAGAAAGCAAAGAATTCGCCTGCTCTCGAAGAAGCCCTTGCAAAATGGGGGCACTATAAGCCGAAGTAAGGTCTTTCCAACCTTTGAGCGACCTCTGATCGTTGCTGATTTCCGGCGCTTTGGTGACGATTATCTAGGATACTCCCTCTTTTCCATGGAGGGGGAGGCAGCATGGGGGAAGCCCCTGACCTCGGCCTACAGGGACGGTTTTGAATCTGTTCTGCATGCGTGTCGATGGTGCTGCCCGTAGAGACCGTGACGTCATCTGTACCGGCTTTTTCAGAAAGGAGATTTACCCGCTGTTATTCGGGAGGACCCTGATACGAATGCCAACCGTACCTATTCAAAAACTGACATGATTGTCATTCTTCTGGTTGGTAAGCCCGGTTCAGCTGTCAGTTCATCGGAACGTATTCTCCAGGAACAACCACGAGAAAAAAATCACGTTAGGTGATTCCTCATAACGAGCCACCAATTACAACCATTCTCCCCCTCTTGCGCCACCAGTCCCCCCAGGGAGGACGGGGCGCGATTTGATTGGACGAAGCCGGTTACAGGTACTACGTCGTTATCGCAAATCGGGGAATAACATCCTAGCGCGGGGGCAGAAGTGGAACCAAAAGCACCAAAGACCGTCTGGTACGCTGTCTCCATGTCCCTCAAAAAGTTGAAACAAAAAATACCTGGCGGGCTCAATGAAGCAATCACCTTACTTCATCGCCACTTTTGAATACTGGAAATTGCTGATGGTCGGCGTTCCGCCGACATAGATCGTCCCGATTTCGTCCGGCAGCTTGATCGTCACGATGGTCAGGACCCTGCGCCCTGACCCGACATCGGCCTGCGCGACACCGGACCCTGTCGATGATCCGGATCCGAATTTGCCGCCGCTGAACTGGTAATTGCAGAGGACAACGCCGGTCATGGTCAGGTCGTTTGTGGTCGGGTTGGAAAATTCCACGGTGACGAGGATCTGGTTGGCTGCTGGCGTTGTATCGATAATCTTCATGGACGGAGCGGAATTGGCCGCGAGATCGGTGAGTTTTGCGCTCAGGTCGATTGTTGCGACCCTCCCGGAAGGAACCTGGACCATCTCGAGATCGCACGCTGTCCCGACACATGCAACAAGGGTATGGTTCCCGGGGGATACATCGGTCGTGAACGGCGTGCTCTGTGTCAGGGAACCCGAGGCGTTCCCGTCAAGCGTCAGGTTCGCTTTGCCGGTGAATGACTGGGCCATCACAGCGAGTGTCCCCGGGCGTTCGGGAGGGGCCGTCGCTTCCACGGTCGCAGTCGCGAACGGTGTGACAAGAACGGTTACGTAAATGATCTGTGGCGTGGGCGTCGGGGCAGGCGCCGGAGCTTGGGTCGAGCATCCTGCACAGATCGCAGCCAGAACACAAACCAGGGCCAGGGATGCCGGGATGCCTTTCTGCATAGCCTGCCGGTCTGCAATCGTAACGCGATAAATTTTTTGATCGATATGCTCTGGAGAAACCCTCCTTTCGGATAATTGTCCCTCCCCCTTGCGCCAGCCCTGCCCCCCAATGGGGGCGGGGGCGTATGTGATGCCTCCGTATTACCTGTAAGGAAAACTCCGCGACAAGGAATTGTTTGGAAAAAAGAAATTGATGCCGCCGCTCAGGCGCCCTTCGGGGCGGCTGCAGGCATCGTAATGGGGTATAGGTGCATCAGCCCCTATCATCATATCAAATGATTTCAACAGAGCCAATCGATAATCTTCTATCCAGCCTGTGGCTGTCACTCGTTTTCATGGTATCCCGGTCCTTCTTTTACGAGAACGGGAAAAAAGGACATGGGCCAACCTGGCCACTACAGGAATCGGACCCGGCTCATCATCCTGGTATGCGTGAGAGCACCAGGCCTCAGGCCTGCCCGATGGTTTTACCGAAGCCCTGCAAGCCTTATTTTTTGAAACATGCGCAAACATTCTTAACATCCTGTTTCCGATCGAAAGAACATGCACGATATATTCGGCACCAAAAAGATGGAGAACGGCATCGTTGTTTTCTTCGAAGAGAAAGGGGAGAACAAGTACGAGTCCTTCAACTATGGCGAACTTGTCGATATGAAGATCAACGCGCTCGACCTGCTCGACCGCCCGAAGTCATACAAGGTCGACACGGATGCCCATAAGCTCATTTCAAAAAAGTAACCCCTTTTTTTTAACGTATCACAATCCTGATAATCCATTACGAAGAACTCCAGCTATCAGGAATCCGAAGCTGACGCGGCTTCGTGACGATCAGACCGGTACCCGGTCAGGAATACCAGCTTAGGAGTATCGCCATGAAAACAATCATCTATTATTTTACCGGAACCGGCAATTCACTTGCTGCTGCAAAGACCCTTGCGACTGCCCTCGGGGACTGCGAATGTATTCCCATCGCATCAGTTGCACCGGACCGGGAGACGATCGTCCCTGCTGCCGAACGCGTCGGTATTGTCTGCCCGGTCTATTTCACCGGACTTCCCGTCATGGCAGCCTCCTTTGCAGAGCGTCTCGACCTGTCGCGGTCGCAGTACGTGTTCTCGGTTGTCACGATGGGAGGTTCGGGCGGATCCGCCGCACTCCGGCAACTCGATGGCATCCTCACAAGGAAGGGGCGTGGGCTGGACGCGGGATTCATGGTAAAAATGCCCGGGAACTATCTCCTCATGTATGGCCCCCCTTCGGGAACGAAGCGGGAAAAAATCCTTGCGATGGCAAACGAGACCCTCGCGGATATTGCTGGTGTGGTCGGGCGGCGGGGAAAACAGGACCTCCCCTCGTCATTCCTTGCCGGGGTTGCTCACCGCCTGATGTACCCGCGGTTTGCCTCGCATGTACATGACGATGACCGGAAGTTCTCGGTGAATGAAAGATGTACTTCCTGCGGTACGTGCGCAGCCGTATGTCCTGCAAAGAACATCGAACTTGTTGACGGGCGGCCTGTCTGGAAACATGCGTGCGAGCTCTGCTGCGCCTGCATCCATCTCTGTCCGGCACAGGCAATCCAGGCGGGGAAGGGAACGGAGAAGCGGGGGAGGTACCGGAACCCTGCGGTGACGGTCGCTGAACTGAAACAATCCACGGAGAGAAAAGCCTGATACGGCAGGGTGTCCGACAGTGCGGGACACGATCAGACCGGTGAAACCCGTGGCAGACTACCATGTCGTGGCTTATCCTCATGTCCTGTACAACATGGCCATCGACTGGTCCCGTCCAGGGGAACAGATTGCCGGCCACACTGGGATGCTGAACGGGGGGCACAAAGAAAGACCATCTCGTGAAAGCAGGGAACATCATTTTAAAATGGAGATGAGAGAAATGGAAATGAAGGGAAATGGTCCCGTGCATTCGCTGCCGGCGAAATCCCTTGTGATCGTCTTCTCGTACCATCACAACAATACGGAAAAGATTGCTCAGGTTATGGCAAAAGTCCTCGGTGCCGAGGTCAAAACACCGCAGCAGATCTTCCCGGAGAAACTCCGCGAGTATGATCTGGTCGGGTTTGGCTCGGGAATCTACGGTGCTACTTTCGACCCGTCCATGCTCGCGCTTGCCGACCGGTTGTCGTTTGCTGCCGGGAAGAAAGCGTTTTTGTTCTCAACGTACGGTGCGCCCGGTTTCATTGCAAACCGGGAGTTCATCGAAAAGAATCACGCGGGGATGCGGGAAAAACTCCGGCTGAAAGGGTACACGGTTATTGGCGAGTTCGGGTGTGCAGGCTGGAACACGAACAGTTTCCTGAAGTATCTCGGGGGACTGAACAAGGGCAGGCCGGATGCCGAAGACCTCCGGCACGCTGAGGAATTCGTCCGGAACCTGCCCTCATCATAACCATTAAAGAGCCCTGAGCCCTGATAGACAGTTCAGGGAGTGCATGGCGGAAAAACTGACCAACCGGCAGGTTGCGGCAATCCTGTATGAGGTTGCCGACCTGCTGGAGATCAAGGACGTGAAGTTCAAGCCGGTGGCGTACCGGCGGGCAGCCCGGGGGATCGAGACCCTTTCGGAAGACCTCGGCAGGGTGGCTGAACGTGACGGACTCGAAGACCTTCCGGGTGTCGGGACCCATATTGCGACCAAGATACAGGAAATCCTCGACACAGGAAATCTCGGGTATCTCGATCGCCTGAAACAGGAGGTCGGGCCCGGTATACGCGAGATGGCGGAGATCGGCGGTATCGGCCCGAAGAAGGCCGTGGTACTCCACCGGGAACTGGGGATCGACACAGTCGACCAGCTGGAGGCTGCAGCCCGGAGCGGGAAGATCCGGGGCCTTTTCGGATTCGGCGAGAAGAGCGAGCAGAATATCCTTCGGAGTATCGCAGCGCAGAAGGGGACGAAGGGAAGGTCGCTCCTTGGCGAAATCCTTCCGGTAGCGGAAAAGATCAAGTCAGAGCTTGCCCGTCTTCCTGCGGTCAGGCGGATCAGCCTTGCAGGGTCCCTGCGGCGGATGCGGGAGACTATCGGCGACATCGACATCCTCGCAGCCTCTCCGGAACCGGAAACGGTCATGGAAGCGTTCTGCACGCTTCCGGAGATCGACCGCGTGCTCGGCCACGGTTCTACCAAAAGTTCCATTGTTCTCGCTTCCGGGGTCCAGGCAGATCTCCGTGTCGTGGAAGAGGGGCAGTACTGGACAGCCCTTCAGTATTTCACCGGATCCAAAGATCATAATATTGCGCTCAGGCGCCGTTCTCTCGAGCGGGGCTGGAGCCTGAGCGAGTACGGGATCAAGGAAGAAAAGTCCGGCAAAAACCTCACCGTGTCATCAGAGGAAGACCTGTACAGGATGCTTGATCTTCCCTATATCGATCCCGAGCTCAGGGAGAACCGGGGGGAGATCGAGGCAGCGGAGAACGGCACCCTGCCGCAGATTGTCCCTTACGATGCCATTCATGGCGATTTCCACATCCACACCCGCTGGAGCGATGGCGAGGCTTCGATCCGTGAGATGGTGGCGGCTGCTCAGAACCTCGGGTATACCTTCATTGCAATCACCGACCACTCCCGGAGTCCCGAGATCGACAGGGGGCTCACCGAGGAGAAGATCCGGAAGCAGCAGATCGAGATCGAACAGGTACGTCGCGAATATGATGGCATCACGATCTTTCACGGGATCGAATGCAACATCGGTGCCGAAGGAACCCTGGATCTCCCGCCCTCAGTCCTGAAAGACTTCGATGTGGTCATTGCCAGCATCCATTCCCGGCTCCGGATGCATAATGACGAACTGACCCGCCGTGTCCTGTCTGCCCTGCACAATGACTATGTCGACATTCTCGGCCACCCGACGGGCAGGATCCTCCTCCAGCGCGAGCCGGGGGATCTGGATCTCCCGGAGGTCTTCCGGACCGCGACGGATCTTCACGTGGCGCTTGAAGTGAACGGCTATCCCAACCGGCTCGATCTTGCTGACACGGAATGCAGGAAAGCAAGAGAGTCTGGCGTGACCTTCGCGCTCGGTTCGGACGCCCATGAGACCGGTGATCTCGGGCACATGCACCTTGCCGTATCCGTTGCACGGCGGGGCTGGGTCACAGCCGGTGAGATTCTCAATACCAGGGATACTGCAAGTATCAGCCGGTGGCTCAAGGGGTGACGTACCGGCAGGACGACCTCATTGTCAGGTTCCAAATGATTATCCCTCCGGGTCCTCATCAATAGGACGTGGAGGATTGCAAAACAGCCAGGCGCAAATCAATGCGGGGATTCCGGGAGGGAGCGATCCGGCTGCATAGTTCCGTTTCTCATTTTATGAAACGACCACAAGAAGTATTCGGCACCGATTTCCCTCATCGGGCAAAGCGAAAATCCTGCATATTCCTCCTCAAAAGGACCATTTGGTGAATACGCCGCCGTCTCATCTGAAACCAGGTCATCATGCCTTCGAGTCTGAAGGAAAATCAAACTTACCCGATCAGCTGAATTTAAACACCTGTTCTGGGAATGGTACTGTACAGGATCGAATCAGGATGGAATCCCGGAAAAGAAGAGGAAGGGGGGTGAAACGACTGAACCCCGACATTACTATTGAAGAGCCTCTATTCGAGGACTTCGTAACGGAGACCATCATCCGGGAACATACAACCCGGTCCGTGCAGATCATCTCTGAACGAAAAGAGAGCCCGGTGACGGATCCTGAAACGCCACCATACCCCCTCGACACCCCCGTCCCCGATATCCCCAAAAATACAAAACGGGTCTTCATCGATACCGTTGTGTTTGACCGGGAGGAGAAGACCCGTATTCTCTCCCCGTCCGATCGGGAGATCCCCCGTCCAAAACTGACTGAGGAAGAGAAGATCTCGTTTGTCACTGGTGACCAGGAATCCCCTAAACTGATCATCGATACCCTGGAAGAGCCCGCGTACGGCCTCACAGCGAAACGCGAGACCATGCGGCTGGTCATCAACAGCATGGAAGACGGGTCCACCCGTACGCTCACCCGTCGCGAGACGACAATGATGACGATAAACCGTGAAGACGGGACCTCGACCGGCTATTTCGTCCACCAGACCCCGCAGCCACAGCTGACGGGAACCGTAGAGACCCCAGTCTCCGAGAGCGACAAGTCAACCAGCATCCTTGCAGGGTTTGGGGTGCTCGTCGTCATACTCCTCGTATCAGTACTGATAACCATTGCACCCCTCATTGCCGGCGCTGCCCCCGCTGCAGCCGGGCATCAGGTCCAGCCGGCAGCGGGCTCTGCCGATCCTCTTTCTGCCCAGGATCTTCCAGCGGTCGTGGCACCGGTTGCTGTCCCTGATCCGGCCCTGCCGGCCAATGGCGGAAGTGGTTCGGGTCCGGGTGATGGCTCCCCGGCAGGGTCGTCGGACCTCTCGGCAGTGCCCGGTCTCTTCACCAATGCGGCGACATCGCTGATCAGCGGGACCGGTGCTGAACTGGGGCTTACTCCCGGTCCTCTCGCCGGCTCAGGACAGGTCATATCCGACGGCTCCTCTCTTCCCCCCCAGTCGTATGTAACCCTTCAGCCGGTGCCGGTCGTTCCCACCACTCCCCTGCCGGACCTCGGGGCAGCCCTCCCGGTCCCGGTCGAAGATAATTATGTGACCATCTACTCCATGGAAAACCAGCCAGCCCAGCAGAACCTGCCGTATGTACTGTTCAATCTCGCCAATCCTCCGCTGATGATCGACTATGATGTCTCCCCAATGAACATCACCGATGTCAAGGAGCTCGATTACAAGATCATGGCCACCGAGCACCATGACAATCTCACGATCAACCGCCCGTACGAGCAGTCATGGTTCAGCGTCATCGTCAGGGACAACCAGACCGGTGAAATCGTGGAAGAGGACGGGTACGGCAAATCCTATACGCAGGAGTCGCCGAAAGAGCTTGCACTCTACAAGGCCGGGAACTACCGCTTCGAATTCAGCGGAAGCCATGCCGTTGTCAATCTCACGATGAAGGTAAAGAAGGAAGGAAACATCGAATAATCCCCCTTTCCCCAACGAAATTTTTAGTGCCTGACCATCGGGATGAAAGGGATCGCACATCCGAGGCCTTTCAGAATCGAACATCTTCTCTTCAGGAGGATCCCCCGCTTCAGGGCCTCTCGGAGGCACGGTGGGGCACTATGGTTATCCTGCCCGACTTTTTTTCGGGTGTCCTCATCCGGGAGCGGCGGTGTTTATCATTATGGAAGTGGGTGTCGCAGAGCCCCCGCCATAAAAGCTGAAGGATTACTTTTCCATCGAAATAATTCCCTGAATGATGACATTCCGGGGGCTTTGCCCGGCCGCTGCGGGGCCCCAGGCAGTGATTACAGCGTCTTAGCGTAATCGGATGTTTGACCTGATTCGATGGAATCGTGTCTCTCCCTTTTCGGGGCTGGTAAAAAAGGGGGCTTTCCCTGAAGAGTCAGAAATTCTCCAGGCAGGATGATACTGCCTCATCCCGATCCCTTTTAATATCCTCCTGCAAGATCCTAAGCACCGTGACAGATTTCCAGCTCGTCTCACCGTTCGGCCCTGCCGGCTCGCAGCCGGAGGCGATCCGCCAGCTGAACGAAGGCCTCGGGAAGGACGAACAGTGCCAGACCCTGCTCGGTGTTACCGGTTCCGGCAAGACGTTTACGATGGCGAATGTCATCACCGCCGGGAACCGGCCCACGCTTGTCCTCGCCCATAACAAAACCCTCGCCGCCCAGCTTTACCAGGAATTCAGCGATTTCTTCCCCCATAACCGTGTCGAATATTTCGTCTCGTACTACGATTATTACCAGCCCGAATCATACATCCCGGCAAAAGACCAGTACATCGAGAAAGACTCGGCCATCAATCCCCGGATCGAGATGCTCCGTCTCTCCACGACCGCTTCGCTCTCGTTCCGCCGCGATGTGATCGTTGTTGCGTCGGTATCCTGCATCTACGGTCTTGGAAACCCGGAGAATTTCCGCAACATGGGGTTCGAGCTCTCCGTGGGCCAGAAGATCTCGCGGAACGAGATCATGAGCCGCCTGCTCGACATCCTCTTCGAGCGCAACGATATCGAGCTGATGCCCGGGCGTTTCCGGGTCAAGGGGGACACCATCGATATCATCCCCGGTTACTTCAATGATATCATCCGTATCGAGCTCTTCGGCAACGAGATCGATCGCATCAGCGAAGTCGATAAGAATACCGGCGCCCGGAAGGAGCAGATGAATTATTTCTATGTCTACCCGGCCCGGCATTTCGTCACTCCTGAGAGCGCCCGAACGGCAGCCATCCGGTCGATCGAGAAAGAGCTGGATGAGGTGCTCCCCACCCTGGGGATGATTGAGGCCCACCGCCTCGAACAGCGGACCCGCTATGATATCGAGATGATCGCCGAGACGGGCTCCTGCAAGGGGATTGAGAACTATTCACGCCACTTTGATGGCAGGAAAGCCGGCGAGAAACCCTACTGCCTGCTCGATTATTTCCCGGATGATTTCATGATGATCATCGACGAGAGCCACCAGATGATCCCCCAGCTCCACGGAATGTACAACGGCGACCGCTCGCGCAAGAAGGCCCTCGTCGATTACGGGTTCCGGCTCCCGAGCGCATTCGACAACCGCCCGCTGAAGTTCCACGAGTTCGAACAGTACATGGGGCGGGTCATCTTTGTATCCGCGACACCCGGGGATTATGAACAGAAACGCTCCTCGCGGATCGTAGAACAGATCATCAGGCCAACGGGGCTGGTCGATCCTGGAGTCGAGGTCCGGCCGATCACCGGCCAGACGGATGACGTTATCCGGGAAGTCCAGGCAACGATCGCAAGGGGGGACCGGGCCCTCATCACGACCCTGACCAAGAGGCTCGCAGAGGAGCTCTCGGAGTTCCTTGCCGAACGGAAGATCAGGACGCGGTACCTCCACTCCGAGATCCAGACGCTTGAACGCAGCGAGATCATCCGCCAGCTCCGTCTCGGGAAGTTCGATGTCCTCGTCGGGATCAACCTTCTCCGCGAAGGCCTGGATATCCCCGAGGTCGGGTTCATCGGGATCCTTGACGCCGACAAGGAGGGTTTCCTCCGCGATGCACGGAGCCTGATCCAGATCATCGGCAGGGCGGCACGGAACGTTAACTCGAAGGTTATCCTCTATGCCGATGTCATGACCGATTCCATGAAGCGGGCGATCGCCGAGACGAAGAGGCGGCGGGACCTGCAGGTGGCCTTCAATGCGGAACACCACATCACCCCCCAGACCATCATCAAGCCGGTCAAGGAAAAGGAGGTCGATATCACGGACACGAAGCACGTGCCGAAGAAAGAGATCCCGAATGTGGTCATCGAGCTCGAGAAGCAGATGCAGGACGCTGCCGAGAACCTCGATTTCGAGCGGGCGATCGCCCTGCGGGACCAGATCCGGAAACTGAACGAGCGGATCTCTGCCGGCGGGAAACACCCTCAGGCGGAATAATCAGATAATCCGGCATTGGATCCTGCCCACCAGTTATCAAAAAAGCGAACGGGGAGCCTCATCCCTGGGGCCGGTAGACCCTTCCTTTCAGCGTCTTCGTATCGCTGACGATCTCGCCCGGCCCTGTCATATAGTATTTCCTGACAAAATCGCGGACCTTCTCCGATTCGATCCAGCCCATGTCAAGCTGGGTGATGATGCGGTCGATCTCCTTTGCCTGGAGGAGGATCTTGTCGCTGATATCTCCGGGCGTGAGGCTGGACAGCCCGACAATGACTGCCAGCGGGTTCCGGATATGGTCGCCGAGGATGGCAAACTGCTCAATGTTATGCTCGATCTGCCCGAGTGCCTCCCGTTTTACCCGCTCCATCTGTTTCTTCTCGGTCACATCGATGAAAGAGGCCATCACGCAGACGGGTTTTCCTGTTTCATCCCGCACCATGTTGATCCACAGGAGCACGTAAAACGACGTCCTGTCATATTTCAGGAGGACCGTTTCCCCGAGCCAGCTGCCATGCTTCATGACAGCATCGCGGATCTCGTCGTCTGTTTCACCGGTGGCCATGATGGCCCGGGTTGGTTTCCCCACCAGTTCGTTCTCATGGTAATACCCCATGGTTTTGACGAATGCCTGGTTGACGTAGGTGACGGCGAAGTCGAGATCGAGGATGGCGATGGGTGCTATCGATGAACTGATGGCATGATCCTTGATCAGCAGCTGTTCTTCGGTTTTTTTACGATCGGTGATGTCGACCATGGTCCAGACCAGCTGGTTATCGGCCAGTTTACCCGTTGAGGCAAGTACCCACCGGACCCCCTTATCCTTCGAGGTGAAGCGGGTCTCGAAATTCTCTATGCTGTTGTGGGTCTTCAGTATCTTCGTGAAATGGTCGCGGTCCTCGGGGCTGGTCCAGAGGTCGAAGAAAGGGAAACCCTGGAGTTCCTCGCGGTCGTATCCCAGCATCTGGCCGAAGCGGTCGTTGGCTTCGCGCACCGTAAGATCCGCCAGGTTCACCAGGCCGACACCGGCCTCGGAATTGTTGAAAAGTCCCCGGTACTTGATCTCGTTCCGCCGCATATGGGTTGCCAGGCTTGAAACGACCACGGAAACACCGATGAGGACATAGCACTTGATGGAGGAGGCGAGCAATACGGTCAGGTCAGCCTGGCTGAAGAAACTGACCGTGCCGAGATACAGGAGCGAGATGATCACGGCAAAGACCGGCCCGCGGTTCGGGTACCAGTACGCTGCGATGACCACGGGGATATAGAGAAGGTGGGGTGCAACGTCGTTCGTGCCGAAGTGGAGGCTCAGCACATTGATGAGGAGGGCAAGGATCGTCGTATTTGCGATGATGAAGAGCCACAGGTTGGAAAGGCTTTCTTCGCGATCGACGAAAATATTTCCCTTAACCATGAATCCTCGTTCCTGTTGTATCGTGCAGCATTGTGGCCAAAGAAACCCGCGCTCCCTTCCTTGAAGGTTTGATTGCATGGATATTTATAAATGATTTTTCTTTTAATCCTGTCCTGAAAAAGAAGGGGGACATCAGGCCCGGGCGGATCGCCAGAAATCAAAAAAATCGGGCTCTCCTAGAAAACCGAGCTAACCAATCACATAAGATAGCGATGGAGCCACGGGCACTTCGCTGACTTGTCGGGGCCCGCCCCATGGAGTCAGCTTATGGAATGGACCTTCATTTAATTACATGACTTCTAAACGGGGGGGTCAAGGAGGCCGGAGCCTCACCCGAAACCCCACTGGGCAAGCGTGGTGCGGGAAGGGTCAACATCGTCCCAGCTCCACCCGAGGGCTTCGATGATGCGCGAGATCGGCTGTTTGAGGGTCTTGTCCAGCATCAGTTCCCAGTCCACCACAAACTCCGGTGGGACCTGGTCCCCGTATTCAAAACAGAGTACGTCGGTCTTCGGGTATTTTGCCGTCACATTCCTGATGTAGATCCGTTTTGGTTTGCTCCCCTTGCCAAACTCGGTGTGCAGGTGCAGGTTGGCATATTTTGCCCCGCGCACCTGGGCATCGTCATTGTCATAATCATCGAGGCATTTTCCAATTCCCCCGGGGATCCCGATCTCGTCCAGGGAGAATTTTCCTGCGCGGTATTTTTTGATAACATCTGCAAGAAACGCCTTGATGGCAGGGTAGCCCTCACCGGCAAGGATCATCTCCATGACCTTCATCTGCACGATCTTGGTGATCTGAGGGGTATCGCTCCGTTTTATTTCGAAACCGACGATATCGGTCTCCTGTGCGTCCTTTCCCTCTTTCCATACGAGGGACCCGGCATAGCGCTTCTTCCTCCCGGCCTGGAAGAACCGGGCATAGATCTTCTCGAACTTGATGGAAAAGTAATGGACACCGGCGTTAAGTTCCTTCTTTGCAAAGGTCTGGTAACTCTCGTTGAGGCGGCGTTCGATCTCGCGGGCAGTAGCGATCGTCTTTTCCCGGTCCTGGGGGGGGAGCTGCACCATGCAGGAGTCGGTATCGCCATAAATGACGGTGTACCCCTGCCCTTCGATCTCCCGCCGCGTATGCTCGATGATCGCCCGGCCTACGGAAGTCACCGCTGCCCCGATCTCCCGGTCGAAGAGACGGAAGCGGGGGTATCCCGAGACCCCGTAGTACGTGTTCATGATCACCTTGAGCACGTTCTGCTGCATGTCGTAGAGGACATACTGGGGGGATCCGAAGGCAAACGTATTCCGGAGGCGCTTCTTCTCGTCCCGCTCCCTGAGCAGTTCCGCGATGATACTCCGGGTAAGCCCGTCAGGTTGTTTCCGGAAGCGGATCCCGTTGGGGGCTGTAAGCTCTCCTGCAGGATCCTTGGTCTCGGGAGATGCATTGATCGTCATCATCGCCATCGGGTACAGGGACTTGAGGTCCAGCACCACGACATTCTCCCGCACGCCCCTGCTCGGTTCAAAGACCGTGGCGCCCTCGAACTCCTCGGCATTTGCATGGCCCTTCGAAGGCAGGACGTACCGGCCGAAAGCCTTCCTGAGCACGTAGACGTCGACCACGCTCGAGGAGTTCAGGGTCTTATCCAGCGGGCACCCGACATAGCGGGCAATCTCCCGGTAAAACTCGATGATATTGTCCTTCCTGTTGATGGCAACGCAGAGTTCCACGTCCTTGAAGTTGTACTCCACGAGAAGGGCAGGCTGGTCTTTCCAGAGATCCGATATCGTTCCGGTATACCGGACTTTCTGCTCACCGACTTCTTCCATCGCCACCGCATCGAGCCGGTAGGATTCTTTCAAGGTCGCGTGCATCTTCTTGTATGCCGTGAGCAGGTCGAAGAGGGCCCGTCCCCGCAGGGCGTTCCGCTCGGTCTGTCCCGCCAGGCGGGCGAGCGAGTCGGGCCGGAGGCCCAGGTTCTCCATTCTCCCGGTGATATAGGGCATATCAAAGTCGACAAAGTTCCACCCGGAGAGAACATCAGGATCACGCGTCGCGATGTATGCGGCAAAGGCCCGGAGCATCGCTGGCTCGTCACGATAGGTACATATGGTGTGGGTTCCCTTGCGGAAACACCCGTTCACCAGCCCCCCCTCGCGCTCCTTCTGTGAGATCCCTGCAGGAGTCCCTCCGGCAGCAAGGAGAAACGTGGTGTAATCGTTGTCAAACGAATCAAAGCAGGTGATGCAGATAATGGCATCCCGCTGGGGATCCGGAAACCCCCGTGCGTCCTCGCATTCGATATCGATGATGCAGGAACGGGCGGGGGCATCGATCCCGATGGGCGCGAGGTCCTTGTAGTCAACCTGGGTCGATGGGGCAGCAACCCCGCCGGTGAGTCCGGTATCGATCATGAACCGGGTGGCAAACGGGATGTCCGCCTCGTAGTGCCGGAAGCGTTCCCTCTCTTCGCGGACATCCCCCGGGTTCAGGGTGAATACGCGGCGGAGCGGCTCTCCCCGGATCGACCGGTAGCTGGTCCCCGTCTCAAGATCGACATGGGAAGATGCAGGTAATTTCTCTGCCTGGTCGGCAGGGATGTAGAAATAGGGCCTGAACCCCGTCACATTGATGGTTACCGCCTTTCCTTCGCCATCGCGGCCGAAGACATGAATGACCGGGCCCTCCGGCGTCCTGCTGTATTCCACCTGGTTAATGGCAATCCGGATGCCGGAAGGCTGCTTTCCCCCAACCCCGGGCCCCTCCGGATCTCCCACCGGAAGGACCGACTGGACGGTCATCTCAGCTCACGGCCTTCCTGCATAATTCCTCGGTAAATTTCCCCGCTTCTTCCATCTTCGCGGTTTCCCAGGGATCCAGCTGCCATTCCTCGATCGCCAGGATCCCTTCCCTGCCGACTCTTGCGGGAACGCCAAGAGAACAGTCACGGAACCCATACTCCCCGTCGAGCACTGCTGAACAGGCAAGCACCTCCCGGGTATCCGCGGTAACTGCATGAACGAGATGGGCGAGATGCCAGGCGGGGCCAAAGACCGTACCTCCTTTACCGGCGATAACCTCCATACTGGCCGTGCGGAGGCCACCCAGGATCTCCTCCCTCCTGACCTCCGGAACTGCTGTACTGAGCCGGGAAAAAAGGGGGACCTGGTGTTCGCCATGATCACCAAGGACAAATGGATCCCCTCCGATCCTCTTCTGCCTGAGTGCCACGCCGAATCGGCTGCTGTCGAGCTGTCCGCCGAACCCGATGCAGCGTTCCCGTTCCAGGCCGGTCTTCCTGCAGAGATAGTAATTGTTGATGTCCATCGGGTTCGTCACCGTGATTAGGATACCGGAGAACCCGGCGAGCAGCGCGGTGCTGTCCCGCATCACCTTCAGGTTGGACTCCAGCAGGTCGGCCCGCGTCTTCACCGCCGGGTTGCGGGGGAGTCCCGCGGTAAAAACACACACGTCCGCCTCGCGGATCTCGTTCGTATCGGTACTGACCCGGACCGGGAGCCCGGTGTGGCGGAGATCGAGCACCTGAGCCTTCAGCAGGCCGGGCACCGTATCGTAAAGGATAAGGGTGTCCGCGATGCCCAGCGAGGCCGAGAGGAATGCAAGCTCGCCGCCTATCCGACCCACGCCGATCACCGCCACGCTTGCCATCTGGTACCAATATGGGTATGCTAATAATAAATAACGACTATTTTCTGATGGATGGTTGCAATCAGGCCCGGTCCCGTAACGGTCGGTGGTGTGGAACTTGCCAACCACCTTGTCCTTGCTGCCGGAGTGCTCGGGACCACGGGGGCCTCGCTCTCCCGCATGATGACGCTTGGTGCCGGGGGGGTAGTCACAAAATCGATCGGGCCTTCGCCAAAGGACGGGCACGCCGGCCCCTGTCTCGTGGTCCTCGAAGACGGGCTCCTCAACGCCATGGGCCTTCCCAATCCTTCGAAGGAGTTTACCGATGAGCTCAGCCAGCTCGGGAAGAAACCGGTCATTGCCAGTATCTTCGGGGGCACGCCGGAAGAGTTCGGGACCGTAGCTGCCTGGTTCGCTGGAAAAGTGGCCGGTTTCGAACTGAACCTTTCCTGTCCCCACGCGGAAGGCTACGGGGCGGCGATCGGCACCGACCCGGAGCTCGTAGAGGCATGTACCCGTGCCGTGACGAAGACCGGAATCCCTGCGTGGGTAAAACTCACGCCGAACGTAACGGATATCACCGTGATCGGGAAGGCTGCGGAACGGGGCGGAGCCAGCGCGCTGGTGGCGATCAATACGGTAAAAGCCATGCGGATCTCCACCGGCATGAAACGACCGGTGCTCGGCAACCGCTTCGGCGGCCTCTCCGGCCCGGCCGTCTTTCCCATTGCCGTGCGGTGCGTATACGAACTCTACGAATCGTGTTCCATTCCTATCGTCGGCTGCGGGGGGATCGCCTCTGCGGACAACGTCATTGAGATGATGATGGCAGGTGCCAGCGCTGTCGAGATTGGCAGTGCTGTCTACGGGGACGTCAACGTCTTTGATATGATCCGTCAGGAACTTTACCAGAAAGAGGGGCTTGACCCAAAGGAGATCATGGGGTGTGCCCATGGCTGACCCCCTCACAACCCCGGTCTCGATCGTCCGTGTGCGCCGGGAGACCCCGACAACGCGGACCTTCATCTTCGACCAGGCGTTTGCCTTCTCCCCAGGCCAGTTCGTCATGGTCTGGGTGCCCGGTGTCGACGAGATCCCCATGGCCCTTTCATCCGAGAACAGTGTCACCGTCCAGAATGTCGGGGACGCTACCGCAGCCCTGTTCCGGCTGAAGCCCGGCGACAAGATCGGGATCCGCGGGCCGTTTGGCAATGGGTTCACCAAAGCGGAAAAGATCCTCGGCATTGCCGGCGGGGTCGGGGCTGCCCCGCTCCTGCCGCTGGCCCGGGCCGACTGCGTCATGACGCTCCTCCTCGGAGCCAGGACCGAGACCGAGCTCCTCTTTGTCGACCAGCTGGACGAGTGCACCGATGTGATCATCGCTACGGATGACGGTTCCCAGGGCCAGCAGGGTTTTGTCACCCTGCTCATGGACGACCTCAACCTCGGGGCATACGATCGGATCGCGGTCTGCGGGCCCGAGGTGATGATGCGGGCAGTGCTTGGGAAAGTCGATGAGAAGGGGATTGCGCATAAGACCGAGTTCTCCCTCCACCGGTACATGAAATGCGGTGTCGGGGTTTGCGGATCGTGCTGCATCGATCCATCGGGTCTCCGGGTCTGCCGCGACGGCCCGGTCTTCACCGGCGACAAGCTCCTCAAAAGCGAGTTCGGGCACTACATGCGGGATGCGAGCGGGAGAAAGAAGAATATCTGAAGGGTTTTATCCCAAGAAATCACTCAGGTGAAGTTCAATCGAATTTGTGAGGGTGACCCCCTCTCTCCCCCAAAGGGGGAGGCAGCCCAAGGGGGTAAGCCCCCCTTGACCCCCCCCGATTCCCCGGTTTCCATCAATTTTTTGGATCCTTTTTTCAACACACCATGTTCCACGGGGCGAGCCCCGACGAGGCGGCGAGCGCCCGTGGCTCCATCGTTATCCCCCATGAATCGCTTACAGGATCTTTCTGTGCTATTTCTGCACTTCTTCCCTTTCGCCAACCCTGCTTATAGTGAAGGCGGGAACTCTCCTACAGAGCGAAAACTACGACTTTCCAAATACCGTTTGTTTTTTGTCACGACTCCGTTCTCGGATCTCCGGAAAAATAAGAGGCGGCTGAAATGACCTTAAATGAATGCATCTTAGCAGGATGATGTCTTCGAGATGCAAAAAGTCTGATTCTGCCGAGTGGGTATCGTCGAATCTAGGGAATTCAGGATTTCTGTTCCGGCTCCCCAAAGCGGTACGTTCCCCTTGGTGCCAGGATCTCGAACCGTGCACCTTTCCCCGGCACCCCGGTCTCCCTGATCGTGATGCCGGTGATGCTGAGAATCTCCTCTGCAAGGAAGAGGCCGTACCCGGTATTCCGGTAATATTCGCGCTTGAAGATCTTGTCCTTCACACCCTCGGGGACACCTACCCCGTCATCTTCAATGAAAAGGGTCAACCCGCTGCCGCTTTCCTGGTAATTGATACGGATAGTCCTGACCTTCTCTCCATGACGGACCGAGTTGTCCATGATGTTGAAGAATACCTTTTCGAGCAGGTAGTCCGCAAACAACTCGAGGTTCGCACAGTTGTTCTCGACCTTGATCTCGCCGAGGTCAAGGCTTGCCCTGGCATTGTCCACGGTGATCCCCACGTTCTGCCAGTGGGGCGTACTCTCCCCGATTGTCTGGTAGTCCCGGGTGAACCGGATCTGTTTCTGGATCAGCTGGGTAATCTCTTCGATCTTGTGGAGTTGATCGATGACCCCCGGATCGGATGAGCTCTCTTCGGCCAGGGAAAGATACATGACAATCGCAGTGATCTGGTTGAGGATATCGTGGCGGGTGATGGAGGAGAGGGTATTGAGCTTGCGGTTTGCCAGCTGGATGGCGGCCTCGAACCGCTTCCGCTCGTAAATCTCGGATTTCAGGATCTCGTTTGCCCGCATGAGCTCTTCAGTCCGTTCCTTCACGCGCTGTTCGAGATCCTCCCGCGCTTTTGCGATGACCTGCTCAGCCAGCTTCCTTTCTGTGATATCGATC
>Ga0187785_10000318_pt1 | contig 18120 bp, 18 predicted proteins | sample 0815_BV2_4_20_MG_FD_132466 | JGI IMG/M metagenome (GOLD analysis project Ga0187785, IMG submission 132466) | Tropical peat soil microbial communities from peatlands in Department of Meta, Colombia - 0815_BV2_4_20_MG | ecosystem: Environmental > Terrestrial > Soil > Wetlands > Peat | place...
CAAGGAATACCTTGATTTTGTGGGTGGAATCGCCGTGAATGTACTCGGGCACTGCCATCCGAAGGTTGTAGTCGCCATTCAGAAACAGGCCCAGCGGCTTATACACGTATCCAATCTGTACCACATAGAACCGCAGGTAAAGCTCGCAAAATTGCTCGTCACCCGCTCTTTTGCCGATAAGGTATTTTTCTGCAATTCAGGCGCAGAGGCCAACGAGGCTGCTATAAAAATAGCGCGTAAATATTCCAGGGAGCATTTTGGGGCTGAGCGCTATGAGATCATTTCGATGTTCAATTCCTTTCACGGCAGGACCCTGGCGACATTGACCGCCACCGGTCAGACGAAGTTCCAGAAGGGCTTTGAGCCGCTGATGCCCGGCTTCAAGCATGTGCCTTTTAACGACATCGATGCCCTAAGGGCTGCAATCAGCAATAAGACATGCGCTGTCATGCTGGAGCCGATTCAGGCCGAAGGCGGCGTCCATTTGCCGACAGAGGATTATCTTGCAAAGGTGCGCGAACTCTGCATTGACAAGAAACTGCTGCTGATCTTCGACGAGGTGCAGACCGGAATGGGAAGGACCGGCAAGCTGTTTGCTTATGAGCATTACGATATATGCCCAGATATTATGTCTTTGGCCAAGGGATTGGGAGGGGGCGTACCCATTGGCGCGATGCTTGCCACCGATAAGGTTGCGGCTGCCTTTCAGCCGCGGACCCATGCGTCTACATTCGGCGGCAATCCGCTGGTTTGCGCGGCAGCCATAGCCGCAGTAGAGTCCATCCTGGAAGATGGATTCATCCTGGACCAGTGCAACAGGATGTCCAGGTATCTAATCGACAGGCTCAATGACCTGAAGGGTGACCATGAAGACAAGATTGTAGACGTCAGGGGCAAGGGGCTGCTCATTGCGATGGAGCTGATGCGCGATGGTGTCCCGTACGTCACGGCCTGCATGGAACGCGGAGTGCTTGTCGGTCTTGCAGGCGCCGGCAACATATTGAGGTTCACACCGCCGCTGATAGTGGAGGAGAAGGACATAGATCAAATGATCGATGTATTGGAGGAAGTGCTGGACAGGGTGCCATGAAAAGAGATTTTCTGACTGTATTTGATCTTTCCGAAAACGAAATAGAGTTTTTGCTGAGAAGGGCCATCGATATGAAATCAGGCGCCGACTCAGCCAAATGCCCTCTTATAGGCAAGAGCGTCGGCCTATTTTTTGAAAAGCCGTCTACACGGACCAGGGTGTCCTTTGAAGTTGGCGTCTATCAACTCGGCGCTCAGCCTATATATCTCAGCCCCAAGGACATCCAGCTTGGCAGGGGGGAGACGATTGCCGATACGGCGAGAACGCTCTCCAGGTATCTCCACGGCATGGTTATGCGTGTTTTCAAGCAGTCGGCTGTCGAAGAATTCGCCAGATACTCCGGCGTTCCGGTCATTAACGGATTATCTGATTTGCACCATCCCTGTCAGGCCCTTGCCGACCTTATGACCGTGATCGAGAGAAAAGGGCGTCTTGAGGGCATCAGGTTTGTGTTCGTCGGCGATGGCAATAATGTGGCGAACTCACTTATAGAGGCTGCAGCAATAACGGGAATGGATTTTGTGATAGCGGCACCGCAAGGATATGGCCCGGATGCTGAGACGGTCGAGCGTGCGCGTAACAAAGGCAAGGGTAGCATAAGAATTGTGACTGACCCGACGGAAGCTGTTACCGGCGCTGACGTACTGTATACTGACGTTTGGGTCAGCATGGGGCAGGAATCCGAGGCCCAGGAGAAAGCCGGGAAGTTCAAGTCATATCAGATCAACGCGGAATTATTGCGCGCTGCAAAACCTGATGCGGTCGTCCTGCATTGCCTGCCTGCTTATCGGGGCAAGGAAATCACCGATGATATAATAGACGGCCCGCAAAGCGCTGTCTTCGACCAGGCCGAAAACCGCCTCCACACGGAAAAGGCCCTGCTTGAGTTTCTGATCGGATAGCGTCTTACGCCATTCTTGACTTGGTTTCTCTGTCTTGGATAAGATAAAAATCGCCTTATTTTTATTGGAGGCTTGTGGCAGCCTTCTGAAAGGAGAATGTTATCATGCTCGTTGCAATAGGTTCAGACCATGCGGGTCTCGATCTGAAGACCGATGTCATCTCTCTTCTGAAGGATTTGGGGCACGAGTATGCTGATTACGGCACTGATACGCCGCAATCCGTCGATTATCCCGATTTCGGAGAAAAAGTGGCCGAAGCGGTTGCCGGAGGCAAGACAGACAGGGGCATTTTGATATGCGGGACAGGCATAGGCATGTCCATAGTCGCCAACAAGTTCAGGAACATCAGGGCTGCGCTGTGCAACGATCTGTTTTCCGCCAGGATGAGTAGGCTGCACAATGACGCCAACATTCTGGTGATGGGAGGCCGGATCATCGGCAAGGACCTGGCGAAGGAGATAGTCACCACCTGGATGAAGACCGAATTTGAAAGCGGGCGCCATCTGAACAGGCTTAAGAAAATATCGTTGATTGAAGTAAAGAGATCCGAAAAACAGTAAATACATAAGAAATCAGAGAGACCGTTCCCATGAATTCAGAATATTTGAAAGCTGTTGACCCCGACGTTTACGCTGCAATTGAAAACGAAGAAGAGCGGGAACGCAGAAAGATCCTGTTGATAGCATCCGAAAACTATGCAAGCCGCGCGGTCATTGACGCTCAAGGGTCCATTTTTACGAATAAATATGCGGAGGGCTACCCCGGGAGACGCTATTACGGCGGATGCGAATATGCTGACAAGGTAGAAAAGCTTGCGATCGACCGAGCAAGGGAACTCTTCGGCGCGGAACATATTAATGTGCAGCCGCACTCCGGCAGCCAGGCCAATATGGCCGTCTATTTTTCGGTGCTGAAGCCTGGCGACACAATACTGGGAATGGACCTAAAGCACGGCGGCCATCTTTCCCATGGAGCGTCCGTTAACTTCACCGGAACGCTTTATAAGGCGCTGGCCTACGGCGTTTCGAGGGAAACCGGGCTTATCGATATGGAAGAGGTCAGGAGGCTGGCCTTCGAACACAAGCCGAAGGTTATCGTTGTCGGTGCAAGCGCGTATTCCAGGACGATCGATTTCAAGGCCTTCGCCGGGATCGCTGAAGAAACCGGCGCATACCTGATGGCCGACATCGCCCACATAGCCGGACTCGTAGCGGCTGGAGAGCATCCATCGCCGGTCCCTTACGCTGATTTCGTCACCTCTACAACTCATAAGACATTGAGAGGGCCCAGGGGAGGCCTGATAATGTGCAAGGCGGAACACGCCAGGGCAATCGACAAAACAATATTCCCGGGCATCCAGGGCGGTCCTCTCGTCCATGTGATTGCGTCAAAAGCGGTCGCATTCAGGGAAGCGTTGACCCCGGACTTCAGGGACTATCAGAAGCGTGTTATAGCCAATGCAAGGAAACTGGCATCTACTCTTATCGAAAAGGGATTTACCATTATCTCCGGCGGCACCGACAACCACCTCATGCTGGTTGATCTGAGTCCCATGAATGTAACAGGGAAGGACGCCGAAGAGGCGCTCGACAGGACCGGCATCACTGTGAACAAAAATGGCATTCCCTACGATCAGAAGCCTGCAACCATAACGAGCGGCATAAGGCTGGGCACACCATGCGTCACAACAAGGGGCATGGGCGAGCCCGAGATGATCGAGATCGCAGACATCATTTCAACCGTCATCCGCAATATGCACAACGATTCCGTCCTGGACTCCGTAAGCCTTAGGGTTCGGACCCTCTGCGACAAGTTTCCAGTTTATAAGCCATGAAGTGTCCGTTCTGCGGAAGCATCGAGGACAAAGTCATCGATTCAAGGATGGCCAAGGACGGAGATGTCATCCGCCGCAGGAGAAAGTGCCTCAAATGCGAGCAAAGGTTCACGTCCTACGAACGCGTCGAAGACCCCCTGCCTATGGTTATCAAGAAGGACGGCAGCCGCGAATTCTTTGATGCGTACAAGATAACGTCGGGCCTTAAGAAGGCCTGCGAAAAGCGGCCCATCCCCATCAACAGCCTGGAAGAAGTCGAAAAGAATATCGAAAAGAAACTGATGGGCATGGGAGTGAAGGAAGTGGCCAGTTCCTGGATAGGCGAAGAGATAATGTCTGCCCTGAAGGACCTTGATAAAGTGGCCTATGTGCGCTTTGCTTCCGTCTACCGCCAGTTCAGGGACATCAACGATCTTATAAAGGAAGTGAAGACCCTTTTCGATGACAAGGGAAGGGAAGTCAGGGGCTGAGCACCTTCCACGTTAATTGATGTGAAGTCTGTGCCGGCCGTAAATACTCTGCAGGAACTTCTTACCGTAACGCTTCGTTTCTATACGCTCGTCGCAAATGACAACCCTGCCCGTATCTGATGTCGATCTTATAAGCCTTCCGAACCCCTGCCTGAACTTGATTATCGCGCGGGGCAGGGAATATTCATAAAAAGGGTTTCCGCCTTTCCGCTCTATGTCTTTCGTACGGGCATACGTGAGGGGTTCAGTCGGCACCTCGAACGGAAGCTTCGTTATTATCAGCGATTTGAGAGCGTCGCCCCGGATGTCGATTCCCTCCCAGAATGAGTCGAGGCCGAAGATGACGGCATTTCTGCTTTCACGCATTATTTCCAACATTGCACGCTTCCGCACATGCTCTCCCTGCATCATTGGATGCAGTCCAAGCGATTGCAGTGTTGATGCTGTTATGTCCCACGTCTTTTTCATCGCATCCCTGGCTGTGAACAGGACCAGTATTCCGCCGTCTTTCCTGGCTGCTTCCTCTGAGATGGCAGCCGATAATTTTGCCGCGCCGGCCGGATCATTTCGTAAATCTATGCCGCGCCTGATCTCCACATCGACCTGCCTGGAGATATCGAACAGAGAAGGGAACAGCGTTTTTTCAGCGGGCTCCAGTCCGAGAATGTGCTCGTAAAATCGGAAGTCGCCTGATACCGAAAGGGTGGCAGAGGTAACGATCACCGATTCATGGGCGGGAAGGATGTTTTCGGTAATAAAGTCGCGCGGATAGATCGGCGACATCCTTAGGGCTGTCCGCTTGTCTCCAATTTCGATCCAGCGCACCGTGTGAGGCAGTTCATCGGGGAACTGCTCGATTGACGCGGCAAGGGCCTTCAGTTTCAGCACGGCCGCCCGAAGTTCAAGCTCGTCATCCTCTTCAAAAAGGCCTATAGTGGCTTCCCTCATGCTCTCTACAAGCTCATTGACGGCATCCGCGAGTTTCAGCAGGGGCTCTTTGAGCTCGAACGTACCCTTTACGATTTCCGCATCTGTGTGTGCTCTTCTGAGTAGTATCCAGAAGAGCTCTGCTTCGCTCCTGAGCGATTCCACTGCCGGAAACAGGTTCGGAGACTGCGAAAGCAGTCCCTTGTATGTTCCTTTATCGCTCACTTTCAGCAGCTTGTTAAGGACATAATCGAAGACCCTGTTCGATATGTTCAGCCCGATCTGATCGGTAAGCGCATGATCGAGTGCGTGGCCTTCATCTATTATGAGCACTTCAGCTTCGGGGAACAACTTCATATCGTCAGAAAGCATTGCATTGACGCCGATCAACGAATGGTTTGCTATAATGATCTGAGCTGAGGCCCACCTGCGCCTGGCCGAAAAATAGAAGCACTGGCCGTAATGACCGCATTTCTTCCACTTGCATGCATCAGGATCTGAGGATATCCGGTCCCACGTCGAGAACCTTATTGCGCCCAAATCCTCGACATCACCTGAAGGTGTCACCGACGCCCACCTGAGCACTTCCCGATAGTCCTGCTCCTCTTCGTCGCTTTCCGCCCTGAACGCATTAAGCCGTCTCAGACAAAGATAATTGCTCCGGCCTTTGGCAACGGCATAGTCGAACTCGGTTAGTGCTGAAAGAAACTTCAGGTCTTTGTGGGCGAGCTGCTCCTGCAAGGTTATGGTTCGGGTCGATACAACTGCCTTTTTACCGGATATGATTATCGGGATGAGATAGGCAAAGGTCTTTCCGGTGCCTGTCCCGGCCTCGGCCATCAGCAGACCGCCTCCTTCGATAAATCTAGCGCATACCTCTGTCATGGCGATCTGCGGCGGGCGCGGCTCATAGTGGTCCATGGCATCTGCAACCATTTTTTCGAGAAATTCGGAAGAGGCCCTGGCAAGCGACGATATAGACATCGTCTATTTTAACCTATTTTTATAGTATACTTAATTCGTGATCGATGACTTCCGAACGGGGCCGGCCCATTGAATAAAAGAAGATCGGCATTCGCGGTCCTCATCATTGCTCTTCTTGTCTTCTGCGCGGCAGGTTATCCGGCTGATCTCGGGAAGGGAGCGAAGGAAAGCCCGCCGGTTTCTGCGCTATCTGCCGCAGAACTCCGTCCAACTGAGGATTCCGGTGCCGACATAGTCATCCTCATGGACAGCTCCGGCAGTATGAAGAAGACCGATCCCCGAAACTACCGTAAAGACTCGGCCCGTCTTTTTGTATCCCTGCTTGGACCGGACGATCGGGTCGGGATCATCAGCTTTGGTGATGCCGCTAGGACCCTCATTCCGCTTACGCAAAATACACCGGATAACCGTGGTGCTTTTATAAAGGCCATCGGCAGGATAAACTCGAAGGAGCTGATTACCGATATAACCGGGGCCGCGAAAAAGGGCATGGAGGAGCTTGCAACCTCCAAGAGAAAGAACCGGTATATTGTCATCATGTCCGACGGCAAGCTCGATCTTCGGGATGCCGAAAAGGAAAAGGCATCCCTGGCGGAGCTCATGGGCCTGATGCCCGAAATGAAGAATGCGGGTATCAAGCTTTATTCCATAGCGTTTTCCGAACTCTCCGATCAGAAGCTGCTGGCCGACATGGCTGAGAAGACAGGCGGATTTTTCCGGTATGCCGCCGCAGACAAAGACATACATCTGATGTTTGCTGCCCTGTTTGAAAAGATAAAGTCTCCTGATTCGGTCGCGCTTGAAGGCGATTCGTTCAATATAGACAAGGATGTCAAGGAGACCGTTCTACTCATAACCAAGCAGCCGGGCACTTCGACGGTGCTGCTCGATCCCTCCGGCGCCAGGATCACTCAGGGCAGGTCGGCAAAGAACGTCCAGTGGTACAGCTCCAGCGCATTCGACATGATCACGATCCAGGAGCCGGCCACCGGGAAGTGGAAGGTAAGGCTTAGCAGCCATGACGGCAATAAGATCTTCGTTCTAACCGACCTGAAGCTGAAAAGCTCGTTCAATCGCAATTCGCTCAACAAGGGTGACAAGGCGGTTATCGACGCGTGGCTTGAAAAAGATGACAAGCGGATTACGGACAAGGAGATCCTGTCCCAGGTCTCTTTCTCGGCAGAGATTATCGGTCCGGACGGCAGGGGACTCAAAATACCTCTTGCTGCCGCCGAAGGCGCAGATGCCGGAGTGTATGCGGTTGCGCTGAATATAAATCAGGTCGGAGATTATACTATTCGGCTGTCTGCGGAAGGCAAGACATTCAATCGCACGAAAGATCTCCAGTTCCGGGCCCTGGAGCCGCCCGCTCCCGAAGCGCCTCAGACAAAGACCGCACCGAAGCCTTCAGAACCCGAAACGGTTATTGACTGGGAAATAGTGGCTCTGGCATTGGCTGTAGTGACGGTTATCCTGATGGGGGCTGTCATATCTCTTTTGTTATGGGCCCGCAAGTACCGTAAGCTTTATACTGCATCTCTGAGCAAACCTGCTGAACCTCTGGCACAGGCGGCTATCGTTGAGGCGGAGAGCGTCGAACCCGCTTCTGAAGCTCCGCCACCCGAAAACGCATCTGATGCCGGCGTCGCAGTTGAGGAGCAGTCCCAACCGGTTGTCGAGGAGATCGCCGAACAGGATGTGACGGAAGCTGTACCTGCCGCCGGAGAACCCGACCGTGATTCGGAGCGCATCGAAAGGCTTCTTGATATTATCGAGTTCCAGAAGAAAAAGATAGCGGAGCTGATGTTTGTAAAGGATACCTTCGAAAATGCCCGCGTAAGGCTAAGCGCGCTTCAGGCAAGGAATCGGCTGATGCAGGACAAGGCCAAATCGATAGCCGAATCGCACGGTATAGCGAAGGCATTCGATGAACCGTTGTCGTCACTGGAAGACGATGCGAGCGAGCTTGTGTCATATATACTTGTTTTCGAAAAAGAGGAGAACCGGCTTGCCGAAAAATTCCGGAAGTGGGAGGAAGAACTCGAGCGGCTCCTGGCAGGCGAGAAGATTGAGCCGTCAGCAGAAACTGCCGGCAGCACTTCAGGACTTGAAGCGCAACTAAGAGATGTGAAGGAACAGCTGGCGCAGAAGGATAAAATAATCACCGATCTCGAAAAGCAGTACGAGGATATCGAGAAGGAGTACATAATCTTATATCAGCAATCGCAGCAACAGCAGCAACAGCCTGAAGCCTAGCCCTTCTTTTCGAACAACCTCTGCTCATAGTCCGGAAACGCCTCCAGATTCAGCGGTCTCTCCCGCATCATGTTAAACCGCATTATCTTGAAGTTAAGCTCACGCAGCCGCCTGATCTTTTCCTTGTCGTCGTCGATGGTCTCTATCAGGTCTCTCAAGGTAATGATTTCGTTTTTCAGCTCCAGTTCGGGCGGAATGCAGCCCGCATTCTTCAGAAATCTGTAGGCAAGCCGCAACTCTTCAGGTATCCAGGTTTCGTCTTCGAACTCAATAGGCTTGCCCGCACCGGAGAGGTTGGTGAATTCACCGTTGGCCATCGCCTGTTTTATGCGCTCTTCTGCTATCTTTGCGACGGCGTCCATTTCAGCTCCAGATTTTCGACGATCTTTTGTACTGCACTTAATGATTGCTTTTCCCTGATTGCAGACATGATCTCCTGCCTGGCCGACATATCGCCGCACAATATGCACCCGGCCGTGCAGTCGTCTCTGACTACGAGTTTCCTGTATATGCCTCTGTCCTGATTCTTATATACCAGCGATGGCAGGGTGCATTCAACGTCAATCTCTCCGAACGATACGACATCTATGCCGGCCACACTAATGGAGTTGGAAGGGATAGTCCCTTCATATAAGGTGTTTCCTCCGGCCATGTTGATTCCGGCGACTTCACCCTGTTTTTCAGCTGCAGGCCATATGCCGTAATTCCTGCCGCTGTGCTCTGCTGCGTCTCCGGCTGCATAGATATTCGGCAACTCTGTTTCCATTCTGTCATTGACCGGAATGCCTTTGCTGAGAATTGCGCCTGTGCCTTCGAAGATAGACGTGTTTGGAGTGACGCCGGCGCTTATGACGAGCATCTGCCCTCGCAGGACGGTCCCATCCTTGAGCCTGAGGCCCTCAACCAGATCGTTGCCTAACACTTCCTCGGCCCTGGCATTCAGGTAAAATCGCAGGCCGAGCGATTCAAGCATGGCCTTGAAGATGCCGGAGCCGGCATCGTCCATCTGCCTGGGGAGCAGGCGCGGGAAGAATTCGACGACAGTAACCGATTTGCCGACCTTCCGCAAGGCATTGCCGATTTCAAGACCGAGTACGCCGCCGCCCAGTATTATTACCTCTGCAACGTTTGCCGAGAATTGCTTCATCTTTCTGGCATCGGCGATATTTCTCAATGTGAAGACGCCATTTTTCCTGGAGCCCTGCAGTTGCAGCACTGACGCGCTTCCCCCTGTGGCTGCCAGCAGTTTGTCGTACGGTATCGCGGCGCCGTTTTCAAGCAATGCCTGCCTGCCGCTGACATCAAGCGAAACCACCAGCCTGTTTGTGACCAGCCTAATATTATTGCGCTCATACCACGCATCATCGTACAGAATAAGCTTCTTTTCGGATACGGAGCCGGCCAGGTATTCTGGGAGGCGCATGCGGCTGTAAAAAGGGATGTCCTCCTCGGTGATGACTATTATCTCGCCTGCAGTGTCGAACTTTCTGATGTTGATGGCTGCAGTAGTTCCGGCAACTCCGTTTCCGATGATCACATATTTCATATAATCAGTGTATTTGAGCCGGCGGAAAATGTAAAGTGCGTCCCTGATGATTGCAGTCGGCGTGCCGATTGTTTGCTAAGCCATTAACATCCTTCGGTAAATTGACAAAAGAAGGTTGTTCAATTATACTTCTTAAAGTATTTATTTCTAAAAGGAGGCTGTATATGGCAGAAGGTATTGTCAATCTTACCAGCGCGACATGGGACCAAGAGGTAACTGAATATAAAGGCGTTGTTATGGTCGATTTCTGGGCCGTCTGGTGCGGACCGTGCAGAATGATTGCCCCTACTATTGAAGAGCTTGCCAAGGATTATGCCGGCAGAATCAAGGTGGGCAAACTGAATACCGATGAGAACGCGGACATTGCCAGCAGGTTCAAGATCATGGGCATCCCGACCATTATCTTTTTCAAGGACGGGCAGAAGGTAGATCAGATAGTCGGTGCAGTTCCGAAACCGCAGTTGAAATCAAAGATCGACACCCTTCTGGCATAAGGTTTACCGGTTTTGAATCCCTGCTGCAGCAAGGCAAATCTCCTTGCCGTTTCAGTCTTCGTAATTTGTATTTTCTTCCTGGTGTCTTCCTGCTCCAAGGGGGATGTGGAGCCGAAACAGGCGAGCGCTGATCTTGCGCCTACATTTGCGCTTAACGACATCGGCGGCGCAAAGATAGATTTGGCTTCTTATCGCGGGAAAGTGGTGGTGCTCGATTTTTTTGCCACCTGGTGCGAACCCTGCAGGATGCTGGCTCCGGAACTTAAATCGTTTTACGACCGGCACAAGGGCAATGGCGTTGTCGTTATTGCAGTTTCGATAGACGAAGGTCCGGATGCGATCAAAGAGGTAACTTCTTACAGAAAAGAATTCGGACTGACCTATCCGATAGTGATGGATAACGGTCAGGTCGGCAGGATGTTCGGTGTCTTCAGCCTTCCGACCACAATCATTATAGATGCCGACGGCAGGATCAGAAACAAACATCTGGGTATTCCCGACAATTATGCAAAGGTCCTTGAAGCAGAAATTAGCCCATTGTTAAAGTGATGCGGATGGAGAAGAAATGTTTGAGAGTTTAAGCGAAAAGCTGGAATCCATATTCAAGAAGCTGAAGGGCAGGGGAATCCTCAAGGAAGAGGATGTGGATGCTGCGCTCAAGGAAGTGCGGCTTGCCCTGCTCGAAGCTGACGTCAATTTCAAGGTCGTCAAGGATTTTGTACAGCATATACGCGAACGCGCTGTCGGCAAGGAAGTGCTCGAAAGCCTGTCGCCGGCGCAACAGGTCATAAAGATAGTTCATGATGAACTGACTGAACTCCTGGGCGTCGCCAATGAAAGGATTCATCTTTCTCCGAACCCGCCGACGGTCATCATGATGGTAGGTCTGCAGGGATCCGGTAAAACCACTACCTCGGCAAAACTCGCCAGATTGTTTAAGAAAGAAGGCAGGCGCCCCATGCTTGTAGCCGCAGACCTGAAAAGACCTGCGGCCATCGATCAGCTGATTACGCTCGGCAAGCAGCTGGACATCCCTGTTTTCCATTCGAAAGAAAACAAGGACCCCGTATCAGTATGCGGCGACGCTATCAAGCAATCGAGGCTTGATGCGCGGGACATTGTAATCATTGATACTGCAGGCCGCCTCCACATCGATGAAGAGCTTATGGACGAGCTTAAAAGGGTGAGGGAGAAAGTCCAGCCCAAAGAGGTGCTTTTCGTAGCCGATGCAATGACGGGGCAGGACGCGGTGAATATTGCAAAGAGCTTCAATGAACTCATAGGGCTTGACGGCGTAATACTGACCAAGATGGACGGAGATGCAAGGGGCGGAGCGGCTTTGTCTATCAGGCATGTGACCGGAAGGCCGATCAAGTTCATGGGCATGGGCGAAAAGATCGATATGATTGAGCCTTTTTATCCCGACCGCGTGGCCAAAAGAATACTCGGCATGGGGGATGTGCTTTCGCTCATCGAGCAGGCCCAGGATACATTTGACCGCAAAGAGGCCGAAAAGCTTCAGGCAAAGATCATCGAGGACCGGTTCACGTTCGACGACCTGAAGGACCAGCTGAAGAAACTCAGGTCCATGGGTCCGCTAGAAAACATACTCGGGATGATACCCGGCATGGGCAAGGCCATGAAGGACGTCAAGGTGGACGAACGGGAATTTGTAAGGATCGAGGCTATCATCAACTCGATGACGACGAAAGAGCGCAACGACCATACTGTTATCAATGGAAGCCGCAGAAAGCGCATTGCCATGGGAAGCGGTACGACGGTAGCCGATGTCAACAGGCTCCTCAAGCAATACCTCGAGATGCGGAAGATGATGAAGATGATGAAGGGCGCAGGCAAGAAGGGGTTCAAGCTTCCAAAGTTCCTTCCGTTTTAACGGCGGCGTTCAGCATTGCCGAACCGCTTGAAAATTTGAATTAATCGGGTTAAATGTATTAAAATTTTCGACTATGCGAATCAGTTCAGGAGGTGATTAGTTGGTTAAGATTAGATTGACAAGGCTGGGGGCCCATAAAAAGCCCTTTTACCGGATTATTGTCGCCGATGCCAAGGCCAGAAGGGACGGCCCTTTCATAGAGATTCTCGGGACCTATGACCCCAGGATTGAGCCATCCAGGATAGATGTAGATCTGGAGCGCGTAAAGCACTGGATCGGCAAGGGTGCACAGCCCAGCGAAACTGTAAAGAAACTTCTGCAAAAAGCCGGCATGTAGGCCGGGAGTTCCCAGCTCTCTTTATATCTGTTGACTCTAATCCTGCGGAGGTGACGCATGAAGGCGTTGATCGAGGCGATGGCGAAATCACTTGTAGACAAGCCGGATGAAGTCAAGGTCAGTGAGATTGAAGGGGAAAAGACCACGGTTTACGAACTCAGGGTTTCCCAGAGCGATCTGGGAAAGGTGATCGGCAAGCAGGGAAAGACGGCGCGGGCTATGAGGACGATACTCGGCGCGGCGGGGACGAAGGTCGGCAAGAGATGCGTTCTTGAGATACTGGAATAGACGGCATTAATACGCGACAAACGGTGAAGGGGCGTTCGTCGAGAACGCCCCTTATTATTGGGAGCCTGCAGGTCCGGATTGAATATGTGCGCACGGTTTGATGTTGTAACAATTTTTCCGTCGATTATTGACGCGTATCTTGGCGAGAGCATTCTGAAGAGGGCCGTTCAAAACGGGCTTCTGGATGTGAAGCTTCATAACCTGCGCGATTATACGACGGACAAGCACAGGACCGTTGATGATTATCCCTACGGAGGCGGCTCCGGCATGGTTATGAAGGTTGAGCCGATGTTCAATGCCCTTGGCTCAATAGGTGCGGACGGCGAGCCCAGGAGGAAGATACTCCTCAGCCCTCAGGGCAGGACATTCGATCAAGCTGTGGCAGAGGAACTGCTGCGTGAAGAAAGGCGCATAATGCTGATCTGCGGCCGTTACGAGGGCATAGACGAAAGGGTGCGCGAAAACCTCATTGACGAGGAGATTTCCATAGGCGACTTTGTAATGACTGGTGGCGAGCTGGCTGCATTGGTTATAATAGACAGCATCGCGCGACTCTGCCCGGGGGTATTGGGAGACGATGAATCGTCGAAAGAGGAATCTTTTACATGGGGCATACTCGATTATCCGCACTATACGAGGCCCCCTGATTTCATGGGACAGCCGGTCCCCGATGTGCTTTTGTCGGGCAATCATGCAAGGATTGCGGAATGGAGGCGGAAAGGGGCCTTGAGAAGGACCCTTGAGAAGAGGCCGGATTTGTTGGACAAAACTGCGTTGAGCGCTGAAGATAAAAGGATACTGCAGGAGCTTTGCTTGCAAAAGGAAATTATAAAATCGGAGGAAGATGATGAACTTGATAAAGGCAGTTGAAGAGAGGTTCCGGAAAGAAGTCCCTCAGTTCAATGTCGGCGATACCGTGAGGACATTCGTCAAGGTTGTCGAGGGAGACAAAGAAAGGCTGCAGCCGTTTGAAGGCGTCGTAATCGCCAGAAAGGGACAGGGTGTAAACGAGACCTTCATGGTTAGGAAGATATCATTCGGCGTAGGTGTTGAGAGGGTTTTCCCCGTGCATTCCCCGTCAATCGACAAGATCGAGGTGCTGAAGAGAGGCGATGTGCGTAAGGCGAAACTTTACTATCTCAGGCACAAAAAAGGCAAAGACGCCAAGGTCAAGGAAAAGGCGAGGGAATTAAAGAAAGAAGCTGCCGCAGAATAGTCCCTGATGGACCCCTACGAGTATGATGAATCCGCCGGCAACGGTGAATTCTCTATAATAGCCGGGGTCGATGAGGCTGGAAGGGGTCCGCTTGCCGGGCCCGTAGTTGCCGCAGCTGTCGTGCTCAACAGGAATCAAAGGATTAGCGGTGTGAGGGATTCGAAGAAGGTCCCCGAAGCCGAAAGAGAAGAATTGTACAGGATGATCCTGTCCTCCGGGAGGGTCGGAGTCGGCGTAATCGATGCCGATGAGATAGACAGGATAAACATATTGAATGCCACAAAAAAGGCAATGTATATTGCGGTTTCCGACCTGGGGACTAACCCCGAACTGATACTGATCGATGCGCTGACTATACCGGGGGTCGGCGTCAGACAAATTCCAATCATAAAGGGCGACGCGAAGAGCGCTTCAATCGCAGCCGCCTCCATAATAGCGAAAGTTACAAGGGACAGGATCATGATGGAATATCATGCCGCCTTCCCTCAGTATGGTTTCGACAGTCATAAGGGGTACGCAACGCGTGAGCACCTCGAATGCCTGAGGCTGCACGGCCCATGCCCGATCCATCGAAAGAGTTTTCATCCGGTGATGTCTCAACAACTGCCGTTTATGAGTTAAGGGGTCTAAGAGTTGAAGGGTTAGCGGAATAATTAGAAGAATGAATATTTATTTAACTCTTGAACACTTCGACTCTTTAGCGCTTTAACGTTTCATTGGAGGTTTCATGGAAAAAGAAAGAATAGACGAGGCTCTTGAGCTGTTGTGGGTGTTGGGCGAGGAAGGCCATCGCGACATGAAGCGCTTCAAGCTTTCCTCCGATGATTCGAATATTGACGAAATCGTGGAGTCACTGATCCGTGAAGACCTCGTAGTAATCACGGATGACGAGATCAAGCTGGCCGATAAGGGTACGGCGGCAGCCAAGGGACTTATCAGGAGGCACAGGCTGGCCGAGAGGCTTTTCACAGACGTCTTTGACCTGTCGAAAGACACGATGGAAGAAGATGCCTGCAAAGTCGAGCATATATTGAGCGAAGAACTGACCGACAGCGTTTGCACATTCCTCGGACATCCGCCGGTATGCCCGCACGGAAAACCTATCCCCCGCGGCGAATGCTGCAAAAAATATAGCGTAGATATCAGGCCGGTTGTATCCAGGCTCACGGAGTTCGAGGTCGGAAAGACCGGAAAGATAGTATTCATAACACCATCCGAAGCGGCTAGGATCGGGCGTCTCAGTTCCATCGGGATCATCCCTGGCACGATCATAAAATTGATCCAGAGAAAACCGTCTGTCGTTCTGCAGATGGACGAGACTACGATAGCGATCGACCATGAACTTGCGAAAGAAATCTTTGTCAAAAAAATAAGTTGAGGATAAATAAACTCCTTAACCCTTCAACTCTTTAACTGTCATTTATGCGTCTTCACATTACTATCAAGGGAATAGTGCAGGGCGTGGGATTCAGGCCCACCGTCTATAATCTTGTCGAAAAGTTGGGATTGAAGGGATACGTTACTAATTCATCAGCGGGCGTAATTATCGAGGTCGAAGGACAGGACGCAGTCCGGTTTGCCGACATGCTTAAAGATAACCTGCCGCCGCTCGCAAAGATAGAATCGATAGAGGCCAAAGAGCTTCCGCCCGCCGGGTTTAAGGAATTCAGCATCATACAAAGCGTTGACGAGGGCGGGTTTACCCATATCTCTCCGGACATGTCCGTTTGCGACGATTGCCTGAAGGAGCTGTTCGCTCCGGATGATAGGCGTTATAGATATCCGTTTATCAATTGCACGAACTGCGGCCCCAGATACAGCATTACAAAAAGGGTGCCGTATGACAGGCCGAACACAACCATGTCGGTCTTCCCCATGTGCCCTAAGTGCGAAGCCGAATACAATGATCCCTCGAACAGGCGTTTTCACGCCCAGCCTAACGCGTGCCCGGTATGCGGGCCCCGGGTGGAGTTCAGGCTTCGTAACGACGAATACAGGACTGATGAATCAGATCCCATAGCGGCAACCGTCGACGTGCTGAAACGGGGAGGGATCGTAGCTGTTAAGGGAATCGGCGGTTTTCATCTATGCTGTGATGCAGAAAATGAAGGGGCCGTTGAGCGGCTTAGAGAAAGGAAACGGCGCCGCAACAAGCCATTCGCGCTGATGTCTCCCGACGTCGGCATTATTCTGCGTTACTGCGATGTATCGGCTGAGGAATCGGCACTGCTGAAGGATATGCGCAGGCCTATAGTTCTTTTAAATAAGAGGTCCAGCCTGAATCTTCCAGCCGCATTGGCGCCGAACAACCGGTATCTCGGATTCATGCTTCCCTATGCGCCGCTGCATTATCTGCTGTTTGACGACCAGGCAGGGGCGTATAATTTCAATGCACTGGTCGCAACCAGTGCAAACCTTTCGGAGGAACCCATTGTCATCGGCAATGACGAAGCGATGGGAAGGCTCGACGGTCTTGCAGACGCCTTCCTGCTCCACAACCGGGAAATATTCATGCGCGTTGACGATTCGGTTGTAAGGGTGTGCAACGGCAGGCCCCTTTTCATCAGGCGCTCCCGCGGATATGTCCCGCAGGCCATAATGCTGCATGAAGAGGGCCCCGATGTCCTGGGCTGCGGTGCCGAGGTTAAGAACACGTTTGCTCTTACCAGGGGTAACGCCGCCATTGTCAGTCAGCACATCGGCGATATGGAAAACATCGAGACAGCCGATTTCTTTGAGGAGACGCTGACAAATCTCAAACAGGTGTACCGCTCTGAACCTATTGCAGTTGCATACGATCTTCACCCCGGCTACCTGTCAACGAGATGGGCGGTTAAACACATATCAGAGAACGGATTGCAGGGCTTTGCCGTACAGCACCATCACGGGCATATTGCCGCAGTCATGGCTGAGAAGGGGATCAAAGACAGGGTGATCGGCGTAGCGCTCGACGGTACCGGCTACGGCACAGACGGGCGCCTGTGGGGAGGGGAATTCCTTGTATGCGATCTTTCCGGCTTCGAAAGAGCTGCGCATTTCAGATATGTGCCGCTGCCCGGAGGCGAGATGGCGATCAGGGAACCATGGCGCATTGCAGCAAGTTACCTGAAACAGGCATTGGGCAATGAGGATATTTATAGCGTCATGTCTGCTATCGGTTTCAATGAAAGGTTCGGCAGATCAAAAATAGAATCGGTTTTAAAGATTGCGGACAATCCGTCATTCTCGCCGCTATCGTCGGGGGCCGGAAGGCTTTTCGATGCAGTATCATCTCTGGCCGGAATATGCCATTTCAATACTTACGAGGGCGAGGCGGCAGTTGCCCTTGAAAGCGTGCTGCCCGATGAAGACGAAAATCCGGGGTCGGATCCGTATCGGTACGAAATCACGGCTGCAATGCCTTCAGTCATAGACTTCAGCGGAATGATACGAGAAATTGCCCGTGAAGTTTCTGCTGGAACTGAGCCGTCCATGATTTCATTGCGTTTTCACCGCACCATGACAACCTTGATAACAGACGTGGTTCTTCGCATCAGCTCAAAGACGGGTCTTGATAATGTTGTCATCAGTGGCGGCTGCTTTCAGAATGCAAGGCTGCTGCAGGACGTTCTGGCCGATCTGTCTGCTCACGGCATGTCCGTGACTACCAACGAGTACCTGCCATGCAATGACGCATGTCTCTCGCTCGGCCAGGCTTTTATAGCGCTGCAACATTTGGTGGCAAAATAGTATGTCTTATATAGACGTATTCTATGCATCGGCATCCATTTAAAAAATTAATAAATTCATAACTAAAGAATCTATTGACAGCAAAATCCATTTCATCTAAACTGTGGTACTATTCTATACTTGGCTCTATATTTATAGAGTAAAACTTCGTCA
>Ga0187785_10000319_pt1 | contig 18119 bp, 15 predicted proteins | sample 0815_BV2_4_20_MG_FD_132466 | JGI IMG/M metagenome (GOLD analysis project Ga0187785, IMG submission 132466) | Tropical peat soil microbial communities from peatlands in Department of Meta, Colombia - 0815_BV2_4_20_MG | ecosystem: Environmental > Terrestrial > Soil > Wetlands > Peat | place...
CACAAACGACTGGCTCACCGCGTCCACCCCTTCTCTCAAGGCAAATTCCAGGCATTTCCGGTCGTGTTCGGTAAATGCGCTGACGCCCAGATCGATTCCAGGCAGATTCAGACCCTTACGGGACCGCAGTTCACCGCCCACGAGAACCCGGCAATGAATCTCGTTTTTTTCGATGGTGACCACCTTGAGCTGGATGTAGCCGTCGTTGAGAAATACGGGGTCTCCCGGTCTGACGGCCTGGGGCAACGTGGCAAGCGGAACAGAGACCCGCTTCGCGTTTCCCGGAACATCTTCGCTTGTGAGGATAAATTCGTCGCCCTGATTCAACTCGATGGGTTCGGATTCCAAAGGTCCGATACGGATCTTGGGGCCGGGAAGATCGGCCATGACAGCTACGCTCCGGCCAGTGGACCGGGCTGCGGCCCGAACCGTTTCTATCATCTTTTTGTGACTTTCAAAATCACCGTGAGAAAAATTGATACGAGCGACATTCATTCCCGCGAGGAGCATCTCTTCCAAAACGCCCTGGGACTCTGACGCGGGACCGATGGTACACACGATTTTCGTTTTATGGGAGGGAAGCATCATCTTTCCTCTTAAAGCGCAGTTCTCTACACGGATACGTAACGGGGTGCTGTTGCGGAGTAGAAAGATCCTGTAGCGGAAGAAAATGAAACCGGCGGGCAGGATGCCCGGCACCCACGCCCCCCGGTTTGCCGGTTTAAAGGCCCCTCCCTCCCCCGAGGTTGAGGCCGGGCCCTTCCCTAGCATTAGAATCGAGCGGAGTCAAGTCACTTCTGAAGTAAATTGAATGATTTCGTATCGATTTTGAATGTGGTTTGCATTAAGGTGTGGTGGGAAGCTTCGCTTTTTCGCCCAGATATGCTTGTTTTACTCGGGTATCTTCCAGCAGTTGAGCGCCCGAACCTTCCAGAACCACCGCGCCGGTCTCGAGCAGTATGGCGTGATCGGTAATTTTCAACGCCGCGTTGGCATTTTGTTCGATCAAAAAAATGGTAACGCCTTCGTTCCGAATGTCCTGGATCACACGGAACACCTCGGCAACCACCATGGGCGCCAATCCCAGAGAAGGCTCGTCCATCATGAGGAGCTTAGGCCTGGACATCAGGGCTCGTCCGATGGCAAGCATTTGCTGTTCACCGCCGGAGAGGGTGCCTCCAAGCTGGTCCTGGCGCGATGCAAGAACGGGAAACGTCGAGACGATTCTTTTCATCGTGGCGGCGATGTCCGCCTTGTCCTTATTGTTGTACGCCCCTATGACAAGGTTTTCCCGCACGGTCAGGTTTGCGAATATCCTACGGCCTTCCGGAACGTGAACGAGCCCCAGCCGCTGAATCTGGTGAGCGGGGAGGTTCTTTATGGATTTCCCCTGAAACAGTACGTCACCCGAGAGTATGGGGACAATTCCGGACACAGCCCGTATGGCAGTGCTCTTGCCTGCACCGTTCGCGCCCAGCAGGGTCACGATCATCCGTTTCTCGATGCGCAGGGAAACCCCCTTCAGGGCCTTGATCCCGCCGTAGCTTACGTGAAGATCGCGGATCTCGAGCACGGGTGTGTCGATGTTCAAGCGGAAGTCTCCCCCAGATACGCGGCGATCACTTTCGGATCGTTTTGGATCTCCTGAGGCGTTCCCCAGGCGATGGGAATACCGTGGTCTATGACCTTTATTTTGTGGCATACGTCCATGACGAACCCCATGTCGTGATCTATAAGACCTACGGTGAGGCCCAGCTCGGTCCGAATCGTGCGGACCAGTTCACAGAACTCCATAGTTTCATGAGGATTCATTCCTGCCACGGGCTCATCGAGAAGCAATAGCTGCGGATTCAACGCGAGGCCCCGCGCGATCTCAAGCTTTCGCTGGCTTCCATAGGGAAGCGAGCCGGCCTTTTCCCTGGCAAACCTCGTCAAGCCCATCAGATCGAGCAGGAATTGAGCCCGCTCGTGAATTCGCCGCTCATCCGATCGGAACCTCCCCAATCCGGAGATTGCCTCAACGACTGAGTACCGCACGGAACAATGAGCCGCAACCATGACGTTTTCCGTTACCGTGAGATCTTCGTACAGCCGGATATTTTGAAATGTCCTGGCAATACCCGATCGAGCAATACGGGGTGTTCGCCAGCCGGTTATGTCGGCGTCCAGAAAGACAATCCTGCCCCGCGAAGGCTTTACGATTCCGGTAATTGCATTGAACGCAGTTGTCTTTCCCGCGCCGTTCGGGCCTATGAGCCCTACGATTTCTCCTTCTTGGATCTCCAGATCGAGATTCGAAAGTGCAGCAAGTCCGCCGAAACTTACCGTAAGCCGTTCGGTTCGAAAAAAGACTCCGCTCACGAGTGCCTCCGGAGAAAGTTGCCGATCAGGTGACACCGGTTGATGAGTGCCTGCCAGGAGAATTCGTGCCTGCCCATTATTCCGCTCCTGGCAAACAACATGACCAGCACGAGAAGAACGGAAAATATCACCATGCGCATGCCGGGAATACCCTCGTACGTGTAGCCGAACACGGTGACAGGCTCCTCAAACGCGCGCAGCAATTCTCCCCCCCAGGTGACCAGAACCGCTCCGATGACCGCGCCCGTTGTGCTTCCCAAGCCACCAATAACGATCATGATCAAGAGATTGAAGGTCAACATGAAAGTGAACAGGGACGGCGATATGGTGGTAATGAGGTGAGCCAGGAGCCCGCCTGCGGCTCCTTGCACAAACGCGCTGAAGGTGAATGCCAAGGTTTTGGTCCTGAAAGCGTTGATCGCCATGGCTTCAGCAGCCGTTTCATCCTCCCGCACCGCTTTCATGGCCCTGCCGTAAGACGAGTTTACCAGACGGACGACACAAAGAATCGTCAACAGACAGACTCCCCAACTCCACCACAGGTTCGTGTACGGCGGAAGTCCTTTGAGTCCCAGCGGTCCATTGGTGACGGACACCACATTGTTGGCAACCACCTGAATCACCTCGCCGAATCCGAGCGTGACTATGGCCAGGTAGTCGCCACGCACCCGAAATACGGGAATTGCCATCAGCAAAGCCAACAGTGCAGCCACGACGCCGGCTGCTACAATAGAGACGGGAAACGAGACGCTTATCTCGGAGATGGGCCACACCAGGGGTTCTATGATGAATGTCCGCAGCTTCTCTTCCGGGGACAGAGTCAGCAAACTGCTGGTGTATGCTCCGATTGCCAGGAATGCATTTGGCCCGAGAGAAAACTGTCCTGTAACCCCATTGATCAAATTATAGCTCACCGCGAGCATGGTAAAGATTGCGATATTGTTCAAGATTCTTATCGAATAATCGCCGAAATAGCTGTCCGCGTACCACAGGAAGCACAGGAACGTCGCGAGCGACACGCACGTGAGCATGCGATCCCGTCCGGGGGTGATTCTGGTGTCGTTTCGCTGCAAGGTGTCGCTCATGCCTCTAACTGCGGCCACGTATGCTCGTTCTTCCGACTCGGAGGTAATGCAGAAAGCGTTACGAAAGTGTCCGGGAAGAACTTTCGTGCAAAAAAGAGCTTCCCCGCAGAAGGTACTTTTTCCGAGCAAGCTGCCGCAAGCGTCATTCTCTCAATTCGGCAGATCCTCGCCCATGATTCCGGTCGGCCGGGTGAGCAGGATGATGATGAGCATGGAAAAGGCTGTCGCGTCTCGATAGCCGGACCAGTCCGGCCAAACCGCGACGATCACTATCTCGCCCAGACCGAGAATCAATCCACCCAGCGCAGCACCGGAGACACTGCCGATTCCTCCGATAACCGCTGCTACGAATGCTTTCAACCCGGGAATAACGCCCATGAAGGGCTCCACCGCCGGATATTTCATGCACCATAAGATCCCGCCGGCAGCAGCCAAACCTGACCCCAGGGCAAACGTGAAAGAAATAACCCGGTCTATGTCGATCCCCATCAGTCGAACGGTTTCCATGTCACGGGAGAGAGCGCGCATTGCCATACCCACCTTGGTGCGGCGAACGATCAGCATGACACCCGCCAGCAATACGCACGTCACCAGGAACACCCATATGGACAGATTGGGGATTTGCACGCCGGCAATCGTCTGACTTCCTTCGAAAAGGGAAGGAGTCGGAAAGGTTTTCGGCCTGCCCCCTATGGCTACGAGCCCGAGATTCTCCAGGAGAAAAGAAATCCCGATGGCAGTGATGAGTGCGCTGATGCGAGGACTGTTCCTGATGGGTTTGTACGCACCGCGATCAATCAGTATGCCGATCGCTGCGGTAAGAGCTACGGACAGGAGAAACGCCAGGGGCCAGGGAATCTGGAATATGATGATGCCGAAAAACGCAATGTATGCGGAAGCCATCAACAGGTCGCCGTGAGCGAAATTGATCAGACGCAGAACTCCGTAAACCATCGTATACCCGATGGCAAGGAGCCCGTAGAGGCAGCCCAGTGTCAGGCCGAACACAATCTGTTGAAGGACAAAACCGTAATCCACGTTTCCAGGACCCAAGACAGCGTGAAGATAGGCCGTTTTGACTCTGTACGATTCGTTTTGAAACGCGTGAAAGTGGAGGGACCCTCTAGGTAATGTCCCCCCAAACTCCCTCACATACTTGAATACGCATTCGTAATAGAACTTTCTGGCCGAGCACACCAGGAGCTATCGCCCTTGCCGGAAATTCTCTTACGGCATGATTGTCGTGACGTAGGCAAATTTTCCGTCTTTTACCTTGTTCACCACCATTGCTTTGACGGGATCTCCGTTCGGTTTCATTGTTATAGTACCGCTGACCCCCTGGAACTCCTTGGTGGCGACCAGCGTATCCCGAATCTTCTGTGGATCGCATGAACCTGCTCTCTTGATGGCATCCACCACGATAAAGTATGCGTCTGCGCCCATTGCTGTAAACGCGTCCGGTTCTTTACCCACCTCTTTGGCGAAAAGCTCGAGCCATTTCTTGCCTCGTTCGCCCTCGACCATGTCACGGTGAAAATGGGTGGTGAAGTAAATTCCTTCCACGGCTTCGCCTCCCAATTCTATCAATTCGGGTGCCTGAACTCCGTCACCCGCTAAAATGGGGGCGTTCAGTCCCATATCCCGGGCCTGTTTCGCCAGAAGTGCGCACTCGGTGTAGTAGATGGGAGCATAGATAACATCCGGCTTGGCTTCCTTGATGCTGCTCAATTGGGGCGTAAAATCCCGGTCTCCGGTCTTGAACTTCGTGTCCGAGACAACCTTGCCTCCGCCTTTGGTGAATTCTCTCTTGAAAAAAGAGGCGAGCGCCACGGAATAGTCCTGGGACATGTCGAGTATGACGGCTGCGGTCTTGGCCTTGAGCTGATCCAGGGCCAACTTGGCGGCTATGCGACCCTGATCCGTGTCTATGAAGCATACGCGAAATACATACTTCCTGCTCTGCGTGACCAAAGGATTGGTAGCCGTCGGGGTGACCATGGGAATTTTTCGGCGTTCCGCATGGTCTGCTCCCGCCAACGTGTTTCCGGAGATCATCTCGCCGATGATTGCGACGACTTTCTCTTTTTCGATGAGTCGTGACACTGCGTTCGCGGATTCCACCTTATCGGATTTCGTGTCCGCCAGCTTTACTTCCACAGGCCGGCCAAGCACTTCGGGCTCCATTTTTCTCGCGATGGAAATGCCGTCCCATCCCATCTGGCCGTATGCGGCCACATTCCCGGTCATCGAGAGATAAGCCCCTATGACAACCGGTTCAGTTCCCCATGCAGGGGTCAGAAATGCCAAGAGTATCGCCGACAAAACCAACAGGATTTTCGTCATGTATCACCTCGCGGAATTATCTGCGGTATCGCATTACCGGCCGAACTCAAGCCCAACTGGACGGCAGCCGGGGCGGAACCTGAAAAAGAACGGTGTTTGACGGACGACACATGTCATACCGGGCGCGAACTTGCACCTGAAGCCGAATGCATCTGGCACGCCGCACTTTTCTCTTTGAATCGTACAGCTGGAGAAAGAAATCTTCTGCTCTGTCACGCTTCAGGACCATGAATCAGAATCGTGGTGCGTCACACGATCGACGAGGTCCCGGCGGTTTACGGCAAACGGTCCACCCTGATCCGCGGGATATATAATCACAAACGGCTCTGGAATGTAAATGGATTACCTTTGACGAACGCATGCCGTCGTTGTATTTTCGACGATCATGAAAACCAAAGACAAGTATCCGAAGATAGGCGTCATCGGCGCAGGCACTATGGGCCAGCATCATGTGAGAATCATTTCTCAGACTCCTGGCGTGGTCTTGAGCGGACTGTTCGATCCCGATCCTGTCCGGGCTGCTGAACTATGTTCTCGACACAGCTGTATGGAACATCCTTCGATGGAGGCTCTTCTGGATAAAAGCGATGCCGTGTGCGTGGCTGCGCCGACCTCGATTCATCTGGACATCGGGCTCGCATGCTTGAGCCGCGGAGTCCACGTACTCATGGAAAAGCCTCTGGCAGATACCGCAGCGGGAGCCGGTCAGCTTGTGGACGCGGCAGACGCCGCGGGTCTCGTACTCATGGCAGGACATGTAGAGCGCTACAATCCCGCTATAGGAAAAATGATGGCACTTCTTTGCGAGTGGCAAGAACCGGTTATTTCCATCGATGCTCGCAGGCTGACACCATTTGACGGATCGCGGTGTATGGATGTGGACGTTCTTCTGGACCTCCTGATTCACGATATTGACCTGATCCTGGAAATTGCCGATTCTCCCATAGCGCGCGTGCATGCAGCGGGGCGCCCGGTCTTTTCACAGCAAACGGACGTTTGTCATGCGCTTCTCGAGTTCGACAACACTTGCGTGGCCACGCTTTGGACAGCCAAGTGCTCGCCGAGAAAAGTCCGGAGCCTAACCGTCACGACCCGGCGCCGCTATATGGTCGCGGATACGCTCTCCAGATCTCTCGCTGTGTACACTGCGGACGACCTGCCTGCGTTGGCAGACGGAGTGTGCTTTATGGGAAACATACGGATGGAATCCGTTGACGTGCCCGATGAAGAACCGCTGCGTCGGGAACTGGAGGATTTCTTCCAAGCCATTCAGGGAAGAAAACCTCCTCTTGTGGACGGAAGAAGAGGACTGGCAGCGCTTTCCGCCCTGGAAGTAGTCCGCAAAGCCCTTTCACAAACATGATACCGTCTTGTTCCGGTGCCTGGACTTTCGGGATGCACCGGACGGGATTCAAGGAATAACATGCCGGAAAAAGACAAGCTAGATCTCTCCAACAAAAACAATCTCGATCTCATCGTGGATCATCGCAGGCTGCTGGTCATCATCATCGTTGTCCTGAGCGTTTTCTTCGCATTTCTCGTGCCGCGATTGCAGACCGATCCTACGCTCAGGTCAGGCATGGACACCACGTCGGACGCGTATCGGACGTACCAGGAATTCGTGAACGTATTTGGAGACGAGGAGTTCATCCTCGTTGCGGCTCGAAACGAAATGGGCGTGGCCGATCCGCGTATGTTGGAGGCTTCTGAACGCTTAACCCGAGAACTGGAACAGTCCGAGAAAATCGCCGAAGTGATAAGCCTATCGAATATGAGGGTATTCCAGAAAAAAGGCGAACTCTTCGGCAACTACCCTGTGGTGAGGTCCAGCGGGAACAAACCTTCTCTGCCGGACCCCAGCCAGTTCGCGGCGATCAAGAAAGCGCTTCCCCTGATGGATCTACTCGTATCAAAAGATATGAAAACGTTGGGGATATTGATTCGAGTTCACGATCAGTGGAAATACGATCCTGCCGCGGTGAAAGCCCTGATCTCCGAGATCAGGGAGCTGTTCAAGAAAACGATGCCTCCCGGAACCGACGTCAGGCTCGTCGGCCCGGCTCTCATTCGACAGGCAATTGTGCGGTACAATCTGCAGACGGGTGTCATTTTCGGAATCCTGTGCATGCTCATCGGAACCGTGGTCACGGTATACGTGTTCAAGAGCGCGACGATTACTGCAATCACCAATCTCATTCTCGGCATTTGCGTCCTGTGGGTGCTCGGGCTGATGTCCTTGCTGGGAATACCGCTCAATTCAACCACAGCACTGTCTTTCGGGTTCATTCCCATCACCACTGTGGAGATCGTTATCCATATGGTGGTGAGATATCACCAGTTTCATGCGCTCACAAACGAGAAGATCTCGGCAATAAAGAAATCTGTGAGATGGCTTGCCAGACCGTGCATGATTTGCTCTGCCACCACTGCGGTGGGGTTCGGAACCCTCATGGTGAGTTCCATTCCCATGGTGCGACAGCTCGGATTCATCATGTCTGTGGGGATCATGATTTCCTACTGTCTCGCCATGGCGCTCACGCCGGCTTTTTTCAGCCTTACAAAGTCCCTGGATACCGCTGAACAATCGGGAGTGCTGCGGGACTGGATGGACTCCATCCTGCTGGGACTGGAAAATGCTATTTTTGCCCATTCGAGATTATTCGTGACTGCGGGGATAGTCCTGACGGTTCTTTTATTTGCCGGAGCCCCCTACATCCGCAGTGACACACAGATTCTCCGTATGCTCACAGACACGACGCCCGAGGTCCAGGACATCGCATATGTCGAAAACAACCTGAGCGCAGTCAATTCACTCGAATTGATGTTGCACGGCCCGGACGAGGCATTCAAAGATCCCGCGGTTTGGAAAAAGGTTGCGGACATGGAGAATCGCCTCGCGAAAATACCGGAAGTAGTCTCCATAGACTCCCTTTTGCCGTTGCTGGAATATCTGCATCACGTCACCCGGGATTCGTCTTCGGGAGACGAGGATCTGCTATCGGATCCTGCCTTGATTCCCCAGCTGTTGATGGTGACTTCTTTGAGTACGGAAGGAGAACGAGTCGCGAAGCGCTTCGTGAATGCTGATTTCGACCGGCTCCATCTTTCGATTCGGATCAAGAATTCGCCGACAGTACCGATCGGACAGACCATCGAAACGATCCGCGAAGTTGCGGATTCGGCAATGAAGGGCGCAGCCGAGGTTTCAGTCACCGGCGAATTGACCGTCATTGCGAAACAAACATCGGAGCTCATCACCGATCAGATACGATCCATGTTTCTCGCAGCAATCATTATCACCGTCCTGATGATGATCCAGATGAATTCGTTCGTATTGGGTCTGATCTGTTTGATTCCCAATATTCCTCCTGTCGCTGCCGTTTTCGGAATCATGGGCTGGTTCGGCATTTCACTGGACAGCGTCACTGTCTTCGCGGCCACGGTTGCCATCGGCTTGGCTGTGGACAATACCATCCACTACGTGACCCAACTGAGACGTGAGATCCAAATGAACCCGGAGCAGGGAACGGAAAAATGTGTCAGCGCCGCATACCGGCTCACCGCGAAGCAAATAGCCTCATGGTCCGTCGTTACTCTTTTCGGTTTCCTCGCTCTCTCGGTTTCGCCTTTTCGGCCGGTCGTTTTCTTCGGTATTCTCGGATGCTCTTCCATTGTCCTCGGCTTGTACGGCGATCTCATATTCGTGCAGTCCCTGATTCTGTCGTCTTCCTTTTTCAGGAACACCATTCGCCAGTTGATGGACAAACAATTGCAAGCGTGACGCGGTGATGATGTCGCTTTCAAAAGGGATGACAGCATGAGAAAACCGGATTCTCGCGGGATTCCTTCCATGATGCTTGTATGAGCCTATTGGCATACCGTACCGGCTAGCTCACTGGAGAGGCTTTCTTTTTTCGGATATGATTACGTCGCGACTACGGAGGGATGCCGCCCCCCCCCTAGGCGTCCGGAGTCGCCCGAGGGCCATCCGGGTTCCGCGAGATTGGTGACAGCGTCGTGTGGTTGCTTCCGAACTATTCCGGAGCGGAACAGGCCCGAACCCGGAGTTTTTCTCTTTACAAGCGTACGCTTCAATTCTGCCGAAACCGGTTTGGAGAATGGGCACATGCCGCTCAAGAAGGTTCAGTTGATAATCCGCGATGCGGGCCTTGCATCCCGCCGCAAGGCTGAGGACATGATTCTCGAAGGCCGAGTAACGCTCAACGGCATGATAATTGACGATCTGACACTGAGAGCCGACCCGGAAAAAGATCATATCAAGGTTGACGGTAAATTGCTTCGAGAGCCGGATCTTGCGAAGTCATATTTCCTGTTCAATAAGCCGCGGAATGTGGTTTCCACGCTCAGCGATCCGGAAGGCAGGCCATGTCTGGGGGACGTCTTGAAAAGCTTGAAAAAAAGGCTTTTCACCGTGGGACGCCTGGATTTTGACGCGGAAGGGCTCATGATACTCACCAATGACGGTCAGTTGGCGCAGAAATTGAGCCATCCCTCGCAACAGATGTCCCGAACGTACGTCGTGAAGGTGGCGGGAAATCCGGATGATCGAGTTCTCGGAACCATCAGGAAAGGAATGCATATCGGTGAGGGGGAACGCGTCGGAGATGTCAGGGTCACGGTGGTCAGAAAACAGAAGACCACAACATGGATAAAAATAGTATTGTTCGAAGGAAAAAAGAATGAAATCAAACGGATCTTCAGCAAAATACGCCATCCTGTCCGCAAGATCAGGAGAATAGGTTTCGGCCCGTTTTCACTGGGCACCCTTGAGGTAGGAGCATGGAGGCCCTTCACCGTAGCCGAAACGGCAAAATTGGCCGAGCTCATGAAAGTGCCGAGTCGCAAGACCGGGATTAAGAGCGCCCAAAATGAAGAAAAGTTGACAACCAAGGGCTCGATCTTCTAGTCTGAATTCGTGAGGCAACCCAAGCAGGGAGGGATGAGTTATGGCAATAGGACGCGTGGCCAGAATAACGCAAGTTATAGCAGGTTCCCCCAACAGCTTCGATGATGCCGTGAAACTAGCATTCGACAGAGCCAATAAGACATTGAGAAACATAACCGGCATGAAAATCACTGAATTCAGAGTTATGGTTGAAGCCGGCGAAATTCAGGAATACCGTATTACCGCTGATGTGATCTTTGTTTTGGAATAGAGCGGATACACATTTTTAATGATTTCTCATTTCGGCGTTGCCTCACTTCTTGGTAGACTTTCGACTTCACGACGTTAAGACTGCGGGAAACGGGATCCTTGTACTAGGTTTCGTTCTTCCATCGCCCTGAGCAATCTCTTCCGCACTCCGGCTTTGTCAAGCATCCACACGGGCTCTATCAGTTCCTGTGGATGCGGGTCAGACGTCATTCTGTGTATAACGGTTTCCGGCGGAAGTACCTCCAGAACCGCCAAGGTGGCTTCCAGCGCTTGCTCTTCGGTCATGGCGCGGTAGTCGCCCGATCTAACCATGTGCTCCAGTTCACTGCCCCGGATCACGTAGAGCGGATGCAGCTTGACTCCGTGCACCCGGGCCGCTGCAACTGCTTCTGCCGTCTGCACCATGTCGCTGACGGATTCACCCGGAAGACCGAGTATGAGATGCGCGGCGGTCAATATTCCTCTTTCTTGCGTTCTTCGCACGGCATCGAGAAAAACGTTCTGATCATGTCCCCGACGAATGAGATTCAGCGTTCGGGAGTGGATTGACTGGAGTCCGTATTCCACCCAGACCAGATGTGACCGGGCACGATCAGCAAGCAGATCCAGCACCGCGTCAGGCACACAGTCCGGACGAGTACCCACGGCTAGTGCCACAATTTCAGGCCTTCGCAGAGCTTCATCATACAGCCGGCCCAGATGGTCCGGCGTTCCGTAGGTATTTGTAAAAGCTTGGAAGTACGCTATAAACTTTCTGCACTTGGACCGCGCTGACAGAAACGTGACTCCTCGATTCACCTGTTCGCTTATGGACAACCCTTGTGCTTGCGCGCCCGTACCAGAACCCCGGGGATTGCAGAAAATGCATCCATTGAGTCCAGCAGCGGCGTTACGGTTCGGACAACCAAGACCCGCGTCCAGACTTATTTTTCGCACAGGCTCGCCGAACGTCTCTTTCAGCCAGGACGAAACGGAACGGTATCGAGGTTTGACGGCAGTCATACCGGATTTTATCACGTTGAGTCGACCGAGATCAAACTGCCCCGCGCAGATTGGATTTTGAAATCTGGAGAATCGAGGAGCATTTTTTGGAACGGAAATACCTATGCCAAAAAATCGGTTCATAGAACCAGTGTCATTGCGAGGAGTGAAACGACGAAGCAATCTGTTCTCAACGGTCAGGACATTGCCACGGGCTTACGCCCTCGCAATGACGGTCACATTCTTTCTCAAGTGAATAATTCCGTTTTGGAAAAACGTGCCTCAACCCTCCACACGGAACGAAGTCGGGCGAGTTGCCCATTCGACAAACACTTTTCCAGGAGATCCCGGTGAAAACCGAAACCGTTTTCGTGTGCCAGGAATGCAGCAAGCAACTCCCGAAATGGATGGGACGATGCCCAGGCTGCGGGGAATGGAACACGATTTTGGAACAGCAGATCACAGCCTCCCGGAGACACTCGGGTCAGCCGGTGAGCCAGGAACCCTCCGCGGTTCTTCCTCTCGCTGAAATTCAAGGGGATCGGCAGCCCAGGCTCAAGACGGGCGTGAAAGAACTGGACCGCGTGCTGGGGGGCGGAATTGTGCATCGGAGCGTCATTCTGGTGGGCGGAGATCCGGGAATCGGAAAGAGCACTCTGCTCATGCAAGCCCTTGCAAAAGCATCCTCAGCGGGCCACAAAGTCCTCTACGTTTCCGGCGAGGAATCTGCCGAGCAACTGAAATTACGTGCCGAACGACTCGGAATTGGAGGCGGTGCCTTGCTGGTTCTCGTCGAGAATGAACTGGAAACCATTATAGAAAAAATTGAGGCCACCAGTTGCGTAGTGGTAGTGCTGGACTCTGTCCAGTCAGTGTACAGCCGTTCGTTCGAAGCACAAGCGGGAAGCGTTTCCCAGGTGAGACAGGTGGCCGGAAGAATACTGGAAACCTCCAAGAAAGGTTCCTCCGCGTGTTTCATTGTTGGACATGTCACGAAGGACGGAGCGCTTGCCGGGCCCAAGGTGCTGGAGCATATGGTGGACACGGTGCTTTACTTTGAAGGGGAGCGGGGCCACGCGTACAGAATCTTGCGTGCCGTCAAGAACCGATTCGGATCCGCAAGTGAAATCGGCGTATTCGAAATGGGGGATTGCGGTTTGTCGGAAGTTGCCAACCCCTCGGAGCTTTTTCTCTCAGAACGTCCGGAGAATGCTTCCGGGTCCGTGGTCACCTCCCTGGTGGAAGGGTCTCGTCCCATACTTGCCGAAATACAGGCCCTGGTCACCGGCCCCGTTCCAGGTCAGGGTCGGCGCACCTGCCTCGGAACCGATTCTCAACGCCTGGCTCTTATGATCGCGGTCATCGAAAAAAAGCTGGGAATGGCACTTGGAGATCAGGATATATTTCTGAACGCGGTGGGAGGCGTGAGGGCAACAGAACCTGCAGCGGATCTTGCTGTTGCGTCCGCCCTCCTCTCCTCGTTCACGGATAGAAGTATCCCACCGGGAACGCTGGTTTTCGGGGAGGTTGGCCTTGCAGGCGAGGTCCGGCGGGTATCCAGGGCCGCAGAACGGATCAATGAAGCAGCGCGGCTGGGATACCGTCGCATCATCGCGCCAAGTGCCAATGCCGACCAGGTCCCCATGCCATCCGGAGTAGAAATGGTCGCAGTCTCACGCATAAACGAGCTGATTCCAGTCCTTTTCGACGCAGTCCGGCCTAAGAAACGAGGCAAATGACACTATGACATTATCAGACATGGATGTGGGCGCACGGATCAGGACGTACAGGAACAAGAAAAAGCTCTCGCTCATGGAACTGTCCAAACGAACGGGAATTGCGGCATCGAATTTGAGCTCGATGGAATTGGGCAAATCATCTCCCACATTGAATACCCTTATCAAGATTGCATCCGCATTCAACATGAGACCCGGCCAGTTTCTTGAAGAGGCGTTTTACCGAAAGGCCTTCTTGTGTCCCCAAGGAAAAGGCACGGAACTGAAGACCTCGTTTGCTGACGTTTCGGCCCAGTGCGTTACCGGCGGCGCGTCATTCAACAGGATTGAGGCCTGGGTTGTACGAATGTCCGCAGCAAGCTCCTACGCGTCGGGCGAAGGAACGGATCGGTTTGTTTATTGTCTCCAGGGACAGCTTTCGGCAACGGTGGAAGACGAATCGTACGTTCTCCGGACTGGCGACAGCTTGTACGTGATGCCCGACGCGTTGCTGCATCTGCACAATGCGGAATCAGAAGAAGCCTGCGTCCTTGTTGCGCGGCCGAATCGTTGTGAGGATTGACTTCAGAGCAACCAGCCGTTCGCTGTAAAGAAACGTCATTCAACATCATGCGTGCGGTTTACGGTGGTTGCAAAAAGGATTGATTTCTCCGCATAGCCGCTTTCACAAAAGTTGGTGAGTCGGGGTTCCTTCCGATCGTCACGTATTGCTTTCTTCATCATAGAGATTCCACAGAGTAGTGTCAGTTTTGTGTGGGCTGGGAAAGATGGGAAGACCGTCATTGCGAGGGCGAAGCCCGAAGGAATCTCCAATTAACCAAGACAGAGATTGCTTCGTCGTTCCACTCCTCGCAATGACATGATTGGGTCGTTCGAATGTGGGCGAGAGTCATGAACGAATCCGACAGAACTTTCGAGAAATGCTCTATAGTCACCTGCACGGGAATGCCGACGGCTCTCCGTATTTTTCCGTTGACGAGGAAGAGCGGTCACCACTAGAATTAGGTGACCCCGTACATCCTCTCTCTCCAGGAACATAGCTGTTCTCAGCCGGCACGCGGTACGTGCCCCGAATCCACAAGATTATTCCGAAGCGGAGGTGTATCATGAAGAATGCTCACGAGCTGACGGACCGGGAATTTGATGAAATCATGCAAACAGGAACGGACCAATTGTTGAGGGCATTGGGCAGGGCAGCGGATTCGGAGAAACCTGAGTTGAGCGGACAGGCCGGTTTTAAGGTTTTTCTTCGGGCGGTAAAGGCCGGAGAAGAAAGCACTGAAGAAAAAGGAATCGGCCAGGACTATCTGGCGCGCATTAAACAAGCCGCATACGGATTATTGTGTGAGTCCGGAAAAGATGATGATTTGAAGGAACAGCTTAACAAGGCTTTTGGATTCAAAGATTGGAAAGGCTTTGCAACAGCCCTTGCAGCCTTCGTGGTCGCCGAGCTCGCAATCCCCTGGTATGCAGCCATTATCGGCGTGATCCTCATCGTAAAACTCCTGTTGATACCGGGTGCCGACGCATTGTGCGCAGCCCTGAAAGCCCCGATTCCGGCAGGAGCGTAGTCCGGTGAAAGCCCGGTCTTGTGAAAGCGTATTGGTACAAAACCTAGTGTGCTGTCCCACAAGTGATTTAGGTAACAGGCCATCTGAGCCTCTTCCGAAGTTTTCATCGAGCAAGGGAAGCCGGCTTTGTCATTGCGAGCGAAGCGAAGCAATCTCGCGTAGTTGCAGAATAAGGGCTGGAGATTGCTTCGTCGCGTCGCTCCTCGCAATGACACTGATTCGCGTCCCGACCAAGCCGGTGAGTTGGAAGCTATTTGCTGGACACAATCCTAGAATCCGCCGGCATGTGCGCGCATTTTTTGGGCACGGAATTTGGTCGGAGTCTTTGGCGGCGAAGCGGCCTTCGTGTATCCACCGGCAGCCAGGCGAGCGAGAAATTTCGTGCGTGTGCCTTTCGGCACGTGAATCGTATGCTCGATGGAAACGCGACCTGACTTCGCCGGAAAGATGCCTTTTTCGGGTGGGATTTGGGTGTTGAGGAACCACACTTCGCGAGGCGTCGTGTCCAGCAAGCGCGCCATCTCCGCAAAGGACAGGTCTTTCTGAAGACGGACTTTTTGGACCGTGTCGAACGACACGCTGCGATTCGGAAGGCCGTGCACGCCGTAGAAATCCCGGTGCTTGTGTATGAGCCATACTGCAATCAAGCGTGGCACGTATTTTTCGGTTTCCACGGGCAGCGGAGTATCCCAATACGCAGCGGAACGAAACGCGTTCATTCTCTGAGCGACCCTGGCTGGCCCCGCGTTATAAGCTGCGGCGGTGAGAAGCCAGTCGTTGAATCCCTCACGATCCCCGCGGTCTTCCAGGGAGACCTTTTTGACGCGGTTCAGCCATGCCAGGTACTTGGCTGCGGCATGCGTGGAATGCGTCAGGTCCGCACGCTCGTCTTTCCAGGGAGTAATTTTCATTTTCCAGTCGTATTGATCGCATCCCGAAGGTCCGCACATCGCAGTGGCTCTGATGAATTGCCAATATCCGTACGCTCCGGCCGTAGACAGAGCCCGACTGTTGTAACTACTCTCAATTCCTGCCAGGTACAAAAACTCCGGGGGCACGTCGTACTTGCGCAGAACGGGAGTTATTACCATGCGCAATTCGTCTGCCCTGGTCAGCCATCCCACGAGTCGAGAACGCCGATCCTGGAGCAAGTAGTTCAATTCTTTCAGAATCCTGGATCGGACATCCCGGCGATGGATCGGAATAGTGCTGCCCGCAAACACCAGCCCGCTTTTTTCGATTTCCGGCGGGAATCCGTAACGAAAACCATCGTGAATCGTGCTGAAATGAGGCGCGGAACAAACCGGAGCCGCGCACCCGGACCGTTCCCCCGCCGAACAAACGAGGAAAACCGAGCATACGGCAACCGCTACGAGCATCATGAATCGCTGAACTTTCGCATTACAGAACAATGGCCATCACCCGCTCCAGAAGCATGAGCTCCGGCTTTCTCAATACCATATTCCTGTACATCGGGTTCATGGATTTCAGGATAAGGCTTTCTCCCGAGAATTCCACCTTCTTGACGAAAGCCCGTCTGTCGGCGCTGTCTTTGAAGATGACCAGGTCGCCGTCCCGGATCTCTTCCCACGACTCGGGCTTTATGAACAGCAGCGTCCCGTCTCCGAAGAACTCCCGGAGCGAGTCTCCGCGAACCCGAACACAGTATAACGTCTGGGCAAGTGCGGGATCAACTCCCGGAGGAAGATCCACGTGTTCGAAGCCCTCGCCTGCAGGAAAGCCGCCATCGGTATATTCAAATCCCTCACCGGCGCTCACGTGAGCGATAACCGGAATGGTTCGATGATAGGCAAGACCTCGCCCCGCGCCGAGAATCTCTCGAATTTTGTCGATGGCTTCACACATGTGCGCGGATTCCGAGGAAAACCGCACGTCATTCATCTCGATGTCCCATACCCATGAGAAAGCCAGATCCCGAAAGAAGCGTACCAAATCTCCTTCAACGAATTCTTTGTTTCCCCTGGCGCGGTGGCAAAAATCTTTGAATCTCGCCGGACCATACGCACTCCCTGACAGCGGGTCCTCCTGGAGCACCAGGTAAATCTGGACTAAAGCCAGTAGTGCTACATTTTCAGCAGGGTGGAGTTCCAAAGACCGAATCTCCTCCACGAGATTCCCGTCCCTGGACCCGAAGCGTTCCAGCAGCAGATCTCGCATGTTCGGAAATCTCGGACTCGGCCGCGGAGGTACCCGATGCAATTCGTATCGCACAATCCCCAGGATTTCGTCTTCCGTCACGTCCAAAAACTCGCACCAGATCCTCAATTGGCCGCGATTCCTCAATTTCCCGAGATCCGGCGGATTCTTTTTCCCTGTGATGATCTGGGATATGTACGCGGGAGATACCTTGAGCTGCTCGGCCAGAGATTTTTGGCTCTTTTGCAGCCGTTCCATTCTGTCTTTTACATATTTTCCGAAAGCTCTCATGCCATTTTTAACCGGGTCGGTTATGCGCGCTGCGCTGATAAGATGCGGAGATGAATACTTTTTCATTTCATTTTCATGAACACGATTGTAGGAACACGACAATTAACTGTCAAGGGGAATCGTTCTTCGAGTATCCCTTCAGTTACGGGCGGGAAGAGGCTGTCATTAAGAGCGCAGCGATGCAATCTTCGCATTCATGTATCGAGATTGCTGTGTCGTCTCACTCCTCGCACTGACAGAGGTCAGGCACGTGCTCCGAGTAACAGACTGATTACCTCTTCGGGTGTGGGCTGTAATACGGATTCGCTTTTTTACAGGTAACTCGATTCTGGGCACAGGCTGGGGGCACTCCTTCGCTGCGGACGACGCAGAGCCGTCTCATCACTTCGCTCAAGAGAGCCCCCAGCCCTGCAATCTC
>Ga0187785_10000320_pt1 | contig 18106 bp, 14 predicted proteins | sample 0815_BV2_4_20_MG_FD_132466 | JGI IMG/M metagenome (GOLD analysis project Ga0187785, IMG submission 132466) | Tropical peat soil microbial communities from peatlands in Department of Meta, Colombia - 0815_BV2_4_20_MG | ecosystem: Environmental > Terrestrial > Soil > Wetlands > Peat | place...
CGGCCAAGGGGCCGTCGCGTCGGTAGCACTTCGGCCCGGGATTGGCCCCCGCGGAATCCGGACCGACGCGGAAGCGTGCCCCATCGAAATGCAGAATCGATCCGCCGCCGGCGGCAACCGTGTGGATAAGCATCATGGGCGCGCGCATGCGCACGCCGGCAACCTCGGTTTCGAAGGCGCGCTCGTACTCGCCATCAAAGTGGGAAACGTCGGTCGATGTGCCACCCATGTCGAAGCCAATAAGGTTATTGAACCCGGCCTGTCGCCCGGTTTCCGCCATCCCGACGACTCCACCGGCCGGGCCGGATAGGATGGCATCCTTTCCCTGGAATAATTCGGCGGCTGTCAGCCCGCCGGACGACATCATGAACATCAGTCGGGCAGCGGATCGCCTGGCATCGAGATCCTTGTCCACCTCCGCTACGTAACGGCGCAAAATCGGAGACAAATAGGCATCCACCACTGTGGTGTCGCCCCGACCGACAAGCTTGATCAGCGGCGACACTTCGTGGCTCACCGACACTTGCGCGAAGCCCATATCTCGCGCGATCGCAGCCACGCTTTTTTCATGCTTGGGAAAACGATAGGCATGCATGAGCACGATCGCGATCGCTTTAATACCGTCAGCTTTGGCGATTTCCAGATCGGCACGCACCGCCGCAAGGTCCGGCTCCCGCTCAACGGTGCCATCAGCGCATACGCGCTCATCGACCTCTGCGACGCGCTCGTACAGCATGTCAGGTTTGATGATGTGGCGAGCGAAAATCTTCGGACGCGCCTGGTAGCCGATCTTGAGCGCGTCGCGGAATCCCTTGGTAATCAGCAAAAGCGTGCGCTCGCCCTTGCGCTCAAGGAGCGCATTGGTCGCGACTGTGGTCCCCATCTTCACGGCGCCGACGTGGCCCGCCGTGATTGGCTCGCCAGATTTCAGCCCGAGCAGATCGCGAATGCCCTGCACCGCAGCATCGGCATAGGCTTCGGGGTTTTCTGACAGTAGCTTGTGTGCCGCTAACGTGCCGTCAGGACGACGCCCGACCACGTCGGTAAAGGTACCACCGCGATCGATCCAGAAATCCCAGAGTTGTGGCGGCTTTTTTCTCGACATGGCGCGAACGTGAAAAGGGAGCCGCACTATGTCCGGTCTGTCGGGGGCAAAACAAGCCTGCGAGGCTCAACTTGCGCTAAATACTGGTGGACGCGGCAAAGGCACTGGTCCGATTTCAGACTGCCCCCGCTGTGGCAGCGACGCTCAACGCCAAGGACGTCGATCCGATCTGAGAACATCGACACCTTGCCACCGCCCGGCCGTTGGCCCCATGCTCGCACGAACCAAGCTTCGGGGATCAATGGAGGGTTTCGATGGTCCAGTTCGTCCGCTTGTGCGCAGGCCTGTTGTTTGCTTGTAGCGTTGCGACTGTCGCCTCAGCGCAAACAAAATGGGATATGCCGACGCCGTATCCGGACGGCAATTTCCACACCAAAAACGTGATCCAGTTCGCCGCCGACGTCGACAAGGCAACAAATGGCTCACTTAAGATCGCAGTTCACTCGGCCGGCTCACTGATCAAGCACCCGGAGATCAAGCGCAGCGTTCGCCAAGGTACGACGCCGATCGGCGAGATGCTCGAGTCGCTTTCCTCAAACGAAGCTGCCGTATACGGGCTCGACTCAGTCCCCTTCCTCGCCACCGGCTACGATGCCTCCCGCAAACTTTACCAGGCGCAGAAGCCGTATCTCGAAAAACAGCTCGCCTCGGAAGGTCTGATGCTGCTGTTTTCGGTGCCTTGGCCGCCACAAGGCATTTACGCCAAGCGCGAAATCAAATCGGTTGATGAGCTGAAAGGTCTGAAATTTCGCACTTATAACGCCATGATCGGCCGTATTGCTGCGCTCGCCGGTTCGGTCCCAACGCAAATCGAAGTACCAGACTTACCGACCGCGTTCGCCACCGGACGTGTTGACGTGATGATCACTTCGGCGTCGACCGGCGTCGACACCAAGTCGCAGGATTATCTCACTCACTATATCGACACCCAAGCCTGGCTGCCCCGCAACATCGTTATCGTAAATAAAGATGCATTCGAAAAGCTATCGGCTGCCGAAAAGAAAGCGCTCATCGATGCTGCTAAGGTTGCCGAAGATCGCGGCTGGAAACTTTCGATCGAGGAAATGACGATCAAGACGCAAGCGCTGAAGGACGCCGGAATTAAAGTGCTGCCACCGACGCCGGAGCTCAAGGCGGGCCTCGCCAAGATAGGCGGCACAATAGCGTCGGAATGGGAGAAATCAGCCGGTGCCGATGGTGCGGCAATGCTGGCGGAATACAGGAAGTAAGTGCGCCGCCTTCTCGATACTCTCTATCGCACAGCGCTTTGGACCTCAGCCTTCTGCCTGGTCGCGATCGCGCTGATGGTCGGCGTGCAGCTCGCCGCACGCCTCATCGATGGTTCGCTCTCGCTCTTGCATCTGCCGCGTACTGATTTCGTCATCCTCTCTCTCGATGAGATTGGTGGCTATTTGCTGGCCGCCGCGAGCTTCTTTGCACTGGGTGGGACACTCAAAGCGGGTGCTCATATTCGCGTTACGCTGGTGCTCTCAACGCTCGGTGAACGCGCGCGCCGCTACGCGGAGATATGGGCGTTCGGTTTCGCGGCGGCAACAGCCGCCTACATAACCGGCCAGTTGGCCAATTTCGCCTGGGTCTCGTATCGATTTCACGAAGTATCTCCTGGCGTCATAAGGGTGCCGTTGGTCTATCCGCAGGCGGCGATGGCGATTGGTGCGCTAATTCTCACCATCGCGTTGGTCGACGAGCTGTTGATTGTGGTGCACCGCGGCCGTCCAAGCTTCCGGTCTACAGAGGATGCGATCACATTGGGCAAGGAAGGTTGAGCCATGAACGTGCTCGAGCTTTCGTTGTTCCTGATGCTTCTGCTGTTTGCCATTCTCGGCTCCGGCGTGTGGATCGCGCTGGCTCTTGCGGTATGCGGGTTCGCCGCCGTGTTGACGAAAATAGCGACTCCGGCGGGCCAAGTGCTGGCTACGTCGATGTGGACGGCATCGAATTCCTGGGACTTGACCGCGCTGCCGATGTTCATCTGGATGGGCGAAATTCTTTATCGCACCAAATTGTCCGATGACATGTTCGAAGGTTTGGCGCCATGGTTGCAGAGGCTGCCGGGCCGCTTGCTGCATGTGAACGTGGTCGGTTGCGCAATCTTCGCCGCGGTGTCGGGTTCGTCGGCGGCCACTTGCGCCACTATCGGACGGATCGCGCTGCCGGAACTCCTGAAGCGCGGCTACGACGAGCGTATCGCTGTCGGCACGCTTGCCGGCTCGGGTACGCTCGGTTTGCTGATTCCACCTTCGATCATCATGATCGTCTACGCGACCGCCACTGACCAATCGATCGCGCGGTTGTTTATCGCCGGGGTCATCCCCGGCATTGTGCTTGCCGGCCTATTCATGGGATTCATCGTCGTTTGGGCGCTTGTCAACAAGGCGCGAATGCCGCCGCCCGAGCCGCCTGTGCCTATTCGCCAGCGTATTTATGCTTCGCGCCGCCTGATCCCGGTGATGTTGCTGATCATGGGCGTCATCGGCTCGATCTACGGGGGGCTTGCATCGGCTACGGAGGCGGCGGTTGTCGGCGTTTTTCTGGCGTTGGCCTTGTCGTGGTGGTCGGGCACACTCACAAGGCAAGGTTTTTTGGATTCGCTGTTGGGTGCGACCCGCACCAGCTGCATGATCGCCTTCATCTTGGCGGGCGCTGCATATCTGACCGCCGCAATGGGGTTTACTGGAATCCCACGCGCGCTCGCCGAATGGATCACCGAATTCAACATGCCGGCATGGGCTCTGCTCACAGTGTTGACGGCTTTTTACATCGTGCTTGGTTGTTTCCTTGACGGCATTTCCATGGTGGTGCTCACCACCTCGATCATTATTCCGCTGGTGAAGAAAGCAGGATTCGATCTGATCTGGTTTGGCATCTACATCGTCCTGGTTGTCGAGATGGCGCAGGTCACGCCGCCGGTTGGCTTCAATCTGTACGTCTTGCAAGGCATGACAGGACGCAACATTTTCACCATTGGTGCCTACGCGTTGCCGCTGTTTTTTTTGATGTGCGTGGCCGTCGCCCTTGTAGCGGCCTTTCCCGGACTGGTGCTTTGGTTGCCGTCGACGATGCTTGACGTGAAATAGCAGCGCTCTGCACAGCGTCAATGTCGCTAGTGTCTGATCTAGTCTCGCTGTGACGCCTGAAACCAAGGCGTCGAGGAAATTTGACGCATGGCGCCAACTGGTTTTTCTGGACGGCCAGCTTCGCTGGCGTCTAGATGCCCCACGCTAAACATCCAAAACATTACGAAGTGAGAGTTGGATTCGATGCACCGAATATTGATTGCGCTGTGTCTGTGGCTTGCTTGCACGTTAGCCGGAGATGCCGGCGCACAGGATTATCCGTCGCGACCCGTGATGTTCACGGTGCCTTATACGGCGGGCGGCCCTGCCGATGTCATCGCGCGCATCGTTGCGCACGGCATGAGCAAGGTTCTCAACCAGCAATTCCTTGTCGAGAACACGGCTGGCGCCGGCGGCACGATCGGCACCGCCAAGGCCGCGGCATCGCCGCCTGATGGCTATTCGCTTTTGCTGATGCACGTCAGTCTTGCCGCGAATGTCGGGTTCTATCCGCATTTGCGCTACGATCCGGTGAAGGATTTCGAACCGATCGGCCTGGTTGCTGAATCACCGATGGCCTTCGTCGCGCGCAAGAATTTTCCCGCAAACAAGTTTGAGGAATTCGTCGCCTATGTGAAGGCAAACAAGGAAACGATGACCTATGGATTTGCCGGCATCGGTTCGGCCTCTCATTTGTGCAGTCTGCTTTTCTTTAACGCGCTCGACATCACTGTGAGCGGCGTTCCTTACAAAGGCACCGCCCCCGCGCTCAACGATCTTATTGGCGGCCATCTGGATTTCATGTGCGACCAGACGCTCAACGTGTTGCAGCCGGCGAAGGCTGGCTTCATCAAGGCCTATGCCGCCACGACACCCCAGCGGCTCAAAGTGTCACCCGACCTGCCGACCGTATCGGAATCCGGGCTACCAGGGTTTCAGATGGTGGTCTGGTACGCGATGTATGCGCCGAAGGGCACGCCCAAGCCTGTCATCGACAAGCTTTCGGCAGCACTTCAGATGGCGTTGCAGGATCCGGAGGTGAAAGACCGGTTGGCGCAATCAGGCGCCGAGACAGTCGAACCCGAACGGGCAAAACCCGACGTCCTTCGCGTCCATCTCAGTTCCGAGATCGACAGGTGGGTGCCGATCATCAAGAAGATGGGCGTGCAGGGCCAGTAGTGGGGATTGAAAATTGGCGGGGGCCCGGCGGTTTTGCCACCGAGCCCCCTTACAACGTATCAGCCAGCCTGTAAGCCGGGTTCTGTATGGCCTGCGGCGCGAACCGCAGACGTGACGGCCATTCCTCTTGTACGCCGGTTGCCCGGCGCATCAAGCAACCTACCCGAATGACTGGTCTGGACGGACCTGAGGGCCTTCGCCTCGACGTCATTCCTATTCGGTCTTGCTCCCGGTGGGGTTTGCCGTGCCGTTTCCGTCGCCGGAAACGCGGTGCGCTCTTACCGCACCGTTTCACCCTTGCCGCGGCTATACGCAACGCGCCGAGGCGGTCTGTTCTCTGTGGCACTATCCTTGGGGTTTGACCCCCGCCGGACGTTATCCGGCACCGTTCGTCCATGGAGCCCGGACTTTCCTCCCCGGCCACCTTTCGGTATCGGCGCGGGGCGGCCATCCGGCCGACTGACGGGATAGCAATGGGGATCGTGGACCCCTGCGTCAAGGTTTGTCGCGGGACAGCCTTAAGAAACCGCTTGGCCTATCAGGCGAGGGGCGCCGGTCGCGTCTCAATGAGCGCGCGCAACGTCAGGAGCGTAGAGGGATCAGCGATACCATCCACGCGCGCCTGCCGGAAATGCCGCTGAAATGCCACCACGGTCTCGCGTGTCGCGTCATCATAGATGCCGCTTTCCTTGAGACCATAGCCATATGAACGCAAGGTGCGTTGCAGGCGGATCACCGGATCACCACGGTCACCGGGCTTTAGCCCGCTCCCTTCGAGATCGAGCGGGGCGGCCCGCACCCAGTGACCGACGCCGGATTCGTTCAGGAGGCCCCAAGGGAATTTTTCACCGGGATCCTGCTTCCGGGCGGGCGCCACATCGGAATGGGCGAGTATGCGGTCAGCGCTGATCGGTCCGCGTCGCGTAATGATGGATTTGCACAGCGAGATCACTGCCGCAATCTGGCGCAACGGATAATCTTTGTATCCAAATTCGTGCCCGGGATTGACCATCTCGATGCCGATCGAGCGCGAATTGATGTCGGTGTCTCCCGCCCATGACGATTCGCCGGCGTGCCAAGCGCGCCGCTCCTCTCGCACGCATTGAGTGATGCGGCCATCTTCCGATACCAGGTAATGGCATGAAACCTTGCTTGTAGAGGTCGTCAGTCGTTTTAATGCGGCCTCGCCGGTCTGCATACCGGTGTAGTGCAGCAGGATCATGTCAGGCGAGCGGCCGTCCTTGCGCTCGTCAAAATTGGGCGACGGCGCGACGTCGGCGACAATGAAAGAATCCGGCGAAAATGCTGACATGGGCCGGACAAAACCGGTGGCGGAAACGGGGCGCGGGCATAATTCACTGCGTGCAAAAAAAAGCAAGGCTTGTCAAAATGCAATGCGACCCGGGCGGCGGCGCTCGGGCCGTTTTTACATTTCTATTTCTTCTATACCTGCCCTACTGACGGCCGGATGGCGGCCGGGCCGGAGAGCCGCGGCAGGATCATCTGCTCGACTTCGTAGCCAATGATCGATATCGGATCCTCGCCCGCTCGTAACAGCGGGATCTTCATCAGCATCGGAAGATTGCCGCCCTACCGCGTTACGCGCCAGAAGCTCGCCATGCCGCCTGCTTGCAGGAGCTCAATGAGACGAAAGCCGTCAACGAGTTGTCCAGCCTCGAGTTTGTACGGACCCAACGCTTCAAGCCCCCTCGATCAAACGTTGGCTCAAAATGCTTGGCAAGCCCGCTTCCCGTACTTTTCGTGCGGCTGTCTCGGTGTCATAAGGCACGCGTACATAGATCAGTGCGTTACGTTCGCTATCTAGCGCAGCGTAGCAGGCTGCCGGATTGTAATCGCGTGGCTGGCCGACGGAACCGATCACGGCAACCCACCGTCTCGGCGCGAGCAGCGGGATTTCCACCGCCTGCACCGGCTGAAATCCGGCGACCTTTCCGTTTGGCGACAAATGGAACAGTTCCGGCACGTGCACATGACCGCAGAACGTTGCGTGTGCTCGTGTCGGCATGAAGCTGCGTGAAGCACTCTCCGTACTGGTTATGTATTCCCAACGCCCCGGCGCGAACGCGCTGGCATGGACGAACAGTCTGCCGGCGTCTTCAAAAGTCAGCGGCAACTGGGTAAGGAATTCGAGTTGCGTGGCGTCAAGCTTGGGGCGCGTCCAGTCAATTGCTTCGGCTGCGACCGAATTCATGCCGGCCGTACCACTGAAAATAGCGGCATCGTGATTGCCGAGCAGCGCCACCGCGCCGGCTTCGACCTCGCTCATGACTGTGTCCACCGCAAATGCGGGATCCGCGCCGTAGCCGACATAATCCCCGAGGAAGATGAAGCGGCTAATGCCGGCGCGGCGCGCGTGATCACGGGTTGCCTCAAGGGCTTCGCGATTGGCGTGAATGTCGCTGAACAGCCCAATCCACATGGCTCGCCCGAGGCCCGGATCAACGTTTCTTTAAGTTTAACCGCCGTTAATGGCGTTGACCTGCCGCAACCAGGAGGATTTGGGCCGATTTCTTGACGGCCACATAATCCCATGATATCCCACAATTTCCCAGTATGGGACATCTCCCTGTCAGGCGAGGGCCGGCATCAGCGCCTAGGCTCTTTTCTCTTTAGAGAGTGCGTCCAGGGCGTTCCCAGTTGCGTCCAGTCGGTTTGGAGTGGGGGGTATGAACCGCTTCGTGGGGAATTTCACGCTGCGGCTCGACTCCAAGGGACGCGTTTCGATCCCCGGCCTATTTCGCTCAGTGCTACGCCGCGACGGTTTCGAGGGTCTTTATTGCTATCCGGCAATGGATCGCCCCGCGATCGACGCCGGTGGAAGCGCGCTGATGGTGGAGATCGACGCCTTGATCGGGCGGTATGTCCCGTTTTCGGACCAGCGCGAACAATTGGCGCTGGCGCTGTATGGGACCAGCGAGACGCTGAAGATCGACGGCGAGGGGCGAGTGGTATTGAGCGAAAATCTCAAGCGTCATGCGGCGATTTCCGAAACGGTTGCATTTGTCGGTCTCGGTCACAAGTTTCAGATCTGGGAGCCCGGTCGCTTTTACGGCGAGCTCGCGGAGGCCACCAGGAAGGTGCGCGCGCTCAAAGGAGAGCTGAGTTCTCAGATGGCGGCGCAGAAAGCGCCAGGAGCACGGGAATGACGGCGGGCGGCGGCGGCTCAGCTGTCGCTGGCGGACTGGCCCCCCACATTCCCGTGCTCGGCCGCCCCGCGGTCGATTTTCTCAAGGTCCGTGACGGCGGCGTCTACATCGACGGAACCTTTGGTGCGGGCGGTTATTCGCGCGCCATCCTCGCGGCCGCGGACTGCAAGGTGATCGGCATCGACCGCGATCAGAACGCAATCGCGCTGGGCGCCGACCTCGTCGAGAATGCGAAAGGACGTCTGACACTTACCGAGGATCGTTTTTCCAATCTCGACGCGATCGCGCGCGAGGCGGGATACGACTTCGTTGACGGCGTGGTACTTGATCTCGGCGTGTCATCCATGCAACTCGACGCGGCCACACGTGGCTTTTCATTCCGCCTCGACGGACCACTCGATATGCGGATGAGCGGGGAGGGCGCCGATGCCGCCGACGTGGTCAACACGGCCAGTGAAGGCGATCTCGCTGACATCATCTTTACACTTGGCGAGGAACGGCATTCGCATGCCGTCGCACGAGCCATTCTCAAAGCGCGTGCCGTCGCGCCGATCGAAACAACGCGACAACTCGCGGAGACTGTTGCTTCTGTCGTGCGTTCTCGTCCGGGGGATATCCACCCGGCGACGCGCACGTTCCAGGCGTTCCGTATCTTCGTGAACGATGAACTCGGTGAACTCGCCCGAGCGCTTGGAGCGGCCGAGCGTATCCTCAAGCCCGGCGGACGGCTTGTAGTGGTGTCATTCCATTCGCTCGAGGACCGCATCGTCAAGATGTTCCTCACGGACCGAGGTGAGAGCCGGGGCGGTTCACGTCACGCTCCCGAGGTCAAACGTATGGCGCCGACTTTCCGGCCGATCACTAAGCGGCCGGCCACAGCCGATGACGATGAAATTGCGCGCAACCCCCGCGCTCGCTCGGCGAAATTACGTGCCGCCGAGCGCACCGAGGCCCCGGCCCGCCCCGATGTGCCGCAAGGCCTGTTGCCCCGGCTCCCCTCGCTCGCCGACGTGCTGAAGGGCCGGTAAGCCATGCGTCTGCTCAATATTCTGATCATCGGCGCGCTGATCCTGGCAGCGTCTTTTGTGTACAAAATCAAGTTCGATTCGACCCTCCAGGCCGAACGAGTGGCCAAATTGCGGGGCGAATTGCGCCGCGAGCGCAATGCGATCGCTATCCTGCGCGCCGAATGGGCAAAGCTCGATACGCCGGGCCGCATACAGGGGCTGGCCAACCGCCATCTGGTTCTTCAGCCTATGAAGGCGACCCAAAACGATAACTTCGAGCGACTCCCGGAGCGTCCACCCGCCGTCGTTCCGTTGCCCGGCAACGATCCCATTGGCGCCATGCTCGCACCGGGACCCGATACCACCGGCAGCGTGAGACCGGCCGCGCCACGATGACCACGCATGGGACAAATGGGAATCCGGAAAGCCGCTGGCAGCGTGTCCTGCGTTTGCTGCTCTACGGCCACGATGTTGATCGCAACGTGAAGGCTAAGGCGCGGCTTGGCCTTGCCATTGTCGCATTTGCTGGGATCTTTTCCGTCATCGCGGTTCGTCTGGTGATGTTTGCGGCGGTAAGCGAGGGCCACGGTGGCCGCCGCAGCATTACGCAAGACGCGGTCGCCACCGCGCGTCCCGACATTCTCGACCGAAGTGGCGAAATCCTGGCTACCGACGTTAAGACACCGTCACTGTTCGCCGAGCCGCGCAAGATCATCGACGTGGACGAAGCGGTAGAATTACTCACCGCGGTGCTGCCTGATCTCGATGCAAACGAGGTTCGCGAACGCCTGTCCTCGAAGCGCGGCTTCGTCTGGCTCAAACGCGAGATCACTCCAGATCAGCAACAGCAGATTCATCGGCTCGGAATTCCGGGAGTGGGCTTCCTGACCGAAAACAAGCGCGTCTATCCCAACGGTGCCGTCGTCTCGCACGAGATCGGCTACGTGAATATCGACAACCAGGGTATTGCCGGAATTGAAAAGTGGCTGGATAGCCAAGGCCTCGCCGCGTTGCACATGGCGGGGCTCGCCACGGATCAGTTACAGCGCCCGGTGAATCTTGCGGTTGATCTGCGTGTACAATATGCCTTGCGCGAAGAGCTCATCGCCGCGCGTGAAAAATACAAAGCAAAGGCTTCCGCCGGCGTGATTGCCGACGTCAATACGGGCGAGATCGTCGCGATGGTGTCGGAGCCGGACTTTGATCCGAATAATCCGCGCGAAGCGAATGATCCCAACAGGCTTAATCGTCTGACCACCGGCGTCTACGAAATGGGCTCAACGTTCAAGGCGCTGACGCTGGCGATGGCGCTCGATAGCGGCCGGGTCTCTCTGTCATCCTCTTTCGACGCGCGTCTGCCGCTGCGCTACGGCAAGTTCGAGATTCACGATTTCCACGCCCAGAAACGTGTGTTGTCGGTCCCGGAAATCTTTACGTATTCTTCGAACATCGGCACGGCGCGGATGGCGCTTGCGTTGGGCGTCGAGTACCACAAGGCATTCCTCAAGAAACTCGGCCAACTGGATCGATTGCGCACCGAGTTGCCGGAAAGCGCGGAGCCGTTGGTCCCTCGGCATTGGGGCGAACTCAACACGGTCACTATTGCCTTCGGGCACGGGCTTTCTGTAGCCCCCCTCCAGGCGGTGATGGGCATTTCAGCGCTGGTCAATGGCGGGAAGATGATTCCGCCGACCTTCCTCAAGCGCGACCAGGCCGAAGCGGATCGCCTGGCCGTGCGGGTCATCAAACCCGAAACGGCTGAAAAAATGCGCTATTTGATGCGTTTGAACGTGGAAAAGGGCACCGCCACCCGCGCCAATGTCCCCGGTTACTATGTCGGCGGCAAAACTGGTACCTCGGAGAAAGTGGTTGGCGGGCGCTACTCCAAGATCAAAGTCTTGACCAGTTTCACCGCCATATTGCCAGCCGACAAGCCGCGCTATCTGTTGTTGATCATGCTCGACGAACCGCAGGGTCTTCCCGAGACCAATGGCTTCACGACCTCAGGCTGGAACGCGGTGCCTGTTGGCGCTCAAGTGATTGAGCGCGTGGCACCGCTCCTCCGTATTCCGCCGCGCTTTGATCTACCCAAGGCGGACCAGATGCTGCTGGTGAGCGCGAAGGAAACGCGGTGAAGCTCCGCGATCTTCTGCCGGAGGCGGCGATCGACTCGCGCCTGGGCGCGATCGAGGCCACCGGTATTGCCGCCGACAGCCGCAAAGTAAAACCGGGCTTTGTGTTCGTCGCCATCGCGGGGGCCAAAGCGGATGGCGCGCACTTCGCCAAGCAAGCCGCCGGAGCCGGCGCTGTCGTTGTCGCCGCCCAAGAACGGCCCGACGGACTGCCTGACTGTGCCGCATTTATTCGCGTGGAGAATCCGCGCCGCGTGCTCGCTCTGGCGGCGGCAAGATTTTTTCCACGCCAACCGCAAACAATCGCCGCTGTCACTGGCACGAGCGGAAAAACGTCGGTTGCCGCGTTCACCCGCCAGATATGGAGCGTGCTAGGCTATCAGGCGGCGAGCATTGGTACGATCGGCGTGGTGTCGCCCAAGGGCGAACGGTACGGTTCGCTGACCACGCCCGATCCGGTGGAACTGCATCGTACGCTGGATCAATTGGCGGGCGAGGGTGTCACCCATCTCGCGCTCGAAGCATCCTCGCACGGCCTCGACCAGCACAGGCTGGATGGTGTGCGTGTCGCGGCCGGTGCCTTCACCAATCTTTCGCGCGACCACCTCGACTATCATCCGACCATCGAAGCTTATCTCGCCGCCAAACTCCGCCTATTCCAGGAATTGATCGCGCCCGGCGGCGCCGCGGTGATTGGCGTTGATGATTGTTATGCAGATCGGGCAATAAAAGCAGCGAACGCGCGCGGTCTGAGGATCATCTCGGTTGGCGAGCGAGGTGACGATATCAAGCTCACTGGCGGGTCTATCGATGGCTTCGGGCAGAAAGTCACGATTGCTCATGGGGGGCGCACATTCAAAGTAAAATTGCCGCTTGTCGGCGCTTTTCAGGTGCAGAATGCAGGCATTGCGGCGGGGCTTGCGATAGCGACCGGAGCCGAGCCGGCTCGCGTATTCGCCGCATTGGAGAAACTTGTTGGCGCCAAGGGCAGGCTCGAACTTGCCGGTACGCACAACGGCGCACCCATCTTCATCGACTATGCCCACAAGCCGGATGCGCTGAAGAAGGCGCTTGAAAGTCTGCGGCCTTATGCAAGCGGCAAGCTCGTCGTGGTGTTCGGCGCAGGCGGCGACCGGGATTCCGGCAAGCGTCCGATCATGGGCCGGATTGCTGCGGAAAACGCGAATCGAGTCATCGTTACAGACGACAATCCGCGCAGCGAGAGCCCGGCCGCGATCCGCGCGGCGATTTTGGCCAATGCGCCGGGCGCGGTCGAAATTGGCGATCGCGCGGAGGCAATCAGAAGGACGATTGCGGAACTCACTGCCGGGGACGTGCTGCTGATTGCCGGCAAGGGTCATGAGACCGGCCAGATTGTCGGCGATCGCGTCAACCCGTTCTCAGACCATGAGGCAGTCACGTCGGCTTTGCAGGGAAACGTAGCGTGAGTGCCCTCTGGACCCTCGACGCCATGGTCACGGCGATGCATGCCGAGCGTTCCGGCGACCTGCCGGCGGAGGTGAATGGAATTTCCATCGATAGCCGCACGGCCGGAATGGGTGATGCGTTCTTCGCCATCAAGGGTGAAAACCGGGACGGGCACGACTTTGTCGAAAGTGCAATCAAGGGTGGCGCTCACCTTGCGGTCGTCGCTCGCGATCAGCGTAAACGTTTTGCCGGCGCGCCTGTGCTCGTTGTAGACGACGTGCTCGAAGCTCTGCGGGACCTGGCGCGCGCCAGCCGCGCGCGCATGCGGGCACGCGTGATCGCCGTAACTGGCTCGGTTGGAAAGACGGGAACGAAAGAAGCGCTGCGGTTGGCGCTCGCCGCCGACGGCGAAACCCACGCATCTCTTGCTTCTTATAATAACCATTGGGGAGTCCCGCTGTCGCTTGCACGTTGTCCGGCAGCCGCGAAATATGCCGTCTTCGAAATTGGCATGAACCACGCGGGCGAAATTACTCCGCTAACCAAGCTCGTTCGTCCGAATGTCGCCATTGTTACCGGCGTTGAGCCGGTGCACCTTGAATATTTCGGCTCGCTGGAAAAGATCGCAGACGCCAAAGCCGAAATCTTTGCGGGTGTCGAGCCAGGCGGCGCTGCAGTACTTAACCGGGATAACGCGCAATATTCGCGGCTCGTTGCTGCCGCCAAGGCAGCGCACATCGAACGCGTGGTCTCGTTTGGAGAACACGACGACGCAGATGCATGCCTCCTTCGTCTGTCATTGCAGACGGATTCCTCGACCGTCGAGACGCGCATTCTGGGGCAGACCGTGACCTACAAGCTCGGGGCGCCCGGCCGGCATCTTGTTCTCAACTCGCTTGCCGTTCTTGCCGCGGCTTCGCTTGTTGGGGCGGATCTCGCGCTGGCGGCACTTGCGCTCAATAAGCTTAAACCCGCCAGCGGGCGCGGCACGCGAACAGTGCTGACAGTTCCCGGTGGAAACGTGTTGCTGATCGACGAAAGCTACAATGCAAATCCGGCCTCCATGCGGGCTGCAATTGCACTTCTTGGTCAGGCGCCGGTCGGCAAGCACGGTCGGCGTATCGCCGTGCTGGGTGATATGCTCGAGCTTGGCCCGACGGGCGCACAATTGCACAGCGCACTCGTCGAAACGATCGAGGCCACCAAAATTGACCTCGTATTTTGTTCGGGACCACTGATGCGTGCCTTGTGGGAGGCCCTTCCCTCGCGCGCCCGGGGCGGCTATTCCGAGACGGCGGCGAGGCTCGAGCCAATGGTTGTGAGCGCTATCCAAGCGGGCGACGCGGTGATGGTGAAGGGTTCGCTCGGTTCTAAAATGGGCCCCATCGTCAGGGCACTGGAACGGCAATTCCCCAAGCAGGCGGCGCTCGATCAGTTGCCTGTACAGGGGTGAATATTCAGGGTTCGACCCAATGTTCTACTGGCTGACCGAACTTTCCGATAAAGTCTCTTTTTTCAACGTCTTTCGCTACATCACCTTTCGCACCGGCGGCGCCATCGTCACAGCCCTGGTATTCGTCTTCCTGTTCGGTGGGCCAATCATTGATCTGTTGCGTATCAGGCAGGGCAAAGGTCAGCCTATTCGAGACGACGGCCCGAGCTCGCATCTGGTGACCAAGAAGGGCACGCCGACGATGGGCGGCTTGATGATCTTGTCCGGGTTGCTGGTATCGACACTCCTTTGGGCGAACCCGAAGAGCCCGTATGTGTGGGTCGTGCTTGGAGTGACTCTCTCGTTCGGGATGATCGGCTTCTATGACGACTATCTAAAGATAACGAAACAGACGCACTCCGGTATTGCCGGGCAAACGCGATTGATCATCGAGGCTGTGGTCGCGGTTGCCGCCTGCACCGCCCTCATGCAACTTGGCCGCGGGCCGATCGCAACCTCGCTGGTATTTCCGTTCTTCAAAGAGCTGGTGTTCAATATTGGATGGGCCTTTGTATTGCTCGGCGCCTTCGTCATCGTTGGGGCGGGAAATGCCGTCAACCTGACTGACGGTCTTGATGGCCTGGCGATCGTGCCGGTGATGATTGCGGCGGCCAGTTTCGGTCTTATTTCCTACCTCGCGGGCAACGCGCTCTTTGCCGAATATTTGCAGATTCATTACGTCCCGGGCACCGGCGAGCTGGCGGTGTTGTGCGGGGCGGTGATCGGCGCGGGCCTTGGCTTTCTTTGGTTCAATGCGCCGCCAGCTTCGATCTTCATGGGCGACACCGGCTCCTTGTCGCTCGGCGGAATGCTCGGCACCGTGGCGGTTGCCATTAAACACGAGATTGTACTCGCCATCGTCGGCGGCCTCTTTGTGCTGGAGGCTGTATCGGTGATCGTGCAGGTGGTGTCGTTCAAGCTCACGGGCCGACGCGTCTTCAAGATGGCGCCGATTCACCATCACTATGAGCAGCTCGGCTGGACAGAGCCGCAAATCGTTATCCGCTTCTGGATCGTGGCGGTGGTGCTGGCGCTCGCCGGACTGGCGACGCTGAAGTTGAGATGATCCTTGATCCCGGTCACCACGTTCGCGGGAAAACGCGTCGCCGTCTTCGGCCTGGGTAGTTCCGGCCTCCTGGCGGCACGCGCCCTGAAACAGGGTGGTGCAGAAATCATTGCGTTCGACGATGACGAAAAGAAAATCGCGGAAGCGCAGACCGCTGGGTTAGAGACTCAAAATCTCCGAAACATCGATTGGTCGAACGTGGCTGCCCTGGTGCTGACACCTGGCGTTCCGCTCACGCATCCCGTGCCACATTGGACAGCGGCGCTTGCAAGCAAGGCGAAGGTCGAGGTGATCGGCGATATCGAGCTGTTTTGCCGCGAGCGCGCGAAATCCGGACCCGGCTGCCCTCTTGTCGCGATCACGGGCACAAACGGAAAATCGACCACCACCGCGCTCACCGCGCACCTGCTCAAGAGTGCTGGCCGCGACACGCAGATGGGTGGCAATATCGGCGTGCCAGCACTGGGGCTCGAGCCGTTCAAGCCCGACCGTACCTATGTTCTCGAGGTCTCTTCCTATCAGATCGATCTTGCACCTTCGCTCAGGCCCACGGTCGGCATCCTGCTTAATGTCTCGGAAGATCATCTCGATCGACACGGCAGCATGAAGAACTATGCGGCGATCAAGGAACGTCTTCCGGAAAATATTGAGGACGGTGGCACAGCTGTGATCGACGTTGACGACGATTACACGCGTGCGGCTGCTGAACGCATCGTGCGGGCGCGGAAGAATGTCATTCGCGTTTCTGTCGTGTCGGCCTTACGAGAGGGTTACTATGCGGAGGGCAGCCGCATCGTTCGCGCCGTCAACGGCAAGGCGCAGATGATGGCAGATTTAGCGGATATCGGCTCCTTGCGTGGGGTGCACAACGCGCAGAACGCGGCGTGCGCGCTCGCGGCATGTGTTGCGCTTGGCATCGATTTGGGTGCGATTCAAAAAGGCCTCAAAAGTTTTCCGGGTCTCGCCCACCGCATGCAACAGATCGGGCGCAAGGGTCATGTTCTTTTCGTCAATGACTCGAAGGCCACCAACGCCGACTCGGCGGCCAAAGCTCTGGCGAGTTTCCATGATATTTTTTGGATTGCGGGCGGCAAACCGAAAACCGGTGGAATTAGCAGCCTGACCCCGTTCTTTCCGCGCATCCGCAAAGCCTACTTGATCGGCGAAGCCGCCGAGGAGTTTGCCAGGACGCTCGATGGAAAGCTGCCCTTCGAGATCAGACGGGTTTTATCGGGGGCGGTCGAGGCGGCCGCCCGTGATGCCGAAACGTCAGGCCTGAAGGAGCCGGTCGTGCTTCTGTCTCCCGCCTGCGCCTCGTTCGACCAGTACCCGAACTTCGAGGTCCGTGGAAAGGCCTTCACTGACATTGTGCAGGCAATCCCCGGCGTCATCGCGACCGTTAATGTTTCCTAAACCGCCAACCGTCAGCTTGGGCCAGACGGGGAATCCGGATGCTCTCGCGCGCGCAACGTACGCCCATCGGCGAATGGTGGTGGACAGTCGACCGGCTGACACTGGCGGCCATCGGCGCGCTGATGCTGGCCGGCATAGTTCTGTCCCTTGCCGCGAGCCCGCCTGTCGCCGCCCGTCTGGGCCTTGACCCGTTCTATTTCGTCAACCGTCATATTCTTTACGTATTGCCTGCTATCGCGATCATGCTGGGAGTATCGTTTCTTAATCCGCGCCAGATCCGTCGCCTGTCGTTGATCGTATTTGTGGTGAGCCTGATCATGGTGGCGGCGACACCTTATTTCGGTCCTGAGATCAAAGGTGCCCGACGTTGGTTAGTGCTGTTCGGGGTCAACATTCAGCCGTCCGAATTTCTCAAGCCTGCCCTGGTCATAATTGTCGCCTGGTTGTTCGGTGAATCGGCAAAACGGCCCGACATGCCGGCGAACACATTTTCTCTGGCTTTGTTGGTGATAGTCATCGCGCTGTTGGTCATGCAGCCGGATTTCGGTCAGACGATGCTGATCGCACTAGTGTGGAGCGCGCTGTTCTTCCTTGCCGGCATGCGGCTGATCTGGGTGGCAGGGATTGGAGGCCTCGCCGGCGTCGGTCTCCTCAGTGCCTATTACACGGTGCCTCATGTCGCGCGTCGCATTCAGCGTTTTCTCGACCCGGGCTCAGGCGACACGTTCAATATAGACGTTGCGACCGAAAGTTTTATGCGCGGCGGCTGGTTCGGCAAGGGACCGGGCGAAGGGACTGTTAAACGTCTTCTTCCCGAGAGTCACACCGACTTTGTGTTCGCGGTGGCGGCGGAAGAATTCGGTATTGCGCTGTGCCTCGCGCTCGTGGTGCTCTTCGCATTTATTGTCATTCGGATGTTGATCCGTGCCATGCGCAACGACGATCCTTTCGCGCGTTTCGCCGCTGCCGGTCTTGCCATTCTCTTTGCCACCCAATCGGCGATCAACATGGCGGTGAACTTGCATCTCATTCCGGCCAAA
>Ga0187785_10000321_pt1 | contig 18077 bp, 16 predicted proteins | sample 0815_BV2_4_20_MG_FD_132466 | JGI IMG/M metagenome (GOLD analysis project Ga0187785, IMG submission 132466) | Tropical peat soil microbial communities from peatlands in Department of Meta, Colombia - 0815_BV2_4_20_MG | ecosystem: Environmental > Terrestrial > Soil > Wetlands > Peat | place...
CAGCGCTGGTGCCCACGGCGATGAGCACGTTCATATCGGCGGTCTTGTGTCGCAGGGCCGCGAATGCCCCTCGGTAGAATCTCCACCCGATCCAGAACTGTACGGGCGTGGCTAGGATCAGGGCGATCCAGTTGACCTGTTCCGGGCTCAGCGAGGATATGATCGGGAGGTATTTTCCCAGGAACATGAGGATCATGATGGCGGCTGCGATGGAGGCGCTGATCGCGAACTTGAGGGTGAGATCGTCCAGCTCCTTTTTTCGGGATGCTCGTTCCCTATCCACGAATTCCCCTTGAGTAGGCGCTTCCGGGATTTCGTAGCCCGCGTTCTTCACTAGCTTCTTCAGTTCGGTGATGGTGACGATCGATGGAAAGTATCTAATCGTCGCCTTCTCAGTAGCCAAGTTGACCGCGGCATCGGCCACTCCTTCGTGCTCCTTCAGGGCGTCCTCCACCCGTTTGACGCATGAGGCGCAGGTCATGCCCCGGATAGGCAGCGTAACTGTTTCCTCCTCGACCCCGTAGCCGGCCTCTTTAACCGAGCGCACAATGTCGTCGATGCTGATGAGCGCCGGATCGTAGACGAAGGTCGCCTTCTCGGTCGCTAGGTTGACCGCGGCGCTTTCCACGCCTTTCGTCTTCCGGATCGCCTGCTCGACCCTCGCTACACAGGAGGCGCAAGTCATGCCAGTGATCTTTAGCTCTGTCCTTCTCATAGTACCACGTTAGTTAGTTGATCGGTTAGCTAGCTGCTACCCTCTAAGGGGATATGCGTGGCAAAATTATATACTTGCAGTCACAGGCCAAGGTGTGTCTTCTGGAAGATATTGGCGCATTTCTCACTGCAGAAGTACCGGTATCGTTTGTCGCCCAGCTTGAAGACAACGATCGCCTGATCGGTGGGTATATCCCGGCCGCAGATCGGATCCTTCTCATTCATGATTGTAGGTATGATACTCACGTTGATATGGAGTTGCAATAATTCTCGCGTGCGGTGCGTCACAGGGCGGCGTGTAACGTCCGATTCAAGGGACGACCTCCCGGTTGCAGAGGCTGTCGATGTCCGGCCGGTTGCAGGCCGGACATAATGGATATATACCTGTCGGGTATAGTAGTTAATTACTGGTTAACTTTTTGTTTCTAATTGGGAGCATCGAGATCGATATGGGTAGTAGTATTCCGCCGGACCTGATCAAATCGCTGATGGCCCTGGGGCTGCTGGAGTCCGAGGCGAAGATCTACATCGCGCTGGTGATGATGAACAACTCTGAGGTCAAGGAGCTCATTGACTTTGTCGGCATGTCCAAGCCGAACACGTACGAAAGCCTCCGGTCGCTGGAGGAGAAGGGGCTGATCGTCGCGGTGAGCGAGCGGCCGATCGTCTACCAGGCGGTTGCGCCGGAGATTGGCCTGGAGCTATTGATCGATACTCATTTGAGGGCTAAGAAAGAGGCCGCAAAGCTCTTTGCCACGGTCGATCGGAATATACGGGAGTATCCGCCCGATAAAATGTGGTTTATCTTCTCTGAGAAGAATGTCGACTACAAGATACGGGACATGGTACGGAACGCTAAGAGAGAAGTCATATTCCTGGGGTCGGAGAAGTACCTGAAATTTCTCAAGCCTCTGGCCCGAAAGGATCTATGCCTTAGCCTCACTGTCATATCCGAAGAGCCGGGCTTGGAATCGGCTTTGCGAAAAACGTTCGGCACGGGCGGTGCAAATGTCCATGTAATAAAGAAGTCGGAGGCTGTAAAACTGCTATCGATCTCCAAGACGATGAGTCAGGAGGAGTTCGTGCCTTCTTTTGAGAAGATTTTCCTGCAGTTCAACTATGATAAAATGATGATCCTTATGGTGGATGATGCGGAGTTCCTGTATGTCCCCCCGTTTTTCAGCGATGACCCGGCGGCTATGAACTCAAAGAGCCGTATCATGATCGAAAACATGAAGCTGGTGCACAGTGCCATGGACTCTTATTTTTCTCGTGACAGGTTCGCCGTTTAGTAGGAAAAGGCAGCCGCCGGGCGGGCGGCTACTCTGTATATGCGATCGACTGCTCGGCGGTCTGGAAGCCGACTGTATCGTCCCACTTGAACAACAGTTTCAGGTCGGGCATGTTCTTCTGATTGGTCATGTCGAGGCCGGTGAGCTCTTTGGCCATGCTTCGCGCGGTGTTGCACATTTCGTGGCTGCAGCTCGTGAAGGCCGTGACCAGGTCGGCGAGCGGGCTTGAGGCCACGGTGTATTTCACGACGTAGTCGCCCTGGCTCGTATGCTGGATGAACGCGAGGTTTCGGACGACGTCGTGGTCTCGGAGCAGCTTCTCCCACTCGCTGCGTCTGGACATCGCATCCTTCATGTACTTCATTGTAGCTTGGGTCTTTCCCGGTAGGATGGGCGCTGTGGAACACCAGGGCATCTTGTTCATCTGCCGCTCTTCCAGAAACTCCCGGGTCTCCTTCCAGTCGAATAGCCGCTCCAGTCTCGGCAGGTTCTCTGATTTTGACAGGTCGACTCCGGTGAAGTCCTTGAACCTGCTCGTTAGATGTTTAGAGCACTTGAGATCCTTGCCGAAAAGTCCCTTGAGCGTCTTATCCAGGGTATCGCTGGTCCGCATGTACATAACTAGGTACTCCCGATCGTCGGGCATGGTCTGCATGAAGGCCAGGAGCTTCTGCACGCCGAAGAGTTTGAAGTGCCCATCGGTATCGGTGCCGTACTTCTCGCCTGCGTCGTCCCAGAAGTCCCGAAGGCTGCCAGCCTTACCCCGCTGGACGGGTAACATGAAACACGAATCGAAACTCGTTATACTCTTTTCCGTCTGCACAACATCTCCCCCATTACATTGTCGTCCTCAAGGTGGTAGACCACCTGACATATAAGCGCCGGTTAGAGGCAAAGATTAGCTACTGCCATGATGATTGCTGCCCGTATACACATAATTGTGTGGAAAATTTTGGGCGGAAAGGCGTGATCTACCGTCCGAGGGCCGGTCGAGCCGTCTCCGTCTATATGTCAGATATATGTCAATTTTTACTGCTGTTGCGCTATCGGCGTCACTGGTTTCGTCGCTTTTCTTCGGCGGTCCCATGTGATTAGGATTGTGATGAGCGCTACTGATATGGCGGCTGAGTAGACGCCGATCCAGAACACGTTATGGAATGCTTCTCCGAGGGTGACTTCATGTCTTGTCGCTTGGGATAGGAAGAAGCCCCCGATCACCGAGCCAACGGTGCTGCCGATATTCTTGAACGTGATCATGATGCCGGTGCCGGTGCCCTTTTCGTTATCGGGCATGTAGGTCAGCATGATGATCTGGAATGCGCCCATGCCTAGTCCTAGGCCGATGCCTATTGTGGCTAGGGCGATGGCGAGGCTGGTGGAGTCCGTTACGTATTCGGCTAGGTAGATGACAGCTCCGGTGGTCACGATGGCACCTGTTAGGAGCATGATCTTGGCGCCGAACCGGTCCAATAGGAAACCGCCCGTGATGGCGGCGAACATCAGCGCCACCGATAGCGGTGTCAGGATGGTGCCGCTGTCCTGTACGTTCATCTTGAGGATGTACTGGGCGAACGAGGGCACGTAGATCATGACGCAGATCAGGCTGAGGTTGAGGGTTAGCTGGGCCAGGTTCAGTGAGAGGACGTCGACTCTCGAGATCAGCGGGATCTTTAGTATTGGGTCAACTGTCTTTATCTCGAACAGGACTAGTATCATGGTCAGCAGTGCCGTAGCGGCGAATAGTGGCCAGACGGTGATGTCTTGTAGAGGCAGTGTCTCCAGTCTGACCAGGCCTAGCATCAACGCCCCGAGGGAGGTTACGAGCAGCACCGATCCGAGGATATCGATCTTTTGTTTCGATTCTCCGAAGCTCTCGTTGAACTTCAGCATTAGTAAGATGGCTATTAGGCCTAGTGGGATGTTGATGTAGAATACTGATCTCCACCCGAAGTGTTGGATGAAAAAGCCGCCGATGTTCGGTCCGACGATCATGGCTACCGCCGCCATGGCCATCAGCGAGCCCATTGTCTTGCCCTTTCTCTCCTCGGGCACGGCGCTGCTTAGGGCGGAGATAGCGGCCGGCATGACTAGACCCGCGCCAATGGCTTGCAGTCCGCGGAAGGCGATTAGAGAGTAGATGTCCCAGGATAGGCTGCATGCGATCGATCCCAGGGTGAAGAGGGTGATTCCGGCCAGATACATTCGCTTTCGTCCGTAGATGTCGGATAGCTTTCCGGCCAGCGGCATGATGGCGGTCCAGAACAGCATGAAGATGGTCATTGTCCATGATACCCAGTCGAGCGAGGTGTTCAGGTCCTGGACGATGGTAGGTAGTGCGGGTACGAAGATGTACGAATCGAGCGCTGTCATGAAGACGCCCAGTGCTAGCACCAGCAGTAAAAAGTATGGAGATGCCCAGATATTCTTCTTAACTTCTGCAGTAACGATCTCAGTCATGATGATCCCTTCTTATCGTATATACTGCAAACCCTGTGCCGGGAACTGGTTTTACTCTCGTCGCACGGTCTGCGATACTAAGTTGTAATGAGCATTACAACTGATTGTTATGTAAGCGTGAACCTATAAATAAATTATGCATTAGTTGTAATCCACCTTACAATTACTATAGCAGTTGATCGTTCGATGATGCGATTGCCATTAGTGATCGCCGCGAGATTCATGAGTAAAGGGCGAAAGGTGCCGGCCTACTCATGGCGCAACATAATTGGCGGGGTTGTTTTTTAACGAGGGACCCGGTATCTCTATTTATGAACAGGCTAAGCAGCTCGCAGAGCAGTTATCTGCGCAGAGCGGAGAACGAGCCGATCGACTGGTACCCATGGGGAGACGAGGCTTTCGATCTGGCGAAGCGGGGGGACAGGCCGGTGCTAGTCTCGATAGGGGCGGTGTGGTGCCACTGGTGCCATGTGATGGCCCACGAGACGTGGCACGATAAAGAGACCGCAGATATCATCAACGAGCGCTTCGTTGCGATCAAGGTGGATCGAGACGACCGACCGGACATCGACCGAACGTTTCAGGAGTCGGTTCAGGCGCTGACCGGGCAGGGAGGATGGCCGCTAACGGTCTTCATGACTCCGGATAAGCAGCCGTTTTACGGAGGCACATACTTCCCGGGAAAGCCAAAGCACGGGTTGCCGGCCTTCAAAGACGTGCTGTTAGCGATCAGCGATCTCTACAGGAAAGACAGGGGTAGCGTTGAACGCATCGTCAACGATCTGAAGCAACACTACGTATATGTGGCTCCGCTCCGTCGGCCGATCGATCCAGGCTACCCGAGCAATGTGATCGAGCAGATGTACACAGGCTTCGACACGGCCAACGGGGGGTTCGGCTCCGCACCGAAATTCCCCTATACTGAGGCGCTGCTATTTTTGCTGCAGACATACGAATCCACAGGATCCAAGCGAGCCTGGCAGATGGTCGATACCACCCTCAAGCACATGGCGGCCGGAGGCTTCTACGACCATCTGGGCGGCGGGTTCCACCGGTATTCGGTGGATGCCCGCTGGACAATACCACACTTCGAAAAAATGCTCAATGACAACGCGCTGCTGCTGAGCGCCTATCTATGGGCATATCAGCTCTCCGGCACCGAATATTTCAGGCAGGTATCGGCAGAGATCACCGATTTTGTCATGAGGGATCTAGCCCGGGAACCTGCCGGGTTCGCCTCGAGCATCGACGCGGACATACATGGCGAGGAAGGCGCTCACTTTATCTGGAAGGAGCAGGAGATCCGGGAGGAGCTGGGCGACGCGGCGGATGCGTTCATCAAAGCGTATAATGTGAAGAAGGATGGCAACTTTGAGCATGGAAAGAACGTGCTGTTTTCGACAGGTGAGAACGATAAATCGCAGTTTTCACGCGATAAAAAGGCGCTTCTCAGAGCTCGAAACAGGAGAGAAAAGCCGTACAAAGACATGTCCATCCACTCGAGCTGGACGGCGTTGATGACCACGTCGCTGGCCAGAGCGTATAGCATCCTTGGAGAGCAGCGGTGCCTGGATTATTCAGTAAAGACCATGGACTTTATCATGAACAGCATGTATCTCGATGGCACGCTGTACCGGACATACACCGACAGGCCGGCCATCAGCGGATACCTGGAGGACTACTCGTGCACCATCGAGGCGCTGATCGAGCTGTTTGCGGTGACCCAGGAGACAGGATACCTGGACAACGCGGAGAGGCTTTTAAATGATTGCGAGGAAAAATTTTTCGACCAGGATCAAGGAGGGTATTTCTTTATACAGGCGCAGGATCGGGACGACGCAGCCCGGGATAAGCCTGCCACCGACTTCACGGTGCCCGGCTCCAACCCGCAAATGGCCATCAACCTGATCAAGCTCCACTATTATCGGGAAAAACAAGACCACTACTTGGACAGGGCACAAGCCCTGATCGAAGGCTTCTTCGATATGTGCCGGGAGTACCCACTAGGACACGGGACGTTCTTCGGCGCCATGGAGTACTACATCAACCGCCCTGACACAATCGCCATCGTGGCGCCTGAAAAGGAAGGCATGGAACTGGTCCGCCTAGTCAACAGCCAGCTGATAAAAAGGATCGTGATGCTCGACTACGGCCAATACAGGCATCGTCCGGCGATCTTCGAAGGCAAGACCAAGATCAACGGTAATCCCTCGGCCTATTTCTGCAGAGAGGGAAAGTGCGTATTGCCTCTGGCCGATAGGGAGGACATACTCGAGATGCTCAAGCGCCCGAAGTTCGAAAAAGAGGATTGAAACAGGCGACCTGAAGCCCGATCCCCCCTGTTTACAGCAAGGGACATAACCCATATATAATCGACCGAACGAACTCGTCATAGATCATGGCGGGCGGTTTTGCATGGTCTATGACATTCACGGTGCTCAGCGGAAGATGAGACACATAATAATAGTTTTTTTGGTACTGGTCGTCATCATATCAGGAAGCGCGGAGGTCCAGGATAGCCTGCAACCTAATACCAGCAGGATCAGCACCTTGACCCCCGGTGGTCAGCCGTCGAACAGTTACCAGCCCGGGACCATGGGTGGGAAAACTGACCTGTACGTCCCATCGATGGATCCTGTGATCGGCCCGTCCTGCGCAAATACAGCGGGCGCGTCCATTAAAACTCCCCCAATTTCCAGGGCAAGGAGCCTGGTCCATCTTAACCGGAACCGCAACCTGATCATGAGATTCGTCACGGATAACCCCGGCTCCCGGCTGCATGATATCATCTCGTCCCTGGGGATGAACCGGGGCACGGCCAGGTACCACCTCATGATCCTGGGCCTGAACCATAGGCTGGTCGAGTACCAGGACGGTGCGCGGCAGGTCCGCTACTTTACGAATACCGGCATATACAGCGAAGAGCATATGAGTATCATATCTTTGATAAGGCGAGAGCCGACCGGGGAGTTGCTGAGCGCGCTGACGGGGCGGGCGGGCATGACCAGCGCGGAGATTGCAACGGTAACCGGACGGCCATACAGTGATGTCAATCGGTATCTGAAAGAACTGATCTCCAAGGGTGTAGTGATAAAAGAGCCGCTGGTCAGGAATAAATACCAGTATAGGATAGCTCCGGGCCTGGAGGCGCTGGTCGTGAAAAACGTGGGACTGCAGAAATGAGGGACAGATAGAAGAACCTTTTTAATGCACACCGTCAAATTCCTCTACCATGTTTTCCCGGGAGACCCTTGAATGGCTGCTTGGGCCAGACGAGCCTTCGGTCCGCTACTTTACCCTGAGAGACCTGTTGGGCTATCCCGTGGGTGACCAAGAGCTGGTTGCAGCCAGGGCTGAGATCATGTCCCATGGGCCGGTGGCGGATATCCTGGCCCGGCAGAACGCCGACGGCGGGTTTGTAATGCAGGACATGGTGAAGAGGTATGGGGAGGCGGTCGCCCTGACCGGCTATCAGCCCAAGTGTAAAGCCACCACATGGCAGGTGCTGTTTCTGTCGCAACTGGGCGCGGACGGGAGGGACGCCCGGGTGAAAAAGTTGTGCGAGTACGTGCTGGAGCACAACTACAGCCGGGAGCGCCGGGTGCTGGGCATCGAGATAAAGCACCGCTACGGCGTGGGATTTTTTGCCCTGCCCTGCTTCGTGGGTAACATGGTATGGTCGCTGTCGACGCTCGGCTTCTATCGGGACTACCGGGTGAGAGACTCGATCAAGTGGCTGTTGCAATATCAGCGCTTCGACGACGGCGATTTTAGGACGCCGGACGAGTGGCCCTACAGGGGCAAGCAGGACCGATGCTTCGGCCGTCACACTTGCTTCTCAGGGTGTACGCGTGCGCTCAGAGCCATGACGGTCGTGCCGCCGGAAGACCGGACATCCGAGATGCGGCGATTTATTGAAAGGGCGGTCGAGTTTATCCTCCTCCACCGACTCTACCGGCACAGCCACAGCACGGGAGGGCCGATCAGAAAAGAGTACACCCTTTTCACCTTCCCGCAATCCTACTACGACGACATCATAAGCATGGTCGACACCCTCCAACAACTCGACGTCGCAGATCCGGCGATGGACGAGGCCCTGGAGCTGATCATCAGCAAGCGGACTCCCGAAGGCCGGTGGAAGCTGGGCTACACCCCGAGCCGGTCGTCCGTATACGCCAATTTCGGCACCAGGGGCAGGGAGAGTAAGTGGATCACCCTGCGGGCGTTGAAGATTTTAAAAAAAGCCAGGCTATCGTAGCCCCAGGATTTTCAAGCCCTGGAGAAGCTGGTCCACCCGGATCTGCCCTGGCGCGACAGGCCGCCGCACATATCCGTATGTCAACAGCGACCCGTACACCGGCGCCATGAGCCGGGAATGCTGGCCCAGGCTGCCCATGGCGATGGTGCATACGGGCCTCTTCGACTTTAGCGTGACCTCGAGAAGCCGCAGCACATCGCCCATGTCCCTGGGCGTCACGGCCAGCTTGGCGATAGCGCCCTTCTCCAGCGATCTTTCGAGTATAGATAGCATTTCCCCGATAGATGGCGTCCGATCGAAGTCATGATATGATACAAGAGGCATAGCTTTAGTGCCCTGCACAGTCCCGATCAGCTCGTCCAGGTTTCTCGACCGTAGCTCAACGTCCACGTATTCTGCGTACGGTGCCAGCTTGCTGAACAACCGGATCCTTTCCTGATCAGTACCCTGGAAGGAGCCCCCCTCGAAGACGGGCCGCACCGTGACGATGATGGGACAGCCTATATCGTTGTATATGCTTTTGACGAGGTCTTCGGCATCGCCCCCTGCGAGGTCGATTCGAGCCTCCACGATATCGGCGCCGAGCGCGATCGCTTCCCGGGCGTCGTCTTTGTTGGTGACCGACGCGACCACTTTGGGTGGAAAATCCATTGCGATACCTGAAGATCAGTAGCGCTCAACCTTCTTAAAAATAACTCGTCAAAACTGGTCGTCTTGCAGGTAGGACCGGTGGAACCGAACCGCCAGCTCCGCCTTCTTCAACTCGGCTTGCAGATACCCGGCATGATCGAGCAGGGATACCAGCTCCCTGTCGATGATGGTGTGCATGATCGACTCGGAGTCGGTGCCAACTACTGTGACATCGCCATTTTTGGCATAGATCTTGTCGTCTTCGACGAAAATATTGAAGCTGCCCCGGGGATCGAGGTGTATCCTGTGCTTTTTGGCCTCTACCAGCGATATGCCCGGCTCGATGATGTCCTTTCTGGGCCGCTTTTCCTTGATAACTAAAAGATCTATTCCCAAATCTTTGGGCGAGCCCTTACGGTGCTTCGCCAGCGCCATCATCATGCACGCTTTCTTTAGCTCATCGGAGCCGTTGGCGGACTTGTGGCTGGCTTCGGTGGTAAAGAGCACGTTGGCGCCCGCCTCCATGGCGATGCCGGCCAGCAGAGCATTGACCCCGATGGTGTCGGCGTCCATCAGCTCGGTCACGTTGCCCGAGCCGAAAAAGACGGGCGTATCCGGGTCGATCCGCCTGAACTCCAGGTAGCGGGAGATCGAGTCCACTAGGCCGTGTCCGACCGGGGAGAGCACCGGATCGGCAAGAAGTTTTTTTATGCCAAGTTCTCTAGCCCGGGCAATATTTTTCATTAGGCTACCTAGGGATTCATCGTCCGGTATGATGACGGCGGGTATCCCTCTGCCAGCGAGAATCGGGCCGATCCGCTCCATGTTAGAGCTGTCCAGGCTCAGCACAAGATCGGCGCCCGCCTCAACGCCCGCTTCGATGTACTCGGGGATGAGTGTGTCTATGCTGATCGGCTTGAAGGTCGCAGAGCGGGCAACCCTGACCGCGTGTCTAACCGCGTCCGGGCTGGATTCCAGTGGAACTCCCAGATCGATGATGTCGGCGGCGGCATACGCATCGACCTTGCTGACCAGGTCCACATCGGAGATCTTTGTAGCGTCGACCACCTCGGACACGACTTTCATGGTCGAGGCTCCGCCGATCTTGACCTTCCGGAGAAGGAACGCCGGGGCCGCGCCGGTCTCGATCGCCTCGAACTCCTGCAGGGCGCTCTCCCGTTTGACGTCTGCGAGCAGCTGGCAAGCGGAGACCTTATGGGAAAACTCGATTCGGCCCGCATATTTTAGCGCTAATGGAATGTCATAGGCATGCTTTGGCCCGAGCCTTATTTTAAGGCCGAGCTTCCCCTCCAGCCTCGAAAAGTCCGACCCGCAGAGGCCTGAGACGAGAATCAGGTCATATTTACCCTTTTTATCCTCGAGCAGCGGCTCAAGCACCTTCGGAGTCACAAAAGCGGCAACCGGCACATCTGCCATCAATACATCGGCGGCATTTCCGGCCGCCTCTTTTACGACAGGGAAGGCAAGCCTGCCTGTGACCAGCAGTATACGCATACAGAAGTCTTATATTGCGCAAAGCAAAATAGATAACTCTTATGCTCCGCTTTGATCTTCACGTACATTCTGATCATTCCCCCGACGGCCACAGCACCGTCGAGGATATCCTGAAAGCGGCAAAGGCCAGGGGCTTGGATGGGGTGGCGATTACGGACCACGATACCGTCCTTGGGGGGAAACATGCCCTTGAGGTGGTGGATGCAATAGCACCGGGTCTGATCATCATTCCGGGAGTAGAGGTCTCCACGAAGGGGGGACACCTCATCGTCCTAGGGATTACAAAAGACATCCCCGCGAGGCTGCCGGTCAAAGAGACCATCGAGATCGCCCGTCGCATGGGCGGCACCATCGTGGTGCCCCACCCGGACCAGCGCATGAGACACGGTATGCGAATTCCGCAGGGGGTGGACGCTGTGGAGATATACAACTCCCGCTACTTCGTCGGGTTTCACAACTATATGACAAGCCGTAGGATGGGCAGGCACAAGCTTCCCGCTGTGGCGGGAACCGATGCGCATACGGCGGAGATGGTGGGTAACGCGGTCACTGAGATCGACGCCGATCGGGATGCGGACAGCGTGTTAAAGGCTATTAGGGAGGGCAAAACTCGGATTATTATGCGCAAGACGCCTCTGCAGGTTTATGTGCGCCAAATCGGGAGTGCATGGGCGAGAAAAGTCCGGCGTTTTGTTAGAAGATGAGAATTTTTGTAATTTTAAATGGAATCAATCTTTTCTTAATTATTTGTATTTATCGAAATATTTATCCCTTCATAGGTAAAAATATGAATTTAGATTCTGATGGATAAGACCGATCTGATCATACTCGAAAAGCTCTCTCACGACAGCCGCACCCACTGTACGGACATTGCGGGCGAGCTTGGTGTAGCCACGTCTACGATACACAAGCGAGTGAACCAACTCTATAAGGAAGGTGTCATCGAGCAGTTCACCATCGTCCTCAACCCGGACAAATCAGGCGCAAGCATGACCACATTCATCGGTATTAACGTCGACCCTGACCGGAAGGACGACGTGATAAAGGCCCTGAGCTCTATCGATAATGTACTCGAAATCTACGAGCTGCTCGAACCCTATGATATCTTTATCAAAACCCGGACCCAGGACATCCGTGAGTTAAAAGAAAAGGTATTGAAGGTGATCAATGGCACCAACGGAGTCCTGAATACGAGCAGCATACTCACGACCCGTAGACATAAGGAAAACACCTGCGTTATACCGGAGAGGTAATGACATGACAGTCACTTTGATGGAAGGCGTCGCCGCAGTTCTGATGTATCTGCTGGGAGGTGCGCTAGTCCTCTTCATCTACGAGGCGTACGTCAAGACCCGGCAGAGAAATATGATCTTCCTCGCCCTAGGCTTCTTTATCCTAATCTTCGGCGGCAACCTAGGCACGCTCAACGCCGCGGCCCAGGCAATAACAGCAGCACCGCCCCTCGACGACTCCACGGTCAGGACAGCATCACTGGTGATACAACTCGTAGGCATTTTGCTCCTACTCTATTCGATCGTCGGACCGTTCGAGCCCCGACACCCGAAAGAGTAGCGGCCTGGTGGTAAAAAATGGATAAGTACACGAAGTTTGCCAACGCATGGAAAACCATAGGCGTCTCATCCAAGGTCAGATGGCAGCAGCGCAACATCAACGACCGCCTCTGCGCAAATCTAACCCGTCGGCTCATTGAGCGCTTCGGCGACGCCGCAAAGGAGGAAGCAGCAGCAGTAGCCCTTCAGATCGGCCTTGAGGACGGCCGTAAAATCTGCGATAACCTGAAGGTCGACCGTGAGTTGTCTCGAGCCAGCCTGATACCACTAGAGACCATATCGCTGATGTCCGGCGTGGAATATGATATCACAGGAGATCAAAAGACCCGACAATTCCCGCATATGACCATCCGATCCGGCGGGTGCATCTTAGGCCATGTCCTCGAAGGGATCGACCCAGACCTCAGACAATACATCTGCGAGAGCTACACACTCGGCCTCATCAGAGCGGTCACCCCAGACGCCGACGTCAAAGTACTCCGAAAATTCTGCGCCGGAAACCGCCAGTGCGAACTAGTGGTGAGCCTGAAGTGAAAGGCGCAGAAACCATCGTCAGAGTCGTCCTATTCTACCTACTCACAGCCATCGCAGTCCTCCTTATATCACCGTTGTTCGGGCCATATACCTCGTACCTAGTCATCATAGCCCTCTCCCTCATCTTTATGGCCATCTCCAAGATCGCCATTAAGCCGGGCAACCCCATTCCAGGGTTAGCCGCGGGGTCGCTGGCAATCGTGACCGTCTTCCTGATCATGCTGAGCGCCGGAGGCATCACGGTAAACGGGCTTAACATAAACTACTACACCCCAAACATTATCATCGGAGGCGTTCTCTTCCAGATCTTCGTCGCCCTAGGAGAAGAACTATCCTTCAGACAGTATATATTCGCCGACCTAGAACGTGCGACAGGAACGACCCCCGCCGCAGCCATCTCAGCACTGGGATTTGCGGCCATGCACCTGCCCTCCATCATATCGCTCGAGACGGCCCCGACAGAGGCGATCATCGCGCTGACCACCATCTCTATCGCCGGCGTCATCCTCGCCCTCCTATTTATCAAAGGTGGCTTGCTTGCCGCTGCAGGGTTTCACTTTGCCTGGAACTTCCTCCAGTACAGCGTGCTAGGACTTGGCGATATGAGCTCTGTTCTAAATGTGACAAAAACAGGCAGCGCCCTCATCAACGGCGCCGCCTACGGACCCGAGGCGTCTATACCAGGACTGATCGTGATCGGCGCCGTGCTCGTTAGCATCTGGTATATTTACGGAGGGCCGGTACCGAAAACACAGCACGTATAGGGCTGAATGCCACACAACGTCAGCATAGATGCCCCCTCACTCCGGGACAGTAGTATAGCAACGATAGATTTTTCAGATGTTTGCTACGCTAACTATTTGCGGCCCCGCTCGTACATGTAACGACTCCACCCATGTGGCTTCATCTCATCCTTCAGCCGCTCAATGACGTTGAACACCACAGGGCATATTGAGCAGTTAGCTACCATATTGGAAAGTCGGCGTACAAAGCCGTCCTTGTGCAGGTGAGGGTACGATGCGCAGACCATAGGGCGGTGATGGTAGCAGATACACCGATCATCCTTCAGCATTGGGCACGGGATTCTAAAGACCAGCCCCTCGTACTCTTCGTCCCAGGCCAGATATTCCCGGATAAGGAGATCGGAAGACACGTCCATCCAGACCGCGAGGCGCCGGACGTCCTCGTTATCCAGCAGGGGCGAGATCTCTTTGCAGCAGTTAGCGCAGGCTACGCAGTCGAACTTCTCTGACTCCTGCCGATATAGCTCATGGACTATCCTGTCGATCTCCTTCGGTTCTATGCCACACCCTTTCACGAAATCCCGGAACCGCCAGTTTTCGCCTTCTCTACGCCTAGCCAGCCTAGCCAGCTCTGCGATATTAGTTACCCTCCGCAAGGCGCGCGCCATCCCCTGATCCGGTTCATCATACATACTGGATGGATAGCAGGAGGTTAAAGCTTTTATCTACCCCGACCTTCATATGAATAATCCAGAGAGAGGTAGTGGCAATGGAGATCAAACCGAGAAAAACTTTAGGGACTCCCTACGCGAACGACGCCAAACTGCTGTTCCTAGGTGCGGGCGAGCTGGGCAAAGAGACAATGATCGAGGCGCAACGTATGGGCATCGAGATCGTCGCCATCGATCGGTACGCGAACGCCCCCGGCATGCAGGTAGCACACCGATCATACGTCACCAATATGAAGAGCGAACGGGCGCTGCTCGCTATTATCAGGAGGGAGCGGCCTGATGCGATCATCCCGGAAATCGAGGCGATCAACACCGACACGCTGTTCAGGCTGGAGGATGAAGGATTCTTTGTAGCGCCCTGCGCAGACGCCGTACGGACGGCCATGCACCGGGAGCGCCTCCGCGAGGCGATCGCTTCTACCGGCGTAAGGACTTCCAGGTATGAATACGCCACTAATTTAGAGGACTTCAAGGAGACCTGCAAGAAGATCGGCTTCCCCTGCGTATCCAAGCCCATCATGTCCTCCAGCGGCAAAGGCTCGTTCTTCCTGAAGAGCGCGAAAGACGTGGAAAAAGCCTTTAAAGAGGCGGCCCATGCAAGGGGCTCATCAGATAAGATCATCGTCGAGGAATTCATCGACTTCGACGTGGAGATCACTGCATTATCGGTCCGCTACCTGAACCCTGATGGCAAAGCGGAGAGCAAATTCGTCAGGCCGCTGGGCCACTATCAGATCAGCGGCGACTACCATTCGTCCTGGCACCCATGGACAGACGAAACCGACCAAAAAATCGGCAGGATCGAAAAAGAGATCTACGACTACGCCGGCCGCATCATGGATAAGCTCGGCGGTTTCGGGCTCTTCGCCCACGAAATGTTCGTGGACGCTAAAAACGGGAAAGTATACTCCAACGAGACAGCGTGCAGGCCTCATGATACCGGACTGGTGACCATTGCCAGCATGCCCTGCGGGTATTCGGAATTCGCGCTGCACGCTAAATCAGTCCTGGGCATCCCCATCGTAAGCGAGGGCAGGATCATCCAGCCCAAGTCCATTGCGGCATCCCACGTGATCCTCTCCCACACCGAAGGCTGGTACCCGCAGTACAGAGTGGAAGACGCATACCAGCAGCCCGGAGTCAGCGTGCTTCTCTTCGGCAAGCCCGAAGCCCTTAATGAACGACGCATGGGCGTTGTTCTCGCCACAACCGACGGCAGGGTAGAGGATGCGAAGCGACAGGCACAGCAGAGCGCCCACACGGTGAAAGTTTCTACGGGCGACGGATGGATAGGTCAACAGATTACAGAAAAGCATTATAAGTAGAATGTATAATGCGACTGTAGGTATCATGAAGATCACGGAAGCTTGTGTTGGATGCGGGCAGTGCAAGGTTTTCTGCCCTGTAGACGCGATCGAGACATACGGAGTAAGCGAGATCAAGGACAGCTGCACAGAATGTGGAACATGTAAGGGCTACTGTCCGCTAGATGCCATTATGGAGGAAAGCAAGTGAGGATCGCGGTCATCGGCGCCGGGCTAGGCGGACTGCTTTCAGCCGCAGCCCTGTCGAAGGACCACGAAGTGGCCGTTTACGAACAGCTGGATATGTACGGTGGACGGTTTACGAATTTGCCTTACAAAGGTTTCCAGCTTTCGACCGGGGCATTCCATATGATACCCCACGGCCCCACAGGCCCTCTGGCCCTGCTGCTGAAGGACCTGAGCTCGAAGGTCAAGATCGTCCGGTCAAAGCCTGAAGCTACTATCATGACCCGAGACATGAAACAGTTGCCTGTCATGAGCTTTCAGGAGTTGCTCTCGCCCGCAGCTAGGATGACGATGCCCCTACTAATCGTAAAAGCCATGGCCCTGAAGACCGGCACGGCCGCTGAGTTTACCAGGAGCGATAGGAACCTGCTGGCTCTGGCAGATAGCTTCTGCGGCTGGGCGCTATCCACCACGGCGGCGAACACCCCCATGGCAGAAATTAGCGCCATCCTCAGAAACATCCAGAAGTATGGCATGCCCGGCGTGCCGATGGGAGGCTGCGGCGGCGTCGTGGACGAACTGTCCAGCATCGTGGAAGGCAACGACGGCAGGATCAACCTGAGCTCGAAAGTCGACTCGATCCGGGTGAAGGACGGCAAAGCTTCCGGCCTGGTCACGAACGGAGGGTTCGTGCCGGCCGACGTCATTATTTCTGACATAGGCCACCGGTTGACGACTAGAATGTACGATAAAAAATATCTGGATCCAAAGTATGCTGAAGTGCTCGAGAAGGTAAAGCCCTCCTCAGGAATCAAGATCTGCCTCGCGGCAGAGGAGCCGCTGGTAGGTCACTCCGGTGTTCTATTCACCCCATACACACAGCGGGTGAACGGCGTCAACGAGGTCACCCACATCGATCCATCTCTAGCCCCGGAAGGCATGCACCTGACCATGTCCCACCAAGCGATGCGAACAGCCGATGTTCAGCAGGAGATCAGGCTTGGCCTGCAGGATCTGAAGAGCCTGTTCCAAGGGAAGAAGTACTCAGTGCTTATGGTGCAGTCCTACCGAGACGACTGGCCCGTAAACCGAATCTCATCGGGATATGATCTCGGAAATTTAACCCCGGTGAAAGGCCTGTTCGTAGTTGGCGACGGCGCCAAGGGAAAAGGCGGCATAGAAGTCGAAGGCATCGCGCTCGGCGTGCGAAACATGCTGGAACTGTTCAATAAGGCGTATTCTTAAAGTTCGATAAGGCATATTCTAAAAAGTGATCCTTGTGATGGCCGATTTGACTCCGGAACAGGTCCAGACGTTGCGCCTTCGGGCACAATGCCTGCATTCGAAAGCCCCTTGCGAGGAAGCTTCGGAGATAGTGCGGACGGTATGCGGCGTAAACGCACAGCTCAGGCCGGCGATGATGCTAGCCCTGCGAGCCCGCATCCGTGACATATCGTCAGAGGACGTGGCGAAGCTAACCGATGTACAGGGTACGCTCGTCAGGACTTGGGCGATGCGCGGAACGATTCATCTGCTGCCACGGGACGACCCAGGCTGGATGCTGCCGCTGATCGGCCCCCCAGCCATGGCGAAAACCCTGGGAAGACGTAGGAAGTTAGGGCTTGACGATAAAAAGTTGACCAAGGGCATGAGCAAGATACGCACTACCCTTAAGGATAAGAGGATGGCGCTGACCCGGGAAGAGTTGATCGATCAGCTGATCGATCTGGGCATAGAGATCGAGCGAAAAAGCCAGGCACCCTATCACCTGATCGCCTATGCCGGCCTCAAAGGCACCATATTCCTGGGCCCTGATCGTTCCAGCGGAGAACAAACCTACAGGCTCGCTACAGGAGAGCGAAAGAGATTGCCAAGAGAGGAGGCACTGGCCGAGCTGGCAGGCCGGTACCTTATGGGTTATGGCCCCGCGAGCCCGGCGGATTTCAGGTCCTGGTCCGGGCTGCCGTCAACCGATGCTAAGAACGCGTGGGAATTACTGCGAAAAAGCGGATCGCTAATCGACATCGCCGTGGAAAACCGCCCCCTCGAAGCGCTGGAGATGCAACTCAGATCAAAGGCCAAAGGCACCCTTATAGACACTGTTGTGAACCTCCTCCCTGCTTTCGACACGCTGATCCTGGG
>Ga0187785_10000322_pt1 | contig 18077 bp, 16 predicted proteins | sample 0815_BV2_4_20_MG_FD_132466 | JGI IMG/M metagenome (GOLD analysis project Ga0187785, IMG submission 132466) | Tropical peat soil microbial communities from peatlands in Department of Meta, Colombia - 0815_BV2_4_20_MG | ecosystem: Environmental > Terrestrial > Soil > Wetlands > Peat | place...
ACTTCCGAGGTATTAAAGAGGAGTCCGTCCAGCCCCATTCGAGGCAGGCGTTCGTGAAGCTCGAGTAATCGGATGATCATATCCCTCCGGATGTGTCCAACTTCAACTGCTCGATCTTGCCGAGCCATTGTTGGAGTACGCCCATAAGTTCCTTTTCCCCGCGTTTTCTTCGGGCGTCTTGTCCGGCTTCCTGCAGGGCCTTATTCTCGGGGTGTATTGCCGAAAGTTTTGCAAAGACATCCGACGCCCGCTCATAGTGGCCCTGTTTCATGAACTCCTGGGCCATGGCAAGCGTAACCGGGAACTCAGGCGCAAAAAAATCCTCGTCTACACCGGCTGCTTCGTGAGTGTCTGCCGTTTGCTGCATCTGCCGTCTACGCGCTCCATACTCCGAGGCAATCTTGAACGTTCCCTTCAAGACTTCGTGCAGCGTCTTATATCGGACCCCTTCTTCCACATTGCCCTTCCGAAGGAATACGTCTCCCAGAAGGTCGAAAAGTTTCGTGTACCCAATGTACCTGTCTTCCAGAACGCTCAACACGTCCAGAGCACCATCCAGATCCGACGCGGCGATAAGGTCCTGAGCTTTCAACAAGGCCCGCTCGAATCCCGACGCGGCAGGATGCGGAAAGGTATTTTGTTCAGGCCTTACCTTGGTGTCTGTGTCACTCATGCTGCCTCTTTCCGGACTTCATTTCAACTCTACGAATTTACTAAATAATCTAATTCCCATGAATAGTCAAGGCCGTTTTTCTGAAGGCCGGTCGTTGCACTGGCTCGAAACAGGGGGTGGCAGCCGAAATGCCGGCAATCAATTGCAACAAAAGAAGGCCTTGTCGGGTATACACTCCCGGCCAAGGCCCTATAAGCTTATCCGGTGTCCGAAGCCGAACAGGTCAGCTCCCGGAAGTTAATGCGATTTTGGCACGCGCTACCTTTATCTTGTTGATCAGCTGCTCGTACCCTTCGGGATCGGCAGAGGCGTCAATTGCCGTCAGCTGCTGCTCCAGACCGTGAAGTTCGGCCGCAGTCTGCTGAGAATCTATTTCTTCGAGCTTATACGCTTCGTCGACCAGTACAGTTACGGCATCCTTGAGGACCTCACAAAAACCTGAACCTACCGCGAATTTGGTGAACTTGTCGCCTTCCAAATACGAGAAGATTCCGGGTTTGATAAAGGTCAGCATGGGCGTATGTCCTATAAGGACGCCGAATTCACCCATGATTCCCGGCGCTATCACCTCTTCAACTTGTTTGTCGAGAACGATCCCTTTCGGAGTCACAACCTCGACCTTGAATTTTTCCGACATGGGTTTCTCCCGATCAAGCGGCTGCCTGTGCCAATTTTTCGGCCTTAACTTTCACTTCGCTCAGATCGCCGACCATGTAGAAAGCCTGCTCGGGCAGATGGTCCCACTTGCCTTCTACGATCTCCTTGAAACCGGCAACCGTATCCTGAATCTTCACATATTTGCCGGGGGTTCCGGTGAATTCCTGGGCAACGAAGAATGGCTGAGAAAGGAACCGCTGGATCTTCCTGGCCCGGGTAACCACCAGTTTGTCCTCTTCAGACAGTTCGTCCATACCGAGAATGGCGATAATATCCTGGAGGTCCTTATATCTCTGGAGAACAAGCTGCACGGAACGGGCGACTCGGTAATGATCTTCGCCCAACACGCGCGGATCGAGAATTCTCGACGTGGAGTCGAGCGGGTCGACTGCCGGATAAATGCCAAGCTCGGCCACCTGCCTGGAAAGAACCACGGTTCCGTCCAAGTGGGCAAAGGTAGTTGCAGGGGCGGGGTCGGTCAGGTCGTCCGCAGGAACGTAAATACATTCCACCGCCGTAATGGACCCGTTTTTCGTGGAGCAGATACGCTCCTGAAGCTCGCCCATGTCAGTACCCAGAGTCGGCTGATAACCCACGGCAGAGGGCATGCGGCCGAGAAGCGCCGACACCTCGGAACCTGCCTGAGTAAACCGGAAAATATTATCGACGAAGAGCATAACGTCCATGTTCTGCTCGTCACGGAAATATTCCGCGACCGTCAAGGCTGTCAAAGCGACTCGAGCACGTGCTCCGGGGGGCTCGTTCATCTGCCCGTAAATCAGAGCCGCCCGGTCGATAACCCGCTCACCTTCGGCCTTCTTCTGACCGGGAAGCACGCCGCCCATTTCCAGGTACAGGTCGTTGCCTTCCCTGGAACGCTCACCGACTCCTGCGAACACGGATGTTCCACCGAACTGCTTGGCGATGTTGTTGATGATCTCCATCATGAAGACCGTCTTGCCCACGCCGGCGCCGCCGAAGAATCCGATCTTCCCACCTCGCATGAACGGAGCGATCAGGTCGACGACTTTGATTCCGGTCTCCTGGATTGCGATCTGGGTGACCTGCTCGTCAAAAGCAGGAGCGGGCCTGTGAATGGGTCTCATTTCCTCTGTCTTGATGGGACCTGCCTCGTCCACCGCACGCCCTACGACGTTCATGATGCGACCGAGGACCCCTTTGCCGACCGGGACTTTGATGGAGTCACCCGTGTCTTTCACAGTCATGCCTCTGACGAGTCCGTCAGTGGTGTCCATGGCGATGGTGCGGCAAATGTTGTCTCCCAGGTGCTGTGCGACCTCAACCACCAGGTTGTCCGGTTCGTCACCGATGGCGGGGTTCGTTATCAGCAGACCATTGTAGAGAGCCGGAAGTTGATTTTCCGGGAATTCCACGTCAACGACGGGGCCGATTACCTGAACGATTTTTCCCTGGTTCATGTTGGGATATCCTCCTGAAACCGTCTTGTTTCTATTACTTCTTTCACGAAAGAGAGTCTATCAGCCTTTGAGCGCCTCGGCCCCACCGACTATTTCCATCAACTCGGTGGTGATGGATTCCTGACGCAACCGGTTCAATTTCAGCGTCAGCTTATGAATCATCTCTTCCGCATTTGTTGTCGCCGCTTCCATAGCCGTCATACGGGCCCCATGCTCGCTCGCCACCGAATCCAGAAGTCCGGCAAAAAATTGGACCTGCACGTACCGGGGTAGAATACCCGAGAGTAAATCTTCCTCTGAAGGTTCGTACAGATATTCTCGCCGCCGCGTGCCTTCCTCTTCCGGCGCTACGGGCAGCAGCTTTCTGAGCGTAATTATCTGGGTGACAGCCGTACGGAAACTATTGTACAGGATGTAAACTTCTTGATACTCTCCAGCAGCGAACCTCGAAGACACCGCGGTGAGAATTTCGCCAGCAAGCTCGAAGCTGATGTTATTCATCACGTTGGTGAATTTCTCGGCTATGCTCACCGGGCGCCTGCGAAAATAGTCATTTCCTTTGCGACCCACGGTTACCAGGTCCACCTGAATGCCTTTGGCCGCCATTTCCTTCGCGAAGGCCTCGGCCCGGCGGTTCAAACTTGCATTGAATGCGCCGCACAGGCCGCGGTCGGCGGTGATCAAGACCAGGAGAGCTTTCTGTACCGGCCGAGCTTCCAGCCAAGGATGAGCGCTGGGGTTGACTCGGGCCGCCAAAGATGTGAGCACTTCACGCATTTTATCGGAAAACGGACGCGCCGCCTTGATGGCTTCTTCTGCTCGTCTAAGCTTCGCAGCGGCAACCATCTTCATGGCATTCGTTATCTTCTGCGTGTTCTTGACGCTGGCGATCCGTTTACGAATATCTCGGAGGCTTGCCATATCGACCTCTATATCAAGGGATATTTTCCCACTTCATTTATTCGAGCGTTATCTGAAACGGTCATTACACGATCGAAAGCTGCGGAGGTGTGAAGATACCCTTGAACTCCTCCAGGATCTTCTTCATCTTGCTTTCGAGATCCGCAGAGATAACCTTCTTTTCCTTGATCTCCGCCAAAACATCAGTATGGCTGGCTTCCAGGAAAGCTAAATACTGCTTTTCATATTCACCCAGAGCCCGCAGATCGTATTGATCCACAAACCCGTTCGTGGCTGCGAATATGATCGCAACTTGTTTCTCTACGGGAATCGGCTCGTACTGCGCTTGTTTGAGGATTTCCACCAGGCGGGTTCCTCGCGCAAGCTGTGCCTGCGTAACTTTGTCCAAATCGGAACCGAACTGCGCAAACGCTTCCAACTCACGGAACTGAGCAAGGTCCAGACGAAGCGAACCGGCCACCTGTTTCATGGCCTTCACCTGTGCATTTCCACCCACCCGAGAAACGCTTAGACCGACGTTGACAGCGGGGCGCACGCCGGAATAGAACAGGTCGGTGGAAAGGAAGATCTGTCCGTCGGTGATGGAAATAACGTTCGTCGGAATGTACGCGGAGACGTCGCCGGCCTGTGTTTCAATAACCGGCAATGCGGTCAGGCTACCGCCGCCGAGCGTGTCGCCCAGTTTCGCAGCGCGCTCCAACAGTCGTGAATGGAGATAAAACACGTCGCCAGGGAACGCCTCACGACCCGGCGGCCTGCGCAGGAGCAGCGACAACTGGCGATAAGCCTGGGCCTGTTTGCTCAAGTCATCATAGATAATGAGCGCATGCTGACCGTTATCCCGATAGTACTCACCCATGGTGACGCCGGAATACGGGGCAATGTATTGCATGGGCGCGGGGTCGGATGCGGTAGCCGAAACAACCGTGGTGTATTCCATGGCGCCGAAGCGTTCCAAAGTTGCAACCACCTGAGCCACCGTCGACCTCTTCTGGCCCACTGCGACGTAGATGCAGAACACGTCGCCGTCTTTCTGGTTGATGATGGTGTCTATGGCGATGGCCGTCTTTCCGGTCTGGCGGTCTCCAATGATCAGTTCCCGCTGACCGCGGCCGATGGGAATCATGGAATCGATCGCTTTGATGCCCGTCTGGAGCGGTTCCTTCACGGGTTGTCTCTTGATGATGCCGGGAGCGACGATCTCGACAAACCTGAATTCCGTCGTATCAGCGGGGCCCTTGCCGTCGATGACCTGACCGATTGCGTTCACAACCCGGCCTAGCATGGCTTTACCGACCGGGACTTGCACGATGCGATTCGTCCGCTTGACGGTGTCGCCTTCTTTAATGTGCACGTCCTCGCCGAGAATCGCCGCACCAACGTTATCAGCTTCAAGGTTCAGAACCATCCCCATGATGCCGCCGGGAAACTCGAGGAGTTCTCCGGCCATGGCCTTTTCCAGTCCGTGAAGCCGGGCGATTCCATCGCCCACGCTGATAACGGTCCCTGTTTCGCTGACTTCGACTTTTTTGTCGTAGTCCTGAATCTGCTGCTTGATGATTTCACTAATCTCTTCGGCTCTGATCTGCATTGTCCCTATCCCTTCAGGCTTTCCTTGAGCTGGTTGAGCTGGGTGCGAATCGACCCGTCAAAAACCATGTCTCCGACTCTGGCAACAAGGCCCCCGATAAGGAAGGGGTCCACCTTTGAGGTTACCAGCACCGTCTTTCCAGTTATGTTAGAAAGGGCATCGGTGACCCGGCCCAGGTCATCCTTATTCAGGGGGTCGGCACTCACGACCTCACCCCGGCTGATTCCATGTATTTCGTCAACTTTCTGCCGAAACGCCATGTCTATGCCGGCCAGTTGACCTATGCGCTTGCGGTCTATGAGCACATTCACGAAATTGATTACCATGGGATCCGTGCCCATGGTTTGGAGAATCTGGTCCGCAATCTTTTTCTTGTCCTCTTTGGTGAATACGGGGTTGATCAGGAGCTCACGAAAATCTTTCGAAGCCTCGACCAGTTGAGTAATTTCGCTCAGATTCTGGCCGTACATTTCCAGAGCGTTCTGTTCCTGCCCGATCTCAACCAGTGCTTTTGCGTAGCGCTTTGCTAAAGTGGTGTCGATCACTGCTTCATACCCCCGACCTTAACAAGATAATCTTCAACAATTCTTTTCCGGTCGTCTGAATCGATCTTTTCTTGGACCAACGTTTCCGCCATTTCCACAGCAAGAATAACAGCTTCATTCTTCAAAGCTTCTTTTGCCTTGCGAACCTCCTGCTCTGCGGTGAGTTTTGCGGATTCTATCATAGCGGCAGCTACTTTTTCAGCATTGGCAAGCACTTTACCGCTTTCGGCATCAGCGGTCTTGCGCAACTCGACACGCATTTTCTCCAGTTCTTTTTCCATGCCGGCCAGCTTGTGCTGATACTCGGCTATGAGCCGTTCCGCTTTATCGCGCTGCTCTTTGGCGTCATCAAGGTCCTTCTGAATTTGGGCTGTTCTCTCGGAAAAGAAAGTGATAAGCGGTTTCTTGAGGAAATAGACGAGCACGCCGATGAGAGCGACTGTGTTGACGACTCTCCAGAGAAGCATCCAGGGGGTCCACGGACTCGCCTCTTCCCCGCCGGATGAAGCGAAAGCGCTGGTGGCAAAAACGAGAAGCACGAAACTGAGAATTAGGACTGTTTTTGCATGCTTCATGCGACCTTCCTCCCCAGAAGTTTTTCGGCAATGGATTCTGCAAGAGGGGTCATTTGAGCTTTGAGAGCCTTTCGAGCATCAGCCGCGTCCGCCTGAATGGCGCTTTTCATCTCATCCACGATCTTGCCGGCTTCCGCTCTCGCTTTAGCGAGAACATCGGCTTCCACTTTTTTGGCTTGCGCCAGCAAATCGCCTTTTTCTTGCGCCGCAGTTTGTCTTGCGTTTGCAAGCTCTGCCTGATGTTGGTTTTCCTGAGCCAGAACCTTCTGCTCCAGTTCAAGAGCCTGTTCCTGGTCTTGCTTTATCCGCGCCTCCCGCTCACGTATCTTTGATATGACTGGTTTGTACAGGATAGCGTTCAGGATGAACAACAAAGCCAGAAAATTGATCACCTGGATAAACAGGGTAAAATTGAGGTTAATCACTGGCGTAATCTCCCGGATTCGCAAAAGTTTTACGACTGTCCGGCCTTCTCCAGACGTCGGAGCGTACCGGCCACTTACCTACCAACTGCCTGATTTGTTTAGAGAAGGATATGTTTTTCTGGACCCAAACCGAGAATGAATCGAGATAGTAACACCCCCTGCCAAATCTTGTCAAGATTTTTTCTCCCCGGTTCGTTCACTGTAAGAGAGGAATCAACGGTCGTGTTCGTGCAGGGTAGTCTTGTCTTCCTCAGGCTCCATTCCTTCATGTTCCTCGTAAGCCGGAGGCCACGCCTGAGCGGATATTGCTTCGAGGGGCTCATCATCTCCGGACTGCCGGGGGGCGGGTTCGGCAAGTTCCGCAAGATCGGCCTTTACGGCAGACATGCTGCAGGTACCTTCAAAAATGACGCCTTCTTCGACTACAAGACGGGGGGTGCGAATATTCCCGTACACTTTGGCGGGCGGATACAGTTCAATTTTTTCCGTCGCTATGAGATCTCCCCGAACTTCACCGGCAATTTTCAGCACAGCAGAGTGAATCGTGGCATGGACAACTGAATCGGCTCCCACGACCAGCGTTCCGCGACTGATAATTTCTCCGTGGAACACCCCATCCAGGTGCACCACCCCGGAAAAGGCAAGCTTGCCCGTGAATTCGGTTTGCGATCCGAGAAACCCGCTTACCGCGTCGCTTTTCGTTTTCCTGAAACCGAGCATATCTCCTCCAGATTACGGGGGGTGGATCAATTAGCCTCTGACCGCGGTCAGCCGGGACTTTCCTTAACATAGACCGCACACCGGTTACAAGCAATAATTCGGCATATTCCTGCAAATTGCAAACAGAAAAATCGTGAATCCCTCCGACGCCGATGGGGGCGTGACTCAGACCCGTTTTGCCATTGCTTCTTTCAACCAGAAGCCGGACATCATTTTTCCGCACGGAATGCATTGCCGGATTCCCATGACAAGCAAGTGCGCTCGTCTCCTGTCAACGGATGTCGGGCAAAAACCTTCACGGGAATCCGGTACCCCATGCCTCTTTGCCCGCATGGATCGAGCATCCTCGGAATCGTCTAGAAGGAAAATCTTCGCATACGCACGTTGATTAGTATTGCCACGCAAATGTAGGACACCAAAAGCGACGATCCCCCGTAACTCAGAAAACTGAGAGGAACCCCTACAACGGGCAATAGTCCCATGACCATTCCGATATTGATCACAACGTGCCAAAACACAATGATTGTGCATCCGAAGGCCACAAGCGCACCGAAATCGTCCCGCGCCTTTCCTGCAACGGCTATTCCCCGAAAAAACAATATGGAAAACAACAACAGTATTATGGCGCAGCCGAGAAAACCCCATTCTTCCGCCAGGATGGAGAAGATGAAATCCGTATGCTTCACCGGCAAGAACATAAGCTGGTTCTGAGTTCCTTTGAGAAAGCCTTTTCCAAGCATGCCGCCTGAACCGATGGCGATCTGGGACTGAATGATGTGGTACCCCGCGCCGAGCGGATCGTAGTCCGGATTCAGAAACGTCAGGAGCCTCTTTCTCTGGTATTCCATAAGAAAATTGTCGCCCACCAGCAACAGAACGGGTACGGAACCGAGCACGATTCCGATGCTCCACTTCAGGGCCTTGCGGCCGATGCCCGCGAAAAGAATCATGGACATGGCGACCAGGAAAATCACTATCGCGGTTCCCAGGTCCGGTTGTATCAGCACCAGAATCACCGGCAGCATCGCGAGCAGAAGCGGTTTTGCCAGATCGGAAACATCCGGGTCTCCTCTGCCCGATTTGTTCTGAAAGTATTTCGCCAGAATGATCACGACCGCAAGTTTCGCGAATTCCGAAGGCTGAAATCTCATGAAGCCGATTTCAATCCATCTCCTGGACCCTGCGGTTACCTTTCCCAGCGCCCATACCGTAAACAGTGCAACCACGATGATAATGTAGAGCGGCACGGCCCAGCGTTCCATGACTCGATAGTCAAACAGCAGAAAAGCAGCGGTCAGAACGAGACCGAAGCTGCACCAGGTCATCTGCCTGACCACGAAGGCCCGACCCGCTTCTCCAAGGGGTGCAGTTGCGCTAAAAATAAGGCACAGCCCTACTCCGGAAAGGACCAGCGTGATCAGAACCAACGGCCATTCAAACAGTTCCAGAGGCCTGCGGGTCCAGTTAAATTGTAACAAGGGCATATATACCTGCCTTGCCCCCCGCTCGGGGGAGGCGTTCGCCACTGAGCTGATACCTTTGCGCCTGCAAAAAAGTAGTGAAATCGGGGAGGCACTTCTTGTAAGAAGTTCCTCCCCGAACCCCACCTCAAGAACTTTTAACACGCGCCGGAACCTGCATTTCCGGCGAGGAAATGCAGGTTCCGGCGCCTGATAGAAGTTTCTGGGAGGGGGTTTGGGCGGGACACTCTTTACAAAGAGGGTCCCCCCAATCTCACCTTTTTTTTGCAGGCGCAAAGGTATCAGTCCGCCAGGGGACGATCGCTTTCCGCGTCTCCGGGGTCGGGTACTCCGTAGTATTTCGCGATGATTTTTCGAGCGATAGGTCCCGCGCTGGAACCGCCTCCGCCGCCGTGCTCCACGATCACTGCCAGCGCGATTTTCTTCGGCCTGTCGTTGACATAGGCGATGAATATCGCGTGGGTTCTCTCGTGGTAGGGGATCTGGTCTCCTTCCCGCGTTCGTTGTTTGACGCGAATCACCTGGGAGGTTCCCGTCTTCGCTTTGATATGTATTCCCGGAATGCGGCACTTGGCCCCCGTGCCTTTTTTGTCCATCACGACGTCGGTCATTGCGTGCTCCAGCTGGTCGCGGTGCGCCCCGTCCAGGGGGATGTCCCAGCGCAGGATCGGAGCATGCTCAAATATCAGGGACCCGTCGGAACCCACTATTTTTTGTACCAGTGATGGTTTGAGCAGTTTTCCGCCGTTAGCAAGGGCAGCAGTCATCATTGCCAATTGAATGGGAGTTGACACGAGATATCCCTGACCTATGGCGAAGGTCACGCTTTCACCTTCTTTCCAATGATCCCCGTACGTGCGAAGTTTCCAGCTCGGTGTGGGAATCAGGCCCGGCAATTCCTGCGGAAGACCGAGGCCTGTGGGTGTTCCCAGACCGAAAAGCGTGGCGTATTTCGCGATTCTGTCCGGTCCCAGTTTCAGGCCCAGTTGATAGAAATAGATGTCGCAGGACTCTACTATAGCCCTATGCAGCGCCACCGATCCATGGCCGTACGCATTCCAGCACCGGAATATCTGACCTCTCAATTCCAGATCGCCTTTGCAGACGAATTTGTGATCCGGGGTGATCAGCCGCTCTCCAAGCCCGGCGGAAGCGGTTACCATTTTGAACGTGCTCGCGGGGGAATACAATCCTCTGATTGCTCTGTTTTCCAGGGGGTGCAAGGCATCGGTGGTGAGTGTTTTCCAGTGTCTCTCCGTAATCGTCGGTGAAAAGAGATTCAGATCAAAACCCGGCTTGCTCACCAGTGCAAGTATCCGCCCCGTGTCAGGGTCCACCGCGACCACGGACCCGGCCCTGTGAATAAACACCTCTTCTGCATAATGCTGAAAATCCGCGTCTATGGTGAGCGTCACATCTGCTCCCGTCTTTGGCTGCCTGCTCGCGACGCTGCTCAGTTGGCGCCCTTTTGCATCAATTTCGACCTGCTCCCACCCTTCCTCACCTTTCAGATAGGTCTCGTATTCTTTTTCAATGCCTGACTTGCCTATTAAATCACCGGTTCTGTACCCGAACCTGGACGATTTGGCCAGTTCTTCGGCGGAAATTTCGCCGAGTGTTCCCAGCGCGTGACACAACGTCTCGTGAAACGGATAAACCCGAACCGCTTTTGCTTCCAGTATGACTCCTCTTGTTTCGGCCCCTCTGGATTTCAATAAGGAGACTTCCTCAAAGCTCATGTTCTTTTTTATGGGATAGTTCAAGAACTTCGGAATGGTTCTGCTGCGCTCCACAAGCCCGCGCATTTTCTCTTCGGTCAAGCCGAGAATCGGCGACAATCCACAGATTACTTCCTGCGGATTTTCCAACTCGCCAGGCATGATGGAAAATGTGAACGAAGGATGGTTTTCGGCCAGAACGTGTCCTTTCCCATCGAATATCCGTCCGCGCGAGGGGGGCAGGCGAATAAACCTGATCCGGTTGTGATACGACATCTCCACGTACGATTGCCCCTGGACCATCTGCAAAATCCAGAGCTTTGCAGCAAGCACCATCATCAGGCAAAGGATGATAATTCCAGCCGTTTTGACGCGAGCGGCAAAATAGTCGGTGGAGTTGTTGCTGGAAGGCAGATTGGACATGTCGAGAAAGTACCTTACGTCACCTGAAGGGGATGGCGGACGCCTCTGCTGTTTAAGCTCCCACGAGTCTCGTGTACCCGGAGCGAAGCCGTTCGAGGACCGGGAACACCAGCATTGATGTCAGGCCCGTGAAGACCGATTTGAAGAAGAACCATTGGGCGGCTTTCCAGCCAAATCCCACGGGGCCTGAAATCCATCTCATAAGCAAGACGATGCCACCCGAGGCCAGTGTGAGTCCGAAAATGATCACCGCCTGGGCAACTCGGCCTTCCAGGTGCAGGGTCGCATGGCAATACCCGCAGGTCAAAAAAATCAGGCAATACAGAAGAGCAAACAGTCCCGTCGGAGCTCCGGAAAGGAGATCGATGAGAATTCCTGCGGTGAATGCGAACCCTGCCGCCACTCCGAACGGCATCCTCAGGGTTGCCCATGCTACCAGGATCAGGATCATATCGGGCTTGTAATCGATCGGTGCCAAAAAAGCCAGCGATGTCGTCTGGAGCACCAGAGCGGCAATTCCCGTAAAAAGCATAAAAATGCCGTCCGTCATCTTTTTCCCTCCAGGCCTGGCTGAATGTCAAAACCGCCCTTGCGGCCGAGAATCACCAGCACTTCCTCAATCTCGGAAAAATCGACGGCCGGACTGACGAGAGCTTCCAGAAACAGACCTTGGGCCTCCTTTCTTACCCTCTCGATTTTTCCCACATTCAATCCGCGGGGGAAAACGCCGTCCAAGCCAGAGGTGACCACTTCGTCTCCGGGAGCCATTCCGGACTTCAGACTCACGTACCTCAGAATGCAGCCGCGCTCGAGAGATCCGCTCACCAGCCCGCGGTCTCGGGTGCGTGCGACCCGGCAATCCACCGTGAGATTGGGATCGGTCACCAGCAGGACTCTCGACATATCCGTAGACGTTTTTGCAATTCTGCCGACGATTCCCTGGGCTACCGTGACCGGCATATCAGGAGCGACCCCATCTTCGGATCCTCTGTTGACGAACAGCGTTCTGTACCATCCCAGCGCGTCTTCGCCCACAACCTGAGCCACCAGAGACGGGAACTCGTAGCGCGTCTTGAGATCCAGGAGCTTCGTAAGGCGGCGATTTTCGCCCTCCTTATTCTGGAGAACGGTGTTTTCCCTCCGCAGCCTGCGGATCTCTTCTTTAAGCGTCGCGTTTTCCGCCTGCACGTGGACGAGAGAGATATACCCCTCCCATGTGTGTTTCACCCTGCTGTGAACTGCGGATATGATCTGTTGAAACGGGCGGAGAACAGAGTAGACCACCCGGCTGACTGCCCCCGCTTCAGGCTCCTTGGGAGATGAGAAGAGAATGAGGAGACCTCCCCCTATCAGGATCAGGATAATGGCAATGTCGCGAATGGATCGGGGCATGATTGTAGTGGCGATCAACCTGGCGTATTGAGAAACTTTGGAGTAGTCCTTATGGGCAGCCCAGTTCCAGCTACCTTGTACTATATCCGGAGTGAAAACAAGCAGCCTGAGATTATCATCCCGAACACGTGTCCCGGAACGCGGCAGCCAGAGCCGTCCCACAGAGAGGGCGCGATGGAGACGGCCGCCGCGGACACGGGATATTGTCGACCGGTTTTACCGTACCAGGACGTCTTTCAACGCGTCGAAATGCTCGAAAACCAGACCCGATCCCCGTACCACCGTGGACAACGGATCGTCCGCCACGATCACCGGTAAGCTCGTCTCACGCCGGATGACTTCGTCCAGATTCTTCAGGAGGGATCCTCCGCCAGTCAAGACGATGCCATTATCCACTATGTCGGCAGCGAGTTCGGGAGGCGTCTGCTCCAGCGCGGTCTTAATGGTCTCCAGGATTGCCCGGATGGGCTCCGCGATAGCCTCGGTAACTTCACCGGAACGCAGGCCGATGATTTTCGGAATCCCCGCGATAAGATCGCGGCCCTTTACCTCGATGACCTGTTCTTCTTTCTGATGACAGGCGCTACCGATCATCATCTTGATCATCTCGGCGGTTCGTTCTCCGATAAGGAGACTATACTTCTGTTTTACGTACCGGATGACCGCGTTGTCGATCTTGTCGCCGGCAATCCTGAGGGATTTCGAGTATACGATATCGGACATGGATATCACCGCGACTTCCGTGGTGCCTCCGCCGATGTCCACAATCATGCTGCTGGTGGGTTCCGTAATGGGTAGATTCGCGCCGATGGCCGCTGCAATGGGTTCTTCCACCAGGTACACTTCCCGGGCACCTGCGCTCTTCGCCGCTTCCCGGACCGCCCGCATCTCAACCTGGGTTATGCCGGACGGGATGCACACCACGATTCGAGGTTTTACGAGAAATCTCCTGTGATGGATTTTGAAGATGAAGTGCTTGAGCATCGCCTCGGTCACTTCAAAATCCGCGATCACACCGTCCTTCATCGGGCGAATAGCCCGGATGTTGTCCGGAGTGCGGCCCAACATTTTTTTTGCGTCGGTTCCTACCGCGACGATCCTGGGACCGCGTTTGAGATCGGTTTTCACGGCAACCACTGAAGGTTCGGACAGAATTATACCCCTGCCCCGCACGTACACGAGTGTATTCGCCGTGCCGAGATCAATGGCCATGTCATTCGAGAAAATCCCGGAAACCGAATCAAACAGCATGGTGAAACTTTTCTTATTCTCGAGATCAGAGCTTCGGAAATTCAGCGCAACCTATCAGAAGCCGCAGTCCTGATCAAGCGTTATTGCCGGGGTGATCCCATTGACAATGAACGCCGGAACTCCTATCATACTGCGTTGACCTACAGGGTGAAAGGAGACGACCGTGCTCGATTTAATGAGACGACACGCCCGTTCCTGGATAATCAAGATAGCTCTGGGCGGAATCATCATAGTCTTCATCTTCTGGTACGGGTGGTCCGGGCCGCGCGACAAGTCCCGCACTTACGTAGCGGATGTCAATGGCACGGTCATTACTGAAGACCATTTCCGAGCCGCCTATGACACTGAACTGGAAAAAATACGCATGCGCTTCCAGGGAAACATGCCTCAAGGTCTGCTCGACAAATTAAATCTCAAGAAAGCGGTGGCACAGGCTTTGATAAATCAGACCCTGCTCCTTCAGGAGGCGCAGCGGTTGGGATTGTTTGTCACGGATGTCGATCTGGTTAACGATATACGGTCCAACCCCATGTTCGCGAGAGACGGGGTTTTCGATGAAGGTGCGTACAGGGCATATCTCAATGCCATAAAGATGAACCCCACATCGTACGAGCACGCCCGGAAGAACGAGCTGCTCGCGCAGCAGGTAGTTGACCTCTTGACGGATTCAGCGAAAACCAATCCTGAGGAGGTAAAGACATTCTGGCATTTTCAAAGCGACAAGCTTTACTTATCCATTCTTCTCGTGAAAGCCGGCGAGCAACAGGCCTCAACTCCGGATCCCAAGGCGTTGGAGGCGTACTATAAAGAGCATCAGTCGAAATACGAAATCCCTCCTATGGTGACTGTGCAGTTTGTAGCATTCTCGTGGAGGGATGCAGCCAAGCAACTCTCTGTTTCCGATGAGGAAGCGAAATCGTACTTCGCGAACCACCCCAAAGAATTCGTCACACCCGAGCAGATTCACGCCAGCCACATCCTGATCAAGGTCCCGCCGAACGCGACCAAGGAACAGGCTGATGAAGCGCTCAAAAAAATCGAAGACATCCGAAACAAGATAAAAGTCGGGGAAGCTTTTGCAACAGTTGCGCAAAAGGATTCACAGGATGAATCCACAGCGGAAAAGGGAGGGGACCTGGGCTTCTTGTCACGAAATAGCTTGCACCCCCAATTGGAAAATGCCGCGGCAAAACTGGAACCCGGACAGATCTCGGAGCCCGTCCGTACTGAACAGGGTTATCACCTCTTGACGGTATTGGAGAAAAAACCCGAGACACAACTTGATTTCGAAGTGTCCAAGGAAAAAATCGTCGAAAAACTGCTGGAAGAGAAGGCTCGCAAAAAAGCCGGCGTAGAAGCGGACGAGTTTTATGAAAAAGTCTATAGAACCGAGGATTTGGACGGGCCGGCAAAAGAATTCGGGTTCTCTGTAAAAAAGGCCGGACCTGTGTCGAAGGCCGGGGGAATCCAGGAACTGGGTGCGGATTCCAAAATCATGGATGAGGCGTTTCAACTACGCGTCGGCGAGGTTTCAAGGCTTTTACAAAGCGGCGACAATTACGTTGTCATGAAGCTCGTAGAAAAGCATAAGGAAAGAATCCCCACCCTCGATGAAGTCAGAAACCTGGTCGTTCAGGATTATGCGAAACATCAAAGCATGGTGTCTGCGGAGAAAAAAGCTACGGAAATCATCGAGGCACTGAAACAGCCTGACGCGGATCCACAGGCGGTTGCCAAGAAATTCGAGTTGACTTGGGAAGATCTGGCTCCTGTTTCCCGCACTGCCAATTTCATATCCGCGCTGGGAAGCGGTGCCCAAGTCTCGGAAATGCTGACTACCCTTTCGACGGCTTTGCCGCTGTATCCGAGCCCTGTCGCGGCCACTGACGGTGTAGCGGTGGTGCGGTTGGTGAAGACGGAAACGGCAAGCGACGAGCAGTTCGCACGAGAAGCCGCCGCGATTGAGAAATGGGTACTTGAAGTGAGACAAGCGGAATTTCTCAAGGGGTGGCTGAAAGTCATGGCGGAAAAATCCAAAATCGATCTGAACGAGAAATACCTCTAACAGCAATGCGCTTTCAAATACGTAAAACCGGGAAGCACTTCTTGTAAGAGGTTCCTTCCCGACCCCCACCTCAAGACTTTTAGCATCTTTACAGAGAGGGTCCTACCAATCTCACTTTTTTGAAACTGTATTGGTATAAGTGGTTTAATACAGTGCGTATTTGGCGGCGTTTGTGGCGACACCGGCGCCTTCTTTATTGGAAAATTCGCAAATCGGTTTCCTCGGTACTGCGAAGTAGTGCTACAGAGTTCAAGACCTGATAACGTACCGTACGCGAGAATCGCTGTTGAGCCCGCTGCACAATACCCGGGTAAACGCGGATCATGAGTTTGTGTGACCGGGATGGCGGAGAACCGAGATCGATACGCCTCGTGGAGGTTATAATGGGGTCCGTCCCTCTCTTGATAGCAGCAATCGGATTGTTGATCATAGTCAACGGTCTGTTCGCGAGCATGGAAATTGCCTTGGTGTCAGTTCCTCGGGCCCGGCTCAAGAGATTTGAAAAGGAAAAACGGCCTGGAGCAACAACTGCCATTGCTCTGCAAAAGGATATCGATTCGTTCTTTGCCACGGTGCAGATCGGTCTGACCTTCATTGCCACGCTTTCATCCGCGATCGGCGGCGCGTCCGCAGTGGAAATTTTCTCGCCTTTCATGGAAAAACTGGGCATTTCATCGGGATCCACGGCCGGCCATGTGGTTGCGGTGCTCGCGGTCACGATTTCAATTTCGTACGTAACTCTGGTGATTGGGGAACTTGCGCCCAAGTCCATTGCCCGCCGGTACCCGGGCAGGATAAGCCTGCTGTTTGCCGGCACGTTCAAGGTGTTCGCTCAATGGACCAGACCCGCCATTTCGTTGTTGACGGCGTCCACGAGAGTCGTGCTGCGGATGGTTGGCGTCATGCCCAGCACTGCGGGACCCGTCCTCACACCGGACGAATTTCGGATGATGGCCTCGGAGCTTGTCGAAACACGCCAGATTCCCTCCAGTGTGTACGACATGCTGGTCAGGGTGACGCGGCTGTCGCAGATACGCGTGGAAGATGTCATGATCCCAAGGCATAAAATAGTTGCCATCAAAATGGACTCCAAGTACGATCCCAACCTCAAGGATAAGATTATAAAGACATATAGAAGACACCCATTTACCAATTTCTTGATCATCGATCGGAAGGGCGAAAACGTTCTGGGAATGGTGAACGTTAAAGATTTGTTGCTGTACGACAATCCCCGAGATATCGCTCAGTCATTCCGCCAGCCCACGTTTACCGCACGAGGTCAGTCACTGGACCGCGTCCTTGCCACCATGCAGCACAACCACGTGCATCTGTCAGTTGTGGTGGACGAGCATGGAATAATCGATGGCATCATCAGCCTGGAAGATATTTTGGAAGAGCTTGTGGGAGAAATAGAGGGCTCCATGCCTTCCAGCGTGGAAACGAAACCGATTCCCGACACTACTAAAGGTTTTGTGGTCGATGGATTGATTACGTTGCATGAACTCAACGAGTTGCATTCCATCCCTTTGCCCCAATCGCTGTACTACTCCACCTTGGCGGGATTCGTCTTGGATAAAATGGGAAAAATCCCCTCTCCGGGCGATCATATTGATTATGAAGGTCTGCGCATAAAAGTGCTGGAGATGGACGGCAACCGCATCAAGGAACTGAAAATTGCACCTCTCAGGACTACGCCGGTCTCGGAATGACAATCTCCCAGACTGTGCGAATAGCCAAACCGATGTTTATCTTGAAAATCCGTATAATACGAATGCGCTTTCAAAAAAGTAAGATTGGGGGGACCCTCTTTGTAAAGAGTGTCCCGCCCAAACCCCCTCCCAGAAACTTCTATCATACTCGCCGGCATCTGCATTTCCGCTGAGGAAATGCAGATGCCGGCGAGTGCTAACAGTTCTTGACGTGGAGTTCGGGGAGGAGCGTCTTACAAGAAGTTCCTACACGATTTCACGTACTTGAAAACGCATTGGTATAAGCCCCGCCGCGCACGTGAATACTTTCCTGCACCTGTAATCATTCAGTTACTCGGGGGAAGTGCCTGACCTCTGTCATTGCGAGGAGTGAAACGACGATGCAATCTCGATATTTAAAGGCAGAGATTGCTTCGCTGCGCTCGCAATGACAGCCTTTTTTCGTCCGTAACGGAGGCGTTATACGCATTCGCAATAAGATTTATGAGATTG
>Ga0187785_10000323_pt1 | contig 18034 bp, 21 predicted proteins | sample 0815_BV2_4_20_MG_FD_132466 | JGI IMG/M metagenome (GOLD analysis project Ga0187785, IMG submission 132466) | Tropical peat soil microbial communities from peatlands in Department of Meta, Colombia - 0815_BV2_4_20_MG | ecosystem: Environmental > Terrestrial > Soil > Wetlands > Peat | place...
CAACACTCGCGCGATGCCTGGTTCGTCGGCTACACCGCCTATTACGTTGGCGGCGTGTGGATCGGCAATGACGACGGCTCGCCGATGCGCAATGTCACCGGCGGCATGCTGCCGGCCCTGTTGTGGCACGACATCATGCTCTATGCCCATGAAAACAAGCCGCCCCTTGCGTTGCCGGGAACGCGGGCGCCCGGAATCGAGGGTGTGACGGCGGGGCTTCCTTGGGTCTCTCCGCAAGCGACGGGGGATGAGGATTCAGGCGAACCGCTCTACCGCCGCGTCATCAACATTTTCGGCGGGGACGGTTAGCATCGTCTCTCCCGGGGGAGGGGAGTTATTCGATGCTGCGCTTCGGCGAGTAACCCGGCGAAGACGGGAGCATTCCGTCGGCACCGTAGCGGTGCAGGCTCGCGCCATGCTTCCTGAGCCACGTCCTCGCCTCCTCCAGCCGCGGCATGGTGCGCTCGACGAGGGCCCAGAAGCGCGGCCCGTGATTCATATGGCCGAGATGAGCAACCTCGTGCGCGGCGAGATAATCGAGCACGAACGGCGGCGCGAGCACCAAGCGCCAAGAGAAAGACAGCGCCCCAGACGTCGAGCATGAGCCCCAGCGCGTGGTCTGGTCGCGTACATAGATGCGGTTCGGCGAGAGATCGAGGCGGCGCGCGTGCAGATCGACTCGGGTCTTGAGATCGAGATGTGCTTGTCGCTTCAGCCAGTCGAGCAGGCGACGCGGCGAATGCTCCTGTTCGCCTGCAACGTGGAGGCGTGGCAGCCGGCGGATCGATACATGTGCCCCCTCGGGCCAGGCCGGCGCGGCCTTCGCATCCTCGGGCTCCTCGATCCAAACCACGCCGCGGCGCCTGACCGAGCCGGCGAAGCGGAGCGTATGCGCATAGCCGCGCAACGGGATGATCGCGCCGTGCGTGAAAGGCACCGGCTCCGACAGACCTGCGACGCGTTCCTTTAGCCAATCGAGATGGCGGGAGAGAAATTCGTCGGCATCGGCGAAGCTCGAATAGACGGGCATCGTCAGCACGGCGCCGCGGCGCGCTTCGCTCACTTGCAGGCTGAACCTTCTCGCGCGCGCGCTCCGACGGAGCAGAATGGGAATACCGAGCCCGCGGACCTTGACCTCGATGGTCTCGCCGCGACCGAAGTTAAGTCGCTTCAGCATTGGTTACGCTCCCTACCGCCGACCGTGCCCACGATTCGGCGGCGGGTACAGTAGCACAGGGTGTTGGGGGAGCGCTCGCCTCTGCTTTAGGCAGCGCGGCCGAAGGCCCGCGCGAAAATTCCCCTACGGCGTTGATGTACCTTAATAAAACCACGGATTCTCGGCGCTATTTCGGCGCGGAAACGTGATCCGTTGAAGACGCCATAATGCCCCACTCCAGGCTGCACGTAGTGCTCACGCATAGAAGGAGCGAGGGATCTGCTCAAAATTTGGGCAGCATAGGTCTGCCCCAGACCGGAGATGTCGTCCTTCTCGCCCTCCACGGTCATCAACCCGACCCGTTGGATCTTGCCGGGATCGACCAATGTGTTGCGGTGCACCATAATGCCCCTCGGCAACTTATGCTCAAGAAACACCGTCTCGATCGTCTGGAGGTAATACTCGGCGGTGAGATCCATCACCGCGAGGAACTCATCGTAGAACTCGCGATGCTTGTCGGCCGAGTCACCGTCGCCGCGAACGAGATTATGGAAAAGCTCGCGATGAGCGGTAACGTGGCGGTCGAAATTCATGCCCATGAAGCCGCTGAGCTGGAGGAAGCCCGGATAGACGAGCCGCATCATGCCGGGATATGGCCACGGCACCTGGGTGATCACGTTGTGGCGAAACCAGTTGAGGCTGCGCCCTTTGGCGAACTCGTTGACGGCCGTGGGATTCTCGCGCGCATCGATGGGGCCGGCCATGAGAATCATCGAGCGCGGCACTGCGGGATCGTTCATGCCCTCCATCAGAGAGACGGCAGCGAACACGGGAACGGTCGGCTGGCAGACTGCCATGACGTGCACGTTTCCCCGGAAGAATCTAACAAAATCAATGATGTAGTCGATGTAAGCGTCGAGATCGAAGGGACCAGCGGCGCGCGGCACGAAGCGCGCGTCCTGCCATTCCGTCACGTAGACCTCGTGGTCGGGAAGAAGGTCGCGCACCGTGCCACGCAGCAGCGTCGGATAATGACCCGCGAGCGGGGCGACGATCAGCAGCTTCGGATCCCTGTGGCGGCGCCAGGCTGAGACGTCCCGCTCGAAGTGAACGAGATTGCAGAACGGCTTGCTGATCACCGTTCGCTCACGCACGGCGACCTTGCGGTCGCTGACGACCGTCTCATCGATGCCCCAGGCGGGCTTGCGATAGCGGCGCGTAGTACGCTCGAACAGCTCGAGAACCGCCGCGGCGCTTCGGCCAAGCGGCGTGTACGCGGCCGGGTTAAGCGGGTTGCGAAACAGCAGCCGATAGGCGTCAGCGGCGGCCCGCGCAGGGGTCAACGCAGCCTGGTTCAGCTCATAAAGATGGTAAAGCATGGATCAACCTCCTGCTCACGATACACCGGAATGCTGCATTGCGGAATCAAATGGTGATTCTATGCTGCAATGCAATGACAGTCTGACGCAGGGGGCCGGTTATCCGCGCGGCTAAAGGTAGCGGCGCAGAGTTTCCGTCATTTTTGTGGCGGGGGTGCCAAAACTGAAATGAGTAATATAGTCGCCGTTCTTGTCCATGAGATAGAGGATGGTCGAATGATCGATACTATAGTCGGTCTTCCCATCTTGGCCTTTATACTCGAATTTGGAAAAGGCCACGTGATAGGCCTTCGCCGCTGCTGCGATCGCCTCTGGCGTTCCCGTCAAACCGACGAAATTAGGCCCGAAATTCTTGACATAGGCTCCTACCGTCTCTGGCGTGTCGCGCTCGGGGTCTAAGGTAATAAAGACGGGGACGATCTCCGACGCTTTCGGCCCAAGCTGACCGAGCGCGTCCGCCATGACTTGGAGCTCGGCCGGACAGACGTCGGGGCAATGGGTGAAGCCAAAGAAAACCAGCATGTAGCGGCCGCGGAAATCCTTGTCGGTCACTTGCTTGCCGGTCTGATCGATGAGGGAGAAGGGGCCGCCGATCAGTGCCTTGCCCGAGGTTTCGATCTTTGCGTGGGGCGCGCCTCGAACCATGATGAGGAGGGCGGCGCCGCCGAGCGCCCCGAGCAGGAAACCCAAGAGGACAATAAGGAGAAGCCGGCCGCGCATCTATTCGCTCAGGCGCAGCAGCGTTCCGTTGACCCGTGCGCTCGCGAGGAAGCGGCTGAACGTCAGATAGCCGGCAAACAGATAAACGGCATTGAGCGAAAGCGCCCACCACAGCTCCTTCGGATCGAATGTGTGGTGCAGGAGGATCGAGCGCATGCCCTCGAACACGTGGGTCGGCGGAAGAGAGAGCGCTATGACCTGCAGCCAGCCAGGCAGCACCGAGACGGGATAATAAACGCAACAGAGCGGGAGCAGCACGAAGGCGAGCGACCAGGCGAGCTCCTCGGCGCCCAATCCATAGCGCAGGATGACTCCGGCCGAGATCAGCCCGAGCGACCAGCTCGTCAGCACCAGCACGGCGAAGAAGGCGGCGAGTGGGAGGCCGAGTCCGAGCAGGTTGAAGCCGAAGAGGAAATAGGCGGCGATGGCCACCGGCACCATGCTCACGCCTAGTCTGATCACGCTCCATAGGCTGAGCGCGGCAACGAGCTCGTAAGGACGGAGCGGGCTCGTCAGCAGATTGCCGAGGTTGCGCGACCACATCTCCTCGATGAACGTCGTCGAGAAGCCGATCTTGGAGCGGAACAGGATGTCCCACAACAAGACCGAACCGATCAACACGCCGGCGCCTTGCGCGAGCGGACTCGTGGTGCCGGCCAGATATTTCTGCAGGAACCCCCAGGTGAGCATCTGCAGGAAGGGCCAATAGATCAGCTCGACCAACCGCACTCCCGAGCTTCGCAGCAGATACATATAGCGACGGACGAGTGCGCTGATGCGGCGGAAAGAGGCGGCAGGACCGGTCGGCGGTAAGAGGATCGGCTCCGCTCCGCTCGCTGCTCTCGAAAGGGTGCTCATGAGGCTTTCCTCGCCGGAGCGACCTCGCTTTCGGGCCTCTCGGCCGGCTGCCGGGAGCGGCGGCGGACCACGTCGAGAAACACCTCTTCCAGCGTCTTCCTGCCGAAGGTCTCGATCAGGGCGCGCGGGGTCTCGTCCTCGATGATCCGGCCTTGATCGAGCAGGATGACGCGGTCGGCGAGGCGCTCGACCTCGGCCATGTTGTGAGACGCGAGCAAGAGCGTCGCGCCGCGATCGCGCGCATAGTCCCTGAGCTTCCGCCTGATCCAATCGGCGGTATCGGGGTCGAGCGAGGCGGTCGGCTCGTCGAGCAGAAGCAACTCGGGCGCATTCAAGAAAGCCTTAGCGAGCCCGGCGCGCGTCTTCTGCCCGGCCGAGAGCTTGCCGGTCTCACGATCGAGCAGCGGCTCGATCTGCAGATCTCGCGCGACGTGAGCGATACGCTCGGCCACGTTGGCGACGCCGTAAAGTCGGGCGTAGACGGTGAGGTTCTGTCTCACCGTGAGCCGCGAGGGCAGGTCGACGTAAGGGCTCTGAAAGTTGAGCCGGTGCGCCACCTCGCCCCGTCGGGTGCTCATGTCGGCGCCGAACACCCTGACTTCGCCCGAGGTCGGCACGATGAGCCCAAGCAGCATGGCAATGGTCGTCGTTTTGCCCGCGCCATTGCCGCCGAGGAGAGCGACCGTCGTGGCGGGCGCGAGCGTGAAGCTGATGTGGTCTACCGCCGTGACCGTGCCGTAGACCTTGGTCAGCTCACGCACGCTGACGGGCATATTCCCCTCGACCGCACCGATTTCGGCGATGCTTGCGCGGGGCTCGCAACCCGAATTCACCACTCTCTCGTCCATGGCCTTGCGCTGCGCGTCCGCTTTGTCGGAATTATGGCTCTTTCGCCACGTGCTAGACTTCACCTATGGCTGCATCCGACAAGAGTCAAACCGCGCGCCGGACGGAGGTGCCCGACCGCCTCGGTCCAAGCGAGAGCCGGCTCAGGCTCCAGACCATCGTACGCTTGCGCTGGCTCGCGGTGCTCGGTCAGAGCGTGACGGTGATCGGCGCCTATTGGGTGATCGGCATCGACTTGCCCATCGGCTGGTGCCTCGCGGTCATCGCGCTCTCGGCCTGGATCAATGTCGCGCTGCGCATCCGCTATCCGGCGAGCCAGCGCCTCAAGTCGAACTACGCCCTTATGATGCTCGGCTTCGACGTACTCCAACTCGCGGCGCTGCTCTATCTCACCGGAGGGCTCGAGAACCCCTTCTCCTTCCTGCTCATCGCACCGGTCGCGGTCTCGGCCTCGACCCTGCGTCTGCGCGTCACCGCGGCGCTCGGCATCATGGCCATCACCGCGGCGACGGTGCTCACAAGCTTCCACCATCCGCTTCCCTGGTTCCATCATTCCAATCTTCTGCTCCCCTTCCCCTACGTCATGGGGGTATGGGCGGCGCTCGTCTCGGGCATCCTGTTCATCGGCTTCTACTCGTGGCGCACGGCGGAGGAGGCAAGACGCATGTCGGAGGCGCTCGCGGCGGCCGAGATGGTGCTGGCGCGCGAGCAGAAACTATCTGCCCTCGATGGGCTCGCCGCCGCTGCCGCGCATGGTCTTGGCACGCCGCTTGCCACCATCGCCGTGGTCACCAAAGAGTTGATGCGCGATGCCAGGCCGACCGATCCCCATTACGAGGATGTGGTCTTGCTGCGCGCCCAGGCCGAGCGGTGCCGCGACATCCTGGCCGAGCTTGCTGCACGCGGCGAGCAGATCGACATCATCGTGTCGCGGCTGCCGGTAAGCCATCTCATCGAGGAGGTGGTTGCCCCCCACCGGCTGGTCGCCGTGCCGATCGAGGTGAGGACGGGACCCGCCTCCGGCGTGGCGCCGGGAAGCCCGAGCGCGATCGAGCCCGTCACCGAACGCAATCCGGGCGTGCTCTACGGGCTCGGCAATCTCCTCGAAAATGCCGTCGATTTCGCCGACACCAAGGTCGAGGTCGACGCGCGCTGGTCGGAGGACGAGGTCAAGATCGTCATCGCCGACGACGGGTCGGGCTTCCCGCCTTACGTGCTCGAGCAGCTCGGCGAGCCGTTCGTCACCACGCGGCCGGCGCAAATCTTCCGCCAAGAGGCACCCGATGAGCATATTGGCATGGGGCTCGGCTTCTTCATCGCCAAGACGCTGCTCGAGCGCTCCGGTGCCATCCTCGCTCTGGCGAATCGACCCTTACCTCACGGGGGCGCGGTGGTCACCGTCTCGTGGCCGAGAGCGAAATTCGAGCGGATGTCGGAAGAAGCCAAGTTCAGGCCCGAGCCTGCGGCACTTTAGCCTCGAGAAAAGAAGCGCTGTTCGGCCGCGGCCAAGGCTTCGGCCTCGCCGGTCGAGCCACATTACAACCTGTTCATTTCACGGCGGCCTCATACTTTGGTAGCCTTGCCCATACTTGCAAAACCTCTTAGCTCTTAACGACCTCGCAAAGCCCCTCACCAGAGCGAGAATCCCATCGGTTCTAGGAAAATGTACGCCTTCGGGGTCGGGCAAGAGCAGCATCATCAGGAGCCCAGATATGGAAGCTCATCAGGTTTCGCCGACGCCCTACCAGGGCGGGCCAGTGCCGCAGGAGAATACCCTCCTCATCGTCGATGACGATCGCGCCTTCCTCGCGCGGCTTGCGCGCGCCATGGAGACGCGCGGTTTCGAGGTCGAGGCGGCAGCCTCGGTCGAGGAAGGCCTATTGTCGCTCAGGCGCCGGCCTCCGGCCTTCGCCGTCGTGGATATGCGTCTTGAGGACGGCAACGGCATCGACGTGATCGCCGCGCTCAAGGGCGTGCGTCCAGAAGCGCGCGCCGTGGTGCTGACCGGCTACGGCAACATCGCCACGGCCGTCACGGCGGTGAAGCTCGGTGCGGTTGATTACCTCGCCAAGCCCGCGGATGCCGACGACGTCTACAATGCGCTGGTCGCGTCCACGACCGCCAAGGCGCCGCCGCCGGAGAATCCGATGTCGGCGGATCGCGTGCGGTGGGAGCACATCCAGCGGGTTTACGAGCTGTGCAACCGCAACGTCTCGGAGACGGCGCGGCGGCTCAACATGCATCGCCGCACGTTGCAGCGCATCCTCGCCAAGCGCGCCCCGAAGTAGCTAGATATCGAGACCGCAGGCGGGATCGAGGTGGCGCTGCAGCCTGAGTGCTGCGGCGCGGGCGAAGCAAAGCATCATCGCCTTGCGGCGTGCTGCGGTGATCCGCTCCTCCACACCCTCGCGTACGAGCTCGGCGCCGTAGCGATCGGCAAGGATCAGTCCCGCTTCTTTCGGGATGACCTCACGGGGAAAATCGGCGGCGACGGCGAAATAGAGCCGGTCGCAGAAATCGAGATAATCCTGCCACTTCGTATCGGTCCGATAGTCGAGCAGGCAGGACTTGATCTCGACGATCAGCACGTCGCCTGAGGCAGATAGTCCCACCACGTCGGCGCGACGGCCATTGGCCAACGGAAGCTCGGTGACCACCGACAGGCCAAGGGCGCGGAAGGCGCGGCACACGCCGCGCTGAAGCTCGGCAGCGATCTCGGACTGGCGCCTGTCGAAGGCGACGACCGGGTCGTCTTTCTTGGCAAGCGATTCCCGCATCGAAGACTCCAAGGATATTCAAATTCTGCTCACCAGATTGTGCATGGTTCCTCATTTCACGAGGTGGAACAAGCTGGTAAATGTGGCGTTCAAAGTGCTCAGCGAAGTTGGCCCAGAAGTTCCGGGCCTTTTCCCAGCGCCCGAGCCGAGGGAGCCTGACATGAGTTCGAGGACTGCCGCCCTCGCCGAGCCAAAATCAATCCCCGAATCACCAGCCGATTCGCTGCGCCGCCGCCTGATGGAGACGCGCGCACTCTCGACCGAGCTTGCCCGACCCTTGAGCGACGAAGATCAGGTCGTCCAGGCGATGGACGACGCAAGCCCGACCAAGTGGCATCTCGCCCATACCACATGGTTCTTCGAAGCCTTCGTGCTGAAGCGCTTCCTGCCCTCCTACCGCGTGTTCGACGAGCGCTTCGAATATTGCTTCAACTCCTATTACGAGAGCGTCGGCCCTCGTCAACCGCGCGCGAAGCGTGGCCTTCTGACGCGACCCTCGGGCGATGAGGTGCGTGCCTATCGCGCCTTCGTCGATGAGGCGCTTGGCCGGATGTTCGATCAGCGCCTCGCACGTGAGGCGGCGGAACTCGTCGAGCTCGGCATCAATCACGAGCAGCAGCATCAGGAGCTCCTGCTCACCGACATCCTCGCCCTGTTCGCTGCCGAGCCGCTCAACCCCGCGTATCGCGAGGCGAGCCAGGGCACGGTGATCGGCGAAGTTGCGTCGCTCGAATTCGTGCCGTTCGACGGCGGCATCTTCGAGGTCGGCCACGATGGCGAGGGGTTCGCTTATGACAATGAGGGACCGGCGCACGAGGCGCTCATTCGCCCGTTCAAGCTCGCCTCGCGCCTGGTCACCAACGCGGAGTGGATCGAGTTCATCGAGGATGGCGGGTACGAGACGCCGACGCTCTGGCTCGCCGACGGCTGGAATACGGTGAGGACGCAAGATTGGAAGGGGCCGCTCTATTTCGAGCACGGCGACGGCGGCTATCTGCAGATGAGTCTCAACGGCTTTTACCCGGTCGATCCCGCCGCTCCCGTCACGCATGTCAGCTATTACGAGGCTGATGCCTTCGCCCGCTGGGCCGGACACCGCTTGCCCTCAGAGTTCGAGTGGGAGGTCGCTGCCGCGAGTGTGCCGGCCGAAGGCCGCACGCTCGGCAAGGGATATCTGCGCGCCATGCCGGCGAAGGCCGGTATGGGTCTCCAGCAGATGTTCGGCGATGTGTGGGAATGGACGGGGAGCGCCTATCTTCCCTACCCGGGCTTTACGGCCGCTTCCGGCGCCGTCGGCGAATATAACGGCAAGTTCATGTGCAATCAGTTCGTGCTCAGGGGCGGCTCCTGCGTGACGCCAGAGGGCCACGTGCGGCGAACCTATCGCAATTTCTTCTACCCCCATCAGCGCTGGCAGTTCATGGGCCTGCGGCTGGCCAGTGACGCGTGATGGAGGGCGAGGTCTCGCTACAACTTCCCGACGACGCGGCGGCGGCGCTATCGCCCAGCGTCAGGGTGCGAGCCGAGCGGGGACAGGCCGAGTTCGCGCAGGCGGTGCTCACGGGCTTCGCCGGCAATCCCCGCTCGATCCCGTGCCGCTTCTTCTACGATGCGGTCGGCTCGGAGCTTTTCGAGGAGATCGCCAAGCTCGAAGAATATTACCCGACGCGAGTTGAGGCGGCGCTGCTCGAGACTTACCGCGCCGAGATCGCGGCGCTCGTCGGTCCCTCTCGCGTGTTGATCGAGTTCGGCTCTGGATCGAGTCGCAAGACAAGCCTTCTGATCGGCGCGCTCGGCAAGATCCCGGCTTATGTTCCCATCGACATCGCCGCCGAGAGCCTGAACGAGGCGGCTGGATGGCTTTCCGAGCAGCACCCTGGCCTCAATATCTTGCCCCTGATCGCCGACTTCACCAAGACGCAGGCGCTGCCGCAGATCGCGCGGCGACGAAAAAAGCTCGGTTTCTTCTCCGGTTCGACCATCGGCAATTTGACCCACAACGAGGCGCGGGCCTTCCTGGCCAATGCGGCGCGGCTCCTCGGCAAAGGCAGCGTCTTCCTAATCGGCGTCGACCTCAAGAAACCGCTATCGATCCTTGTCCCCGCCTATAACGACGCCAAAGGCGTCACTGCCGCCTTCAACCTCAACCTGCTCGCCCGCATCAACCGCGAGCTTGAGGGCGATATCGACCTCTCGCATTTCGCGCACGACGCCGTTTATAACGAGAGGCACGGCCGCATCGAGATGTACCTCGTGAGCCTCGCCCGGCAGACGGTGCATGTGCAGGGGCGGGCCTTCACCTTCGCCGAAGGCGAGCACATCCACACCGAGAATTCGCACAAATACACCGTCGATGAGTTCCAGGCGCTCGCAAGCGCGTCGGGCTGGCAGCCGGTCAAGGCCTGGATCGATCACGACCGGCTCTTCAGTCTTCATCTGTTGCGCCACCAGCGTTAATAGCGCCACTACGCGCGGCGGCTCGCCTCTTCCGCGAACAGAGGCAGCATGCGGTCGCGCATCAAATGCACCGCCTCGCTGATGGTTCGGACATTGGTGCGCGGCTCGAGACATTTGATGCCACTCTCAATGATCGACCGCACGTCTGCCCGCGTCAGCACCTTGCGTTCGACCAAATGTTCGAGCAGCGCCAGCGTGGTCACGCCGTTGGCGACGGCGATGGCCTGATCGCTGCAGCCCAGAAAGCTGATCATGGCGAGTTCTCCATCTCCTCCCAAGAGACCTATTTTCGTTCCTCTCTTATAACCCGCTTCGGCGGCAATCGGATTGCCTTCCGCTTGCCAGGTCGCGTGGGCTCGGGGCATTCTCCGGCCTCCTCAGCGAAAGGAGTGACGCCTCGTGCCTGATCTTCCTGCCGGCAACGCAGTCATCGGCCAGTCCGGAGGGCCGACCGCCGTCATCAATCAGTCACTCGCCGGCGTGATCGAAGGCCTCAAGGCAGGTCTCGCCACTTCCGGCCAGGTAAAGCGCATTTTCGGCATGCGCCATGGCGTGCGCGGGCTGGTGAAGACGGGCAGCGAGGGGCTCGTCGATCTCACCGGCATCGACAAGGCGAAGCTCGATCAGATCGCCCGGACGCCGTCGGCGGCACTCGGCTCGACCCGCGACAAGCCCGACGAGGCCTATTGCGAGAAGATCCTCGCCGGGTGCAGGGCCAACGACATCCGCTATTTCTTCTATATCGGCGGCAACGACTCGGCCGACACCTGCCGCATCGTGAGCGAAAAGGCGGAGGCTGCGGGCTACGAACTCAACTGCTTCCACGTGCCGAAGACGATCGACAACGATCTCCTTGAGAACGACCACACGCCGGGCTTCCCGTCTGCCGCGCGCTACGTGGCGATGGCTCTTGCCGGCGACGCGCTCGACAATGCGAGCCTCGGCGGCATCAAGATCAACGTCATCATGGGGCGGAACGCGGGCTTCCTCACCGCGGCGGCTTCGCTCGCACGCCAGGGGGCAGCCGACGGCGCCCCGCCGGCCGACCGGCCGGCGCCGCATCTCATCTACCTGCCGGAGGTATCATTCTCGACCGATGCCTTCTTGGCCGATGTCGAGGCGGTCTATGCAAAGCTCGGGCGCTGCCAGATCGCGGTCAGCGAAGGCATCCGCGACAAGACGGGCGCCGAGATCGCACCCAAGCTGATGCGGTCGGGCGAGGTCGACGCCCACGGTAATATCCAGCTCTCGGGCTCGGGCGCGCTCGGCGACGGGCTCGCCGACCTGGTGAAGACGGGACTGACGCCGAAGGGCGGTAAGGCCCCGCGCGTGCGCGCCGACACGTTCGGCTATATCCAGCGCTGCTGGCCCGAGCCCTCGCCGGTCGACGCGATCGACGCGCGCGCGGTCGGCCGCTACGCGGCCGAGCTTGCCGCACGCGGCGACCGGAGCGCCTCGGTGATCATCGTGAGGATCTCCAACGCGCCAGACGCCTATCGCAGCGATTGCGCCCGCGCCGACCTCAAGGCGGTGGCGCGCCGCACGCGGCACGTGCCGGCGGAGTTCATTTCGGGAGCGAACGACGTGAGCGCCGCGTTCGATGCCTATTGCCGTCCGCTCGTCGGAGACCTGCCCAAGCTCGCATGGCTGTAACCTTCCCTACCTCACCGTCATCGCCGGGCTTGACCCGGCGATCCATTCCATTGGCCCCTCGCTTTGCTGAGACGTAACGGCATGAATGCCCGGATCACGTCCGGGCATGACGTGAAAAATGAGAAAGGCCTACCTCAAGCTTCGACCAGCTCTTGGACGTAGGTCGGCAGCGCGAAGGCGGCGACATGGACGTCGGGCCGCCAGTAGCGCGTCGGAAAGGCGCCAGCCTCCGCGTAGCGCTTGGTGATCCTCCGCTTCTTATGGCGCCTCAGCTTCTTATTGTCGGTGGCCCAGCCATAGGACATCGGGCCGCCGAAATAGCTCGGGGTATTGGCGAGGTAGGCTGAGGCATCGCCGAACAGCTCGCGGAAGAAGCCGACGCTCTGCTTGAGCTCGGAGGCCTGAAGAAAGGGGAGACCGTTCTGCGTCACGAGCAGGCCGCCCGGGGCGAGGCAGCGCTGGCAATTCGCGTAGAACTCGCGCGTGAACAGCACGGCGCCGGGTCCGACCGGATCGGTCGAATCGATCATGATGACGTCGAAGCGGTCATCGGTCTCGGCCACGAATCTGGTGCCGTCGGCGATGACAATCCGGGTGCGCGGGTCGTCATAGGCGCCGGCCGACACCTCGGGGAAGTGCTGGCGGCAGAGGTCGATCACGCCGCGGTCGATCTCGCATAGTGTCACCTGCCTGAGCTCGGGATGTCTCAGGCACTCCCTGAGCACCCCGCCGTCGCCGCCGCCCACGATCAAGGCTTTGCGCGCCTTGCCGTGGGCGAACAGCGGAACGTGAGACATCATCTCGTGGTAGATGAACTCGTCCTTCGTGGTGAGCTGCACGATCTGGTCGAGCATCATCACCCGCCCGAAATCGGCGTTCTCGAAGATGATCAGCCGTTGGTGCTCGGTCTCGCTGTCAAAGAGGACGCGGTCCGCCGTTAGACGGACACGGAAGCCACGGTGGAGCGTCTCTTCGACCCAGCGGTCTTCGACCTTACGGTCCATCGGTTCATTTCCTTCCCACGCAGATGCTCTTTGACCAACACCTTCCCGGGCGAGAACGCCTCCTTGAGCACGTCGATAGACGCTCGCGGATTGGTCGCCCCGCACATGAAGACGTCGAGCGCGGCGTAGCCGTACTCGGGCCAGCTATGGATCGAGATGTGCGATTCAGCGAGAACCGCGACACCCGACACACCCCCGTTCGGGGTGAAATGGTGAAGGTGGATATGCAGCAGCGTGGCGCCGGCGACCTCGATGCAACGTCGAAGCGTTTGCTCGATGTGCTCTAGGTCGTCGAGCCGCTCTGCCCGAACGAGATCGATAATGAGATGAGTGCCCGCATAACGGACCCCATCTCGCTCGCAGAAAAAGTCCTTGCGTTCCTCTGGGAGAGAGGCGCACCGGGAATGCTTTTCTTCCGTTTGGGCGGTGCTTGAACCATGATCCAAGTCCATCCCCAATTGGAAGAGGGCGTCACTGGACATGGCGTCCTCCCTCCAACCAGCAGATGTTCAAGTTAAACGAGGCGCTATTTACACCCGCGTTCACGCGATGCAAGAGGTTTTTGACCTCATGAGGCAGAATGACCACGAAAAAGTTTCCAGGAAGCTTCCGCCGGGATAGGCGCCGTGTCGCGCAGGCGACCGAGCAGCTCGCGTGAGGCGCTCGAGGCGGAGCGGGAGGCTCAGGTGAGCGCGAGAGACGAGAACGGCATCAGGATTGTTGAGGCGCCGCTCGGCTCGGACGTCTACCGGCAATCGCTCGTGCTGCGCGAGGCGGTGTTGCGGACTCCGCTCGGCCTGCAATTGACCGCAGAGGAACTCGCCGACGATGCGCTCCGTCGACATTTCTGCGTGCTCTCCCACGGCGCCGTGGTGGGCTCGGTCTCGCTCGAGCCGCTCGATCAAGAGAGCCTTCAGCTCCGGCAGATGGCGGTCGCCGAAGACCGGCGGCGGGAGCGGATCGGCGCCGAACTTCTTGAGCACGCAGAAGGATTTGCGCGGAGGGAAGGCTTCAAGCGCATCGTGCTGAGTGCGAGGCTCGGAGCCGAGGGCTTCTATGCCCGGTTCGGCTATCGGGCCTCCGGAGAGCCGTTCGACGAGAACACCATCCCCCATGTCAGGATGAGCAAGGACTTGGCTTAAGCTCGATAAACCGGCGGAGAAGGAGACAGACGAGATGAGTCTCAAGGTTGGAGACAAGGCGCCCGACTTCACCCTACCGTCAGACGGCGGCGGCAAGGTCTCCTTGAAGGCGCTCAAGGGCAAAACGCTCGTGCTGTATTTCTACCCCAAGGACGACACTTCGGGCTGCACGGCCGAAGCTTGCGCCTTCCGCGATGCTTTGCCCGACTTCTCCAAGTCGTGGGCAGCCGTCATCGGCATCTCGCGCGATTCGGTCGCAAGTCATGACAAATTCAAGACGAAGTACGAGCTTCCATTCCCGCTTGCCTCTGATGCTGACGGCAAAGTGTGCGAGGCTTATGGCACATGGGTGGAGAAGAGCATGTATGGTCGCAAATATATGGGAATCGAGCGCGCGACCTTTCTCATCGATGGCAAGGGCGTGATTCGCCACATCTGGCGCAAGGTGAAGGTGCCCGGCCACGCGACCGAGGTGCTGGAGGCCGTGGCGGCGCTCGGTTAGGGCAAGTGAAGGAGGGCGCGATGAGAGCGGCTGTTTCGATGGTCGTGTTACTTGCAAGTCTTGCGGCGACGCCGCTCGCGCTGGCCCAAGGGGAGACCTACATGCCCGCGCTTGGCGACATCATGAGCACGATCCAGGCGCGCCACATCAAGCTTTGGTTCGCGGGAAGGCTCAAAAATTGGGACCTTGCCAGCTATGAGCTCGAGCAGATCAGGCAAGGCCTCGAGAACGCGGCAACCCTCTATTCCGGCATCCCTGCCGAATATGTCGGGGCGACCGTCGACCCGATCGAAGAGATCGGCGCGGCGGTCAAGGCCAAGGACGACGCGCGATTCACCAAAGCCTACGGCGCGCTGAACTCAGCCTGCAACGCCTGCCACCAGGGTATCGCCCGCGGCTTCATTGTGATCCAGGTGCCTGGCACCTCGCCCTTCAGCGACCAGTCCTTCGCCCCTCCCAAACAGTGATGCGCGAGCCACGACGCGGCGGGGCGATGAGCTTCAGGCCGTCCCGCTCTGTCTGGTTCGGCCTCGTCCTCATTCTCCTTGGGGCGGGTGGCGCCATTGTGCTTCCGCGCATCTACCGCACCGCCCTGCTCGGCTCCGGCTACATGGCGCAGACCCTGTGCGGGGGGATATTCATCTCCGGCCGCGACCCAAAATCGCTGCTCGACCAGGATTTGACCGGCAAGGGCCTCGAGCTGCTCGTCCTTTTCCAGCCCGAGATCGATCTGAAGGCGAAGCGCGTGAGCGCCTCGGCGTTTGGGATCGGCCGGCAGAAGGCGATTTTTCGCGACGGGCTCGGCTGCACCCTCCTCGACGGGCGCTCAGAGGCCGAGCTTAAGGCGGAAGCCGCGAGCCTCCCTCCCCTGCCCACCCCTATAAACGAAGACGCACTCTGGCCGGAGGGCGAGAGGGTCGCGCTCGACGCGTTGCCCAAAGGGATTGATGGCGCGGCGCTCGAGCAGGCCATCGATAGCGTCTTCGCCGAACCCGACCCCGCCCATCCGCGCCGCACCAGGGCGCTCGTCGTGGTGCAGGGCGGCCGCATCGTCGCCGAGCGCTACGCGCCTGGCTTCAATGCCGCCATGCCGATGATCGGCTGGTCGATTAGCAAGAGCGCCGTGAATGCCCTGATCGGTCTTCGCGTGAAGGACGGCAAGCTTGCGCTCACCGACACGGCGCTGATACCCGAATGGCGCGATCAAGGCGACCCGCGACGGGCCATCACCGTCGATGAGCTGATGCGCATGACGAGCGGTCTCGCGTTCGACGAGAGCTATGGCGACACCGAGAGCGACGTCGCTCAGATGCTCTTCGTCAAAGGCGACAAGGCGGGTTTCGCAGCCGACAAGCCGCTCGCTTTTCCACCTGACACCCATTGGGCCTATTCGAGCGGAACGACCACGATCCTCGCCGGCGTTCTACGCCAGAGCTTCAACGACGAGCGCGACTATCTCCGCTATCCGGAACAGCGCCTGTTCGGCGCGCTCGGCATGAGAAGCGCCGTGCTCGAGCCGGATGCCTCCGGCATCTTCGCCGCCTCGTCTTTCCTCTACGCCACGGCACGCGACTTCGCGCGGCTCGGCCTCTTCTTCCTGCATGATGGGGTGTGGGAGGGAAGGCGCGTCCTTCCCGCGGGCTGGGTCGCTTACGCCCTCACGCCCACCAAGCTCTCGCCAGGCGGCGAGTATGGCGCGCATGTTTGGCTGAAGTTGCCGGAATCGAGCGGAGGCGGCGAGCCGCCGATGCCGGAGGACGCCTATTACATGCTCGGGCATGACGATCAGGTCGTGGCGGTCGTACCCTCACGCGACCTGGTCATCGTGCGGCTCGGGCTGACGCAGGAAGACGGCGACTGGGACAGCGCGCGCGACCTTGCGCCGATCGTGAGCGCATTTCCGCTCACCGCGCAATAAGCGAGGCGACCCGGCCGCACGTCGCGTTTCACGACAAGCGGCCGGGCCGGAATCTCTATCGCTACTGTTGAGCCGGCGGCGGGGTCTGGGCCGGAGGCGTGGCAGCTGGCGGCGTCTCAGGCGGAGTCGCGGGAGCAGCGGCGGGTGGCGTTGCCTCCTCCTTTTTCTCGCCGCAGCTATTGGCCGACAGGCCGACGAGCGCGATCGCGGCAATCGCTGTCGCGAAAAGAACTCTTCTCATGGTCATCTCCTCTGTTGGGGCTCAGCTTCCGCCAGGCGCGAAGGCGAGGGCCTCGATGCTACGCGAAACGAATGGCCTCTACCTTATCTACGCGGCTTATGCACCCCTTGATGACGATGTTCGGGACAATCCCCATGGATATTAACTCTCGGACGCGCCGTTTGGTTCGCCTGAAAAGGGCGCATACGTCTCAACGATAGACAGGGGGTTGACGAATTCATAACTCGTGAGTTATGAATTCTCGTGCCTGCCACGCCAAACGAGCTGTTCCATACCCTGGCCGACCCGACCCGAAGGGCGCTTTTCGAGCGGCTCTGCCGCGAGGGAGAGCTCACGGTCAGGATCCTGACCAATCAGGCCGGTGTCTCCCAGCCGGCCGTTTCCAAGCATCTCGGCGTGCTCAAGCTCGCGGGCCTCGTCAGGGACCGAAGGGAGGGACGGCAAACTCACTACCGTGCTGAGCCTAACGGGCTCGCACCCCTGATCGACTGGACGAGCCAGATGGCCGGCTTCTGGCAGACCCGGTTCGACCACCTCGAAGATCTACTCAAAAGGATGGATCAATGAACGAAACGTCGACTGAAACGCTCTCCGTCGTCGTCGAACGGGAAATGCCTCATCCGCCGGAAAAGATCTGGCGCGCGCTCACCCAATCACACCTGATCGAGGAGTGGCTGATGAAGAACGACTTCAAGCCAACCGTGGGTCACCGTTTCAATCTTCGCGGTGACTGGGGCTCGTTGGACTGCGAGGTCCTCGCCATCGAGCCGAACAGAACGCTGTCCTACACGTGGAACTTCGCGCACGACGATGCGGCCTACAATCTGAAAAGCGTGGTGACCTTCACGCTCACTCCAACGAGCACGGGCACGCGCCTGCGCATGGAGCAGTCGGGCTTCCGGCCGAATCAGAAGCAGGCCTACCAGGGCGCCAAGCACGGGTGGCAGCAGTTCTTTGCAACGCTCGAGCAGGTCGTCGTGGCACGGCTGAGCAAGGAGGAACAGGAATGAAGAAGGCCGAGTCTCCCTCTCGACTGATCGACGCGAGGATCGCGGCGCTCGGCGACTGGCGGGGCGAGGCGCTCGCGCAGGTGCGAGGCCTCATCAAAGAGGCCGATCCCGAGGTCGTCGAGGACGTGAAATGGAGAAAACCGTCGAACGCGATGTTTGGAGTTCCGGTGTGGGAGCACGCCGGCATCATCTGCGCCGGAGAAACTTACAAAGACAAAGTGAAGTTGACCTTCGCCAAGGGTGCCTCGCTTAAGGACCCTTCAGGCCTCTTCAACTCCAGCCTCGAGGGCAATTTGAGGCGCGCCATCGATATCCATCAGGGCGACAAGATCGATGAGAAGGCGTTGAAGGCGCTCGTTCGCGCCGCCGTC